>WNFI01141591.1_pt1 | contig 25497 bp, 18 predicted proteins | sample 5400471 | NCBI WGS metagenome assembly WNFI01 (sample SAMN13153348, study PRJNA577476) | soil metagenome | isolation source: 100 cm saprolite on Douglas fir-dominated hillslope | place: USA:California | collected 2013-09-17 | reverse complement strand
GTGCGCGCGACCGAAGAACGGCAGCAGGTGGTGCTCGCAGAGCGAGTAGATCTCGATGTCGCGCACGCAGATCATGTTCTCGTGCTTCTCGTGGAAGATCGCGTCGCCAATCACGTCTTCCACCTGCATGGCGTAACCACGCGTCAGCCACTTGAGTGACGCCTCCACGCGATTGGGCGTCTCGCGCAGCCCTTCGCGCTTGGGGTCTTCGCCCAGCTGCTCGAGCATTTCGTGCACCAGCCGCTCGAACGGAATGCGCACTACCGTCGGTTCGGTGTGCGATTCGTGGAAGCTGTGCTGGCTGGCGGATTTCATCTGGTCACGGGCCATGGCTCACTTTCCTTCGTAGTCCACGTAGTTACGCGCCTTCATATAGGGGCGACTCAAGGACAGTGACCCGGCACCGTGAGCACGAAATCGCTGTCGCGACTCTCTGCGACTGACCCCGGATCGCCGTGAGTTTTTCACAGGGGTTTCACACCGGGGCCACGAAGAGGAAGGGCTCGCCCGTACGACCCGCGAAGACGTGCAACGCGAGCCCATACGCATCGGCTTCTTGCGCGCGTACCCACCGGTCGCACACAGGAGCCGGATGTTGTGGATCGTGCAACGTCACGGTCTTTCCGTTTCCTTGCGGACCTGGACGCGCGCTGAGTATGGGAAACACCACGGGCCGCGAGCAGTAGGGACAAAACCGGGGCTTGCTGGGATCAAAGAAGTCCTTCGGCTTGTCGTCGCTCGTCGGTGGCGCGGGCGGAGCCTGTGCGAGAGCCACGCGCTCTGCGGTCTTCTCGGCAGTGTGCTCGTCATCCAGGAGCACATCGAGCTGCGCGATCAAGCGCTCTCCGAAATTGAAGACGGCGTCGAGGTACTCATCGCTCTGGGCGCGGAGTTTCTGCTTCGTGGTGAGGCGAGCGATCCGGTCGGCGGACCTCGGGATGTGGTAGCGGCCAGCCCATACGACGTGCTCCGTCAGCATGCGCAACGCTACGCGATCCTCTCCCTCCACGACGACGTCGCACCGCCGGACGAGGCTCTCAAGGTCGTGACCCGTCACCAGCTTGTTCAGCGCCCCGTCCTGTACCCACGTTGGGTTGCGGCCAACCAGGATACCCTTGGTCAGGTTCTCGATAGCCATACCCAAGAGCATGAAGGCCACCCGATACATCTCGACATCGGGGAACACGTCCAGCTCCTCAGGTGTGAACGGCTGCGACCGGGCCACGAGAAGCCCCATGGCGTCACGCGAGAAAACGCTGGCCTTGAGACGCCGCGCGTCCTGACCACGTGCGTAGAGAATCGCAGCGGCGCGTGCGAGACCTTGGGCCTTGATGCTCCAGTTGATCGGGACACGGCCGTTCAGGTCGTAGGCCCAATTCTGAAGCTTGCTCTCTGCCGGTGGCAGATCGGACGTTCTCCTCACCATAGGAAGCGTGCCTAGTAGAGGGACCTGGGGAAGATCACCACGTGCAGGCGGGAGACGAAAGGCCCATATGACGACGGGAGGGCCGGTCGCTTGGACGGCGGCCCGTAACAGAGGGATCAGCAGCCTAGATCAGCCCGGCCGCCGCGAGGGTGCCAGGCTCAAGGACGTTCGCGTCATTGCTGGAGAGGCGCGCGTGAGCCCGGGGGTGTGGGTTTGAGGCGAACTGGCGCGTTGCGGCCCCTGCGGCGCCGGTGTATCGGGTATTAGATCGGTCAGGGGTTGTCAGGACCCGGGATTCTCCGGCGACAAGACGTCCGGCGAGAATACCTTACCAGGGTTTGTGCTCCAGTTTACGGTCGTCAGTTCCCATACATCACGCAGACGGTACGCCAGGGCATTGGAACCTGCGGCCGCGTATTAGACAACGCCGGCCGGGACACTCCGACCCGGTCTAGGCTCCGGCAGCCGCAGGAGCCAGCAGAGAATGGCTAACGGAACCACGTTAACACCAAGAATGGTCGTTGTAGAATCACCAGCCCACGCAAGATGGAAAAGTGCACCGATATGGACGTAGAAACCGACGTTCCATGCAGTGTCCCACTTCAGCTGTAATCCCAGCCCTGCGATGCAGTAGTAGCCGACCGACGATGAGAGAACGATCGGGACTTGAACCATCTGCGCAAATGCGGTGAGCGTTTCTGCGTGGTGGTGGTCGCGCCAAAGGAGGATGCCGGCAGATGCGGTCCCTGCAAAGATCACCAGCGTGAGGAAAGGGATCCAGAAGCCCAGTCGCCCGACTTGCCCAAACAGGCGCCACACAACCTGGAGCCCAAAGGAACCACCGAACAGTTGGTACATCGCAATGGCGCGACGCAATCGGTGGTTGTCATCTCCCGTACCGGCTGGAGTCGCCCGCGCCACGTTCGCGCCGTCATAGTCTAGTTTCATCGGGGTCCCTTAGCAACGCAGTGCGGTGGGCGCGGATGAACAACTATCTCACTCCGGTTGCCGGCGCCGGATTGCGTTTGGCTCCAACGAGACGTATCTCTTGGCCTCGCTTCTCTAGTACCAGTGAGCTTGTCATCAGCCCGAGGCAAAGTCGCGCGTTTTGCGAACCGCACTCCAACAGAGGCGTCCACGGCGTGCTCCCGTGACTCAATTCTCTAACTTTGTGCCGCGCGCCTGAACGCAGCATAGAAGACCGCAAGGGGGTATGGAAAGATGAGCATGCCGGCTGCGGATGCGATTCGAGCACCCAAGGCATCATTGGGCGTCACCGTTCCTACAAACCGGCCAGTCGCCAACCGGAAGTTGAGGACGAAGTAGCCAGCTGCTAGGAGCACGAGCCATCTCATCCACTTCGGTGCGCCTTCGAACGCTACGTATCCCCTCGACGACCTCACCGCCGGGCGAAGAGGTACCGCTCGGAGCCCGCTGGCGACCGAGAGCGCAACTCCCAGAAGTAGAAGACCGGTGCCGGCGTTCGCCGAGATCGTCGCCCCCAATAGGACAGCCGCATGCCAGGCGATGCTGAGCGCTAGACCGACCGCGGAAATAGTAGCCAGCTCCTTATCTCGGGACCTCTTGCCCTGTGTCTCATCGCTCGCGATCAAACCGCGCACCTCACTCGGGAATAGGAGGATTGGTGCCACCACACCTTGCGAAGGTATCGAGACACCTTCTCACGGAGGACCCGGGCTCCCAGTGCGAAAGATCGAACCCCATGGTATGGTGTAGGTTGGAGCCACGCTCCAATGCACGGGCGAGGTCTGCTTCGCGAGATTTCCACCCTCCCCGAACCCGGCGCTAATGGTCACCTGTCCGTGGCTGTTTGCAGCGGCCCCGACGCACACCTCCGCACACCCCTCGACGCCGACGCTCACCGCGGGACCGTCGGGCTGTCCGCCGGGGGGCGTGTAGGTCAAGTCCACTGTCACAGAACCCTCCTCTGGGGGAGGCTGAGGGAAAATCGTGATCCCGTTGAACCCGACATTCACCCCAACCGGGTCCCCGGGAATGTTTGCAGTCAAGGAAAAGTCAAACGAACCGGGGTCGAGTGGAATGACCTGACCCATATTAGCATTGGTGATATTCTGTTGCCAGTCACCACTATTTGTAAAGAAGTCGATCGTGTTTTGGATCAATTGGCTGATCTGTTGTAGCACACACTGCACAGAGGACGGGTCGCTCTTGCAAGGGTCCCTGTCGGAGGTAGAGTCAACCACGTCCCCACCGTTGAGACCTCTGGGATCTCGCATATCCACCGGGTCGCCAAGCGCGAATGCGTAGGCGTTCGAACCGCCTGCCAAGCCACTCGGATCTTCCGAGATGAAGCGCCCGACCTTCGGGTCATACCACCGATTCCGCAGGTAGTACAACCCGGTGCTCACTTCGAGGAACGCCCCCTTCCACCGCGGCCGGATCGTGTCGCCCACCAACGGATCGCCGCTGGGGAGGGTGACGCTGGAGACCGTCACGCCCCAGGCGTCGTAGCGCAGGCCCACGACTGGTTTCGAACCGCCTGTAATTCCGCTCACGTTGCCAAGGCCGTCGTTGACGAAGTAGCGGATCGCCCCACCCGCCGTGCGCACCGCATGCGGCACGTCGAGCCCCGGATACCACGAGTACTCAGCGAACAGCGTCACTGTCCCGGCGACCGAATCCACCCGCAGCTCTGCGAGCAGCCGCGCACCTTCCCACAAGAACGCGCGGTCAGGTGCGTTGTTGGTCGACCGGCGCACGAGGCGGCCGCCGGCGTCGTAGCGATAGGAATAGAGGGTACTCCCGACCTGCACCGTGTCGAGTAGTTCCTCGGGACTCCAGTAATACCGCGCCACCTGCACACCGCCGCTGGTATCGGCAATCAGATTGCCGTCGGCGTCGTATGTGTAGCTGTGCCCATTGAAGCTGGTGAGCTGATCGAGGAGGTTCGCGACGCCCGAGTGATCGGTGCGGTTGCCGAGCGGGTCATAAGCGAAGGTGTGGCTCGAATCAGCGAGATTGGTGGGACAGCTCTCGCCCACCAGCGAATCGATGGAGCACGTGCCGTTCATCGTGTAGAACGTCTCGGCCGCGAGCTGGCCCGCCCGATTGTAAGTGAACCCCCGCACGTGGTTCGTGTCCACCACACCGCGCTCGGCGATCGCCCGCGCCAGCGAGTCGCGCAGATAGCCGCGGCCGGCCATGACGTTCACAAATCCGTCCGACGCGCTGACTTGGGTGAACTGCTCCATCACGTTGCGAGAGTCGGTGAGGACTAGCGTGTTGGTCGTAGGCAGCGTGTCGGACGTAGTGCGCTGCTCCAGGTTGCGCCCAATGTGCGTCACGCCGGCGCCGAACTGGATCGACACGAGCGACTGGGGACCGTTATAGCCGTACGCGCGCTTGCTGAGCGTGTCCTGTCCTGCGTCCACGGTCGGCTGCAGCGTCGAGACCAGCCCGTTCGCGAGATACGTGTAGGCAAGGCCGTAGTGGTGATTGATCGCGACCCCGTACGTCATGCCCACGGACGTCACGCGCCCCAGGTTGTCGAGGAATAACGTATCGGTGACGACCCCGTTGGCGCGCCGCACCCAAAGGCTGGCGTCGGTGAAGGTCGTCGTGTCGGCGGTGTAGGTCGTGGTGCCGGCCCCGTTCGTGGCCCAGTGCCGCGTCACGCGCCCAATGGAGTCGTAGGCGAAATTGATCCGCTGTCCGCGGCGATTCACGTGCTGCGTGACCCGGCCGTCATAGTCATAGTACGTCGAGTCCTTCACGGACCCGGTCGCTGACGTCCACGTCGCTGTGACCCATCCGAGGGCATTCACCGTCTGATAGCGTACCAGGCCGCGTGGGTTCGTGAGGGTCTTCAGGACGAGCGAATCGTACGTGAAAGTCCATGCCGGGGCGCCCGCCGTGTCATACGTCGCGGTCGTGCGGTTCAGGACATCGTAGTGCGTGACCCGCGCCGGCAACGCGCCTACATTGGTGGCCGTGTCCCGCCCCAGCGCGTCATAATAGAACTGCGTCACGATGCCGCTCGGCGCGCTGTCGCTCAGCACCTGCCCACTCCGGCCCGCAAGGGTATCGTACACGAAGCGATGCGTGTGCCCGGACGCGTCTTTGTTCCACCGCGCCCGCCCCCGCCTGTCCACGCTGTCGGTCTGCATGACCGTACTCGCCACCGTCACGCGGTCGATCGCGCCCGGCGACACAATGTGATAGACGACTGACGGTCCGTCACCACCGGTTGCTGCAGGGAGCGCCCACCCGCCTTCGGTATGCGTGGTGACGTGTCCGCCCACGCGCGCGTAGGTCAGGAACCCATCAGCGTTGTAGCTGAAGGTGTCCACGGCCATGTTGGGACGTGCCACCCGCGCTGGTAGGCCGTTCGCGTCGTATAGCATCGTGGTGGTCTCACCGACCGGGTTCGTCGCCCCTAGCGGCTCACCCCAGCGATTGGCCGTGAAGCTTGCGACGTTGCCTTCGGGGTCGACAGTTTTCGCGTGGATCGTGTCCGCCTTGGGAGGCGTGGCCGCCGTTCCGCTTGTGGCGGTGAGCGGCACGCCCGCTTCCTGCCAACTGGTGAGCTGGGTGATCGGCGATGCTGCGGCACCGCCGTTGATCGACACAGCCGGCAACGTGTCGCGCGAGACGCGCCACCAGGAGTCGTAGCCGAGTCTAGTGGAGTTTCCGGCCCGGTTCGTGATCCCTACCAGCCGCATCGAGCCATCATACGCGTATTTGGTCTTCACACCGTCCGGGTCGCCGATGCTGTCCACCTGCTTCGTCGTGCCGTTGACATAGACGTTCGTCGTCCGGCCGAAGCCATCAGCGATCGAGGTCAGCCCATTCGTCCCATAGACCAGGACAATTCGCCGGTGGGCCGTGTCGGGCGGCGCGTACAACGGATCGTTGATTTGGATCAGGCGGCCGGAGCCATCGTAGACCAGCGCCGTCGTGTTGCCGAAACGGTCCTGGTACTGCGTCATCCGGCCTGCGTTATCGAAAACGATTCTGGTCGAGTCGGGGTACAAGCGCCGGAAGTAACCGCTGTCCCCCCTCACCTTCGAGAACTCGCCCGACGGCGTCGTCCAGGCCCCGGCACCCGGATGGTTGAAATACACGGCTGAGCCGGTGCCGTCGGTGATCACCACCGAGCTGTCCGCTTGCTGGTAGAGGTGTTGGAGCCCCGCAACCGTCCAGCCGCGCGCGAGCGGTGATTGGCGCTCGTTCACTACGACGAGCCTAGTATTGACAGTCGTCACGACCGTCGGTTGCGTCCCCGAGTATTGGGATGTGACGATGATCTTCATCTTGTACGCGCCGGTCAGCGTATCTTGCCCCAAGTCGAGGCGTAGCTGGCCGCCGAGGCGCACCGTCTGGGTCCCCGCCGCGAAGTGCAGCCGGGTCTCGCCGTTTGTGAAGGTCTGATACGTGTAGTTGGTCGTGTCAGCAGGGCTCGTCGCCTGCACCTCGAGCCAGAATTGCGTGGGGGTATTGTAGGCCCCGCCCGGGTGGGTCACGTTGACGAAGACAAGTGGCCGGAGGTCGACCCGGTCCTGGTGATAGGCCAGGGTCACCGATTGCGGTTGCCCCAGGGCGAAATAAGGCACGGTCGTAAGGCTGGCGGTGGCGGCGAAGCAGGCCTGTGCACAGCGCCCCAGATCCTGCGCATCGAACACGTAGGGTGTGGGATCGACGGTGGGCGCGGGCGTGGGATTCATATAGGTCGTCTTCGTAGCCGAGCAGATCGTGAACGGATGGCCGCTGGAGGCCGTCCAGCTGATACATGCCTGCATGGCGTTGCTCGCGCTTACGACCAGCGGCGCAGCGCTGGCTGTCGCCTGCACTCCTGCGACGGTGAAGTACGAGCTAATGTCGGTGCCCGTGCCGTTCGCGGTTCGGGTGAACGTGAACGACGTGGGATCCATCCCATCGGGCGGAACCGTGCACCCACCGCCAATAGTGAACATAGATGACGGTATAGGGTACGTTGGCCACATATGAGGTATCACCCGGCCACTGCGTAATCGTGATGTAGGCGGGGCAGTCAGTCAGGGCAGGCCGAAGCGGTGCAGCCGCCCGCATGGAGGAGGCGGCCCTGCCTGCCAGCGACACGACCAACAGACCGACGAGCGACGCAGCGCGACGAGGAGACACAGGACGGCTCCGGATGAAGGTCCGGGCCCTATAAGGGCACACACCGTGCCCCGCCTACCTGGTTGCCGGGACGCTACTTAGCGATTCGCCTCTTCCCGTTTTCGCGCGAATTCGCGCGACGAGTGTGCGAATTCGCATTCCCTCGACTTGCTCCACCCGGGCAGAGCGCGCCGAGATGCCCATCGCGCGCAGGTGCCGATAGACCGTCGCCCGGTGCACGCCGAGCGCCCGCGCTGCCACCTCGAGATTCCAGTGTGCCACGATACAGGCATCGAGTACGCGGGCATCCTCCTCAGTGAGGAGGTCCGACGTAGTGTGGATCTGGCCGGGTGCACCGAGCGCAATCGCCTCGGCCAACGCCACTCCGGGAATGGTGCCATTCTTCACGAGGCAGCCCGCCCGCTCGATCGCCAACCGCAGTTCGCGTACGTTGCCGGGCCATCCGTATCTGGTCAGCAAGGTCCGAGCCTCCTGCTCGAGACGCCGTCCTTGCAAGGAGGCGAAATGATCGGCGAGAGGGAGCACATCCTCCAGCCGGTCAGCGAGTGGGGGCAACTCGATCACAACGCCGCGCAGGCGATCGAATAGATCTTCGCGCAGCCCGCCGCTCCATCGCGTCGCCTGGAGATCCCCCTGCACGGCAGCAATTACGCGCAGATTGAGGGCCCGCTTCGTCCGTTCGCCTAGCGGACGTACAGAGCGCGTCTCGAGAACACGCAGGAGCTTGCGCTGGGCGTCGGGCTCTAGGCCAAGCAGCTCGTCGAGAAACAACGTCCCACCGTGCGACTGCTCAATGAGACCGACATGCGACTCGCGCGCGCCCGTAAAGATCCCCCGGCGGAACCCGAACAAGAGACCATCGACGACGTCTCGCGGCAGTGCAGGACAATCCACGTCCACGAATTCGCCGACGCGCCCGCTCTGGCGGTGGACCTCTTCGGCGAACAGTTCCTTGCCCGTGCCCCGTGCCCCGACAAGAAGCACGGGCAACGTTGTAGGGGCGAACCGCTCCACCAGCTCCTTAGCCCGCCTGATCGCGTTCGACCGCCCGACGATCATTGCCGGTCCCCCTTCGGCAGCCGCGGCGTCGTCACACTGTCCGCATCCGCATCCGTCTTGATGATCCGCGGCGTGAGAAACAAGTACAGCTCAGTCTCGGTGGTGTGGCGGTCGCTGCTGCCAAACAGCCCACCGATGAGGGGGATCCCAGAAAGAATCGGAATGCCGCCCGAGTTGACGTCGCGTTGATGGTCGCGCAGGCCGCCGAGCACGATGGTCTGACCATCCTTTACCAGGACCTGCGTTGTCGCCTCACGGGTGGAGATCACCGGAGCATCAAACTGAGTCTCGCTTGTCGCCTGATTCACCTCCTGCTGAATGAGCAACGAGACGTAGCCGTCTTGGTTGATCGTCGGCCGCACCGTGAGGCGGGTGCCGACGTCACGATATTGCACCACCTGATCGCGCGTCGGTGTCTCGGTAGGGAGCGACCGGCTCACTTGCACGAACGGGCGTTGCTCACCGACGAGAATGTGTGCCTCGGTGTTGTTGGAAGCGAGGAGAATCGGTCGCGACATGATCTGCACGTCGCCCTTGGTGGCCGCAGCGCGCAGCGTCGCGTCCACCTGCGCGTGGCCGAGATTGAGAAGTTTCACGACGAGATCGCCCAGGCCTCCACCCAGACTCGCAGCCTGTATGGTGCCGTTGCCCTTGTCCACGCTCTGCGGTGGCACGAAGAAGTCGGCGCCCAAAGAGAACGTGCGATCGTGCCGCGCCTCGACGATCAGCACCTCGATCAAGACCTGTAGCGGTCGGATGTCGACCTGCTCCACAGCTTGTCGCAGCACGTCGTAATCCTGCTGCGATGCGCGGATCAACAAGGCGTTCGTCATCTCGTCGGGGACGATGGTGACGGGGCCGGAGAGAGACGCTGGGCGGCTAAGGGGCGAAGGGGCGGACGGGTTCGCAGACGGGGCGCCCGCCGGCGGGACCATGTTGCGGCGCAATTCGTCCGATAGCGTGCCGGTCGACAGACCGTTCGAACCCGAGAACTCTCCGCCCCCGCCAAACAGCATGTTGACCGTCGCCGCCACGTCCGAGGCATGGGCGTGCTTGAGACGAATGACGAAGAGTTGAATCTGTGCGGTGTCGCGGGCGCCGCTCGCCGGAGCGCTAGACGGCTGGACAGCTGGCCGGTTCGTCACCCGAAAGAACGCTGAGTCTTCAGTGAATGCGAAGTTCTGCGATTCGACCAGCCCCCTTAACAGCGGCACGAGCGCACGGCGATCGACCAGCCCTGGTGTCTCGAGCGACACGCGCACCGGCTGAAACTGCCCGACCAGGACCGGCTTCGGCAGATAACGCGACAGGGCCTGAATCACCGCTCGCAAGTCTGTTTCGACGAAATGGACCGAGACACTATCGTTGGTGAGCCGAACGGTCGTCGTGTCCTGGGCGGCTAGACGCCTAGACGGCTGGACGGCTAGTAGCACCGTCGCAAACACGCAGCCTCTAGCCGTCCAGCCCACTAGCCGCCTAGCATCTATTTCCATGGCTCCCTCACCATCAAGGTCCACGTCGTATCCATTCCCGTGATCACGACACGATCGGGCGCGATGCGCTTGACCTTCAATCCGCCCACGGTCTCGCCCTGCCGCAGGACGCGCGGGCCGTCGGTGCTCGGTAGTCCTTCGATCACCGCTTCGGGTTCGGCACCCCACGCGATCCCCGTCAGGGTGAGCACCGGCTTGGGTGGCGCCGGTGGCAGCGGGCCGGCGGCGATGGCGACGGGGTCATAGGCGACCGGCGCTGGCGCCCGCCGGGCGCGAAACGGATCGTGCGCGACAAGCGCGCCGAGACTCGGCGCGGCCACCGAATCGCCCGGCTGTCCCTCTGCCCGCCTGCCCGCGGCGGCGAGTGGCGGCTGGGCGGCAATCCCCCGCGCCCACGACCACACCACGACCATGCTCAGCGCCAGCGCGAGCCCACCGATAGTGCCCAGAACGAGGCGTACGGCGCGGGACGTCTTCATGGCGTGCGGTCTCTCAAGAACCAGCCTCTCACCGTGACGTCCACGCGCAACACTTCAGGCTGGGCATCCGCCGAGGCCGGATCGTTCGCCACGAGGTGGAGATCGTCCACGGACAAGACCGCGGGATCCTGGGCAATCGCTTGCAGAAACTCCGCCAGCCCACGGATGTCCGTCTCGAGTGTGGCGTGCACCGTGACCCGCGTGAGCCGACCGGCGGCGAGCGAGTCCGGTGCCGGATCCGTGCGGTCGACCCGCGCCCGGTGCCGGGTCGCCGCGAGGTTGACGCGGCCCGAGAGGTCCGCCACGGCCTCGGCCGCCACGCCGCCCGACAAGATGCGCGGCGCGAGCGCCACCACCGCCTGCGTGACCTGGGCGACGGAATCTGTTAGCGGTTGCTGGTCAGCAAGCTCAACCTGTGTCCGCGCCAACAGTTCCTCGTTCGCTGCCAATTCCCGCTCGGCCGCGGCCGCGCGACGCACACCCCAAGGGATCACGCGCAAGAGGAGCAGCGCCCCCAGGACGGCAGCTAGACCTAGCTGCACGGCGCGCTTGTCTCGGATGGTCATCGCGACTCCCGTCCGAAGAGGATCGTGAATCGCTCCCAATCCCTCCCTGCGGTCCTCTCCCGTAAGACGGGCCCGTCGAGCCGCGGGTGCGCGACCGCGCCACGCGCCTCGAGGCGGGCCACGACGTCAGCCGCCCGTCGCGCGAGCCCGGTCAAGACGCCTGAGCCGCTCGCGTCGAGCGTGAGCGAAGTGAGAAACGCCGAGTCGGGCAGGGCGGGGCTGATCCGCCCAAGTCGCGCCGCTACTACTTCGCGTTGTGCCGCCGCCTGGTTCAAGGTCTCGATCAGCGCGCTGGCGTCGCGCAGGTCGCGCCGCGCCGCCAGCACCGCCGCCGCGGGCCGCGCGAGTCGCGCCAGCTCACGTTTCGTCTGGCGTAGCCCGACTACCAGACGCGCAGCGTACAATGCCCCGCCCGCCGTCCGCGCCCCCGCCGCGATGGCCTCGAGCCAGGGTTCGTCCGCCGCGGCCGCGCGGGCGACGCGCGGGCCGTCCCCGTTTGTCTCCCACGTTGCGTCGGTCACAAGTGCGCTACCGTTGCGCCGGAAGAAGCGGCTCGACTGGGCGGCGACGAGTGTCGCCAGGTCCGCGGGCTTCACGGGCGGCAGATCAGCCAGACTGCGCACCTGTACCAGCGGCGGCTCGAGCGCGACTGTCATCCGCACCCGTTTGCCGTTGCGCGGGGCCTCGGCCGCGAGCCGCGCAATCGCATCCGCCAACTCCCCCGGCGTAGCGAAGGCGGCCTCGGCGGCCCATGGGGCGCCGGGTCCCAAGACCTCGGCGCGGACGAGCGACCGGGAGACGCGGAGATGGATCACTCCACCTCCCTTCGCACCACTGCCAGCCGCTCCGGCAGGGGCACCATCGTGAGCGTCGCGCCCGCCACGAGCCGCGTGCCGTGGACCCCGCCCGTCACGGTCGCGACCAGCTGACTCGGCGCGAAGGTCGCAGAGCGGAGAACGTCCTGATAGTCGCCGTACAGCACGGTGCGCGCCGCCGGCGACACCGCGGCGGCCAGCTCGTCGACGCTGGCGATGCGTTGTCCCATCATTCGGCGCCGCAGGATCAGATCGATGGCCTCGCTCGTGAGACCGGGTACCGTCGCGAGAACCTCCGGCGGTGCGGCGTTGAGATTGATCTGCCCGGAGCCGCGCGTCGTGAGGAATACCTTGAGTCTGGCGAGCGTGACGGAGTCGATTCCCGTCACGTCCGCCAGCTCCGCGACATCCGCGAACGGACGCCGTGCGATCAGCGAATCCGCAATCGCCGTCACGGATAACCGAGAACCGACGACGGACAACGCTGTCAGGAGCTGTTGCCGGTCAGCGGCGTTGACGTTCAGCCGTGCCCCCGGGTCCGCGAGCCGTGCGGTGCACCACGTGCCGCGGCCCAAGTCGATCGTGTCGAGGGCGCGGATCGCGGGGTGGTAGGCGTACCGCGCGAGCAGGATCTCCGCGCACGCCTCGCGCGCCCATTCGGCACGAGCGAGCAAGATGCGGTTGCGCGTCGTGACGGTACCGAGGCGAACGGCGGCGACCGACACGCCACCCACGGCCGCGAGGGCGACCAGGAGCCACAGCACGGCGAGCAGCGCGAAGCCCCGATGGCTCATCCGCGCGCCTTTATCAGGAGGAGCAGGGTGTCTGCCACCATTCCCCCTTCCCCGTTCCGCGTTCCCCGCTGTATTCGAATTCTCACCGCCAACGGCGCACTGACTGGTGAGATCCACTCCCGCACCCATTTTGTGTTTTCGCCGGGCTCGAGCAGGTAATCGAAGGCGACGTCGGTGACGCTATCCACGAGCGCAATCGCCGCACCGTCGCGTCCTGCTCCCTGCGCCGTGTTGCCTAGTCTTGTAATGAACTGTCCCCTATCGAGCCGCAGCTCCACTCTCTGCCGCTCGAACCACCCGCCGGGGGTTTCGAGCCACGCTCCGAAGGCGACGCGATCGGGCCGCCCCTCGAACGGCCCCGCGCCGCTGTCGCTCCCGACATCGAGCGAGAGAAACGTCGCCTGCATCCAGCGCCCGGCGTTAGACTCGTGATCGAGCGCCGTGCGCGCCGCCTGGACTTGGCGGCCGGCGTCGGTCACGGCGGTGAACACAGCGTGGGCGAGGAGTACGACGATGCCGCTCACGGTCAACGCGACGAGGACTTCGATGAGCGTGAAGCCGCGCGAACGGTCACGGCGCATGTGTGGGCTCCGCTCGGTACACAACCGTCACCAAGTCCTCCATTGGAGGCGCATCCGCGGGACCGATCGCAATGCGGTACAGCGTGCGCTCCGGCCGCTCGACCTCCACGAGGAATTCGCCGACCGGATGCCGGCCCAGTCGGCGATCAAACTCCTCGCGTTTGAGCAGCGTCATCGCGGCGAGGACGCGCTCCTCCGCCGCGAGGGCGTGCTCGCGGGCACGAGCATCACGCTGGGCGCCCAAGGCCGCGGATTCGAGCGTCACCAGCGCGAGCCCGGCAGTGCCGAGGATCGCGAGGGCGACGAGAACCTCGAGGAGAGCGATGCCGCGTCTATTCCTCACGCGGACTCCCGGTGAGAGGGTCCACGCCGGAGCCCAAGGCTCGGCCGTCGGGGAGAAACAGCGGGTGAGCGGTGGGCGGTGAGCGGTGGTCGACGGCTCGCATTGGGGCGCCGGTCATGATCGCCTCCGTTCGAGCGCGACGGAGTGCAGCGATCTCTTCCGACTCGCGGGGCAGCTTGAGGCCCGCGACCGCCAAACCGCTGATTGCCGCGATCAAACCGATGATGGCAATCACGACAATCAGCTCGATCAGCGTGAACCCCGTCTCCCGTCTCACGTCGGCCTCAGCGAGTACACGGCCTGGAGCAGCGCCGCCGCGACGAACGCGACCAACCCGCCGAACAACACGACCAGCGCCGGCTCGACTAGCGTGACGAGTGTCTTGAGTCCGCGCTCCGCGGTCTGCGCCGCGAGGTCGCCCGCCTGGGTGCAGAGGGGCGCGAGGCGCCCGCTCGTTTCGCCCACCGCGATGAGCTGCAGGGCTGTGGCGTCGAGGGCGCGCTCGCGCTCGAGCGACGCCGCGAGCCGGGCGCCCTGCGATACGCGCTCCCGGACGCGCCCCAATCGTTCAGCGACCGCATCGTCGCCGGCCGCTTCGCGGGCCGACTCGAGGGCACCGAGCAAGGGCATGCCCACGCCGAGCGCACCGCCCAGAGCGCGAGCCACGCGCGTGGTGGCCAGTCCCAGGCGGACTGGTCCGACGAACGGCAGATCGAGCAGCAACGCATGCCAGCGGCGACGTACTTCCGGCCGCCGCAGCCGATCGGCGATGAGACCGGCACCACCTATCATCGCGACCACGAGCGGCAGCCAGAACCGGCGCAACGCCGCCGATCCCGTGAGCAGCAAGCGAGTAGCGAGAGGGAGCTGCTGTCCCATTCCTGCGAGCAACTCGGCAAAACGAGGCACAATCACCATGCCGATCACGAGCACTGAGATGGTGCCGCCCACGGCGAGGACCAGGGGATACGCCAACGCCTGGCGCAGCCGTCCCATCAATTCGGCTTCTTGCTCGAGGTGCGCCGCGACTTGCTCCAGCGCCGCGCCGAGCCGGCCGCCGCGCTCACCCGCGCGGAGCAGGCCGAGTACCACGCCCGGGACCGCATGGGGCCCGCCACCGAGCGCACCGGCGAGATTCTTGCCCTCACGCAGCCCGCTGCGCGCGGCCGCGAGCGACTCGCGCAACGCTCCGCGCGCCAGCGGCTCGATTGCCCCCACCGCGCGCTCCAATGGCACGCCCGCCGAGACCAGCGTGGCGATGCCGCGGAAGGCGATCGCGAGATCGCGCCGGTTCGCCAAGCGGCGTCGCGGGGCGTCGGGAGTCACGTCGAGTGCCAGCGGATGGAGGCCCAAGTCGGCGACAGCGGCGGCCGCGCGCGCCGCGTCAGGCGCATCGAGCACCCCCCGCACGATGCCGCCATCGTTGCGGGCGGCGCGGTAGCGGTACGCCGTCATTGCTTGGTGCTCCCCCACGACGTCACGTCCGCATCCTCCCCGGTCCCGCCCGGCTGTCCGTCGCGGCCGTAGGACAGCAGATCATAGCTCGTCGCATTGACGTCACCCGGGCTCTTGTAGATGAAGGGCCGGCCCCACGGATCGAGCGGGATGTCTTTCTTGAGGTAGGGCCCGCGCCAATTGCGCGCCGCAGGATCGCCCGGGGGCAGCGCGCGCAGCGCTGCCAGACCTTGTGTGGTGGATGGGTAGTAGTCGTTGTCGAGCCGATACGCATCGAGCGCCAGGCCGAACAGCTCGATCTGCGCGCGCGCCGCTGAGACTTTCGCGTCGCCGACGTTGCGGAAGACCATGGGCGCAACGAGCCCCGCGAGGATGGCGATCACGGTGATGACGACGAGCAGCTCGATGAGGGTAAAGCCGCGCCTAGTGGTCCGTGACACGGAGCACCTCCTCGACCGTCGTGATCCCCGCGGCCACCTTGGCCCACCCGTCGTCGCGCAGCGTGCGCATGCCTTGAGCGCGCGCGATGTCGCGCAGTTTGTCCAGCGGCTGCTGGGCCGCGAAAGCTTGTTTGAATTGGTCCGTCACGACAAGCAGCTCGAACAGCCCGGTCCGACCGCGGTAGCCCGTGTCACGGCACTTGGCGCAACCGCGGCCGCGCTCCAACGTCTTGGCGCCCACGGGTTGCTGCGCGAGGAGCGCCACGGCCTGCGGATCGGGCTTGTAGCGCTCACGGCAGTCGGGACAGATCCGGCGGACCAATCGCTGGGCCAGCACACCTTCGAGTGTCGCCGCGACGAGGTAGGGTTCGACGCCCAGGTCGGTGAGCCGCACGAGCGCACTTACCGCATCGTTCGTGTGCAGGGTCGAGAAGACGAGGTGCCCGGTCATTGCGGCTTGCACGGCGATCCCCGCGGTTTCGGTGTCACGCATCTCGCCGATCATCAGGACGTCGGGGTCCTGGCGGAGAATGGAGCGCAGGGCGCTCGCGAACGTCATCCCTGCCTTGGTGTGAACAGGCACCTGCGTGATCTGGTCGAGGTGGTATTCGACCGGGTCTTCGACCGTGATGATTTTCTCCCCGCTGCGGTGGCGCAGGCCGAGGGCCGCGTAGAGCGTGGTCGTCTTGCCGGAGCCGGTGGGCCCCGTGGCGAGGAGAATGCCGTGGGGCCGCTCGGCGAGCCGGTGGAACTCGGCGCGCGCGTCGGGCGACATCCCCAATTCGTCTAACGCGACCGGCCGCCCGCCACGGTCAAGCAGCCGAAGCACGACCGATTCTCCGTACAAGGTCGGCACGGTCGAGACGCGGAGATCCAGCTCCCGTTGGTCCAGCCGGACGCGGATTCTGCCGTCCTGGGGCAGTCTTCGCTCCGCAATGTCCAGCTCTGCTAGCACCTTGATCCGGGAGATAACTGCGGCTTCAAGCCCGCGCGGCGGGTTGGGGACGTCTTGCAGGACACCGTCGATACGAAAACGCGCCCGCAGGCCCTCGCGCGTCGCCTCGAGGTGGATGTCGGACGCCTGCGCGTCATGGGCTTCGCGGACGAGCAGATTGACGAGGCGGATCACGGGCGGCTGGTTGGCCAAGTCGCGCGCATCCGCCGCGCCCCCGTCCTCGCCTCCCCCGACCTCGCCCATTTCCGCCTCAAGATCTTTCACCAACTCCACTACGGACTCCGCCGCGCTGAACGTGCGCCGCACCGCCTCGAGTAGCTCGTCCCGCGAGACCGACACCAGTTCAACCGGCGCGTCGTAGCTCGCCGCAAGATCGTCCAACACCTCGGCCGCGACCTCGCCACAGGCGGCGACGCGCACGTGACCATCGGCCACCGCGAGCGGGAGGATGCCCCAATACTCCAGGTAGGCCTGCTCGAAGCTCTCTGCGAGTGGCAGCTGGGACGTCAGCGCGGCGTCCATCGGACAAGTCCGGGTCAGTGTCGCCGCGCTACTCGTGCACCTCGCGTGCCGTTGGGCGGAGGGCCGAGCGTCGGACATTACTAGTGAATGGAGGAGGCGAGGTTTCGGGGCGTGGCTTGCCGCGTTCAGATCACGTGTAGTCCGAACTTGAGGAGTTCAGCGCAGTGCCGCTGAGCACGAAAGCCGAGCTCAGATCACGTGGTGATCCGAAAAGCGAAGTTCAGACCACTTAAACGAGGGGGCCGGGCTTCGGGTGGTGTCGCGGAAAGCGTTGAGAACACAAGGCTTTCCAGTCTCACGGCGTGCGCACCGACAGCTGGCACAGCGGATGCTTAGGAGGGCGAACCCCTTCCTGGAGTCGGGTGTGTCTCGTTGCACTTTCGTTGCCCTCGCTCGTGCCGTTCCGGCCGTTGCTCTCGTCTCGCTCGTTGCCGCACAATGGACTCCACCGCCGGCGGGGAGGCTGAGCCTCCTGAGCCTCCAGAACACGCAATGGAACTCCGTGCGCGTCAACGTGCGCATGGGTGCGTCCACCGGTTGCACGGGGAATCCCGAAGTTGGCACGCGGCTCATCAAGCGCACCCAGAGGTGGACCGTCGTATCGCCCGATGTGATCTGCTGGCGGCGTGATGCCGTCCCAGGGGACACGACGCAAGGCTGGACGAATTGGAGTCAGATGCAAGTCGCGAATGGTACCGCGATGGAGGTGGTCCTGTGACCCGCGCCGTCCGCTTCGGCGCGGGTGCCGCGCTCGCATCTCTCCTCGTGATTCTCACTGCGTATGGGGCGTTCACGTATCTGGTGAGCGTCACGCCCCACGGAGACCAAACGCCGCAGTGGTCGCCCAACACCGCAGGCCACACGGCAAGCTTCACGGTTCAGAACACTGGCGATCAGACGGACACGTACGAACTAACGTGCTGGGGAACATCAGGAGTCTCCTGCACCCAATTGAGTCCCAACGGGTTCCTGACGCTGACGCCTGGACAGAGTACCAATGTCACCGCCACGTATTCGGTGGGCACCGCAAATGGCACGTTGACGTTCGATGCAAACTCGGGGTTCGCCGAGGATTCGGGATATTATTCGGTCCCCGTCAGCCAGCCCCCCTCTTACGCCGTCGCGGTGACGCCCCATGGCGGGTCGCAGGCCGCACTGAGTCCGTCGACGGGCAACGTCGCCACCTTCACCGTGCAGAACAACGGCAATCAGGGCCAGCTCACCTATGCGCTGGCCATCAACGGCTGCACGGCCCCGCTCACCAACTGCACCTCCGACTTGAGCAGTGTGACATTGCGGCAAGGCGTATTCACGACTGTCACCGCGCACTTCGACGTCCAAAACGCCCTCGGCACCGGCACGATTACCCTAAAGGCGACGCACACACCTTCGGGGACCAATGATAACGGTTCGATCAACGTCACCACGAGCGCGGTCCCCTTCGTGCTGGACGTGAGCCAGAACTTCCACGACCGCCTTGACAAGACTGGTTGCGTCACAGGCAACGCGGGACCCGGAGCTGCATTTTATTGTGGCGAGCTGCTGGTGATGCAACCCCTCATGGGCTACCGGTCCATGAACAAGCAGCGGACGCCAACGTTGGTTTACAGTTCGCGTGGAGCCACCGGGACGGCCGAGGTCCTTGCCGACGTCACTATCCCCGGAGTCGGTGCCGTGCCCGACAAGGTCGTGGCGATTTTGTGGCTCGACGGCGTGACGCACGATTCGGTGTTCTACAACACGACTGGCTGGACGGCGGCCGCGAGCCGGCGCCTGGCGATCCCCGTGTCGCCAGGCCTCGCCCCAGGTGTGCACGACGGTCGCGTGGAGTTACGGCGCGTGACGGGCCAGACGGTGCAGAGTGATACCGCACATATCTCGGTCGTGGTCGTGAAGCGCGACAACAGCCCCTTCGGGGCCGGGTGGTGGATTGGCGGGGTCGACCGACTCTACAGGAACGCTGGGCTCACGGCGGCCGCGTTTGTCGACGCCGAGGGATCGGCCGTCGTGTTCCGTCTACAGGGGACGGCATGGGTTGCGCCTCAAGGCGAGACCTCTACGCTCAAGGTCGACACGACGTGCATCCACGGGGCGTGCAGCTACGCGTATCGGCGGACATTCAAGAATCAAGACGTACTCCGTTACGATCTCAGCAGCGGACGCTTGTTGTCGGCGACGGACCCGATCGGCAATGTGGCCACCTACACGTGGGTGACCAATGCCGTCGACAGCTTGCGGCTGGATCGCATCACGGACGAGGTGGGCAAGCAGGTCGTGTTCGGTTATGACGCGAACGGGCGGCTCGCCTCGGTGACGGTTCCCGGGGCGTTGCCCACCAAGATTTACGCGAACGCGACGACCTGGAACGTCGACTCGGTGGTCGACCCCGACACGGCGAGGACGTCGTTCTCCTACGCGAGTTCGCATCTGATCACGGGGCGCACTGGGCGGCGGACCGGAGAGACGTCGACGTATGCGTATGTGTCCACGATGACCACCACCGGCCTGCTCGCAGGCATCACCACGCCGGATGGTACGCTCAACCACCGCGCATACCAGGTCGAGGGATTGCCGGCGGCCGGCACGGGCACTGATGCAAACCGCGCGACGCCGGGGCTCAAGGCGAATGCGCAAGTGACCCTGACGGACTACCGCAGCATCGCCACACGAATTAGTGTCGACCGCCTGGGCCGCCCTACGCGCATTGCTTCACCCGACTCAGGGATTGTCACGATTACGAGGCACGCGGGAACGTCTTTGCCCACCCAGATCGCGTGGACGCCCCTGGGGCGCACGGTGCAGCTCACGTGGGACACGACATGGGCCGACTTGCTATCCAGCGTGGAAGTCGCCGACAACTACGCGACGACTTCCTACACCTATCAACCGACCTTTCACCGCGTCACACGTGTGACGACGCCGCTGGGCCTGGTGACGCGGTACGGCTACGACCCGACCACTGGGCTCCTGCTCGCCGACACGTTACCCGGAAATGATGTCGTGACGCTCACTTACAATAGTCACGGGCAGCCGCGTGCCATCCAACAGTTTGGCCATACATATCCGACAGAGTATGGCTACGACTCGGCGAGCGTGGCCGCCGCCTGGAACCTGGCTTGGGCGCGGACTCCACAGGGACATGTGTCCACCGATCAGGACTACCCCGATTCCACGGCGTTTCTCTACGACACCTCGCGCACCGTGGTGGACACGGTCGTCACGCCGAAGCAAACCGGCGATCGCACTTACACGATCTACCGCTATGACGTCCTGCACCGGGCCCGCAGCGTTGACACTCGGTGGGTGGACGGCAGCCTCGTGCGCCATGTGGGCATCAGTTACCCGACGGGGGGTCTGCGAGTCGAAGACACAGTTCCCGCAGGGGTCGTTGGCCAAGTTCGAGTCGTAAAGACCGTGCTCGACGCTATGGGCCGCACGTCACAAGCATGCAATCCTGCCATGAGCGGGAACTGCAATGTGTACACGTACGCCAACGGCCTGCTGGCCCAGGTGGCGGTGGCGAGCAACAATGGTTCGCCCTTGAATTACCGCGGCTGGTCCTACGACTCGTTAGGGCGCGTGCAGGCGTTCCAGTTCTCTGCCCCTCTGTACCCGGTGTACACCGGGAATCGCGCCATCTACGCGGACTCCAACGCCTACCAATACAATCAGGTCGGTTCCATTACACTCGCGCGCGACAGCGTGGCGCTAGTGCGGCGCAGCTATGACGCGGTCGGGCGGCTAGCGTGCGAGCACCAGCTCATCCGGCGCTGGAACACGCTCGATACCACGAACGGCACCCGGATCGGCATCAAGTATTACTACGACGGTGACGGTCGGCTCGCCACACGGCTCTTCGGCCATGCGCAATGGCAGGCGCCACCGGCCGGGCAGCCGCAGAACGCGTGCCGCTTCGATGCCGACAGCGCGAGCGTCCGCTTGCACTACGATACCCACGGTCGCGTCGACAGTCTTGTCGGGCAGGGCCTGAAGAAAGACAGCACGATTGGGTTCGGCTTCCGGTTCGATGCCGCCGGCCGGCGCGACACGGTCCGGAACACAAGGAACGGCTGGCAGCAGACCGCCGCGTATAACGAGGACGATCTGCTCAATACTGATACAGTGAAGGACGTGCGCGGGATCGGCGAGCGGCCCGCGCTCACGGACAATTTCGTGTTGCGCGACGACGCCGGCCGCGTACTGACGAAGTACAGCTACGAGGGCAACTTTACTTACACCTATGACCTGCTGGGTGAGGTCACTCTCGAGGCAGGCCGGGGTTACGCCTACGACTCAACCGGCGCGGGGCAGATTCTTGTGCAGCCGGGGACTGTGTATTCGTACGACACACCGACCGGGCGAATCACACAGCTGGCACTGCCCTCAAATCCTATCTATCCGGACACGATGTTCCACAAGTACGCCTACGATCAGGCCGGTGACCGAACGGCAGACACGGTGTACTGGCGATCGATTGTGTACTGCAACAACTTCCCTCGCCTCACGCAAACCAGTTATGACGGCGCCGGCCGGCCCGCAGCCACTCACTTCTGGCCCTATCTCGGTTTCCCGTGCCAGCAGCCTGATACCGTCTCACGGTGGTCGACCTATTGGTACGACGCGCTCGGTCGACGGGTGGTGGTCGCGGATTCGTCTCCGGCGCTCGTTTTGCCGTTGCAGCGTTTCTTCTATGACGGCAACGACGTGCTGATATCAGGAGCGGCGTTCTGGCAATCGGGGGTGGACAACTTCGGGGTAGGTGTGCATGTGGCCGAAACGGACACCTACATGCACGACGTCACGGGCGTAGATCGTCCGCTCTACTGGGTGGGCGCTTATTCCGCGCTCACGACGTGCGGTGACGATCCGCAACACGTCAACGAGTTCTTCTTCCAAGCCGACGAGACCGGTAATGTCCGGTTCGTGGCCTATAACGCCGGCCACTTGTGCGGGAGTGCTGGCTATAGCTACACGGGCTACGGTCAGTTCGCTAGCGGCGCTACCTTGTCGAACTCACAGCCGGGGTATGCGGGAGCCCAGCAGGATGCCTCTGGTCTCGTGTACATGCGAAACCGTTACTATGATCCCAATACTGGGACGTTCACGCAGGCGGATCCGGTCGGGCTCGCAGGTGGGCTCAACCTCTACGGGTACGCCGGGAACAACCCAATCATGTTTACGGATCCTTTCGGGTTGAAGGTTGACACGACCGACGCGAAAGCGGGAGCATTGTGGCGGCAAGCCCTCTCGCTGGCTACCAATGCATCCAAGTCGAAGAACAAGGATATCGCCGCTGCGGGCATTGCCCTTGGTCGAGTCTTAAATGCAATTTCGTCTTCTGACCGCACGGTGACCATAAGCGTCAAGAGCATTGGGCCGATCATGGGCGCATACACCGGCGGAGCGTACACCCAGGCGGTTTACGGTGGCTCTGACGTTGTGATCGACCCAACGCGCGCAAGTGCACGATTCGGAATCGGTAATGAGTTGGTCATGATTCACGAACTTGGTCACGCGCTCTTTGAACTCGCATCTAGCAGTGACCAAACATCGAATCAGCTTGCAGTAACGGTCGAAAACATGGGACGGACAATCTTGGGGTGCGTTCAGCGGCCGAGCCACGAGGTCGCTCCACCCACGTGCCCATGACTCCATCGAAGCGCGAGGAGTTACGATGAGCCGCGCGTTCGCCCTGGGCATGATTGCGTTTTTTATCGTCGGCGTCCTGTTGGATCCGTACACGCTTCACAGGAGCGCGTCAGATGTGCTCGTTCAAGCGAGGTGGTGGCAGGTCGCGTTGGCTGGGCTCGACCTCGCCCTCCTCGTCACTGCGGGACTGCTTCTTTGGCAGGGGCGGGCAATTAGGACCTTTTCCGTGCTCACCTTCGAGGCCTTGTTCACACTCCTGCTGTCAGTGGGGTACGTGCGGCGCGATGGACTCTCGCGCTTTGCCATGGGGTTTGGCGCAACGGAATACTTGTCGATCTACTTGGTGCTAATCGGCTCCAGATTTGTCCTGCTGGCGAGTGTCGGGCGCTGGATTCTTAGGCGGGCACCACCAGCATGATCGAATGAGAATCCCACCGCGACGCGGGCCCAGTCTAGCGTTAGGCGCTCAGAGCGCATCCGGGTTGTCGGGCCTGAACAGAGCATCGCGGAGGGTGGGTCGATTCCTTCACCCGCGGTGAGAATCGTGGGGTGCCTCAAGTGGTCGAGCCCCAAGGAACCCGGAATCCGTCGCCGGGTCGTCCCCACAAACACGTTGGGCCCGATCAGTACGAGCTGATCCGCCGGTTGGGGAAGCGGAGGTGACCGCACGACTCCATCCCAGCCGGGAGATTGGTCCTTTTTCGTCCATGTAATCTTGCATGCATTCACAAGCGGATTCAGGCTTGAGTTCTAGTTCCTACTCTCGTCTTCACGGCCCGCACTGCATTTCTACCGGCCTGAACTCTACCCGCCGCGCGCGCCACGTTGCCGTTCTCTGCCTCCAGCGCCCATTTTATCAACCGCCAATTCTCCTCTCGGCTGCGCTGCCGCCCCACCCGCAACGCCCTCCACACCGATTCATCCAGATGCTCGATCCCCAACACCTCACTCCCCGCCTGCACGGCATGGAGATATCCCTCACGCACAAGCTCGCGTAGATCGCGCACATTACCGGGATAGTGGTGCGCACCGAGGGCCTCGAGCGCTGACGGCGTGAACTGAGAGGGCCCCGACACGACACCGGTTTCCTCTGGCGCCAGACCCAAGAACCGCTGCGCCAGCGCAGGAATCTCCTCGCGCCGCTCCGCCAATGCCGGTAGACGCACTATCATGAACCCCAGCCGGCTCCGCAGGTCTTGCAACATCCGGCCGCGCTCGACGAGCCGCGCCGGCTCCTCGCCGACACCGAATGCCAAGCGGCACACCACCGGCACGTCCCGCTCGGCGCCCAGGGGCCGGTACGCGCCGCGCTCGAGCGCGCGCAGCAACATTGCTTGCACCGACCGGCGCATCAGATGGAAATCGTCGAGGAGAAGTGTGCCGCGCTCAGCCTGGGCGAGATACCCGAGGTGCTTGCGATCGGCGCCCGTGAACGCGCCCGCCACGTGGCCGAACAATGCCGAGCGCGCCAGCTCCGGCGCCAATTCCTGCGCGGTCACGTCCACGAACGGCCCCGTGCGACGGCTCGCCTGGTGCAGCGCTTCAGCGAAATACGACTTCCCCGTCCCCGTCTCCCCGACGAAAACCACCGGCGTCCGCGCCGGCCCATATCGCATCACCCTCGTTACGGCGTCCAGTACTCCGCCCGACAACGCAACCATCCCGCTCAGCAACCCGGCTCGCGTCGAGATGCTCGCTGGCACACCCCACCCCCAAGTTCGACGATTGTGGTTCCTGCTAAGCCACACTGATGGCGTTGGACAGTGCGTAGGGACGGGCGCGTCATGGGCTCGCGAGCGACGCCAAACGGGGCACTGTCGACAGCGGGATTAGTCGTCGCAATCTGTACGCCAAATGGGGCAACGACGCAACGCGCTCGTGGATTTCAAAGTAGAACGTGGCGTCGAGGCGCCACTGCCACATACACAGACTCATGGGGTTGCGTGACCGCCACGCTGATGAGACGGTGCCGTTGCGCGCTCCCGCTATATCGCCCGAAGTCAGATTGGCTTTCTTGGGTATTTCCGAAGCAGCTCGGCTGCCTCCTCAAGTGCCCGCTGCTGCACGTCCGCGGCGCGCCTCGCGCGAGCGATGGACCGCCTGGCTGCTTGGGATAGGGGGCGCTGCGCGGCTCGCTTGAAGCGCTGCGCGGGCGTCGGCGGGTAGTGCACATCGAACGCGGACGGGGGACCATGGTCAAAGCTCACGAGCCGCCTTCTTCCAGCTCGCCCGGCGCGCGGTCTTCTTCGTCGAGGTTAGGTGGCTTGATGGCGCCCCCGTTCCAGAGGGCCGTCGACGCAGCATCGTGGCGCCGCCGCTCGCGGGCGACCTCCTCCGCGGCAGCGAACTCGGGAAATCGGTCAAATAGGGATCACACACCGCTTGGTAGCGCTTGTTGGCGGGATCGAGAGTTCAAGGCGCGGTCGCAACCCGGGCGGCGCACCATTGTCGTAGGTGTACCGTGATGCATGAACACTATCGAGATTTTTACACAGTTTTTCACAGTCGCACCATCGGCCCGTGCTCACTTTCCTTCGTAGTCCACGTAGTTGCGCTCCGTCTCCCACAACCGGATGTGCGCCAGGCGCACCGGCTGGAGCGCGGGCTCGAGCACCCGCCACGCCACGACGGCGATGTTTTCGGCCGTTGGGTTGAGATCTTTGAACCACGGCACGTCGACATTCAAGTTCTTGTGATCGAGGTGGCGCAGCAGGCACTCGGTCACGATGTCCTTCAAGCGGGCGATGTCCAGCACGTAGCCTGTCGGCGCGTCGATCTC
>WNFI01045283.1_pt1 | contig 25499 bp, 20 predicted proteins | sample 5400471 | NCBI WGS metagenome assembly WNFI01 (sample SAMN13153348, study PRJNA577476) | soil metagenome | isolation source: 100 cm saprolite on Douglas fir-dominated hillslope | place: USA:California | collected 2013-09-17 | reverse complement strand
TGCCCCCGCCCGCCGCCGCCGCGCGCATCTCGGACTCGAGCGTCGCCTTGTACTCGAAACCAGGCTCGCGCAGCCGTGCCGACAGATCGACGAGGCCGGGGCATGCCACGAGCCCCTTGGCATCGATGGTCTCGTCGGCGCGGAACCCGCTCGGCGACTTGCCCACGGCAGCGATCTTCCCCTCGACGATGTAGATCGATCCCACCTCGTCACGCTTCGACGCCGGATCGATGATCCTCGCGCCCCTGATCTCGATTCTCACGTCTCGCGTCATCTCGCGTCTCGCGTCTCGCGTCTCATTGAGACCCAAGCATCGACATCACCGCCATGCGCACGGCGATGCCGAAGGTGACTTGCGGCAGGATCACGCTCTGGCGCCCGTCGGCCACCGTGGAGTCGATCTCGACGCCGCGGTTCATCGGTCCCGGGTGCATCACGATCGCATCGGGCCTGGCGGCGGCGAGCTTCTCCGCCGTGAGGCCGTAGCACTTGAAGAATTCTTCCGCCGAAGGCAGCAGCGCGCCGTTCATGCGCTCGTTCTGCAGCCGCAGCATGATCACCACGTCGCAGCCGCGGATGCCCTCGCCCATGTCGTTGCAGACGCGCACGCCGAGCCGCTCGACCGCGCGCGGCAGGAGCGTCTTCGGCCCGACCACGCGCAGGTCCGGGACGCCGAGCGTCTTGAGCGCGTGGATCTGGGAGCGTGCCACGCGCGAATGCAGCACGTCGCCGACGACGTTGATCACCGCCACGCCCGGCTTCACGTGCTTGGCGATCAAGTGCGCCGCTCCCGATTGCGAATGGCGCACGACGAACATGTCCGCGTCCATCGCCTGGAGGTTGTAGACCGTATCGAGGAGCGTCTCGCCCTTCGAGGTCGACGAGGCGCCGACGTTCAGGTTGATCACGTCGGCCGAGAGGCGCTTGGCGGCGATCTCGAAAGTGGTGCGCGTGCGCGTCGAGCCCTCGAAGAACACGTTGAAGATCGACTTGCCGCGCAGGATCGGGACCTTCTTCACCTCGCGCTCGCTCACCGACACGAACTGGTCCGCGGTATCGAGGACGTGGCGGATCAGCTCCGCGCTCAACCCCTCGGTGGTGAGGAGATGGCGCAGCTTTCCGTCGGCGCCGACCTGCAGGCTCGCCCTGGGGTCCATGGTCATGGGCGCTTCACCGCCGCCAGCCGCAGGCGGCCGTTCTCGTTCGAGAGCACGAGGTCCTCGTCGGCGTCCACGTCGATGCGCGCGCCGAGGAAATCGGGAGAGATCGGGAGCTCCCGCCCATCGCGCTCGGCGAGCACGGCAAGGCGCACCGCTCGCGGCCGGCCGAAATCGAAGAGCTCGTTCAGCGCCGCGCGGATCGTGCGCCCGGTGTGCAGCACGTCGTCGACCAGGACCACCTCGCGGCCGTCGACGGGAAACGGAATCTGGCTGCGCCGCGATTCGCGGTGCAGGCCGATGCGGCCGAAGTCGTCGCGGTGCAGCGTCACGGCGAGGAATCCGAGCGGTGCGGAGAGGCCGAGGGCGCGATGCAGCCGCTCGGCGATCCACGCGCCTCCGGTGTAGATGCCGATCAAAGCCGCATCGGGCGCGATCTTGCCGCGCATCTGCTCGGCCATCGCGCGCACCAGGCCCTCGGGATCAGGCAGCGACATGGGAATGCCCGCCGGGATCGTCGAGGAAGCTCTGCAGGATGTGGGAGGCGGCGAGCGCGTCGATCTGCAGTTTCTTGCGTCCGCGGGACTTGCGGCGCGCCCGGGAATCGCGCAAATCCTGCTCGGCGACGGCGGAGGTGAGCGTCTCGTCGACCATCACGACCGGAACGCGGTAGCGCGCGGCGAGGCGGCGCGCGAACTTTCCCGCGAGCTTCGCGATCGCGTGCTCCGAGCCGTCGGCGTGGCGCGGCTCGCCCACGACGAAGGCGACCGGGCGCCATTCATCGACGAGCCGGTCGATCTCGCGCCAGCGCGCCTCGTTGGCGATCGCCTCGATGGCGCCGAGGGGATTGGCGATGCGCGTGGCAGTCTCGCCCACCGCGAATCCGATGCGCTTCTCGCCGTAGTCGAATCCGATGACCGTGCCGGAAACGCTTGCGGTACCGGGGCCTCGACCCTGTGGCGCGGGGCGGGCGCCGGGCGCGGGCATCACGCGTGCCCCGCCTCCTCGGAAAGGTTGGCCGCGTTGACGCCGAGCGCTTGCATTGCCGCGTCGTAGCGCTCCTCGGGCGGCACGCTGAAGATCACATCGATGTCGGCGCGTACGGTGAGCCAGCCGTTGCGCAGGATCTCGTCCTCGAGCTGCCCCGGCGCCCAGCCGGCGTAGCCCAGCGCCACCAGCTGCTGGCGCGGCCCCGCGCCCGCGGCCATGGCCTCGAGGATGTCGCGCGAAGTAGTGAGGCCGATTTCGCCCACCGGCAACGTCGACTTCCACGTGCCTACCGGACGGTGCAGCACGAAGCCGTGGTCGAACTGCACCGGGCCGCCGAAGAAGACGCGCTGCTCGGAAAGCGGCGAATCCTCGAGCGGAATCTCGACCTGCCGGAAGAGCGCGGCCAGCGTCACGTCGATGGGTCGGTTCACCACGATCCCCAGCGCTCCACGCTCGTTGTGCTCGCAGATGAAAGTGAGGGTGCGGGAGAAATTCGGGTCCGACATCGCCGGCATGGCGATGAGGAAGTGGCTGGTGAGGTTGATCGTTTGCATTGGCCACCGGTCGCGTATTTTACACCGTCGCCCGAGGCGCGGGCTACTCGGCGAGCACCTGGTCGGCGCGGGTGAAGGTCCAGGTTCGCGTGATGTGCAGGATGTCGGTGTCGGAGCGGATGTTGTCGGGAAAGCGTTCGAACGGCGCTGCGAGCCGGACGATGCGGATCGCGGCCTGGTCGAGGATCCGGCTTCCCGACGAGGCGTTGATCTCGACCGAATCGACCTCGCCGTCGGCCTTGATGCCCACCGTGAGGCGCAGCGAGCCGTAGATCTTGCGCGCCTTGGCCTCCTCCGGATAGTTGAGGGTGCCGATGCGCTCGATCTTCAGGCGCCAGTTGTCGACGTAGTGCGCGAAGCGGTATTCCTGGGCGCGGGCGCCGATGTACTTCTTCCTCGGGCGCTCCTGGTAAGCCTGGAAGTCGCGCCGGATCTGCGCCTCGAGGCGCTCGATCTCCAGGCTCCTCTCGATGACGTCGCGCGCATCGACGTTGGGCTTCGCCGCGCCCTGCGCGGAAGGCTCCGCCAGGTCCACGGTCGCCTTCGACTGCGCCTTCGTCATGAGCTCCTTCGCCTCGACCTGAAGCTGCTTCACGCGCGCCTCGGCAGCGCGCAGCTCCGGGCTCGGGTCCCGTTCCATGACCGGGAAGGGGCTGCGGGCGCGCAGTTTCTGGTCGGTGTTGCCGCCGCCGTCGAGATTCGCCTGGGCGAGCGCGTCCGCCTTCTCGGGCCTCTTGGCGCTCTTCGAGTTCACCAGCACGACGTCCATCGTGTTGTGCGGCGCGTCCCACTTGGGCGGAAACGGGATCTGGAAGCCGATGCCGATGATCACGAGCAGGTGCAACGCGATCGATGCGAGGACCGACACCTGCATCGAGGCGACGAGTCCGAAGCGTTCGAGCAAAAAGTCGGAGAAGGAGACGAGAGCGTCGGGGGAAGGCTGCCTCAACTCCATCGGCAGGTGCTACAGCTGTCGTTCAGGGCTCGGCATGAACGGGAATTGTAGCGGGTTCTTTCCCCGAGTAGCGCGTGAGGACGTTCACTTCCCAGAGGTCGATCTCGCCGAACGCCACGCGCACGCGCTCCCCGGGGGTAGTACTCGGCAGGCCGATGCAGCGGCAGACGAGCGGCATGCCCTCGATGCGCACCAGCTCGTCGCGAAGCACCGTCGCGGGAGACGATTCGATGCTCTCCTGGAGGAGGTACCTCAGGCACCAGTGGCGCTCGAGCAGGCGCTGGTGTTCGGCATAGGCGTCGTAGGCGGTCTCGAAATCGCGTGCGGCGCCGGCCAGCTCCTCGCGCGAATACGCCGGGGCTTCGCCGCGCAGCAGCGCGGCGAGCTGGCGTTGGTTGGCGAGGTCGCTATAGCGCCGCAACGGCGAGCTCGCCCACGCGTAGTGCGACACGCCGAGCCATTCGTGCGCGCCGGGCTCGACTTCCATGCGCGTCTTCGCGGCCTTCTGGTTGCGGTAGACGGCGTCGAAGCCGCGATCGGCGAGAAGCTTTCCCCAGGTGGAATTCACGTGGATCATCAGCTCGGACACCAGCGTGTCGACCGGCGTGCCGCGCTGCCGCGGCTCGATCGTCACGCGCTCGCCGGCCACGCGGATGTTGTAGTCGGGCCGCTCGTTTCTCTCCTCGCCCGCTCCGCGCAGCACCTTGAGGGAGCGCGCGAGCCGCCACAGGATGAAGAGCTCGTCGCCGTGCGCGCCCTCGACGCGTCCGGCGGCGACACTCGCGTCGTTCAGCCGCGCGTCGAGCTCGGTGAGCCGCAGGTTGTCCGCGATCGTGAGCCATTCGAGGCGCGACTCCGACTCGCGCACCTCCATACTCGCCGCGTCGACGGTGAGGTAGAGGGATGCGGCCGCCACGCGCTTGCCCTGCGCCAGCGTGGCGCGCTCGACCGCTTCGGCGGGAAGCATCGTGATCTTCCCGGCGGGAAAATAGACCGTCGAAAGGCGCTCGCGCGCCATCGCCTCGAGGGGATGCTCGCGGCCGAAGTACAGCGCCGGGGCGGCGATGTGCACGCCGATGCGCAGCGTCGCGCCGCCGCGGCGCTCGACCGAGAAGGCGTCGTCGATCTCGGTGGTCTCCTCGTCGTCGATCGAGAAGGCGCTCGCGCGCGCCTCGTCGAGGCCGCGCGGCTCGTCGAGCGCGGCCGCCGGTGCGAAGCCCACGCCGCGCGGGAAGAATTCGAACGCGAAGCGGCGCAGGAAATAGTCCTCGGGCCCGGAAAGCGCTCCCGCCCGGGCGAGCAGGCGCTGCGGCGACATCCCCGCCGCGCCGGCCGCCTCGTCGAGAGCGCGCCATTCGAGGCTCATCTTGTCGGGCTTGAAGAGCAGCGCGTCAAGCCGGGAAGCGAGCGCTTCGGGCACGCGAGCGGCGGCGAGCTCGCGCGCCCAGGCGTCCACCTGCTCCTGCGCGCGGCGCTTCCTTTCGGCGCCGGCCAGCGCGGCCTTCAGGTTTTCCGCCGGCGCGGCCTGGTAGCGTCCCTTGCCGCGCTTGTAGAAGTACATCGGGTTCGCGTGCAGCGCGAGCGCCACGGCGGCGGCCTCCTGCGGCTTGGGCGCGCGGCCGAAATAGTCTCGCGCGAGCGCGTCGAAGGAGAACTCGTCGCCACCGCACACTTCCCAGAGGAATTGCGGATCGATCGGCGCGGCGATCGCCTGCGCCTCGGGCATGAATCCGAAGAGCGACTGGCCGTCGAAGCGCAGCAGGATCGCCCCGGCCTTCACCTTGGAACGCTTGCCGTGCGCCGCTTCAATCTGGAACGAAGCTCCGGCCTCGGCGAGGATGGTGCCGACGCGAAACGCGCCGTCTTCCTCGAAGAGGACCTGCTTCATGTCGCCGCCCACTCGGCGAGCTCGGGCACGTGCTCGGGAAACGAGACGAGCGTGTGGTCTCCGCCGCGCACCACGGTGTGCAGCGCATCGCGGTAGAACGCCACCGCCTCGCGGTAGTCGAGGACGACATCGCCCGTCTCGACGAAGAGCCAATAGCGCCCGGGAAGCGTGATCGCCGCGGGATCGAGGCTCTTCAGCTCGTCGATGTGCTCCTGCGTGAGCTCGAATTCCTCGCCCGTGTACAGGTTGCGCTGCGGCCCGAGGTGGCGCGCGAAATGCGCGTGCGGATGCACCGCGGGATTGAGCAGCGCGGCGCGGCAGCCGAGCCGCTCGGCCACCACCGTCGCATAGAAGCCACCGAGCGAGCTTCCGACGAGCGTGAGATCCGCCGGCGCCAGCGCGCGGCAGGCCGCTTCGATTTGCGCCACTGCGCGCTTGGGGCGGTGGTGCAACGCAGGCACGAGATAGTCGACGCCCGCCACGCAGTTCTTCACGTAGTCCCCGAGCATCACGGCTTTCTTCGATTGCGGCGAGCTGATGAAGCCGTGCAGGTAGACGATCGTCTTCAAAGGGTGATGCTGCCGCGGCCCAGCTCGATCACCCGCCCGCCGACGAAAACACGACCCTCTCCACGGCCCTCTGCGTTCAATCCTGCCCCAGAGGGTCCCCGGGGAGAGGGAGAACTCCACTGCACCGACAGGAAGAGCGTGGAGGGCCTGCGTACCGCAACTCCCTGCGAAACGGTGCGCTCGATCTCCTGACCCGGTTGGACCACGCAGAACCAGCCGCCGAGGTTGGCGCATGCCGAGCCGGTGGCCGGATCCTCGAGGATCGCCGGTCCGTTGGGAAAGAAGAACCGCGCCTCGACCTTTTCGCCGTCATCGAAGAAAACGTAGGCCATGCTCGCGCCGTCCTCGCTTTGCAGCCGCGAGAAGGCATCGGCGCGCGGGCGCGCGCGGCCCACCGCCTCGGCGCTGGCGAGCGGGACGACAAGCTGCTCCCTGCCGGTGTGGACCCACATCGGCCGCTGCGCCATATCGCCGGGCTCGAGGCCCAGGATCCCGGCGAGATCCTCGCGCGACTGCGAGACCGCGCGGGCACGCGGCGCGTTCGCCGCAAGGGTCCAGCGATCGCCGCTCGCGCTCACCGGAATGACGCCCGCCTTCATCTCCAGCGTGAGCGAGTCGCCGCTGCGCTTGAGGTCGCGAACGACGTGTGCGGTCCCGAGCGTCGGATGACCCGCGAAGGGCATCTCGTAGCCGGGCGTGAAGATGCGCACGCCGGCCGTCGCCCTTTCGGAAGGCAGGATGAAGGTCGTCTCGGAAAGGTTGAATTGCCGCGCGAGCGCCTGCAGCGTGGCGTCGTCGATGCCGCGGCCATCCTCGAAGACGCACAGCGGGTTGCCGGTGAGGCGGCCCTCGCGCGCGAAGACGTTGAGGATCCGGTAGGCGTAGGAAGCCATGGGTCAGGCGGCCGGCGCCTGCGCGCAGCGGCGCGCGAGGCGCGCAAGGAGCTTCTCGTGCACCCCGCCGAACCCGCCGTTCGACATCACGAGCACATGGTCGCCCGGCTGCAATGCGCGGGCGAGGTCGTCGATCAGCGAGGCGATGTCGTGGTGCACCGTGGCGCGCGTTCCCAGGGGTGCCAGCGCCTGCGAGGGTTCCCAGCCGAGGTCCCGCGCGTGGCAATACACCAGGTCCGCGCCGGCGAGGGCGCGCGCCAGCCGCTTCTGCATGGTGCCAAGCTTCATCGTGTTGGAGCGCGGCTCGAACACGGCCACGATGCGCGCATCCCCCACGCGCGTGCGCAGGCCGGCGATCGTGGTCTCGAACGCGGTGGGATGGTGGGCGAAATCGTCGTAGACGCTGATGCCCTGCGCCACGCCGCGCAGCTCCATGCGCCGCTTGACGCCCTCGAAGCGTCCGAGCGCCTCGATCGCAGCCTTCACGCCGACGCCCGCGAAGCGCGCGGCGGCGAGCGCGCCGAGCGCATTGGAGCGGTTGTGCTCGCCCATGAGAGGCCAGCGTACCGTGCCCTGCTTGGTCCCCGCCACGGCGACGTCGAAGGAATCGTCGGGATGAACGCTGCCCACGCTCCATTCCTGGCCCGCCCCGAAGCGCTCGACGCGAGTCCACGCGCCGCGCGCGAGCACGCGTTCGAGCGCCGCGTCCTGGCCGTTCACGACGAGCAGGCCCTGCGCGGGAACGACGCGCACCAGGTGGTGGAACTGCGTCTCGATGGCGGCCAGGTCGGGAAAGATGTCGGCGTGGTCGTACTCGAGGTTGCCGAGCACCGCCACGCGCGGGCGGTACCAGACGAACTTGGAGCGCTTGTCGAAGAATGCGGTGTCGTACTCGTCGGCCTCGATGACGAAGAATGACGACGGCGTATCCCGCGCCGAGACGTTGAAGTTGCGCGCGATGCCGCCGATGAGGAAGCCGGGATCGAGCCCCGCGTCCTCCAGGATCCACGCGAGCATCGAGGCGGTGGTGCTCTTGCCGTGGGTGCCGGCGACGGCGAGCACCCATTTGTCCTGGAGCACGTTTTCCGCGAGCCACTGCGGGCCCGAGGCGTACGGCAGGCCACGGTCGAGGATCGCCTCGATCACCGGCTTGCCGCGCGTCATCGCGTTGCCGACCACATAGAGGTCGGCCTTGTGCCGGTCGAGCTGCTCGGCGTCGTAGCCCTCGTGCAACGCGATGCCCAGGTGGCGCAGCTGCTCGCTCATCGGCGGATAGACGTGGGCGTCGCAGCCGGTCACTTCGTGGCCGCGCTCGCGCGCGATCTTGGCGAGGCCGCCCATGAAGGTTCCGCAGATGCCGAGGATGTGCAGGCGCATGGTCAGGAACGGAAGATGAAATACACGGCGACCAGGCGAGCCCACTCGAGGCCTCCCAGCCCCGAATCGACGCTTCGGGAAAGCACTGCAGTGGCTCGAGCACGACGTGCCGTTCTACGCCTCGGTGGACCTGCGCAACAGCGGCTTCAAGCTCGCCCCGGTGGACACCAATCTTTTCCCCGGCGGGTTCAATAACCTGAACCCGGAGTTCCTGCCGCTGTGCGTGCACGCGGCGATGTCCGCGGTGCAGCGGATTTGCCCGGACACGCGCGGCTTCCTCCTGGTGCCGGAGAACCACACGCGCAACACCCGCTACCTGCAGAATGTCGCGGTCCTGCGGCGCATCCTCGAGGGCGCGGGGCTCACCGTTCGCATCGGCAGCCTCATTCCCGACCTCGCCGGCCCGACCGAAGTCGAGACCGCCTCGGGTGAAAAGCTCCTGCTCGAGCCGATCCAGCGCAAGGGCAACCGCGTGGGCGTCGAGGGATTCGATCCCTGCGGGATCCTGGTCAACAACGATCTTTCCGCCGGCATCCCGGCCATCCTGCGCGGCATCGAGCAGCCGGTGGTGCCGCCGCTCGTGGCGGGATGGGCGACGCGCCGCAAGTCGCATCACTTCCACGTCTACGACCGCGCCGCCGAGAGCTTCGCGAAGCTGATCGGCGTCGATCCGTGGTTCATCAACCCCGCCTTCAGCCAGTGCGGCAAGGTCAATTTCGCGGAGAAGGAAGGCGAGGACTGCCTCGCCGCCAACGTCGAGTTCGTGCTGAACGAGGTGCGCGAGAAATACGCGCAGTACGCGATCACCGAGACGCCCTTCTGCATCGTCAAGGCCGACGCGGGCACCTACGGCATGGGGATCATGACCGTGAAGAGCGTCGATGACGTGAGGAACCTCAATCGCAAGACGCGCAACAAGATGTCGGTGATCAAGGAGGGCCAGCCGGTGCACGAGGTCATCATCCAGGAAGGCGTCTACACCTTCGAGAGTGTGGATGGCGCCGTGGCCGAGCCGGTCGTCTACATGATGGATCAGTTCGTCGTCGGCGGCTTCTACCGCGTCCACACCGAGCGCGGCATCGACGAGAACCTGAACTCCCCGGGCGCGCAGTACGCGCCGCTCGCCTTCGAGACCAACTGCCACACCCCGGACTGCGCCGGCAAGCCGGGTGATCCGCCCAATCGCTTCTATACCTACGGGGTCGTGGCGCGGCTCGCCAATCTCGCCGCGGCGATGGAGGTCGAGGAGCTCGTCGAGCGCGACAGCGCGCTGGAGGTGAGGGCGGCCAACGCATGAAGTTCGCGTTCGTGCTGGATCCGCTCGAGCGCCTGAAGCCCTACAAGGATTCGTCCGTCGCGATGATGCGCGAGGCGGCGCGCCGCGGCCACGAGATCCACGCGCTCGAGGCGCGCGCGATGTTCGTCCGCGATGCTTCGGTGTTCGCGAGCACACGGCGCCTCTCGGTGTCCGACGACGACGCCGCGTGGTACCGCGCCGGCGACGAGCAGGAAGCGGCTCTCGCGCGCTTCGACCTCGTCATGATGCGCAAGGACCCGCCGTTCGACCAGGAGTACTACTACGCCACGCTCCTTCTCGACCGCGTCGAGGCCGAGGGCACGCGCGTGGCCAACAGCCCCCGGGCGTTGCGCGACTGGAACGAAAAGATGTCGATTCTCGGTTTTCCCGGCCTCACTCCGCCCACACTGGTCGCGAGCGACATGAAGCGCGTGAGCGACTTCATCGACGAGCACGGCGACGTGGTGCTGAAGAAGCTCGACGGCATGGGCGGGACGATGATCTTCCGCGTGACCGCCGGCGACGTGAATCGCAACGTGATCGTCGAGACGATCACCGATTGGGGCGCCCGCACCGTGATGGCGCAGCGCTTCATCCCCGAGATCGCGCAGGGCGACAAGCGCGTGCTCGTGATCGACGGCAAGCCTTTCCCTCATTGCCTCGCGCGCATTCCCCGCGCGGGCGAGACGCGCGGCAATCTCGCCGCCGGCGGCATCGGCGTCGCCCGGGCGATTTCCGCGCGCGACCGCGAGATCGCGCAGGCCGTCGGAGTGGAGCTCGCGAAGGCGGGAATCGTCTTCGCGGGCCTCGACGTGATCGGCGACTGGCTCACCGAGATCAACGTCACCAGCCCGACCTGCATCGTCGAGATCGCCGATCAGACCGGGCAGAACGCGGCGAAGGATCTCATCGACGTGCTGGAGAAGGCGGCGCGAAAGTAGCGCGGACGGGCTGAACGCCCGGCCTAGAAGATGGTGATGCGGTCGAAGTCCGAGCCGTGATCGACGATCTCCTCGATGGTCGACTCCTTCACGCCCTCCTCCCACGTGTGAATGCCTCGGCCGCGGGTGCCCATCCCGCTCGGCACCACGAGCGTGGCGGGGACGTTGATCTTCTCGAGCGCCGGCAACCGGAAACCCTGGACCCACTGCGCGCTTGCGCGATTGCGCGAATCGGATGCGCGCACAGCGACCGGCACCGGTTTGCCGGGGAACAGCGAGATGGTCGCGATGATGCGCCCGTCGGTCTCGGTCACGAGCTCGCTCATCGCTCCAAGGAAGAAGGGCGCGGTATCGCCCAGGCGCACCGCCACGAGGCGGCCGATGGCCACGCCGCGCGACGAGGTCTGCGGGCGCTGCACGCGCACCGCGCCCAGCATCTCGTCGACCACCGCCCAGCCTTCCACGGTGTAGTTGTGCTCGGCCGTCATCCGGCTCTGGGTGCGCTCGGTGATCCGCCCGAAGACTTCGATGTCCTGTTTCTCGAGCTGCGTGAGCTCGCGGGGCTTGTCGGGTTGCTCGAAGACCTTTCCGCCGCTCGCGAAGAAATGGATCTCGGCCATGCCGAAGACGAGTCCCGCCTTTTCCAGCTGCGAAGGCTTTCCCGGGGGACGGGGCGGGGCGCCCTCGCACCAAAGCTTGTGCAGGCGTTTCAACTCGAGCATCGGGTCGAGCGCGCTCGCCTGCTGCGGCAGGCCGAGCGCCACCGCGTCTTCGCCCTTCTCGAGTCCCTGGATGCGCTTGCGCATGCTGCGCGAGAGCACCGACGTCTCGATGATGCGCTGGCCCTCTTTGAGATCGGGCCTGGGCTGGGGCCGCGCGCCGATGTCGCGCGCCAGATCCACGACCAGGGGATCGACCTTGGCCGTGTCGCCTTCCGCGGGAGCGTCCAGGACGCGGACCCTTCCATGCACCCAAAGCCTGAGAACCGCCTCGGCGAAATCCATCTGCGGCGAGGTCATCTGCGAAAGGAACGCCGCCTGGAAGAGAACGACCTGCGCATACGCTTCCATGACGCACGAGGTGCCGTCCTCGCCTTCGAGGGAATCCTTCACCGTCTCCGAGAGCGTCTGCGCGCCTTCGCCAAGGACGTATTCCTGGTGCAACCGGGTCCACAGCTGCGGATCGAAGCGCCGGTACACGAGCGCATGGAAGAGCATCTGCGTGCCGATGTAGCGCACGATCCTTTGCGTGAGCAGCGCTCCGAGGCGTGCGAGCTCACCCTTGCCCGCCTGCGCTTCCTCGCGGCAGCGGCGGTAGCCCGCCTCCATTTCCTCGAGGAGCGAGCGGCCGTTCGTCCAGGCGTTCGCGTCGTTGGCCGAGAGCGGGATCGTCTTGCCGAAATAGCGCGCGCGCTGCTCGCCCTGCAGGAAGGCGATCTTGTCGCGCTTGAGCTCCAGGCACTTCAGACGCTCCATGCCGTCGAACTCCGCGCCGTTGAGCGCTCGCAGGGTCTCGAGCACCATCATCTGCGCCTGCGGAATGTTGGTGAGCGGCAGTGCGTTCAGCCACTCCTTGCAGCCGCGCGCGTCGGCGAAGGCGAGCGGGCCGCGGGTCGGAGGTTGCTGGACGGACATCGCGCCCTAGCCGTGGAGCCGCGCGGCGATCGCCGCGGCGACGCCCGCCGCGCGCTTCACACGCTCGTCGGAAATCGAGCGCTCGCGCTGCGGCGCGGCCCAGATGGGATGCGGGAAATGGCGATCGTCGCGAAAGCGCGGCACGATGTGCCAGTGCACATGCGGCGTCATGTTGCCGAGGCTCGCCACGTTCATCTTGTCGGGTTGCATCGTCTCGCGCACCGCCTCCTCGACGGCGAACACCACCGCCATGAGGGCGCTGCGCTCGTCCTCGCCCAGATCGGTGAGCTCGCGAGCATGGCGCCTGAGGATCACGCGGCAGAAGCCCGGATAGTCGGGCTCGTCGACCCTCACCACGCGGCAAAGGTCATTCTGCCAGAGCACGGGCCCGCCGGGGCTGTCGCAGAACTCGCAAGCCGGCCCGGGGGGGCTCAAAACGGGATCCTCACGATGGGGTTGGATCCCGAGGTGCCATCGATGGTGTAGGTCATCAAACCCGTACCCAGGTCCGAAAAGGTGAAGGTAACACTCCCCACGGGCTGGACGGAGTGCCGGCTCGCATCGTAGGGCACGCCGAGCCAGGCGGGGCCCGCGGGCCGGTACGCCGTTCCGGTGAAAACGTTGGCCGCCGTCCAGCTGCCTCCGGGAATCACGAACCACGTCGCCCGCCCGTCGCTATCGTAGGTGTACCAGAGCGCGAACAGAGTGCGGTACTGCTGGTTGATGGTCACGCCCCAGCCGTCCTGCGAGGCTCCGCCCCACCAGAGATCGCCGTAGGAGGCGACCGGAGTGGCATCGGGAACGCCGAAGCTCATGCGCTGGATGCTCTTGGTCGCCGAGACGCCGTTGATGGTATAGGCGAGCGTAGCGCTCGCGGCGCCCGTGAAAGTGATCGTCGCCGCGCCGACCGGCGAACCGACCGAAAAGCGCCTCACGTCGTAGCTTCCGAACCAGGAGCCGGTGGGGATATAGACGGGCCCGGAAAACGCGGTGAAGCCCGCGTTCCAGCTGCCTCCGGGCATCACCACCCAGAGCGGCCGGCCCTGCGCGTCGTAGACGAAGAGCTCCGAGAATAGCGTCGCGCCGTGTTGCGTGATGCTCATGCCCCAGCCGTTTTCCTGGGCGCCGGCCCACCAGAGATCCTGGTAGTTCGCGGGGCCGCCCGCCGCCACGCCGACCTTGAACATGCCGCGTCCGTAGGTCGCCGCCCCCAGGGTCGCGGCGTCGAGCCAGAAGAGCTCGCGCACGCGGATGTTGGCGGGGCCCTCGTTGGTGGTCGACCAGCTCGCTCCGCCGTCTTCGCTCGTGAAGATGCCGACCGAAGTCGCGACGTAGAGCCACGCGGGCTTGGCGGGATGGCGCTTCACGTCGAAGACCGGCGCGAAGGGAAGATTGCCCGTGATTGACGACCAGCTCGTCCCGCCGTCGAGCGTCTGCCAGACGTTGTCGGCGACGAAGCCCGTGAAGGCGACGATCACGCGGTTCGGGTTGTCCTCGTCGATCATGATGCGCTGCATCGACCGGCGCGGAAGCGCTCCCAGGCCCATGCGGCTCCACGCTGGAGCCGCGCCCTGCCCGTCGAGCGTGCGATACACCTCGCCGTTGCTGTGGCCCACCCAGATCACGTTGCTCAGGCCCTGTGCCACCGCGATGGCGTTGATGTAGTTGTCGGGCGTGACCGTGGGATCCTTGATGCGGCGCCAGGCGGGAACCGCGGCGCGCGCATTGTCGCTCGCCCATAGCGACGCGGCGCCGGCCAGCAAACGATCGGGATTGTTGGGATCGAGGATGAACGGCGCGATGAAGTTCGCCTGCTTGGTCGCCCCGTCGCCGCAATAGCGGTTGCCCCCCGTCTCCGCGGGCTGGCCTTCGGTGATGCCCTCGCAGATGTAGCTCGCGGATGCCCCGCCGTTCACCGAGCGATGGATCGCGAGGTAGACGTATTCGCCGAAGAAGACCTGGTCGTTGGTCGGATCCACCGCCGTGTAACCGCCATCGCCGCCGCGAAACGCGCGCCATTGCCCGCCCGAAAGCTGCAGCGAGCCGTTGTCCTGCGTGCCGCCGACCACGCGCCCGCCCGCGGCGGCGCGGCCCGCGCCGCTGTAGAACTGCGTGACCGCGAGCCCGTTGTTCATGTTGGTCCAGCCTTGCGTCTCGAGCTGGTAGACGTTTGGCGCGCGATAGATGCCGCCGTCGCTGCCGTCGTACACGATCGGATTCGCAGTCCCGAAATTGGGCGGGACGACCAGTGCATGGTGATCGGCGTGGGCGGAATCCGGAACATTGCGCCAATCGCTCACCTTCGCGAATGTCGCCCCGGCGTCGCGCGATTGGTAGACATCGAGCCCGGCCACGAGGACGTGGCCCGCGTCGGTGGGATCGACCCAGATCGCGTTGTCGTAGTCTCCCTGGGTGCCGAGGTGGCCGGGAGTGGACAGCTTTCGCCACGTGGCTCCCGAGTCGTCGGATCGCCAGACTTCTCCCTTCTCGTTGTCGACGGACGCGTACGCCACGCCCAGCTGCGAGCGCGCGAATGCGATCTCCGCTCGCGCGGAGTTGCCGCGACCCGATGGCGCGGCGATGAGGGCTGCGGTGCGCGTCCAGCTCATGCCGGCATCGCGCGAATAGAGAATCGTTCCGTCGTCCAGCCCGGCGACGGCGTTCGCCGGGTTGCCGGGCTCGAAGGCGATGTCGAGCGCCTTGGCGGTGGACACGCGCGTCCAGGTGGCACCCGCGTCGCTCGAGCGGTAGATCGCGCCCGTGGCGCGGCTGTTGTTGGTGAGCGCGGCGAGAATCACTTGTGTTTGCGCCGGATGCACGGCGAGCCGATTCACGAAGCGCCAATCGGCGTTGGCGTCGCTGTTGGTCGTGGCCAGGTACTGCCAGGTGTTGCCTCCATCGACCGACTTGAAAGCGCCCACGCCGACCAGCCCCGCGCTCGCCTCGCCCGTTCCCAGGTACACGATGCTCGCGTTGAGCGGATCGAACGCGATCGTGGTCACCGAGAGATTGGGGAGGAAGTCGAAGTTGGCGTGCCACGAGGCTGCGCCGTCATTCGAGATCCAGAGTCCGCCCGAGGCCGTGCCCGCGAGGATGCGCGAGGGAGCGCCCGGGTCGAACGCGATGGCGCGCACTCGGCCGCCGACGTTCGAGGGCCCGAGCGATTGCCATTTCGACGGCTGCAGCCCCGCCGCCTTTTCGAGCGGCGCGCTCGCCGCATCCACGGCGACGGCGCGGCGCTGCTCGTGCGCGCGGAAGATCTGCGCCGCGCTGGGCGGGCCGTTCTCGTCGGCTTCGAGCGCCAGGTGATACTCTGCATTCACCGTCGCGCGATCGCGGCGCCCGGTCTCGCGCGAAGGCATGCTGAACTGGCTCGCGAGGTCCATCCGCGGCGCCGGCTCGGACTGCCCTTCGCGGGCGGCGGGCAGGGTCGCCACCGGTGCGTGGGAGCAACCCGAAACCGCGAGTACCACGGCGAGTGTCGTGAGCAGGCGACGCATCAGAGCAGTACGCGCTCGATTCCACCGTGGCGCGCGCGCTCGACGAAGTCCTGCATCCAGCCTTCACCGAGGAGGTGCCGCGCCATCTCGACCACGATGTAGTCGGCGGTGGTGTCCGAGTCGGGGTTGTAGCGGTGCAATCCCTGCAGGCACGAGGGGCACGCGGTCAGCACTTTCACGACGCCGTCGAAACCGTCGGCGCGCACCTTCGCCGCGCCCTTGCGCATCTCCTCCTCCTTGCGAAAGCGCGCCTGCGTGGCGATGTCGGGACGGGTGGCGGCGAAGGTCCCCGATTCCCCGCAGCAGCGGTCGTTGAGCTCGACCTTCTGCCCCATGAGCTCGTTCACCACCGCGAGCGGCTTGTAGGTCTTCATCGGCGTGTGGCAGGGATCGTGATACATGTAGCGCACGCCGGTCACGCCCTCGAGCTTCAGCCCCTTCTCCATCAAGTACTCGTGGATGTCGAGGAGGCGGCAGCCGGGGAAGATCTTGTCGAATTCGTACTTCTGCAGCTGGTCCATGCAGGTGCCGCACGAGACTACCACGGTCTTGATGTCGAGATAGTTGAGCGTGTTGGCGACGCGGTGGAACAGCACGCGATTCTGGATGGTGATCTGCTCACCCTTGTCGGCGCGTCCCGCGGAAGTCTGCGGATAGCCGCAGCACAGATAACCCGGCGGCAGCACGCACTGGCTGCCCACGTGGTAGAGGAGCGCCTGCGTGGCGAGGCCCACCTGGCCGAAGAGCCGCTCCGAGCCGCAGCCGGGAAAATAGAACACCGCCTCGGAGTCGTCGGTCATCTTCGCGGGATCGCGGATGATCGGCACCATCGCCGGGTCCTCGACGTCGAGGAGCGCGCGCGCGGTTTTCTTCGGCAAGCCGCCCGGCATCGGCTTGTTGATGAAGTGGATCACCTGCGCGACGACCTTCGGCTTGCCCACGGTCTCGGGCGGGTGGCGGACCTGGCGCTGCACGAACGGCATGCGGCCCCACAGCTTGTTGGCGAGGCGCTGCGCGCGGAATCCGAAATCGATCATCACCGCCTTGATGATCTTGATCCGGGTCGGGTCCTGCGCGTTCAGGAACTGCATCGCGGCCCACGTTCCCAGGTTGGGCCGGCGCTTGCGCAGCTTGGCGAGGAGGTTCCTCATCGCGATCGACACGTCGCCGAAGTCTATGTCGACGGGGCACGGGGATTCGCACTTGTGGCATACCGTGCAGTGGTCGGCGACATCCCCGTACTCGTCGAAGTGGCGGATGGAGACGCCGCGCCGCGTCTGCTCCTCGTAGAGGAACGCCTCGGTGAGGAGCGAAGTCGCGAGGATCTTGTTGCGCGGGCTGTAGAGGAGGTTGGCCCGCGGAACGTGGGTCGTGCACACCGGCTTGCACTTTCCGCATCTCAGGCAATCCTTGAACATGTCGGCGATCGCGCCGATGTCGTTCTGCTCGAGGATGAGCGACTCGTGGCCGATCAGCGCGAAGGACGGCGTGTACGCGTTGGAAAGATCGGCGCCCGCAAGGAGCTTGCCGCGGTTGAAGCGGCCCTCGGGGTCGACGCGCTGCTTGTAGTCGGCGAAAGGCTTCAGCTCCTCGGGCGTGAGGTACTCGATCTTGGTGATGCCGATGCCGTGCTCGCCCGAGATGACTCCGCCCAGGTCGCGCGCGAATTGCATGATCCGCGCGACCGCCGCGTTGGCCTGGCGCAGCATCTCGTAGTTGTCGGAGTTGACCGGAATGTTGGTGTGGACATTGCCGTCGCCGGCGTGCATGTGCAGCGCCACGAAAACACGCGCGCGCAGCACCTCGGCGTGCACCGCCTCGATCGCCGCCATGGCCGGCTCGAAATCGCGGCCGGCAAAGATCCTGCGCAGCGGCTCGAGCAGCTCCTTCTTCCAGGAGATGCGCAGCTCGTGCAGCTGCACGCGCGAGAAAAGCGTGGCTTCCGGGTCGTCGCCGATCGCCGCCGGGTCCTGGCCCAGGCCCTCCAGGTCGGTACGCACGTCGCGCGCGCGGCGGTCGAGGTTGGCGAGGATGCAGGCCCAGCGCCGCGCGGTGCGATCGAGGAGCTCGAGGGCCTGCGCCGGGCGGTCGGCGAAGAGCTCGGCGCGGTCGACCTTCACGTCGGCATGCACCGGCAGCTCTGCCGCGAGGAGCTCGGCGAGGCGGGCGACGAGGAGGAGCTTGTTGGCGATCGAGAACTCGATGTTGATGCGCTCGATGCCGTCGGTGTAGTCGCCGAGGCGCTCGAGCGGGATCACCACATCCTCGTTGATCTTGAACGCGTTGGTGTGCCTGGAGATCGCCGCGGTGCGCGCGCGGTCGAGCCAGAAGCGCTTGCGCTGCTCCGCGGTGACGGCGATGAAGCCCTCGCCGTCGCGGGCATTGGCGATGCGCACCACGTGCGAGGCGGCCTGCTGCGCCGCGTCCTCGTCGTCGCTCACGATGTCCGCCAGCAGGATCATGCGCGGGCGCCCGCGGCTCTTCGCCTTGGTCGCGTATCCGACCGCCTTCACGTAACGCTCGTCCAGGTGCTCGAGGCCGGCGAGGATCGCCTCGGGATGCTGGTCGAGGTAATTCTTGATCTCGACGATCGCGGGCACGGCGCGCTGCAGGTCGCCGAAGAATTCCAGGCAAACGGTGCGCACGTGCCTGGGCATGCGGTGCAGGATGAAGGTGGCCGAAGTGATGAGCCCGTCGCAGCCTTCCTTCTGCACGCCCGGCAATCCGGCGAGCCATTTGTCCGTGACGTCCTTGCCGAGCCCTTCCTTGCGCAAGCGTTTGCCTTCGACTTCGAGCAGCTCCTCGCTCACCTGCGTCTTGCCGTCGGCCTCGAAGCGGCGGATGCGGAAGCGTGCGAGCGGGGCGTCGTGAATGCGCCCGCGGTTGTGCTCCAGGCGCTCGACCTCGATCCAGCCGGCGTCCGGCGTGACCATGCGCCAGCTCGCGAGATTGTCGAGGGCGGTTCCCCAAAGCACGGCCTTCTTGCCGCCGGCGTTCATCGCGACGTTGCCGCCGATGCACGAGGCGTCGGCCGAGGTCGGGTCGACCGCGAACACCAGGCCAGCCTCCTCGGCCGCCTCCATGACGCGCTTGGTGACGACCCCCGCGCCGCAGCGGATCACGGCGCACGGGGTATCGGATTGCGTCGTCAAGCCCGGCAGCACCCGGTACTCGACGGGGCCCACCGTGTCGAGCTTCTCGGTATTCACCACCGCGGAGAGCCGGTCGAGCGGGATCGCGCCTCCTGTGTAGCCAGTGCCGCCGCCGCGCGGAATGATGGTGAGGCCCAGATCGATCAACGCCTTCACGATCGCGGCGCACTCTTCCTCGGTGTCGGGGTTCACGACGACGAACGGGTACTCGACTCTCCAATCGGTCGCGTCGGTGACGTGCGAGACGCGCGCCATGCCGTCGAACTGGATGTTGTCCTTGCGCGTGATGGCGGAGAGCCGCCGCGTGACTTTGCGGCGCAGGCTGCGCGCCTCGGCGAACTGGTTCTCGAAGGCGTCTACCGCGGAGCGCGCGGCCGCGAGCAGGTCGGCCACGCGGTCGGTCTGCGTCTTGTCCATCCGGCGCTTGTCGATTTCGCCCAGGCGGTGGCGCATCGCCTCGGTGAGCATGTTGAGGCGCCGCGGGCTGTCGAGGAGGTCGTCCTGCAGGTAGGGGTTGCGATTCACGACCCAGATGTCGCCCAGCACCTCGTAGAGCATGCGCGCCGAACGTCCGGTCACGCGCTGCTCGCGCAGCTCCTCGAGCGCGCTCCACGCCGCTTCGCCCAAGAGACGAATGACGATCTCGCGATCGGAGAACGACGTGTAGTTGTACGGGATTTCGCGTAACCGGGCGGTCATGGGCTTTCGATCCCGCGTAAATGCAACAAGTTGCGACGGGCCTGGACAATATTATCGCAGTGCAGCAAAGCCCCTCCGCGCGGGGGCTTCGCCAACTTCGGCGCTCGTCTGTAGTACGCTTGATGATCCCATGAGCGCCATTCCCCAGCGACTGCGAATCGCCACGCGCGAGAGCCGCCTCGCGCTGCGCCAGACCACCCTGGTCGCCGATGCCATCCGGGCGCGGTACCCGGCGATCGCGATCGAGGTGGTCGCAATGACCACGCGCGGCGACCGCGTCCTCGACCGGCCGCTGGCGCAGGTGGGCGGCAAGGGGCTGTTCGTGAAGGAGTTGGAGATCGCTCTCGCGGAGGATCGCGCCGACATCGCCGTGCACTCGTTGAAGGACGTGCCGATGGAGGTTCCCGAAGCTTTCGCGATCGCGACGTTCGGCGCGCGCGAGGAGCCGTTCGACGCGTTCGTCTCCAACCGATACGCCTCGCTCGCCGCCCTGGGCGGCGGCGCCGTGGGAACATCGAGCCTGCGGCGCGAATGCCAGCTGCGTCACCACTATCCGAAGCTCGAGCTGCGATCGCTGCGCGGCAACGTCGACACCCGCCTGGCGAAGCTCGACGCGCGCGACTACGACGCCATCATCCTCGCCGCGGCCGGACTGAAGCGGCTGGGCCTCGAGGCGCGCATCCGCTCGATCCTGCCCGAGACCGAGTCGATCCCGGCGATCGCGCAGGGAATCCTCGCCGTCGAGCATCGCGCCGATCGACCCGACCTCGCACGGCTTCTTGGTGAATTCGCCGATCCGGCGACCGCGGCGGCCGCGCGCGCGGAACGCTCGCTGGGGCTGGTGGTCGAGGGCAGCTGCGAGGTTCCGGTGGGCGGCGTTGCCCGCGTGCGCGCCGGTACGCTCACGCTCGAAGCCTTCATCGGCATGCCCGACGGCAGCCAGCTCGTTCGCGATCGCGCGAGCGGCCCGGCCTCCGAGGCCGAGCTCATCGGACGCGCGCTCGGCGAAAGGCTGCTCGCCGCGGGGGGCCGCGAGATCCTGAAGGCGCTGACGCGCCACGGAGCGACGGCATGAGCGCCGCGCGTCTCGAAGGGCTCGGAGTGGTCCTGACGCGCCCGCGCGCGGCGGCCGATGCCCTTGCCGGGCCGCTCGGGAACGAGGGCGCGCGCGTCATCATCTTCCCCACGCTCGCGATCGAGGATCTGCCGCTCGCCGCTGCGCTCGAACGGCTGCTGGCTGACCTGGCGCGCTTCGACCTCGCCATCTTCGTGAGCGCGAACGCCGTGGAAAAAGCGCTCGCCATGGTGCGTCGCGTCGCGCCCTGGCCGCCGCGCCTGCCGGTGGCCGCGATCGGGGAAGCGACCGCGGACGCGCTGCGCGCCGCGGGCTTCACCTCGGTAGTCTCGCCCGCCGAGCGTCACGACAGCGACGCGCTGCTGGCACTCCCGCAGCTGCAGCGCTCGCGTGTCGAGGGGAAGAGCATCGTCGTGTTTCGCGGCGAGGGGGGCAAGGAGCGGTTGAAAGAGGTCCTCGAGGCGCGTGGCGCGCACGTCGAGTACGCCGAATGCTACCGGCGCGTGCGGCCCCGGAGCGACGCCGGACCGCTGATGGAAGCCTGGGCACGCGGCGAGGTGCACGCCGTGAGCGCACTCAGCGCGGAGACGCTGGAGAATTTCGTGTCGATGATCGGCGCTGACAAGGCCGCGGCTCTGGGGGCGCTCACGCTCATCGTGCCGTACGAGGCTATCGCCGCCTCGCGCGACGCCGGGCGTTTCGCTCGCGTGGTGGTCGCGGGCCACGGGGCGCAGGGTCTCATCGACGCGCTGGCGAGCCTTCGGGTACTGACATGAGCGATCCTCTACCCTCGAACCCTCACACCCATTCGCCCGCTCCTGCGGGCGACATGAGAGCGCGCGTGATAGCGGCCGTGGCGCTGGTCGCGGTGCTCTTTGTCGGCTGGCTCGCCTGGGATGCGCGCCAGAGCGTGCGCTCCATGGAGTCGAGCGCCGGCGGCAGGCTCGCCGAACTGGGCGCGGCGTCGGCCCAGACGCGGACCACGCTCGCGCAGTCGCAAGCGGCGTTGAAGGATGCGCAGGCCCGAATCGTCGAGCTCGAAGCGCGCGTCGCGGACACCCAGGAGCAGCGCGTGGCGCTCGAGGAGATGTATCGCGAGCTCTCCCGCAGCGCCGACGACCGGGTGCTGTCCGAGGTCGAGCAGATGCTCGTGCTCGCGAGCCAGCAGCTGCAGCTCGCCGGAAACGTGCGCGGCGCGCTCGCCGCGCTGCAGGCCGCGGACCAGCGGCTCGCCCGCGCCGAGAAGCTCGCCGCCACGCCGCTGCGCCGCGCCATCACGCAGGACATGGACAAGCTGAAGGCCGTCGCGCAGGTCGACACCGTCGGCATCGCGGTGAAGCTCGACGGGCTCATCGCGCAATCGGAAAGCCTGCCGCTCGTGATCGCCGAGACGCTCCCGGTCGCGCGCGTGGCCGCGCGCGCGCGTTACGCCGACGAGCCGGGCCCGCTCTCGCGCGCGGCACGCGACTTCTGGGAGGAGATGAAGGGGCTGGTGCGAATCCGCGAGCTCGATACCTCCGATGCCGCGCTGCTCACGCCGGCGCAAAGCTACTTCCTGCGCGAGAACCTGCGCCTGCGCCTGCTCTCGGCGCGCGTGGCGCTGCTGGCGCGCGACGAGGCGTCGTTCCGCGAGGACCTCAAGGCCGCCCAGGCGTGGATCGCGAAGTATTTCGACGCCCGCGCCAAGCCCACCGCGGCCGCGCTCGCCACCCTGAAGCAGGTCGCGGAATCCCCGGTCGCCATCGCCGCGCCCGACATCAACGCGAGCCTCGCGGCGGTGCGCACCGCGCGCGCCGCGCGCGAAAAGCGCTAGGCCATGCGATTCGCGATCTGGTCCGTGATCCTCGCCGCCGTCGCCGTCGGCGTGGCTCTCTTCGCGCGGCAATCCGCCGGCTACGTGGTCATCGTCTCGGCCCCGTATCGCATCGAGCTGTCGTTGAACCTGCTCGTCCTGCTGGTCCTCGCGGGATATGTCGCCTTCTACGCGCTGGCGCGCATGATCGCCACGCTCGCCGCGATTCCGCGGCGCGTGCGCGTCTATCGCGAGGAGCGCCAGCGCTCGCGGCTTCGCCAGGCGCTCAACGACGCCCTGCTCGCCTTTTTCCAGGGACGCTACGCCTCGGCGGAGAAGAGCGCGGCCGCCGCGCTCACCGGCGACGAAACCAAGGGCGTGGCGGCGATCATCGCCGCGCGCAGCGCGCACGAGCTCGGGCGCTTCAGCGAACGCGAACAATTCCTCGATCACGCCAAGGGGTCGGCCCCGGACGTCGACCAGGCGCGCCTCACCACCCTGGCCGACCTCCTGGTCTCGCAGCAGCGCTACGAGGAAGCGCTCGCGGTGCTGAACGACCTTTCGGCGCGCGATGCGCGCAACCTGCGCCTGCTGCGCCTGAAGCTGCAGGCCGAGCAGGCGATGCGCAACTGGGACGAGGTCCTCGCCACGGTCGCCTCGCTGGCCAAGCTCGGCGGGCTCGGCCCGGCCGAAGCGGCGAGCGCCCGGCGCGCGGCGCACCTGGGAAACCTCAATCGCAAGGCGCAGGATGCGATCGCGCTCGCCGCCTACTGGAAGCAGCTGCCGTCGGACATGAGAGTCGACTCCGCCGTCGCCGCCACGGCGGCGCGCTATCACCTGGCGCTCGGCGGCAACGCCGAGGCGCAGGCGATCATCGAGCAGGCCCTCGAGCGCGAATGGAGCGCCAGCCTCATCGCCCTTTACGGAGAGGCCGCGGGCGCCGACGCGCTGCCGCAGATCGAGCGCGCGGAAAAGTGGCTGCGCGAGCACGCGCGCGATCCGGCCCTGCTGCTGGCGCTCGGAAAGCTGTGCATGCGCCAGGGCCTGTGGGGCAAGGCGCAGAGCTATATCGAGGCGAGCCTCGCGCTCGAGGCCACGCACGACGGACACATGACGCTCGCCGCGTTGATGGAACAGATCGGCAAGCCGCAGGAAGCGGTGCTGCATTTCCGCCGCAGCGCCGAGCTGGCGGGCTGAAGTCCCTGGAGGAAGACAGACATGCGCGTCTATTCGCCCCTCACCCTCACCCTGCTCGAGTCCGGCGCCCGCGTGGCCGAGCCCATGACGCCCGGCCGCGTGACCCTCGACGATCCGGCGTTCTCCGTGATGACCGACCTGCGCGAAGTCGCCGCGGCCACCACGCGCCCCGAGGAGACCCTCGACGCGGCGCATGCGCAGATGATTCGCCGCGGCGTTCGCCTCCTCTTCGTGCTCGAGCGCGGAGGAGCGGTTTGCGGCGTGATCACCGCCACCGATCTCCTCGGGGAAAAGCCGGTGCGATTCATCCAATCGCGCGGCGTGTCCCACGCGGAAATCCTCGTCGAGGACATCATGACGCCCGCTTCGATGCTCGAAGCGTTGTCGCTCCTCGACGCCGCGCAGATGCGCGTCGGTCACATCGTCGCCACGCTGAAGGCCGTCGGCCGCAAGCACCTCATGGTTTCCGAGGAAGGAGGCCGGCGAATCCGCGGGCTCTTCTCCGCTTCGCAGGTGGCGCGCCAGCTCGGCATGGAGCTGCAGACATTCGAGGTGGCGCGAACTTTCGCCGACATCGAGGCGGCGCTCGTCCGGTAAGCCGGCGACCCCACCGTGGCGGATCGCTATCGCGAGGTCTACGAGAGTTTTCGCTGGCAGGTCCCGCCCGACTTCAATATCGCCGAATACACCTGTCGGCGCTGGGCGCGCGGCGGCGAGCGCCCGGCAATCCATTGGGAGGACGAGTCGGGCGAGACCCAGTCATGGAGCTACTCGCAGCTCGCGCAGGCGTCCAACCGCCTCTCCAACGCGCTCGCCGCGTTGGGCATCGGCCGCGGAGACCGCGTCGCGCTCATCCTGCCGCAGCGGCCCGAGACCGTGGTCGTCTACCTCGCGTGCTTCCAGATGGGCGCGATCGCGGTGCCGCTGTCGTTCCTGTTCGGGCCCGATGCGCTCGAGTACCGCCTCGCCGACAGCGCAGCGAAGGTCGCGGTGGTCGACGCGCAAACGCTCGCCAACCTGGAGACCGCGCGCTCCCGGCTTCCCGACCTGAAGCACGTGATCGGCGCGGCGGGCGCGAAGGGGCCGGCACTGCTCGATTGGAACGCCACGCTCGCAGAAGCGTCGCCGCATTTCGAGCCGGCGCCGACGCGCGCGCGCGATCCCGCGGCGATCATCTACACGAGCGGCACCACCGGAGCGCCGAAGGGCGCGCTCTTGCCGCATTGCGCCCTCCTCGGCAACCTGCCGGGCTTCGAGTGCTCGCACGACGGCTTCCCCCAGGAAGGCGATCTCTTCTGGACCCCCGCCGACTGGGCGTGGACCGGCGGGCTATGGGATGCGCTGATGCCGACGCTCTACCACGGCAAGGCGATCCTCGGCTATCGCGGCCGCTTCGATCCCGAGCGCGCCTTCCACCTGCTGGAGAAATACGCGATTCGCAATTCGTTCCTTTTTCCCACCGCGCTCAAAATGATGATGAAGGCGTTCCCGAAGCCGCGCGAGAAGTACCGGCTCAACCTGCGTTCGCTCATGAGCGGCGGCGAGGCGGTGGGTCCGGCGGTGTTCCATTGGGTCCGCGAAGAGCTGGGCCTCACCGTGAACGAAATCTTCGGACAGACGGAAATGAATTACATCGTCGGCAACTCGCACATGCGCTGGCCGGTCAAGCCAGGCTCGATGGGACGGCCGTATCCGGGGCATCGCATCGCGGTGATCGACGCGGCCGGCAATGCGCTCGGCAAGGGAGAAGTCGGCGACGTTGCGGTCCACCGCACCTGGATCGACGGCGCGCCTGATCCGGTCTTCTTCCTCGGCTATTGGGCGAATCC
>WNFI01553426.1_pt1 | contig 25524 bp, 24 predicted proteins | sample 5400471 | NCBI WGS metagenome assembly WNFI01 (sample SAMN13153348, study PRJNA577476) | soil metagenome | isolation source: 100 cm saprolite on Douglas fir-dominated hillslope | place: USA:California | collected 2013-09-17 | reverse complement strand
GTACCTTGATAGCCATCACGAGGTTCTTCCTCAAACCTGCGGGCCAGCCAAATCATTGACGTGGACCAAAATTGCCCGGGAACCAAGGCAGGGGCACGATTTCTGGGCGACTGGAAACACGTAAGCAAAAAGACCCAATCGGTTGTCGCCTAGCGTAGTCTAGGTTGTGCCTGCCAACCCAATACGTGATAATGCCCGCATGCATCAGAGGATGATGACAGCTGTTTCGAATGGGATGCGGCTTGGGATCTTCCTGATCATTGGCGCGTGCTTGTTTGCTGGAGCATCGCGAGTCCGGCCTCGCATTCACCCAGTCGCTCTTCCCTTAGGGTCTCCTTCGAACTTGCGAGAGTTAGCTCCGGGAAACGAATCCGTTATCCTGTCCACGGAGCTGCCCGAGGAGCTGCAAGATTTTGAGGCCCGTTGCCATGCACCGGGCGTCTTGGTCTGCCAGAGCTTTGATTCGCAGGATCGGGTTCGCCCAGCGAAATACCCGAGTTCAGGTCTATACGCCGCATGGGACTGGGCATACCGGGGCACGATCGATGCGACCGTGAAGGCCTCTGGAGGAGGTTCTCTGCGTTTCGAGATCCCGCCGCACTCCGCCGCGAACGCGTCGGGCTATTGGCGACAGTCCTTCGGAAGAGACTTCGGGCAAGGCTCCACGCTTTACGTCCAGTTCCGACAACGGTTTTCCCCGGAGATGCTGAAAAACGATTGGGGCGGGACATCGTGGAAGCAAGTGATCTTCCACAACGGGGGCCAGACGTGTACCGATCTGAGTCTGGTCACCGCGCAATATTATCAGGCTGGTTTTCCGATCATGTACGCATCTTGCGGCGCCCGGATGGTCGCCACTAACAATGGCACCCCTCCCTATCAACTTCAGCAAGGGGATTACAATTGCTGGTATGGGCGGTTCAATGCGAAAGACTGTTTTTTGTACCCCGCAAACGAATGGGTGGCGTTTTACTATCAAGTTCATGTGGGTCACTGGGGAAAACCAGATAGTTCGGTCAATGCCTGGATCGCCCGGGATGGTCAGCCGTACCGCCAGTGGATTAAGATGCCGGATTTTGTTCTAGAGAATGAGCACCCCGGCAACGATTACGACAATCTGACTCTGTTGACTTATATGACCAACAAAGACGCCACGAGAAACCACCCGGTTGCTTACACGTGGTATGACGAGCTAATCATCTCGTCGCAAGCGATTTCCCCGCCAACGCATTCATCAGAATCGAAATGAACAGGCGTTCCCTCCACGGCAGCAGAGGCTTCTAGCTCACTCTGACAATGGATGGTCCGATATTTGCTTTCCGACTCTCGCAAAACATAACGTCAAAGTTTGCGCGCGACGAAAACCAGGACATGAGGACCAACCAAGGGAGCATCAGGATGGGTACTGGAGGAAATAACTTCGCTCATCGAAAATCCGCATTCTTCGAGACACGTCCGGAGGCTTTGACGAGTGTAAAGACGCTGAATAGGCTGAGAGATGGGCCGAATGAACTTGCTTGCGATCCACTTCGCGAATGCGGTCGGCCGAAATCGAGGGTAAAAGTATTCGTGGAATTTTTGCGCGAAGCGTTCCGACACTGAGAGCGCGACATGAATCAATAGAACATAGCGGCCGCCCGGCTGAAGGACTCTGAGTATTTCTCTTGTAGCTTGCCGGTCATCAAGGAAGTGTTCCATAACGCCGACACTGGTCACCAAGTCAAAATACTCATCAGGAAAGGGAAGTTGCTCCGCTAAGGCCACGCAAAAATCGGCCTGCGAGCGTCCACGCGCCTTCCTTAATGCCTCGACCGAGAGGTCAATGGCGTATCGCTCTCTGGCGTGAATTTTTGAGAGAAGAAATCCTTCACCGCAACCAACTTCGAGGATTTTGCCAGGCGAGAATTTAGCCAATAGGGAGGAGAAATAGGAAATGAATTCGGGAGTTCGGCCCTGGTCCTCCCATACGCCCGCGCGGTGGGAGTAAATGTCATCGTACGTGGTCCCAATTTGAGCTCCGGAGACAAAGCGAGGGTCGCGGGAAAGCAAGATCGGGAACCCATCCTTGCGCTCAAACACGTTGCCGCAGGATAAGCATTTCCAATCCTCCAGCGACTTCTTGCAATCCGGACACAAATACATTCGCACCTCACCACGCTCGGGTATCAATCTTAATTCTCCAGGCCTCGACAGTTTATGACCGCGGCCATGACGTCGGACGGAAGTCGGAAGCTGAATAGGTTTTCCAAAATTCAGAACCCCATCCAGCGCGTGCGGAAGCGTTCTGCAGACTCATTGCTTGCGAACGCCAAGCAAATGCTTTCACTTCGCGCCGACCACTACTTCCAAGCTCTCTGTAGCGCGGGGGCCTGGAGTTAACCCATCCAAAACTTTGGCCAACTGATCCGCCTGGGCCTGCCGAGTGAAGCGGCGAATTCTGTCCTGGTTTGGCAATGGATGAGTGCCGGCTCGCACGACTTGGATAAACGTGGACAACCCTTCATAGATTTCATCTTCGGAGGCAATATCTACGATGGTCGCTCCGCTCACCTGACGGAGGAGCGCTGCTGTGTCACCCGTATGCGTGGTCAGAGCCAAAATAGGCTTTCCAATCCTCAGGTATTCATAGGTCTTCGCAGGAATTTGCACGTCGAACTTCGCTGCTTGGAACAGCAACAATCCGTCTGCGTCGGCACACTCCTGCAACGCTTGCCGGTAAGGGATATGCGGCTCGAGTACGATTAGATCCTCGATGTCCCGCTCTGCCAGAAGCTTGCGATATAAATCTTCCGCGCCGGGTGCACGAAAGACGATCTGAACGTTTTCAGCACTCAGCCGGCCCATCTTTTTGAGGCGCCCGACAGCACTAAACATTGGCCTCGGATCACGTTCGAGGGGATAAATGAGTCCAGAATGAACAAGCCGGAGGGGACGGCCGGGGGGTACGGGGCCGGGCGTGGGAATTTGAAGGTCAGCAAAGTCTTCCTCGTCATAACCATTAGAAATCAAGACGCACATCTCGGGGGTGAGTAAGTGCGGATAACGCTCAAGGTACATTTGACGCGTGGCCTCCGCAGTGAAGATCACCCTGCTAACGCGGCGCATGCACGCTCGCTCAATGGAAGTCCACACCCGCCTGACCAATGGATCATGTGGATAGTCGTCCTGGCTCATGGGATCGCGGAGATCCAGAACCCACGGCAATCCCGTGAGGCGGCGCAAGGCAAGGCCGATAACCGCCGCGGACATGATGGGGAATGTCGAATAAAGTACATCGGGCTTATGCTGTCGAATTGCCCGCAAACCAGAGGGCACACCGCTGAAGATCCAACTAACCCAGCGATCCGGTAGGGCAAGATATCGTGGATAGCGGCCATTGATACCCAGGTGTTTTTTAGCGTCCAAGGCCGTTGAGCGAATAACCACAACATTCCTAGGAATGGAGCTAAGACTGCTTTCATCGACTTTTTCATATGCTCGCGGATTCGGAGCGAGCACCGTCGCTTGCCAACCAGACTCCGCAAGATAACGGCAATACTTTAATGTCCGGAGCAGCCCACTGCTGCCGGCTTGTGGCGGAAAGTGGTATGCGGTGATAAGGAGATTTCCCAAGTTAGTTTTATCGGCGCGATCCTGTGCTGCAGACTCCTTTCGTCTCAATGATAATCGCTCCGACCAACATTTTGTTCGCGGCCGGAAATGATTTCGTCAAAGAGACAAGCCAACTCAAAAGCCTTATTCCTTCGGCCGTGCCGCTCGATTTCTTCATCCGAAGCCACCGGTGCGACACCGGAACGGACTTGTTCCAAGAAATCGAGGAGCCCAGCTGCGATTCTGTCACTCGAATCAAGGGGAACGAGGGTGCCAACCTTGGCCTCTCGCAGCAGCGCCGCGGTATCTCCGTGCTCGTCCACAAGTGCGAATATAGGTCGCCGCGCGCGGATGTATTCGTAGAGCTTGGCCGGAATCGCGGGATTAGAATCATGTCCCTGAAAGACCAACAAGCCGTCAACACTAAGCATCTCAGCTAGAGCTTGGTTGTAGGCAATTGGCGGCTCAAGCGTAACGATGTCCTCGATGCGATATTCCAGCACGAGTTTCCGATAGAGGTCCTCCGACGAACTGGCTCTGAGGATGACTTGCAGAGTCCCCGAAGAGATCTTGCCTGACTTACGGAGTTCGGCAAGAGCGGCAAAAAAATCTCCGGGATTCCGGTCCGGCGACGGATAGAGAACCCCGCTGTGAAGCAGCACGACCTTGCTCTGTTGGGGCCGGTTCCCGTTTCGAATAGCCTCCGCTGCAGTAAAGCTCTCTTCGGAGTAGCCGTTGGCGATCAAAGCCCACCGAGAAGCCGGGAGTCCAGAATACCGCTCAGCATAAATCTGCTGGGCTCCGTGCGTCACAAAAACAGCGCGGGCACACGATAAAACGGTGCGGCGTTCGATCCACTGGCGTGCGCGCCAGATCTTCGGATCCTTCGGCCAGCGCTCGTTTGTCGCCGGATCGATTTCAATCATCGGGTCGCGGAAGTCAGCAACCCACGGAATGCCCGTCAGCCGATGCAGAGCGAGCGCGATTAAATGGGCGGTTGCAATGGGATAGGTTGACCATATCATTTTGGGTTTCTGCTTTCGAATAAGCATTAGTCCAGACAGCATCGCAGTGGCGAACCAACTTATCCAAGGGTCGGGGACGGCCAGCCAGCCGGGATAGCGGCCACGGAGAGAAAGATGCCTGACGGTGTCAAAAGCCCATGCTCTAGCGACCTCGATCGTCGCCGGGATGTCCGCGAGTTGATCGTCACCCACACGAGGGTATGCGCTTGCCCGTGCGGTTAGGACAATCGGTTCCCACCCAAGAGCCGGCAAGTGCCGCGAAAAACTGAGTGTTCGCTGCTGCCCACTGCTGACTGCGCAAGGCGGGTAGTGGTATGCAATCATGAGCACGCGCTTGTTCATTTGGAGAAACTGAAAACCTCACAACCTAGCCTATCTTTTTTTATCATCTGTCGAACGAGGAGCCGAGGACCGGTTTCCAACAGCGGTACTGACACAAGATCGGCATATCAAACGCGATTCCTGGACGATCGCTTGCAAATCCATCTCGCTCAGATCCTGATGCAAAGGGAGCATCACCAGATTCTTGTACAAGAATTCAGCCTCGGGGAACTCATTGCTGGATACCGAGGGATGCCGAACACCACCCCAGGTCACCGCAGGGATACCGCGGGCACGAAGCGCGAGATGGGCGTCTTCGATCCCGCCGAACACCAAAGGAAACACCCAGGGGCAATGGTGTTTTCCCAAGTCCGGAAACATTGGGCGGATGCTGCTTATGGAGGACAATTCCCGCTCGAGGAATGCGTAATTCTCCCTGCGCTTGGCCACGATGGCAGAAACATCCGACCTCCGGAACAACCAGCGTGAAATTCGAGACATCGGTAAGTCGACCAGCGCTTGGTCAAATTCAACGCCAACGAAGTCGGTCGGTGGTTTGGGAGAGGTGTTTGTGCTCTTTCGCCGCAACCTGTTCCAACCGCTTTTTGCCAATTCAAGGGAGGTGGCTAGGGCTCTCAGCGAGCGAGAATCGGTGTATGAAGCACTTTGTTCAATGAGATGCTTCGCGGCTCTAACGCTGGATAAGGCGCTTTCTTTAGCCCAGGCTACAGTAAATTCGCGAGGAACATTCAGTGCCAATTCTCCGCCATCGTACACCGGCAGGAACTTGCGCCAACTGAACACGGCGATGTCTCCATACGAACCGAGTGGTTTCCCGTTTGCTTCATCTTGAAATACATGGGCACAGTCTTCAATCAGCAGAAGACCCCGTTTGTCGCAGAACTCTCGAAAACGTCGAATATCGCAAGGAAATCCAAAGTAGTGAACGGCCAGGACGACTCTGGTTTCTGGACGGACTCTGCGTTCGATGTCGTCAAAATCGGGCTGGCAATTGCGGTCGATCCGATAGAATTCCACTTTGGCGCCTAGACCTAGCACTGGCTCAATTGCCGCCGCACACAGGTAGGAGGGAAGCAGCACTACATCCCCCGGAGAGAGCGGGAGTGCACGCAGGCCATGATAGATCGCGTTTCGCGCCTGAAAGAAAAAATGCCGCTGGGAAGAGTTATGAGTTCCGGGAGAGTTTGCTGCACCCGGAACCAGCTTTAGATACCGGCGAGCCAACACCGGATCCTTACTCATGCGAAATTGCAAGACCTCGGCGGGCACCGGACTTTTCGACATTTCAGGCCATTTATCCTGATCGCTCAACTGTCTCTATCACCATCCATCAAGAAAAAATTCGCACCGTCCAGTTCCGCCTTTCCATGGGGGGCAGAGATCACCACCGGATGAGGTTCACGAGGGCAAAACCCCAGCTTACGGAGAAAAGCAGTTTGCGGATGGGAACGTAAACTGGGCGCGTTCACACTGAGGACATTACGCTTACGAAGAACTCTCTGTGCCGCAAAAACAAGGTCAGACTTCATGCTCTCTTCTTCCACCCCGAAGAGATCAAGAATGGTCGCAGTCTCCCCATCCTGCAGAAAGAGGATGTAACCCAAGAGGGAACCGTTTCGGCGAGCAGCTAACATTTCGCAACGATGATGAAAGTGTGAGTGAAAACGCCAATTCAGATAGCTGGCTGTTCGGGCGACACAAACCCCATATTTCGAGCTGGCCTGACGAGCCAATTGGGTGAAATCACCATCGCATTCCGCTTTCTGTTCGGAAATCGAGCACCCGCTTCTGTTTCCCTTACCGGCATCGCGCAGCCTAAGGATCACGTTTGTTGTCGCAATTAAAGAACGGCCCAGTAACGGAATTTGCCCTAGTCTTCCAAGCTTTCTTTTGAGGCCGAGATGCTTCGTCAGGCGGACCATCCATTCTCGCGTCTCAATTCCCAGCCTTCGATAGACAGCAACCATATTCTGCTGGGGGAAATCGTAGTAGAAGTCGTACGGACCGGCCTCAATACCCGCCAGGCAAGCGCGTTGCAACTGCAAGGCCGGGCCCAGGCTCCGGTATTCAGGATGAATCCAAAAATCAACTAGGATCGCGCAGAGACTCTCCCGTCCGTTAACAAACATGCGGCGAGGGATGATCCCTCCCGATCCGACGATTTCGCCCGTGTCCGAATCTGTCAAAACCCACAGTTGGGCGGGTCCATCAGGATTCTGATGGTATAGCCAGTCATATCTCACCCCATCGGACATGGGCGTTAAAAAGCGAAGCATCAGGTCAATCAGGACGTCACGGTCGGCATGGAGATCCGCCAGACGAACCGTAATTCTCATTGCCTGACTCCTCGTCGGCTGCGAAGCCCCATTGTAAAACCGGCGGTTGCCTTTAGTTCAATCGCACAGCAAAGAAAACACAAAGCTTCCCCGCAAGTCTTAGCTGGAGAAACGTTTACTCCGGGCTGCCAGGAGAAACTCCAGTTCGAACGGAACGGAGTCGATTCGCAATTTGTCGCGCTTGAAGAACCCATCTGCTGCGATAACAATTCACATGATAAATAGTTCGTGTGCGATCGATCCACTTTTGGTGCCAGTCCATTGTACGCCCGTAAAATTCCAAGCGACGCCAGTTCTTCTCGGAATACGCCCAGCGAATGAGGGATTCCTTCATCAAAAAGCCCGGAGAAAGCTGCTTCTGACTCTCGTCGTAAGCCGTTTTCAGGTTGACGTACATGCCGTTTCGGCCTATCCAGAATTCACTAGCGATCGGAATTCCGTCCAGAAGCAATTCAAAAATGACTCCTTGCCCTCGCGCGCAGAAAGACTCCATAACCTCCCGATAGAAGTGGCCCTGCGAGTTGTCTTCTGTGACCGCTGTCCCTTGCTGCCCTTTCCACCCTTGCGATTCTAAACGCCCGTACTCGCGAACGCAGGCCGCTACGGAATCTCGATTGGTATGAGCTGTGAATTCGAGCCGCTTGTTCTGTTCGGCAAGTTTGCGTCGTCGGCGGGCGTTGTTCCTCTTCAGGTCTTCGCTGCGAGAATCCCAGTATTGCTCAAAACCACCATCAAGTTTTAGACTCCCTGTCTGGATATAGTCTATGAATTCCAAATTAGAAAGATCTTGGTTCATTGGAACAGAGGAGAAATCCGGGTCCTGTTGTAAGACTGCTAGCTGAAGCGGGTAGCCAGGAAGGGACCGTAATAGGTCAAGCAAGCCATCCCCGCGTTCATCACGGTACCCGAAGACGCCGAGGCCCATTGGCGCTTGAGATGGTTGGAACGTTTCCCAGAAACCCCAGCGTGTGGGAACAACAAGCACCATTGCCGGTCGCGTGGCGTCCCGAGGGATTCCCAGACGGACTGCGCTAGAACCAAAGTGACGGAGCAAGGCGCTCGTGAATTGAGAATCCAGTAGGATGTGGTCGCCCCGGAGACGATTCAGATTGTCCCATTCCGTTCGCGCCGCTTCGAAATTGTCCTGAGCAGGCACAAATTCCCAACTCATGGCAGCGCGCTCAATTTGCGATTTACTTCACCATGGGACTGCTGGCTCACCTGCTGAGATACGGCAAACTGCTCACCGCCGTGACTAACGAGAGTGTGGTGGCCATCTTTCAAGAATATTTCAGCCGGTTCAGGGTGGCTGAGGAATCCAACGGGACTCGCCGACCGGCCGTAGGCGCCTGACTGAAATATTCCCACCAAGTCCCCAATTTCTGCGTGGGGAAGCGTGACTGCGCGTGCGAGAGTGTCAAGCGGTGTGCAGAGCGGACCAACAATATCCACCGCTTCGTCCGCCGGGGCGGTCAACTTATTTGCGATGGCAATGGGGTAATTTCGTTTGATGGTCTGGCCCAAATTCCCGGAAGCCGCCAAGTGATGGTTCATTCCGCCATCGACGATCAGGAATTTCTTGCCACGCGAAATCTTGACGTCACTGATTCGCGTCAGGTAGACACCCGCCTCGCCTGCGAGAAACCTCCCCGGCTCCACGAGGAAGTGTGTCTTCACAAAAGCGGGATCTCCGTCGATTTCCTGGAAGAGTGCGGACAGCCTCGTTTGCAGGGATTCGAGATTCAATTCCTGCTCGTGCGCAAAATAGGGGATTCCAAGACCCCCGCCAAAATCCAGCGTCCGGAGCGGACAGCCCAAACGCTTCACGACTCGCCGGGCAAGTTCCAGCCCGTGGCGATACTGAGTCTCCAAGACGGCTGCATCTAGAATCTGGGTTCCCGTGAAGAGGTGAATTCCACAGAGATCGAGTTCCGGCTCAGCGAGAACCGCATCCAAAACTTGATCCAGGATTTCTTCATCGATTCCAAAGGGCGCAGGACGGCCACCCATTCGCATCGCTCCGCCTTCCGCTTCGCCAGCCGGATTGATGCGAATGGCTACTTGCGCACGTCGACCCAAGCGCCGGCAAATCGCAGCAATTCGCTTGGCCTCTGTCAGCGACTCCATGTGGATTTCGCCGATCCCTCCCGAGAGGACCAACTCCAGTTCCGCTTCGGACTTTCCAGGTCCAGCAAACAGAATCCTCTCCGCCGGACACCCAGCCTGCAACGCCTTTCTGAACTCACCTGCTGACGCTATTTCGATCCCACAGCCTTTGCCGAGGAAATGCCTCACGACCGCCGGACACGGGTTGGCTTTAATAGAGTAGTAGATCGAGAATCGCGCCGGCAGAGCAGAACGGAGCTCGTCGAACTTTCGATCGAGTACGGCCCCGTCATAAATAAAAATCGGCGTCCCGTACGTCCTTGCGAGTTCCACGACCGAAAGGCCGTTGATGACGAGGGAATCGCCCGACTTCGGGAAGTACTTTGCCACCAGTGATGACGCCAGGTTGGCCATTAAAGACCTTCGCGGCGACGCAACGCCGGATAGTCCACTTTTCCGCTGGAGGTTTTCGGCAATTCGCTCAGCACCTCAAAAGCCTTGGGAACCATGTAGCGAGGCATTTTTTCTGCGCAATATGTGAGCATCGCGTCAATGTCCACAGGGTTTCCGTCTTTTGCCACCACGAACGCTTTGATAGTTTGGCCGAGAGCGTCGTCAGGAATACCGATGACGGCCGCACCCCGCAATCTTCCGCTTTGGAAAAGCACTTCTTCCACTTCGGTCGGGCTGATGCGAAACCCGCTTGATTTGATCATCGTGTCACGCCGGCCAATAAAGTAGAGAAAGCCGTCCTCATCCATCTTTACCAAATCGCCTGAGTAACAAACTTTCTCGCAGTCACCGAGTTCCGGTGGCAACAGCGGATTTGGACGAAGCGCGCGCGCGGTATCTTCCGGCCGGTTCCAGTAACCGAGCGAGACTGTCGGTCCGCGGTGCACGAGTTCGCCAGGTTCGCCAGGCTTGCAAAGCTGTCCATGCTCGTTGAGTACAAGGATTTCGGCGTCCGGGATGGCTTTGCCCATCGAAGTAGGCCGCTTGTCCAGTTCTTCCGGAGGAAGATACGTCGAACGGAAAGCCTCAGTGAGCCCGTACATCAAAAAGACTTTTGTTGTGGGAAGCACTTCTCGCAACACTCTGAGGACTGCCTGCGGCATTGCGCCGCCCGTGTTCGTGATGTAACGCAAGTGCGGCAGAGGCTGTTTGGCTAGGGTCGAGTTGGGCTGCGCCAGCAGGCTCCACAGGGTCGGTACGCCGGCAAGCCCGGTGACTTTCTCTCTGAGCAGGACCTGCACGATTTCACGCGCAAAAACAAAGTTGATCAGGACGCAAGTTCCGCCTTTTTCGAACGCGGTCATCAATTGATTCATTCCCGCGTCGAAACTGAACGGAAGAACGGCAAGGATACGCTCACTCTCGGTGATTCCTAGATAGGTGGAGACGATGCGGCTGCCGGCCACAACGTTCGCATGGCTTAGCATCACCCCTTTAGGCTTTCCCGTCGAACCGGAGGTGTAGAGTATGGCTGCGAGGTCCTTCTCAATGCTCGTTTCCCGCCAGTCTGCAGGAAGGGTCCGTGCGCAGAATTCCTCGAAACGATGAACTGGGAGCTGCGCCGCCACATCTCCTGGACCAACCACAATCAGAAACTCAAGAGAAGGAATCTGCGGGAGCACTTCCGCAAGCGATGCGAGCTTCGCGGCCGTGGTAATGAGACCTTTCATTCCACAATCGCGGGCGATGTGCATCACTTGTTCGGGGTGCAGGAGTGCGTTGATCGGGACATAGACAGCTTCTGAGCGCGATATGCCGAAGATGGAAAGCGCCTGGGGAACGGAGGCCTCCAGATAAATTCCCATGCGATCGCCGCGGCGCAATCCCGCATTTATCAGACCGGCGGCGAGCCCATCCACGCGGCGAGCGACTTCCCCGTAACTCAGTCGTTCCTGTCCGTGTACGAGAGCTTCTTTCTCCGGCCATCGCCCGGTGCTCTCCCGCAATAGATGCCAGATCAAGAAGTTCATAGCCACGTGTTGAAAAGCCCTTTCTCGGTTAGTTGAAGCATTGGGATGACCCTCTTCCAGTGAAGAGACTCTGGAGGGAAATACTCCCCGTTGGTCCTACCTGCACGCCGGTAATTCAACCCCTACCTTCGGCGCCGTCTGAGTATCCGCTCTTCACCCATGCAAACTTATGAACCTAATCCCTGCTTATTTTGCACGAACGAGGAAAGACGGTTCAGGTTCTGGAAGTTTTCCGGTACCAATTCCTCATCCCCAATCGTGATGGAAAACTCGCTTTCTAGAAAACCTACGACGTCAAGGATCCCAAGCGAATCCAGGATGCCTTTCTCGAGGAGAGCTGTATCCTTGTCAACTCTAGCTTTCCGCGCGAGCGGAAATTTCTCCAATAGGAATGCGTGGATTCTTGCTTCGATCAAATTTGTCGTCGTTTGTTCCATTCTTTGGTCCTCGACACTGGAGTAACGCAAATTCACCGTGCCATCTTCGCGAGCTTGTACTAAATCTGCTACGACTGATTCGCTCTGATTCCCAATCAAAGCTTTGTTTTCAATTTTCAATCGAATCCAATACCGAATTCCCTAACTCTCACCGTCGCCGCGACTCATGCTATAGCTCGTGTTCCTAGACGTTATCCCAACTGCAAGCGATCTGCCAAAGACCTGTTTTCAAGTAACTCCTTAAGAGTAATAAGCTTAAAGAGAGCTTGCAGCGGACAGCTACACCTCGCAATGCTTTGAGTCCCATTTGACCATGTGAATCGGGGCCATTTTACCGACCGCAAAGGAGAGAGCAAGCCGGTTCTTTGGCCAAGTCCTTATTGTTCAGTGGTATGTACCAAAACCAGAGACCCAGGTTACGGAACATCAGCGACTAACAACAATTTCCCATGAGAGCAAGTCGTTTCCCTGGAAGAGAACTTTCGAGGCCGCTCTGAAACGGCATCAGGTCGAGAGCGAGGCTGTAAACACATAACAGCAAATAACTTACTGCAGTTCTCATCTCCGGAGTCCGGGACGCTGTTTTGGACAGTCAGTTGCCTATTCATTTGGAGCCTATGGGGTCGACTAGAGCGAGTGACTAAATTGCGCTATGTGATTCTTCCCTTGGCTGGCAGACCATTGGGCATTGAACTCTTGAACCTGGCGCTACTCCCATAGCTCTCCGAAAGAACCCATGAAAATCGGTGGCCAAAAGATTCCGATGACGACCAAGGTCTTGGTCGTGGGCGATGCCAGCCTGATAGCCCTCGGCCTCGGTCTGGCAATCCTGATCCGCTTACATGATTTCCACTCAGCTTTGAACTACTTGCGCCTGCCGGACATTTCCCTTCGTTTCGGGATCGTGATGGTGACTTGTGGAATCTCTCTCTACTACAACGATCTTTACGCCTCGCGAGTCGTGAATCGGCGCAGCGAGTTGTTTGTCTACCTGTTCCAAGCCGTGGGAACTGCCTGGGTCATTCTCGCAATTCTGTACTATCTTATTCCGGACCACAGTCTTGGGAGAGGAATTGCCGTCATATCCGCCCCCATAGTTCTGCTGTTCTTATTAAGCTGGCGTCTCATCTTGCTGGACGCAAATTTTCTCTTGCCAAGACAGCAGCGCGTTCTCGTCGTTGGCACGGGAACACTCGGGGTTTCTTTGGTCCGTGAAATCCTCCATCGGCCTGAGCTGCACCTCAAGGTTGTGGGTTTTCTCGATGAAAACGGCGAGAACATTGGCAAGTCATTGGTTAATCCAGGCATCATTGGTGCGACCAAAGATCTAGAAGAAATAACGTCACGCGAAAAAATTGATCGCATCGTGCTCTCCCTGCGAGAAAGACGCGGGCAGACGCCCGTAAGGGAACTGTTGCACCTGAAATTCGCGGGTGTGGCCGTAGAGGACGCCCACACGGTCAGCGAACAGATCGATGGGAGAATTCGCTTGGAACATTTGTCCCCAAGCTGGATGATCCTTTCGGAAGGTTTTCGCAAATCTTCACTCTTGCTCGCCGCGAAGCGCATGGTAGACGTTCTGGCTTCGTTGATTCTCCTGCTCATTACCCTGCCTATTACTGCAATCGTGGCGCTTGCAATCTGGCTGGAGTCCGGTAGTCCCATTCTCTTTCGGCAGGAACGTATCGGATTAGGCGGGCGCCCGTTCCAAATACTCAAGTTCCGCTCAATGAATCAAAATGCTGAAGAACACGGTCCAAAGTGGGCCGCCGACGGCGATCAGCGCGTCACTCGCGTGGGTCGCATCATTCGCAAGCTGCGACTGGACGAGCTCCCGCAAGCAGTCAATGTACTGCGGGGCGAGATGAGTTTTGTCGGGCCGCGCCCAGAACGGGCAGTGTTCTGTCGCATGTTGGAGAGTGAGACACCATTTTACGCCTTGCGATATTCGGTTCGTCCGGGAATCACTGGCTGGGCTCAAGTAAAGTATCAATACGGGGCGAGTATAGAAGAAGCAAAAACAAAACTTGAATACGATCTCTTCTACATAAAACATCTCTCATTGACTTTGGACCTGGCGATTCTCTTTGAGACTGCAAAAGTTGTGTTGTGGCAGCGCGGAGCGAAATAATGCAGCGCTGCCAGGTTTCACCTAAGTATTTCCATAAGCCTCGAATATTCAAGCTATGACCGTCGAAATCCAGAGGCAACGAGTCACCAGCACCCTGCTGGTTTCCGTTTGGGTGCTTGGATATCTCGTGCTGATTCGCTCTTTCTCAGTCTTGCAGTGGGTCGAGGGGCTCTTGGCGGCCTCCAAACGGAAGTGAGTTCAATACGGTGCTATAGGCATGGAGCGGACTTCATAATCCGGGAAACTGGTTTCCCGTGGTGTTAGGAGTGCCCCGCGAGTATCCTTTAAAGCCCTTTCTTTCAACAGATTCGATGAGAGCAGATTTGGCCGGAGCATTGCTCTTGGCCATATCTACCATTTGAACGGAGGTTGCGCTTGCGTTTTAGGCATCTTATTGGATGGCTGGCAGTTCCCCTCTTTTTGAGTACTTTGCCCCCCCCGCTGCGGGCCGGCGTCTGCGCCGATCCCTGCGAGGCGCATCAACCGATGGCCCAGTCTGCCGCGAGCCCAAACCCGACAGCTGACAAGAACTCCAAGGATAAGGACGAAAAACGGGCCACAGACAAGGCTGCCAAACCGGAACCTGTTCCAGTATCGGCTCTGACTCCCGAACAAAGGCTCACGTACATCATCGGGGTTGAGGACGAGCTTCAGATTTCCGTGTGGCGCGAACCGGAACTCTCGACTGGGGTGGTTGTCCGCCCGGATGGAATGATTACCCTGCCGCTCGTAAACGATGTGAAGGCCGTGGGATTGAAAACCGAGGAACTGCAGAATGTTCTGACCGAAAAGTTGAAGAACTTTGTGAACGAACCGCAGGTCACCGTCATTGTCCGAGCTATTCGCAGCCGAAAGGTCTATCTTGTCGGTGAAGTCGGACATCAGGGAACTTTTCCCCTCAATGGGGATATGACGGCGCTGGAATTGCTCGCTGCGGCGGGTGGAGTCGGGCCCTTTGCCAAGGCCGACTCTATTTACATTCTCCGCGAGCAGAATGGCAAAAAAATACGCATCCCCTTCCACTATAAGAAAGCCGTGGCGGGCAAAAGCGAGAATGTAACGCTGCAACCCGGGGACTTGGTTGTGGTTCCTTGATGGCCTGTTGCATCAGCTGAGATCTTCGAGGTAAATGAGAGATATGCAGCACGAGAAACAACTTCGCATCCCTTACTGGCAGATCTTCTCGCTCATCCTTGCGATTTCTTTGCTATCCACCTTGGGACTGGCGCAGGATGCGGGTCAGAACGCAAGTAAACAGAAGCCTGCGGCGCAGGACGCCTCGAAGGATGCGAACAGCCCTGATGCCGAGCCTGCAAGCCCTTATGCGCTGGCCTGGGCGGATTCCTATATCCGGCAAATCGGCACTTCCGGCTTGCTAGCAGGAAGCCGGCAAGGCATTGGTTGGGGCAGTCTGTATATTCCCTCAGCTGGAGTCAGCGGAATTGCGGACCAATTTGTAGGAACGCCAACAACGCCTAGTACTACTTATACTTCCGCCGTTCTTGAGACCACTGTGGTTTACGATCACAAAATCGGCGCGAGCAGGTTTGCTGTTCAGTATCACCCGAGCATGGCCATTGCCGAAGGGCGTGTCGTTGGCAATTTTTCAAATCAAAATACTAGTTTGGATTGGCTCATCTACACTCGCCCCCGATGGAATGTAAGGATCAGCGATGGTTTTCGCTATTACTACACCCAGCAGTCGTTCGGGTTCTCGTATCTGGATGTGAACACGGTTACCTCGGGTGTTACCACCAACAATTTCCTCGATGGCTCCAATCGTTGGATTTCGAATAATGTTTCTCTGTCCGTGGACTACGCACTGTCCAGACGATCTTCGATCGCCATTAATCCCAGCTATACCTTTTCTGAGGTTGGTGAAGGGGTGACCTTTGCCCGCGGCGTCTCCTACGGGGGCAGTATGAGTTGGAATTACCGCACAAGTGAGAGGCAGACAGTTGGTCTGCAATACTCAGGCCAACTTTTTCATGAAGCGGGACCGGGGACCTCCAGTTCGACGACTGGCGTTCCAACCGACACGATCTATCACACGGTGGCAGGCACTGCCGGTCGACAACTGGGTGCGACACTATTCGCAAGAGGGTCTCTTGGCGCCTCAACGTCTGTGCGGTCGCAAAACGCGAGGCAGTGGTTTTTTTTCGGAACTTTTGGATTGGTAAAGCAGCTCGGCCGATCGTCCATCGGCCTTAATTACACTCGCGGAGATACGCTCTCTAATGGTTTGATTTCCGATCAGTATGCGGACCGCATTGACTTGACGTATCTAAACCAACTCGGTAAGAGGCTGTACTGGTCTCTTGGCGGTGGTTATCTGCGTCAGGTTCAGTCGGGTGGATTCTCGGGTTGGTATGGGACGGTCGACGCACAATTCTTGCTGGCTCCTAGGGCGGGCCTTTTTGCCAGCTTCGATTACTATCGCAAGAACCAGTCAGCAAACACCAACAACCTTTTCAGCGGCAATCGAAACATCTATTCGTTTGGTCTGCGCTGGCTGCCCGCTCGCGTGGCGCACTGAAAATCTTCGTACCGTTTTCTGGTGCTGCTTCCGCAGATACGTTCCGAGAATGTTTAATTTGTCCAAGACATTCCAACGGGCAACTCCCTGGCTAAGTTATTTTGTTTCAATAGTTTAAAAACAAACTGAACTCTGTAGAGCTATTTGGGAAATGGGTTTCCCATGAGGCTGGTCTCCGAACCAGGCTATGCCTCTGTAGAGTCGCTGGCCATCCTGTATCTATCTGAAAAAAAGCTACTTAAATTCCATGGCTGGCCCAAATCTGGTATCGAACCTGTGGAAGTCTGCTTGCAACAGTCAAAGCGTCGGAAAATTGTTGACTAGCGAGCATCGAGATGGAGGATGATCTTTGAACGAGCAACCGGCTTTCACGGCCCCCGGCGAAGCAGGCATTAACACACAGATTCGAGAGTACTTAGATCTCGCCCGCCGCCGCAAACTGTGGATTATCTTGCTCACTTTGGGTATCTCCGTCTGTATTGCCGTGGTTGCGTTGCGCCTTCCGAGCGTTTATCGGGCAGAGACTGTCATTCTCGTCGATCCTCAAAAAGTACCCGACAGCGTAGTCCCCACCAGCGTGAGCGGAACTGTCGCGGATCGTCTCTCCACCATCCGCCAAGAAGTTATGTCCCCCACCCAACTCGGCTTGCTCACCAAAGAAATGAATCTCTATCCTACGTTGCGCGGGAAGGCATCCGAGCAGGAACTTGTCGGCCGGATGCAGAAGTCGACAACCATCGAAGTAGTGGATTCCGGTGGACAGCGACTGAGTGCGTTTCGCATCGCCTTCACAGATACCAATCGTGATCAGGTGGCACCCGTTGCCAATCGCCTTGCTTCACTGTTTATCGAGCGCAACCTTCAAGCCCGGCAGAAGCATTTCAACGGAACGTCCCAGTTTCTCGAAACTGAATTACAGGAAACCAAGCGTCAACTTGAAGAGAAAGAACATCTTCTTCAGGACGTCAAGGCACGTTACATCATGGATTTGCCGGAGTCCAAGCAGTACCACCTGGAAGCCATGAACACCCTTAGAGATCAGTTACGAAACAGCCAGGACCAGGTAAACCGCGATCGCCAAAGCAAGGTGTACATACAATCCATGGCCGGGATGTCCACGCAGACGATTGATCTGGACCAGCAGTCGAGCGCGGCCAAGTCTCCTTCTCAAGTGCGATTGCAGAAGTTGGAGACTCAGCTGAAAGACATGCAGGTTCGCTACGGACCTAATTATCCGGATGTTCGCAAACTCCGTAACGACATCAATCAACTGAAGGCTAAGGCCGAGAGTGAGAAAGCCGAAAACGATATTCCAGACACCCAAGCGAATGTCCCGACACACCAGGTTCACAACCCCGTTGTGGAAGCCGAAGTAAACAAACTCGACCAAGACATCGAGGACCAGACCAAGGCCCAGGCCGAATTGGAAAAGCAGATCCAATACCATGTGGGCAAGCTGCAGCAGGTTCCGGTGTTTGAACAGCAGATTGCGGGTTTGATGCGCGATTACGACAGCCTAAGGAACCACTATAACCAGCTCCAGGCCAAAAAGCTGGACGCGGTGATGGCCGGCGAGCTGGAAACGCATCAAGCTGGAGAGCGCTTCGAAATACTGGACGCAGCCGTTCCGCCGGATGGTCCCGAAGGACCGCGGCGCGGAATGATGATGATAGGCGGATTGTTTTTCGGACTGATGTGTGGCGTGGGCGTAGCCTTTCTTGTCGAAGTCAGCGATGAATCCGTACGGCACGAGAGAGAAGCGGCGCAAATTTTCGGTAAGCCAGTGCTCGCGGGAATTCCAATGATTACTAGCGATAAGGAACACGCCTGGGCTCTTTGGCGCATCGCGAGTTTGACCGCCGGCACTGCTGCAGCAGCCGTGGCTTTTGGTTTGGTGATTTCGCGGTTCGTAGCTTAAACGAGAATATGTACACCACTTTCTATAATCTTCGGGAAGAGCCTTTTCGGCTCACATCTGATCCGCGTTTCTTTCACCTCGCGGACCCGCATGCTGCCGCGTTGGCTACCGTGGTTGAAGCGGTCATGCGCCGAAAGGGCTTCGTCTTGATGACCGGGCCTATCGGCACGGGCAAAACCACTGTTGTTCACACCGCGCTCCAGATTCTCACCGAAAGGGCCGCGAACAATCATCCTATCTCCTCAGCATTCATTCTTAATCCAACTCTCAGCCGCGAGGAATTCCTGGAGATGCTCCTCTCGGAATTCGAGATTCCATGCACGGCTACGAGCAAGCCGGCGCGCCTCGCCGCCCTTCAGCGCATGCTTCTGGAGACGCAGAGGAAGGGCGGCACCTCGCTCTTGCTGGTGGACGAAGCACATTTGTTAAGCGCCGAGCTCCTCGAAGAGATTCGCTTGTTGAGCAACGCGGACACCTACCAGGAAAAACTATTGCAGATTGTTTTGTGCGGTCAGCCGGAGCTTCTCGGCCTGCTACGGAAACCCGAGTTGCGGGCCCTCCGACAAAGAGTCGCGAGTAGTTGTACCCTCCGGCCTTTAAGCTTGCCCGAGGTGCGCGCCTATATCACCGAGCGGTTGCATTCCGCGGGCTTCCGCGGTACAGCCTCCCCATTCCCGATACAGGTGTTGGAAGAGATTGTGCGGCTTACCGAAGGTGTTCCCCGGCTCGTGAATCTGCTTTGCGACGCATGCTTGACCATTGGCTGCAAAGCCCATCGGCCAGTCATTGATCTCAGTATCGTTACAGAGGCAGCGAACGAGCTCGGATTGAACGAGACTCACGTCGAGCCGGAGATTGAGCTCCCTGGCGTCGCTTCTGGGAACGGGGCTCGCGGGAAAGAAGTAGCTGGAGATGCGGTCATCGGATCGGCGCTTGACCTCTTGATTCATGCCATGAAGAAGCGTCGTGCTCTCGTCCCTGAGGTGAATCAAGTTCGCCCGGAAATGAGCATCAAGGAACAAGTCGCTGTGGCGGTAAACGCTGCACATGAAAAAGACCCTTCGGGCGACAAAGTCATCGAGTCGGCTGTCGATGTCTTAGTTCAAGCTATGAAGCTGCGCCGCACTTCCACAATGGAGTTATAAATGAGCAAGTTTTTCAACGAGACGCAGAAGGCAAATCAGTGGGCGCAGCAGAAACTTGCGGACCAGGGCATGGACGTTAAGGAGATGCTGGAGTCGCTGAAACAGGGTCCGGCTTCTGGCGCACCATCCGCCGATACGCGTCTCAATGAGTGCCGCCAAGTTCATGTTGGAAATGGGAACGGAGCACGGCTAGTCCTCCACCAAGCGGAAGCTTCAAGAGCTGCGTTGGAGGCCTACCGTGGCCTGCGCACGCGACTTATGCGCGCCCAGGCAAAAACCGGCGTCAAGTCCATCGCAGTCACTAGCTCATTGCCAGGTGAAGGCAAGACGCTGACAACTATGAATTTGGGCTTGTGCTACGCCCAACTTCCGCAGCAGCGCGTCCTGGTTATCGATGCTGACCTGCGAACCTGCGGGCTTACCTCTATGCTTGACCATCCGAGCACGCCTGGATTGGCGGAAGTTCTTGCGGGCGAAGTTAGCCCGGACGAAGCCGTCGTGGCGACCAATCAAAAGAACTTGTTTGTTCTGCCTGCTGGGACCGTCTTGTCGTCCCCACCTGAGCTTTTCACCGGCACGCGTTGGCAAGAATTCATATCGCGCTGTGGCGAGCTGTTTAAGGTCATTCTCATCGATACGCCGCCCATTCTTCCCCTGGCCGATTTTGAGTTGATCAGCGCGGCCTGCGACGGCGTTCTGATGGTTGTGCGAGCTCACCATGGCCAGCGGGAAACGCTGCAGAAGACCGCGGGAGCAGTCGATCCAAAGAAATTGCTAGGTGTAGTTTTCAACGCCACCGAGGTGCGTGGGAAAGACTACTACGGCTATGGATACGGCTATGGTTCCAACAAGAGCTGACGTGAGTGTCCGAAAACGCTCCAATTCGTCCCGGGTTGATTGTGGATTTTCTCCAATACGGTTTCAACTGTGTTGGACAGTTTGAGGCGATAAGATGTATCCAAATTTGAAACTTCAACTCTTTCGCAGCGCGGTCCGCCAAAACTTCCTGGCTAGGGAGCTGGGGATCGACGAAAGCATCTTGAGCAAAATCATTCATGGCTATCGCGAGCCGTCAGCAGAGCAGCGGCAAATGCTTTCCGGCTATCTCGGAGTGGAAGAGTCTTGGCTGTTTGAAAAGTACGAGAATGCCTCGCCGGCGCGCGCGACCGGCAATAATGGAGCCCCGCACGGACTGAAAGATGACATCACCTAGTTTGCAGACGGTGAACTCTCCGATTCCTGCTCCTTCAGTCTCATCCGCTCCAGTGGTGGTGCGCGCGTTTGAGAGCCAGGATGCAGAACGCTGGGATCGATTTGTCTTGGGGCATCCAACGGGGACTTTTTTCCACCAAGTAGCGTGGAAGCGGGTGGTGGAAAAAACATTCGGTCACCAAGCACAGTACGTTTACGCAGAGCACGACGGACGAATCGTCGCAATTGCTCCTGTTTTCATGATTTCGAATTGGATGGTCGGCAAGTGCCTGGTTTCTTCTCCGTTAGCTTCTTACGGCGGTATCTGCGCCGAGGGTCCGGAAGCTGAGAACGCCCTGCTCGCGTTCTTAAAGCGGTGCGCGCAAGAGCAACAAGTGGATTATCTTGAATTGCGGAATTCGGCCGGCGGAACCCTGCCGGAATTTGTTCCCAATCCGCGCTATTCCAGTTTTTCCATGACGCTCTCGAAAGACGCGGAAACGGTTCTGAAGGGGCTTCCCAAAGATATCCGTTACATGATCCGAAAGGCGGAAAAAGCGAATCTGCAAGCCCGCCGCGGCCCTGATCTTATAGACGAGTTTTATCGGCTTTTTGCAATCAACATGCGCCGTCTTGGTACGCCCGTCTTTCCGCGTTCGCTATTCGTGAACCTTCTTCAGGACTTTGGCAAGCAGATCGATGTGTTCGTTGTGTATTCGGGTTCGGAACCCGTGGCAAGCGCCGTATCATTTCTGTTTCGGGACACATTTCACCCTTACTACATTGGAGGCCTTCCGGTTGCCCGGGACCTGGCCGCCAACAATTTTCTCTGGTGGGAGCTGATGAAATTTGCCGCGCAATCCGGCATGAATACTTTTGATTTCGGCCGCAGCAAAAAAGGGACGGGAGCTTACGCTTTCAAAAAGAAGTGGAATCCCAAAATTACTGACCTGGACTACCAGGTTTTTCTGGTTAGGCGAAGAACCGCTCCCAACTTTTCTCCTGCCAACCCCAAGTTTGAAGTTGCGACCAAGGTCTGGAGTCACTTGCCGTTGTGGCTGACCAACAAGTTGGGACCACGCGTTGTGCGCTGGATTCCATGATCGGAACTGAAGGCGGCTAATTCTCCAGTACCCTGCGCGCAGGAGACTGGTGCGGATTTTCTGAAGATGCAGGCTCAAGCGAAAATGGAACGCGCTACTGCTTCGCACGCTGTCCTCGCCGGACCGGTTCCGGAGGATGGCAACCGTCTGCGCGTTCTGCATGTCATCAGCTACATGGGACGCGGCGGTGCGGAAATGGGTATTCTGAAATTAATCGCCGGGCTTGGCGAGGAGTTCGAACACCGCATCTGCACCACCCGAGGTTTTGATACCGACTTTGTCCGCTCGCATTTCTCCGAGGAAAAGATGTACGTCGCAGGAAGTTCTGACCTCGAATTGCAATTCCCCCTTTTCCGCCTAAGTCGCATTATGTGCCAATACCGTCCTCACATCGTGCACACGCGCAACTGGGGAGCGATCGAAGGTGTTCTTGCGGCCAAACTGGCAGGCGTTCCGGTTGTCGTCCATAGCGAGCACGGATATGAAGTGGACATGTTCTCCGGCTTGCCCATCCGCCGCCGCATTTTTCGCCGCACGGCTTACGCTATGACGGACTCGGTTTTCGCCGTCACTCGCGAACTGCGCGATTTTCATGCACGCCAAGCGTGGATTCGTCCGGAGCGCATGAGCGTAATGTACAACGGCGTGGATACACAACGCTTCACACCGTGCTGGAAAGCGCGGATCACCATGCGTAGGGAATTGAGCTTGCCTGAAAAATCATTCGTGATTGGCTCCGTAGGCCGGCTAGTGCCCATAAAGGATCACCAAACACTTTTGAGAGCGGCTGCGCTGCTGTCCAAGAGCGGGATCGATGTGCGCGTCTTGCTTGTTGGCTCAGGCCCCGAGCGCGAGAGACTCGGGGCCCTGGCATCAAATGTTCTTGAAGGTCGAGTCAGTTTCGCTGGCGATTCGGGGCGCGTTCCCGAGATGCTCAACGCTATGGACGTTTTCGTGCTCCCGTCCCTCGGGGAGGGCATGTCCAATACTTTGCTCGAAGCCATGGCGTCTGGCTTGCCTGTCCTGGCCACAAGTGTCGGCGGCAATCCCGAAATCATCGAAGACACTGTTAATGGCTCTTTGTTCACACCGGGAGACACGCAATGGCTTGCTGACCGGCTCAATGTTCTGGCACGCGATCCCGCCCTCGTTCACCAGTTGGGCACTGCGGCCAGGAACCACGCTATCGAATCATTCAGCTTGAGCCGCATGCTTGATATGTACCGAAGTTTTTACCTCGGTCTCGCTTCTCGCCGCCAGGTCGCGGCTGCAAGGACGGATACCGCCCATGTGCGGAATTAGCGGCATCTTCGAGTACGAGCGCCGCGAGGCGTTCCCTCAGGAAGTCGTCCATCAGATGAACGAAACCATCGTTCATCGTGGGCCGGACGACGAGGGTATCTATTGCGGTGAGGGCATTGGCTTCGGATTCCGAAGGCTCAGCATCATTGATCTGTCTGGCGGCCACCAACCGATCTCCAACGAGGATGGCCGGCTTTGGGTTATGTTGAACGGGGAAATCTACAACTACCCCGAACTACGCCACGAACTCGAGGTCCGCGGCCACCATTTCACCACACGCTCCGACACCGAGACAATCGTTCACTTGTATGAAGAGTATGGCGAGGACTGCTTCCGCCGCCTCCGCGGAATGTTTGCCATCGCGCTCTGGGACTCACAAGAAAGAAAACTCTTGCTGGCTCGAGACCGCGTTGGCAAGAAACCGCTGTTTTATTCGGCCGACTCCAAGCGCATCCTCTTTGGCTCCGAGTTAAAAGTACTCCTTGCCGCTGCCGGCATGCCTCGTGAAATCGATCGCGAAGCGCTGTGCGACTACTTTTCCTGTGGCTATATTCCGGCGCCGAAAACGATCTATCGCGCGGCTCGGAAAGTTCGAACATTCGCGAAGTCTGCTATTGGGATCTCTCGTTCGCTGAAGTGGAAAATCGCACTGAGGATGAATGGTGCGAGCTGCTGCGCCACGAATTGTGCGAAGCAACCCGTGTGCGCTTGATGAGTGATGTGCCCCTGGGCGCCTTCTTGAGCGGCGGCATCGATTCTTCCGCGGTTGTCGGAACCATGAGCCGCCTCATGAAGAGACCTGTAACCACTTGCTCGATTGGATTCGAGGAAAAAGAATTCAATGAGGCCGAATATGCGCGCGAAGTTGCTGGACTTTTCCATTCGGAGCATCACGAAGAAACTGTCCGGCCCAACGCACTGGAGATCATGGACAAGTTGGTCTGGCACTACGACGAACCCTTCGCCGATTCTTCTGCGATTCCCACGTACTACGTTTCAAAAGTAGCGCGGCGCCACGTGACCGTCGCTCTCGGCGGTGATGGAGGGGACGAGAATCTCGCCGGTTATCGCAGGTATATGCTGGACTATTATGAAAACCGCCTGCGCAGCAAGGTGCCGCAATTTCTAAGGTCCGCGGTGTTCGCTCCGCTCGGCCGTTGGTATCCCGCGCTTGCCTGGGCGCCTCGGTTCGTCCGCGGCAAGGCCACTTTTCAGAGCCTTTCGCAATCGCCGCTCGAAGGTTATTTCAATTCGATTTCGTATTTTCGGCCCCATGAAAAACGTCTTCTGTTTACGCCCGAATTTCAAAAGAGTCTCGGCGAATACAGCACCCTCGACGTTTTCCGCGAGCATTACAATCGCGCCGATACGACGGACCCACTATCAAAGATTCAGTACTTGGATATTAAAACGTATCTGCCCGACGACATCTTGGCGAAAGTCGATCGCGCCAGCATGGCGGTTTCTCTCGAGGTTCGCGCTCCGCTCCTCGACCATCAGTTGATGGAAAGGGTCGCGCGCATTCCTTCGTCTCTCAAACTAAACGGCCGCTCCGGCAAGTACATTTTTAAGAAAGCCATGTCTTCCATGCTTCCGGATGAAATTCTTCACCGTCGTAAGCAAGGTTTTGCGATTCCCTTGGGCCAGTGGTTCCGCCAGGAACTTAAGGAAATGACGGAAAAAGCACTCTTCGATTCCGATGAGGGGATTCTCGATCCCGGTTTCCTTCGGAAGATTTGGAATCAGCATCAGCGCGGACAGTACGACCGGTCGGCGCACCTTTGGTCAGTGCTGATGTTCCGCAAGTGGAAAGAAACGTTTGCAGCCTAGAGAGACTCGATGAGCGGCATTTGTGGAATCTGCGAACCGGGCCGGACGTTGAGTCCGGCGGGCATCAAAGCTATGCTCGCCGCATTTGTGTTGCCTGAAGAATCTGCCCTGCAAACTCCCGGCGCAGATTCCGTTTCTCTGGCAGTAGCGCGTCGGTGGGATTTTCAGCAGATCGGCAGCATCCCGGGAATTCGTATTACCGCGGACGCCGAACTCCTAAACCGCGATAAGCTCGTAAAATCTCTACAGACTCGCGACTTCGATTCCACAAACCTTTCATGCTCCGAACTGCTTGCGCGTCTTTATCGTGAGCGGGGTGTTTCCTTCGTCGAGCTTCTGGATGGCGTTTTCTCCTTCGCCCTTTGGGACGATGAGCGCCGCCGCCTCGTCCTAGCCATCGATCGGCTCGGCGTCAATAGTCTTTACTGGCGCAAAGAAGGCGATCGCGTTCTCTTTGCTTCCCGCGTGGGAGCCATTCGCCATACTCAGGAAGCACCGGCTACGGTGAATCCTGCTGCACTCGTTCAGTACATGCAGGATTCACCGTAG
>WNFI01658880.1_pt1 | contig 25527 bp, 20 predicted proteins | sample 5400471 | NCBI WGS metagenome assembly WNFI01 (sample SAMN13153348, study PRJNA577476) | soil metagenome | isolation source: 100 cm saprolite on Douglas fir-dominated hillslope | place: USA:California | collected 2013-09-17 | reverse complement strand
AAATGGCGACAGGCGCCCGGACGGAGCCCCCGATCGAGGAGATCGAGGGCGCGCTGCTCAGCCAGATCGAAGTGCACTCCATCGACTGGATCCCCGACCACGAACGACACGGCAAGACCTGGCAGCAAACGATGCTGTGGTTCCTCGGCAACTTCCAGTTCTTCACGATCCCGATCGGCTTCGTGGGCCCGGTGCTTGGCTTGTCACTGGGCTGGTCGATCCTGGCTGGCTTCCTCGGCATCGCGTTCGGCACCCTCTTCATGGCCTTTCACGCAACCCAGGGGCCAGTGTTCGGGCTGCCGCAGATGATCCAGACACGAGCTCAGATGGGCTACCGCGGTGTGGTGGTCGCGCTGTTCGCCGTGCTCTTCACCTACATGGCTTTCAACGTGGCCGACCAGGTGATCATGAGCAATGGTTTGCACAGCACCTTCGGCTGGAGCGCCGGGCTCGTTGCGGTGGGCACGGCCGTGCTCGCTGCGCTGCTCGCCATATTCGGCTACGACTGGGTGCACCGGGTATTCCGGTTCCTGCTCGTGATCTCATTCCCGTGCTACGCCATCATCTCCGTAGCGATCCTCCTCGGCCACGCGGGCGGCACCGCCCCGAAGCACCCGGGCGGCTTTGTCTTCGCGGCGTTCATGGCCCAGTTCACGGTCGCCGCGGCCTACAACATCACGTATGCGCCCTACGTCTCCGACTACTCCCGCTACATGCCGAGGAGGACCAAGCCAGCTGGCATCATCGCCGCGGTATTCTTCGGCGCTTCGGGTTCGGCCGTCTGGCTGATCGCCCTGGGCGCGTGGCTGGCCACGCGGCTCGGTGTCAAGGACGGGCTGGTCGGTCTGCAGGAGGTGGGCGACAATATCGCGGCGCCGCTCGGTTCGGTGACCGCGGTTCTGTCCGCGACCGCGCTGATGGCCACCATGGGGATGAACGCTTACGGCGGCATGCTCAGCGTACTGACCGGAATCGACTCGTTCAGAAAGATCAAGAGCAGCAGGCTCTGGCGAGCGGGCACGATCGTGATCCTGGCCGTCATCTGGTACCTGCTCGGCCTCGCCTGGAGTTCGGCGAGTGCCGTGACCGCGGTTCTGGACTCCCTGACCCTGATGTTGTACCTGCTGGTCCCGTGGACGGCGCTCAACCTCGTCGACTACTTCTTCGTGCGGCACGGGCACTATGCCATCACCGACATCTTCCGGCTGGACGGCGTCTACCACCGCTGGGGCTGGCGCGGCCTGACCGCGTACGCAGCCGGCTTCGTGGCCGAGATCCCGTTCATGGTGATCTATCCGATCGGCAGCTTCTCCTACACCGGGCCCGTGCCTGCGCACCTGACCAACATGGTCGACTACTCCTGGGCCGTCGGCCTGATTGTCTCCGGCCTGCTCTATCTGCTGTTGTGCCTGTCGCTCGACAGGGCGACCGAGCAGGTGGCGATCGAGGCGAGCGACCGCGAGCTTGCCGCGATCGACGCCGCGGCGGCTCCATGACCGAGTCTGTTCCGCGGATCAGCCAGGGCGGCAACGTCGGCCAGGTAGACGCGATGAAAGTGCCGCGGTACGGGGGGCCGACCACGTTCGCCAGGTTGCCGAGGATCGACGAGGTCACCAGGGCGGACGCAGCCGTACTCGGCGTGCCGTTCGACAGCGGCGTCACCTACCGGCCGGGCGCCAGGTTCGGCCCGTCGCATATCAGGGAGTCATCCCGGCTGCTCCGGCCCTACAACCCGGCGCTCGACGTGTCACCGTTCGCTAGTTTGCAGGTCATCGATGCCGGCGACATCACGGTCAACCCGTTCAGCATCGACGAGGCGATCTCCGATATCGAGCGCGGAGCGCGAGCGCTGCTCGAGCGAGTTCCGCACCTGCTGACCCTGGGCGGCGACCACACGATCGCGCTGCCGCTGCTGCGCGCGTTCGCGGCGGTGCACGGTCCGGTCGCCGTGGTCCACTTTGACGCCCACCTGGATACCTGGGATACCTATTTCGGCGCCTCGTACACGCACGGCACGCCATTCCGGCGCGCGTCCGAGGAGGGATTGCTCGACCGTTCGGGCTGCGTCCATGTCGGCATCCGCGGCCCCCTGTTCTCAGACGCCGATCTCGGCCAGGACTCCGGGCTCGGATTCGAGGTCATCTCGGCTCCTGAAGCGGACGACCTCGGCGTCGCCGGGATGGTCCAGCGCATCGCCAACCGGGTCGGTGACCGGCCGGCATACGTTTCCGTCGACATCGACGTGCTCGACCCGGCCCACGCGCCCGGAACCGGCACCCCCGAAGCGGGCGGCCTGACCAGCCGGGAACTGCTCGGCGTGCTGCGGTCGTTCGCCCGCCTCAACCTGATCGGCGCCGACATCGTCGAGGTCGCGCCGAGCTATGACCATGCGCAGATCACCGGCATCGCGGCCGCGCATGTCGGCTACGAGCTGCTGTCTGCCCTGGCCGCCGGACGGGCAGCGAGCTGACGGCTGCAAGGCACACCCGGGCGATGGCTCGATGAATCGCAGCGGTCAATAGGAGAATGTCTGGATGCGATCAGACCGCTATGACGTCGCCGTGGTCGGCGCCGGGATCGTGGGGCTCGCCGTCGCGCGCGATGTAGTCGCCCGGCGGCCGGCCGCTAAGGTCATCGTCATCGACAAGGCCAGCGCCGTAGCGCAGCACCAGACCGGCCACAATTCGGGCGTCATCCATGCGGGCGTCTACTACCCGCCAGGCTCGCTCAAGGCCCAGCTCTGCGTCGAGGGCGCCAAGCTCATGTACGAGTTCTGCGAGCAGCACGCGATCCCGTTCGAGCGCTGCGGCAAGCTGATCGTCGCCGTCACCCAGGACGAGCTGCCGCGGCTCGCCGACCTTGAGACGCGGGCGCGAGCCAATGGCGTGCCCGGCCTGCGCCGGGTCAGCGCGGCGGAGATTACCGAGATCGAGCCGGAATGCCGCGGCATCGCGGCGCTGCATTCACCAGCAACTGGCATCGTCGACTTCGCCGCCGTGGCCAAGGCGATCGAGGCCGAACTGCGCTCTCACGGCGTCGAGTTCGCGCTCGGCTGTGAGATCACTGCCATCCGCCGGGAAACGGGACCGGCCACCGTGCTCGTTCACTCCGGCGGCTCGATCCGCGCAGATTCGGCGGTCGCCTGCGCCGGACTGTGGTCCGACCGGCTGGCCGTCTCCGCTGGCGCGCCAGCCGAACCCCGGATCGTGCCGTTCCGCGGCGCCTACCTCAGGCTCGCAACCGGGCAGAAACCCGTGGTCCGCGGCATGATCTACCCCGTGCCCGACCCGGCCCTGCCGTTCCTTGGCGTCCACATCACCAGGCAAATCGACGGAGGCGTCCTGCTCGGGCCGACCGCGCTGCTTGTCGCCGCCAGAGATGGGTACGGACCGCCCGCGCCGCGGTCGGCGCTGCGATCGTCCCTGCGGGACGCCGGGGAGACTCTGAACTGGCCGGGGACATGGGCGCTCGCGCGGACATTCTGGCGCACTGGGCTGACTGAGCTTGCCATGGCGAGTAGCCGCAGGCTTTTCGTTAAAAAGTGTGCCCAGTATGTTCCCGCGGTCGCCGGGATGCGGCTCGAGCGCGGTGCCGCGCGCGGCGTTAGGGCGCAGGCCGTGGACCGGGAGGGGCGGCTCGTCGACGACTTCGCGATCTCGCAGACTCCCGGCACTACGCATGTGCGGAATGCGCCATCGCCGGCCGCGACCTCCTCGTTCGCGCTGGCGGCCCGGATCGTCGACCGGTTCGAGGCGGCGTCGGACTGAGCAGGCCGGGCCGCCATTCACGTTTCGCACACGAATGGCCCCCTATCGTGATGAACTGATGGCGAGGCAATTACGTAAAAGACGGTGATTGCAGCGAAAGCGGAGCCAGCCCGGGACGGACAGTCATGCCGGTTATTGCCCTCATCACGTGGATCGTCACCGCACTCGGTGGGCTGTACCTGCTGGCAATCTGGCTCATCGAATACGACCCCGACTTCCAGCGCGCCGCCGCGACCCGGCTGCCGGTGCCAGTCGTTTCGGGGCACGTCCTGTTCGCAGTGGGCGGCCTGGTCGTCTGGCTGATGTACCTGATCACCGATAAGGACATATTCGCCTGGTCAACGATCGCCATTCTGGCCTTCGTGGCGACCTTCGGGCTCACCATGGCCGTGCGCTGGATCGGCGTCTACCGTGCCGGGCCGATCAGGGCACCCGCCCCGCTCATGACCGTGCCGCCGCCAGGCGCGCCTGACGCGGTTGACCAGCGCGACCCGTGGACGCCGAGAGACTCCTGGGCTGCGAGGACGGCGGGCTCGGCAGGCTGGCCGACCAGGCCGGGTGAGCTAGCCGTTCCGCCCGAGCGGCACTTTCCCGTCTCGGTTGTCATCGCCCACGGCGTCTTCGCCGTCACCACGATCGTTCTCGTGCTGCTCACGGTCCTGGGCGTCGGGCATAGCTGAGCCGATTTCGCCCCCTCCGCTGCCTGCGACTGCGGGATAAGCACGCCGTACCAGCCGCGGCCAGAAGCCGGACCTCGAACGTGGTGGCGTGCAGCAGGACAACGGCGGCGAGCGGCAGCGCGACAATAGTGACGGCAGAGCCGATCTCGCTGACTGTCTGCCCGGCCCAGAGCATCATGAAGTCCCTGTGCCGCCACAAGCTGCGTTTCCGCGTGCCGTCGGCAGTGGCGTCCTTCGCCGGTAGCATCCAGGCATGATCGAGTCGAAGGCGGCTGTACTGACCGCGACCGGCGGCGACTGGGATATCTGCGATCTGAGCGTCGACCGGCCGCGCGAAGGCGAGGTCCTGGTCCGGATGGCCTTCGCCGGGCTCTGTTACTCAGACGAGCACGTGCGCTTCGACAAGAACGCGAGGCTGCCGATCGTCGGCGGCCATGAGGGTTCCGGGGTGGTAGTCGAAACCGGGCCGGGAGTGACCGGGCTGACCGCCGGCGACCATGTGGCACTCACCTTCGTTGCCGTCTGCGGCCGCTGCCACTGGTGCGCCTCGGGCCGGGCCAACCTGTGCGAGAGCGGCGGCCGGGCGAACATCGGGTCGATGGCCGACGGCAGCTTCCGGTTCCACGGTCCCCAGCCAGGTTTTCCCGCCGACGGACTCGGCGGCTTCTGCGGACTCGGAACGTTCTCGGAGTTCGCGGTGGTTTCCCAGAATGCCTGCGTCAAGGTGGATCCCGCGGTGCCGCTGCGCGCCGTGGCCCTGGTGAGCTGCGGCGTGATGACCGGCTGGGGCGCCGCGGTCCGGACGGCGGGTACCCGGGCCGGCGACACGGTAGTGGTGATCGGCGCTGGCGGGATCGGCCTCAACGCGGTGCAGGGAGCGCGGCAGGCCGGCGCCGCTGCGATCATCGCCGTGGACCCGGTGGCTGCCAAGCGTGACCTCGCGCTACGGCTCGGTGCCACGGACGCCGCAGAGTCGGCACGCGAAGCGGCCAAGCTTGCCGCAGCGGCCAATCCCGCCGCCCGGGGCGCGGACACCGTCATCGTCGCCGTCGGCAACCTGAGCAGCGACATCATCGCGCAGGCATTCCGCGCGACCGGCCGCGGCGGAACCCTGGTCATCGCCGGCCTGTCCCATGACGCGCTCGAGCTGAACGTGCAGATCCCCGGCACCGTCCTCGCGGCCACCGAGCGGCGCGTCGTCGGCTCGTTCTTTGGCTCCTGCAACCCCGTGCGGGATGTGCCCCTCCTGCTCGGGCTCTATCAGCGCGGCCAGCTCGAGCTCGACCAGCTCATCAGCAGGCACTACGCCCTGAACGAGGTCCGCACCGGCTATGCCGACCTGGCCAGCGGACGGAACGTACGAGGAGTCATCGAATTCGCCGCCTGACCCGAAGACTTAACACCAGGCTCTAACACCAGGTTCTGCCTGGCGTGCGGGCTGTCCCAGTCCAGGAGCGGTCCGTCAGGGACGATCCTGGTCGGGTTGATCTCGCCGTGCGTGATGTAGTAGTGCCGCTTGATGTGATCGAGGTTCGTAGTCTCGCGGAAGGCCGGGCGCGAGTACAGATCCCGCGCGTAACCCCACAGGTTCGGATAGTCAGTCAGCCGCCTGATGTTGGTCTTGAAGTGCGAGTAGTAGACCGCGTCGAAGCGGGCGAGCGTCACCCAGAGCCGCACGTCGGCCTCGGTCAGGACCGGCCCCATCAGGTACCTGCGGCCGGCCAGACGCCGCTCAAGGTCGTCCAGCACACGGAAGATATCGGTCACCGCCTCGTGGTAGACCTCCTGTGACCTGGCGAATCCTGACCGGTAGACCCCGTTGTTGACCGATCGGTAGATCACCTCGGCGATCTCGTTGATCTCCGGTCGCAGTTCCGCCGGGTACAACTCCACCTCGGGGTCGGACCACTGGCCGAACTGGGTGTCCAGGTCGATGGTGATGTCCGGGAAGTTGTTACTGACGATCCGGCCGGTCTGCTTGTCCCACAGCACTGGCACCGAGATATGGCCGCCATAGCCTGGCTCGGTCGCCTCGTAGGCCTCGCTCAGGAACTCAAACCCGTTTACCGGATCCAGCCCGTGCCCTGGTCCCTCGCGGAACGCCCAGCCACGGCCGTCCCTGACCGGATCGACCACGCTCAGCGAGATCACGTCGTCCAGGCCGAGCAGCTTGCGGACGATCGCGCTGCGCTGAGCCCACGGACAGGCCCACGAGATGTACAAGTGATAGCGGCCGGCCTCAGCCGGATACCCGCTCGAGCCGTCCGCCGTAATCCTGCCCTGGAACGGATAGGCGGGCCTGGAGAATTCCGTCGACTGGTCCTGCTGTTGCCCGGCCCGCAGCCTGCTGCCGTAGTCGCCGTAGGTCTCGAAGTCCACCGGGCTCGCGCCGTGCGCCCGGCCGGTCCGGTCAGTGGTCGTCGTCATTTGTTGCCTCCCGGACCCAGTTAAGCCTGCGTCGCCGGCAGCTACAACCGCGGTGCTGAATCGGCCGGTGCTGAGTCGGCCGGCAGGCGGCGGTCGGCGCGGCCGTAGTGCTCGTAGGCTCGCAAGTCCTGCTCGGTGGGCGGAGGCCGCAGGCTCCGCGGCCACAGCCGCCACTCGCGCACAGTGCACGCTTCGACCGCGTAGAGCGTGATCTGGGCCTGCAGGTAAAGCCAGGCGATCAGCCCGAGCACCACGCCGAACACCCCGTAGAGCGCCGAACTGTGCCCCAGCAGGTGCCCGACGACGAACGTCCCAAGCAACTGCAGTGCCTGCCAGGAGACCGCCGACAATATCGCGGCCAGAAGCAACGCCCTCCAACTGACCTCGGCTGCCGTGGCGAGCCGCAATCCCAGCCAGAAGACTCCGACATTGATAACGAAAGCCACGGCGATGATCCCGGCTTCGGCGAGAATGCCGATCACTAGGTGGCCTGCTCCAACGGCCAGGCTGGACAAGGACGCGGTGAGGATTTGCCCCAGGCCGATCACGACGATGAGCCCGATGCTGCGGAGCGCCGATGCGGGGAACGCCGGCCGGCGGTCACGGGGAACGCCCCATACGGAGTTGAGGGCATTCTGTATCGCCCTGGCGACGCCCCTGGCTCCGTACAGCGCCCCGATCAGGCCGGCCGCCAGCGCAGGGCCCGTTGTGGTCAGCGGATTGACGCTGTTCTTGATCTGCGTCCCGATCACCGGATACGCGCCGAGCGCCGAGTCGAGCAGCTTATGTCGCAGTGCCGGGTCATGCTGCAGCACGAGATCCAGCACAGTAACCAGCACCAGCAACAGCGGGAATATCGCTACGAAAGCGTAGAAAGCGATCAGCGCCGCAAGATCGCGGGCCCGGTCATCGCTGAACTTCTTCCACACCGCCACTGCGAATGAGACTGGCGGCCAGCGGCGCTGCAGCGCGTCGGCTCGCTCGAGCAGATCGTCAACTAGCTTCATTACAGCAAGAGCTACCCAGATCCACGCCTGACCAGAAGGACGAGCAGCCGCAGGTACCGGCCCCAGTCACGACCCATCCCGGCCCGAACCAGCGGGACCCGCCTCGCGCCGGAGCAGGAAGATAGTTAGCCTATGAAATAAGTTCGGCTCGCACCCGGTTCAGAGGTTCGTACCCGGCAGATCACACCCAGTGAGGCGCACTGACTTGACTACGCCAGATCGCAGGCAGGTTAACGGGAACGCGAGCACAGCCGTGCAGGGCTCTGACGGCAAGCGGGGTCTGCGGGGCGGGCACTACAAATGGGTCGCGCTGTCCAACACCACGCTCGGCATGCTCGCGGCGACGGTGAATGCCTCGATCGTCATCATCTCGCTGCCGGCAATCTTCCGCGGCATCCACCTGAACCCGCTGACTCCTGGCAACATCAGCTACCTGCTCTGGATGCTGATGGGCTACCTCGTCGTCTCCGCGGTGCTGGTGGTGACGCTCGGCCGGCTGGGCGACATCTACGGCCGGGTCAAGATGTACAACCTCGGTTTCGCGATCTTCGGGCTCGGTGCGCTCGCGCTGCCGTTCGACCCGCTCACCGGGCCGTCCGGGGCCCTGTGGCTGATCGGCTTCCGGATCATCCAGGCGGTCGGCGGGGCCATGCTGATGGCCAACTCGCCCGCGATCCTGACCGACGCATTCCCGTTCAACCAGCGCGGCATGGCCATGGGCATCAACCAGGTCGCCGGCATCTCCGGCCAGTTCATCGGCCTGATCCTGGGCGGCATCCTGGCCGCCGTCAACTGGCGCCTGGTCTTCCTCGTCTCGGTCCCGATCGGGATCGGCGGCGCGATCTGGTCGTACCTGAGCCTGCGCGAGGCCGGCCACCGGACGCCGGCCAAGATCGACTGGTTGGGCAACGTCACGTTCGCGGTCGGTCTGATCGCATTGCTGACCGGCATAACGTACGGCATCCAGCCGTACGGCGGTCACTCGATGGGCTGGACCAGCCCGGTAGTGCTGAGCGGCCTGATCGGTGGCGTGGTGCTGCTGACCGCGTTCTGCTTCATCGAGCTGCGGGTCGACGCGCCGATGTTCGACCTGCGGCTGCTCAAGATCCGGTCGTTCTCGACTGGCGCCACGGCGGCGCTGCTCGCTTCCATTTCGCGCGGCGGCATGCAGTTCATGCTGATCATCTGGCTACAGGGGATCTGGCTTGTACTGCACGGCTACTCGTTCATCGACACCCCGCTGTGGTCGGGCATCTACCTGCTGCCGCTGACCGCCGGGTTCCTGGTTGCCGGGCCGCTGTCCGGCTGGCTGTCCGACCGGTACGGCGCGCGTTTCTTCGCCTCGGGTGGGCTGCTGGTGTCGGCCGCCTCGTTCGGCGGGCTGCTGCTGCTGCCCACGAACTTCAGCTACCCAGCCTTCGCGATCCTGATCTTCATCTCCGGCGCCGGGATGGGCCTGTTCTCGGCGCCCAACGCGGCTGCCGTCATGAACAGCGTGCCACCCAGGCAGCGTGGCGCCGCTTCGGGCATGCTCGCCACGTTCACCAACTCCGGCTTCGTGCTGTCCATCGGCATCTTCTTCTCGCTCATGATCGCTGGCCTTGCCGCCACCCTGCCGACCACCTTGACCAGGGGCCTGACCAGCCAGGGCGTGCCAGGCGCTATCGCGCACCAGATCGGCAGCCTGCCGCCGGTCGGCAGCCTGTTCGCCGCCTTCCTTGGCTACAACCCGGTGCACCAGCTGCTCGCCCCCACCGGCGTGCTCGATCACCTGCCGGCGCACAACGTCGCGACCCTGACCGGCAAGCAGTTCTTCCCGCAGCTCATTTCAGGCCCGTTCCATCACGGCCTGGTGATCGTCTTCACCATGGCGATGATCGTCCTGGTCATCGCCGCGATCCTGGCGCTGCGTCACGGCGGCCAGGAGCTCGTCAGGGAGCGCGCCGCCGCCGAGCTGGCGAGGGCCGAGCAGGCGGAGGAAACTGTCCAGGCATGACTCCCCGCCGACGGCCGGTCTGTGCCCCGGGTTACGCCCGGACGGGCGGCAGCCTACTGCTCAGCCGTGCTGCCACGATCGCGCCAGCCGCGGCGGGCAAGTAAACGACCACGACCCTGTCCACGCCCAAGCCGACGCCCAGCCACGCACTCTGAGCCGCTATCCAGGCGCTCGCAGTACTGACGATGACGGCGACAGCAGCAAGGCGACGCTGGCATACCGGGGTTGCGGCCCGGAACGCTGCCGTGCGCGAAAGCTTCAAGAGCACCAAGCCGTTTAGCACGCCGAGCGCCAGGCCGGAAATCGAGCCAACGACCCATCCCACCATGAGGGCGATCACCGCGAGTATCAGGTAGAACGCCGCGGCACCGCCGGCGTGGCTTAGATCGGGCATTTCGAGGTTCGCCAGGCCGCCGCTGACCGCGAAGTGGGTTAGCCCGAGAATGACGGGCGCCCCGATCGCCGCACTGGCGAATGCCGTGCCCAGCCAGAAGCCAGCTTCGGTACTGGCGGCTGCCCACGCGCCGATGACCGTGCGCGGCCGGCGCCGGCGCTTGCGCGGCCGGCGCCCGCGACGACGGACTTCGGTATCGGACGGACTCGCGAGCTGCGGATCATCCACGGCCACGCCTGGCATCTGCGGGAGTGAGCAGGTGTCGGGGCCATGGATCGCGCCGGCGGACGGCATCGCTCGCTGGCAGTGGTGGCAGCGCCGACCAGGTGGTGTCGAGATCGCGCATCAGGAAGGCGCTGTCCACGGCGACGCTGCCAGACGGGAACTTGCTGGCTGCATCGAAGCAGCTCGACGCGATATGGTCGACGGCCAAGGGCTGCAGGTTCCAACCGTCACAGTCGAGCCGCACGCCGTCGAAGGCCGCGCCGTCTGGCCGGACCGAGTAGCCGACGGGAGCACGGCGGAAGAACTGTGCCGCTGACTCGACGTCGTCGAAGACCGATCCCGGCTGCACCCGGTCGGCCAGGTGCGCTATGACCAGGATCCTCGCCGCTCCCTCGCAGCTAGTCATCTCGACCCGGAACTGGCCGGCTCCCTCGGCGACGGCGAACTTGGCGAGATGGTGCCAGCCCGGGAAGAGCCTTCCGCCGACCAGGGCGGTCAGTCGGGAATCGGTGTCTCGGCGCGGAACGAACACGCCAGTCGCCGGGCCATCGGCCGCGTCCCAGCGCACGGCGAACCGGTGCGCGGCATTCTCGGTCGTGAACCTGGCAATAGCGGGCATCCCCGAAGGGCGGATCTGGCCCAGCCGGATCAGGCAGATCCCAGCGATCGCGTGGCCGCTGACTACAACAGGGCGAAATGGCGCTGGAAGGACCGCAGCCAGCACATCGGGGTCGACCCGGTAGTTGACCAGTATCCGCCGCTCAAGCCGGGCCTTGACCTGCGGCGGCATTACTGCACCTCCGCCTGGCCGGCCGGGGTCTGCCCTTGCCCTGGCGCGCCTTCGCCTTGCCATCCGGCCCGACGATGCCGCAACAGCACCTGGTCGGGACAGACCGCCGAGAGGAATCCTCCAACGCATACTGCCAGCCGCTCCGCCGCGACCGAGTAGATGATCCGGTTTCCGTCTCGGCGCTCGCGCACGAGTCCGGCAGCGCGCAGAATCGACAGGTGCCGGGAGACTGACGGCCCGGTGATCGGGAATCTGGCTGCGATTTCCCCGGCCGCCAGCTCACCGTCCCTTAGATCCTCCAGGATCTGCCTCCTGGTCGGGTCGGCCAGTGCCCGGAAGACTGATCCGGCAGGGTCCTCTATGGTCATGTTAGCTATCTTGCCAGATAGCTAAATAGCAAGCAAGTGTATGCCTTCATCGTTATGGCGGAGTTTCGTAGGCAGATCTGGCGAAAGACTTCCGCCATCACGGAATTGCTGCGCTGCGGCGGACGCGGCGCGGACGGCCGGCTAGGCCAGGTAGTCGCGGGCGATGCGCTCCAGGATGTCGCAGAGCCTGATCAGTTCGCTGATCGAGGCCCATTCGTTGGCCGTGTGGTAGTTGCCGCCCGTGGAGCCGAGCAGCAGCGTCGGAATCCCGGCGGCCTGGAGCAGCGCAGCGTCCGTCCAGCCGTTCATGCCGGTGATCTTGGGTTCCCGGCCGAGCACCTCGGTCATTGCCCTGGCCACGACGCTCTGCAGCGCCTCGTGGCCGCGGGCGACGAACGGCTCGCGTTCGAGCTTGACCACGATTTCGCCGCGGAAGCCTGGCTCGCTTCCGGCGATCTCAGCGAAGATGGCCTCGATCTCCGCGACCCGGTCGGACAGGTGCTCTCCTGGCTGGGTTCCGATCTCGATCCCGACCTGGGCGAAGTTCGGATAGGTGGCGTAGTCGGTGCCCCCCATGACAGTCCCGGTGTGAAAGACGGTGCGGCCGTTCAGCAGCGAGGGGTGCTGCCAGAAAGTCTCCCGGTCGAGCCGGTGCAGCCTGGCGATCACCTCCGCCAGGTGCACGATCGCGTCGACCCCGACATCGGGCTCGCAGCCGTGCGCGGCGACACCGCGGGTGATCACGTCGATCCAGCCGAAACCCTGGTGCTCGACCACTAGCTCGTGCGTGGGCTGCGGCTCGATCACGATCGCCGCGTCTATCCCGCCCAGGCGCGCCAGCTGCTCCGAGCCGATCGAGCTTCCCTCCTCGTCAGCGACGCAGGCGACGAGCAGATCACCGCGGAGCCGGACACCGGACTCGGCGAGGCGGGCGAGCGCCAGCATGGCGGCAGCACAGCCCGACTTGTCGTCGGCGGCTCCGAGCCCGTACATCCGGTCGCCCTCGATTCGCGGCACGAGCGCCTCATCGGGCCAGCCCGCGTAACCGACCGTGTCGCTATGCGCGTTCAGGCATAGTGTCGGGCCGCCGCCGGTCCCGCGGAGCCAGGCAAGAACATTCGGCCTGCCCGGTTCCACCTCCACGATCTCGACCTCGGCGCCGGCGCCGTCCAGCCAGTCCGCGATGTGGCCGGCGATCTTCGCTTCGCCCGAGCCGGTCGGGATCAGCCGTGGCGTTACAGATTCGATCCGCACCATCGCGCCGAGCAGATCGACGACCTGATTGGCGGTTACTGGCATCGACGGCCTTCCTCAGACGGGTTAGGGCTTCGTTACCAGGCAGCTATCTCTGCATACAGAGTCTGAACAGCATGGTCTCCCGCTCTGCTGCTGTCAAGAGACGCGCTGACCTGGCTGGCAGGGGCCGCGAGCAGGCACGGCCCGGCTCGGGTGAGTGGCCGCCTGGCTACGGAACGCTGATCTCTCTGGCCAGCAGGTCGTCGAAGGTTTCCCGCCTGACGCCGACCCGGGCAGTCCCGTTCGCGCAGTAGATGACCGGCGGCCTGAGCGCGGCGTTGTAGTTGTTGGCCATCGTGAAACAGTAAGCACCGGTCGCTGGCACGACCACAAGGTCGCCGATCCTCGGGTCGGCGAGCGGGACGTCCGGGGTAATTACGTCGCCCGACTCGCAGTGCTTGCCAACCAGGTCAGCGAGGACGGGCTGGGCGTCCCATCGGCCGACCACGAGCGGGGAGAACCGCTGCCCGTAGAGGGAGTGCTCCAGGTTGTCGCCCATCCCCCCGTCGACCGCCACATGCAGCCGGCCGGCCCGCTTGACCGTGACCACGCGGTAGAGCGTCAGCCCAGCCCTGGCGACCATCGAGCGGCCTGGTTCGATCAGAAGCTTGATGTCCTCGCCGAAGTGCTTGTGCGCCGAGCTAACCAATCGCTCGGCGTACTCGTCCACCGATGGCGCGACGTCGTCCGGCAGATAGCGGACGCCCAGGCCGCCGCCGAGGTCGTAGACCTCGAAGCGCTCGAGGCTGGACAGGGCGTCCACCGCTGCCTCGAACTGATCGGTGCTGAGTATCTGTGATCCGATGTGCACGTGCAGGCCGCGCAGGTCAATCGCCGGGACCGCGCGCATCCTTTCGATAGCCCGCGGGACCTGCTCGACTGGAACGCCGAACTTCGACTGCTTGCCGCCGGTCGCCAGCGCCGCGTGGGTGGCCGACTCGACCCCCGGGCTGACGCGCAGCAGCACCGGAGTCCGGCCCTGCGCAAGCCGCTCGATCCGGTCGATGTCGTCGAAGCCGTCGACGACGATGTAGCCGATCCGGGCATCGAGTGCCGCCTGGACGTCCTCGTCGGACTTGGCATTGCCGTGCATCACGATAGCGGCCGGATCGGCCCCGGCAGCCAGGGCCAGCCTGAGCTCGCCGGCTCCGACGACATCGCAGCCCAGGCCGTGCGCCGCCAGGATCCTGATCATCGACACCGACGGGTTGGCCTTGACCGCGAAGCAGACCCGGCTGTCGCGATGCCTGCTCGTCATCGCGTTCTGGTACTCCGCAGCCCGGTCCCGCAGCGCCTGCTCGTCGAACACATAGGCAGGCGTGCCGAACTGCTCGGCTACCTCGGACAGCAGGCAATCACCGATCCGCAGGTCTTCGCCGTCCACGGTGGCCGAGTCGGGCAGCAGCGATAGGTCAGGCATACGAGGCATCCTCCGCATTCGTGATCAGCAACAGGTGCTGTGTAAAGCAGACAATGCCCAACAGAATATGTGCTTGCTGACGGCTCGCCGCGCAGGGCCCGCAGGCTGGAACTCGGTGACCATCGGCCCTGGCACCATTGCTGGGTACACAGTTAGATGACTGCTGAAGGCACACGGACCGGCTAATGATTCGACACCGCCGGGGGCGGCACGAACAGACGAGGCTGCTATGACCACAGAAGGCAAGACCGAACTGGTCGTCGTGGGCGTCGATGGTTCCCCGGCATCGGAAGCTGCGCTGGCCTGGGCGGCTCGCTACGCCGACGCTATCGGAGCGAGGCTGCGGGCACTGCTCGCCTGGCACTACCCATCGGCCGCAGGCGGTCCGCCGGTAGGTGTGGCACCGGCCAGCGTAACGTCAGAGGTAGAGCAGTCCAGGTACGAGATACTGGACAAGGCGATCGCCGCCACGTGCGGTGACGAGCCGGCGCTGGAGATTGAGCGCAAGCTTGTCTACGGGCACCCGGCACAAGCGCTGATCGAGGAGTCGAAAGAAGCTGACTTGCTCGTCGTCGGCCACGCAGGGCACGGCGGTTTCAGGGGCATGCTGCTCGGCTCGGTCGGCACGCATACCGTGACGCACGCTTCCTGCCCGGTCACCGTCGTCCGAACCGCCTGAACCAGCCCGGCCCCGGCTATTCCGCCCGCCCCGACAGGACGCACAGACATGACGACCACGCGCTCTCTCCCAGCCGATCATCTGGCGGCGCTGAACGCGTACTGGCGGGCAGCCAACTACCTGTCGGCCGGCCAGATCTACCTGATGACCAACCCGCTGCTGACCGAGCCGCTCCGGCCCGAGCACATCAAGCCGCGGCTGCTCGGGCACTGGGGCACGACCCCCGGGCTCAACTTCATCTGGGCCCACCTGAGCCGTGCCATCACCATCGGCGACCTGAACATGATGATCGTCATCGGGCCTGGCCACGGCGGTCCTGCGGCCCTCGCGAACTGCTGGCTGGAAGGCAGCTATACGCAGACCTATCCCAGCGTGCCGCAGGACGTCGCAGGCATGGCGAGGCTGATGCGCCAGTTCTCCTTCCCTGGCGGCGTGCCGAGTCACGTCGCCGCGGAGACCCCCGGGTCGATCCACGAGGGCGGCGAGCTCGGCTACTCGCTCTCGCACGCCTACGGCGCGGCGTTCGACAACCCGGACCTGATCGTGGCGTGCGTGGTCGGCGACGGTGAGGCTGAGACCGGCCCGCTGGCCGCCAGCTGGCACTCCAACAAGTTCACGAACCCGGCGCGCGACGGCGCGGTGCTGCCGATCCTGCATCTGAACGGCTTCAAGATCGCCAACCCGGCCGTGCTGGCCAGGATCGGAGCCGACGAGCTTGACGCGCTGCTGCGCGGCTATGGTTACGCGCCGACGTATGTCAGCGGGCACGATCCGCTCTTGATGCACGAGCAGATGGCGGCGGCCGTCGACGCCGCCATCGCGCGGATCAGGCAGATCTGGACCAAGGCCAGGACCGCAGGCCCCGAGCCAAGCCCCGACCGCCCGGGGGGCCCGGACCGCCCGGTCTGGCCGATGATCGTGTTGCGCTCGCCCAAGGGCTGGACCGGTCCCGTGGAGGTAGACGGTCTGCCGGTCGAGGGCACCTGGCGCTCGCATCAGGTACCACTCGCCGAAGTGCGCACCAACCCGGAGCACCTGCGCCAGCTCTCGGAGTGGCTGCTCTCTTACCGGCCCGCCGAGCTGTTCGACTCCGCCGGTCACCCGCGACCTGAGCTGCTCACCCTCGTCCCCACTGGCGACCGGCGCCTTGGCATGAACCCGCACGCCAACGGCGGCTTGCTGCTACGCGACCTGGACCTGCCTGGCCTGCGCGACCACGGCGTGGCCGTGGAGGCGCCCGGGGCGGCCAGCACCGAGCCGACCAGGGTGCTGGGCGAGATGCTGGCCGATGTCATGCGCCGCAACCTGGCCACCAGGAACTTCAGGATCGTCGGGCCAGACGAGACCCAATCGAACCGGCTGGACGCGGTCATCGAGGTGACTGGCAAGGCATGGGTGGCCGAGGTTCTCCCGGTCGACGTGAACCTGAGCCCCGTCGGCCGGGTCCTTGAGATCCTCTCCGAGCACACCTGCGAGGGCTGGCTCGAGGGCTACCTGCTGACCGGCAGGCACGGGCTCTTCTCCTGCTACGAGGCGTTCATTCACCTGGTCGACTCGATGGTGAACCAGTACATCAAGTGGCTCAAGGTCAGCAACCGGCTGGCTTGGCGCATGCCGATCGCCTCACTGAATTACCTGATCACCTCGCATGTCTGGCGGCAGGATCACAACGGCTTTTCGCATCAGGACCCCGGCTTCATCGACCACGTCGTCAACAAGAAGGCCGAGGTGATCAGGGTCTACCTGCCGCCGGACGCCAACTGCCTGCTCTCCGTCGCCGACCACTGCCTGCGCAGCCGCAATTACGTCAACGTGATCGTCGCTGGCAAGCACCCGTCGCCGACGTGGCTGGACATCGACGCCGCCATCCTGCACTGCACGCGTGGCGCCGGCATCTGGACCTGGGCCAGCAACGACGGCAGCGGGACAGGCGAGCAGGCCGAGCCGGATGTCGTGCTCGGCTGCGCCGGAGACGTCCCGACCATGGAGGTGCTCGCCGCCGCCGACATTCTCCGTACGCATCTGCCTGACCTGCGCGTCCGCGTGGTCAATGTGGTCGACCTCATGCGGCTGCAGCCGACCTCGGAGCACCCGCACGGGATGAGCGATGCCGAATATGACGCGTTGTTCACCCCGGACAAGCCGGTGATCTTCGCCTATCACGGCTACCCGGCGCTGATCCACAGGCTCACCTACAGCCGCCACGGTCACGACAACCTGCACGTTCGCGGCTACCTGGAAGAGGGAACCACGACCACGCCGTTCGACATGCTGGTGCTGAACAACATGGACCGGTTCCACCTGGTGATGGACGTGATCGACCGGGTTCCCGGGCTCGGGCCACGGGCCGCCGTGCTGCGCCAGCTGATGACCGACAGCAGGGCACGGCACCGGGAGTGGATCGTTGCCCATGGCGAGGACATGCCCGAGATCCGGCACTGGCTCTGGCCGGACGCGCGCAGGCTGGCCCGGCGAGCCGATGCTGGCGCGAGCGTCAGGAGCGCGGGAGGCAAGGCGATCCGCGTGCCAGGCCTCTGATGACCGAACAAGCGCGCGCTGGCGTTCTTGTCGTCAACGCGGGGTCGAGCAGCCTGAAGCTCTCGGTCGTAGACCCCGATGGCGTCGTCACCGAGCGCCGCGACATCGACCGCTGGGACGGGTCTGCGGACGAGCCTGCCCTGCGTGCCTATCTGCGCCAACTGGCCGCTGCGCCGCGGCCACCCGCCGCGGTCGGGCACCGCGTGGTGCACGGCGGCAGCCTGTTCACTGCGGCCACGCTGATTACCGACACGGTCCGCGCCGCAATCGCCAGCCTGACGCCGCTCGCGCCGCTGCACCAGCCGCGCGCGCTGGCCGGCATCGACGCTGCAGCAGCCGTGTTCGGTGACGTACCGCAGGTCGCGTGCTTCGACACGGCCTTCCATGCCGGGCTGCCGGCGGACGCGTCGACCTACCCGCTGCCCGCCGCCTGGCGCGAGGCGTACGGCCTGCGGAAGTTCGGGTTCCACGGGCTGTCGCACAGCTACGCTTCGCGCCGCACCGCGGACATGCTCGATATTGGCGATTTTAACCAATTCCGGGTGGTGACCTGCCACCTCGGAGCCGGATCATCGCTGGCGGCAGTACAGGGCGGCCGCAGTGTGGAGACCACGATGGGATTCACGCCGGTCGACGGCCTGGTCATGGCGACCAGGTCGGGCAGCGTCGATCCGGGCCTGATCGCCTGGCTGGCCGCAAGGGTGCCGCCGGCTGAGCTGGCCGATGCTCTTGAGTACCGGTCCGGCCTCGCGGCGCTGGCCGGCCTGGCCGACGGGAGTGGCGACTTCCGGGCGGTGCTGGCGGCCGCAGACCGGGGTGAGCAGGCGGCGAGGCTCGCGCTCGCCGTGCACGCACACCGGCTCGTCGCCGCTGTCGCCGCGATGGCAGCCGCCATGAACGGCATGGACGCGCTGACCTTCACCGGCGGCATCGGGGAGCACGCGGCACCGCTGCGGGCCGCCGCTGCGGCGCGACTCGGCTTCCTCGGCGTGGCCGTCGATGCGAGCCGAAACGCATCAGCGAGCGCCGACGCAGACATCAGCGCGGCGGGCGCCCCGGTGCGGACCCTGGTTGTGACCGCGGGCGAGGACCTGGAGATCACCAAGGCAGTTATCGACGTCCTGCGCGGGCGGTAGGGCGCACCGCCTGGGTTAGGTCGCGGTCAGTTTCGCGGCCACCGCCTGGTGGTCCAACGCGGGCCGAAGCACGCCCACTCGATTCCCCAGTACGCCATCCGGCGCCGGTTGAGCATCAGCCTGATCAGCAACGCCAGTACGAACAGGGCTGCCGCGAGCCCAGCAACGCTGCCGACCCCGAAGAGTACGGACCTGGCCTGCACCATGCCGACGGTCAGCGGATGCCGGCCAGTCACCCGGCCCGCCCAGTCGACCCAGATCCTGACCTTGGCACCTGCCGGGGTGCCAGACCTGGTCGGGACCATGCCTTCCCTGGTTGCGCCTGACGGTGCCCGCCACCGGCCGGCCACCCAGAAGGTCGCCATCGACCCGTAGCCGTAGAAACGCGACGGTGCCGGGCGCAACAGAACCGCATCCACCTGGCGCCAGGAAGCCTCGCGATGAACCTCCTGCAGCCCGGCAACCTCGCTCAGATGAGCAGTTGCCGGGGCGAGCAGCGGACCGCAGATCACGAACGCGAGCACGAGCAGGAACCGTAGCGCGCACTCGAAGCGGTCGATCGGACGCCGCAGCGCATTGCGGTCAACCCCGATCGACCGGGCTATTCGCCTGATCAGCGGCACCTTCAGAGCTCTTCGCGAGCTCCGGTCCCCCGTCCGTCGCACCAGGAAAGCATTCCCTCGGCTCGGCGGTTCTCACCCGTGGAAGCCGGCCATGTTCGGCCCGGACCCGCCTTGGCCGCGGCCAGGCGGGGATTTGTCCGCAGTTGACCGGCGGCCACGGCGGGACCGGCACACCGGGATTCGCCGCTGCCGCTAACCGCTGCCGCCGCCTAAGCGGCCGATGAGCACCTGACCGCGGTGGTAGCGCCCCGCTGCCACGATCAAGTCGGTCGCTTTCCCCGATCCGCGCGCCGCACCGTGGTAGCCTGCGCGAGGTAGACGGGGGGTCGACGGTGTACGGGGGGTCGCGCGCCGCAGGACGGCGCATCGCTGAGAACCTGCGCCACCTCGGTGCGCGTCGGCCCGGCCAGCGCTGGCCCTATTTGCGCGGACCCGGTGGGCGCGGTTCGGAGTTTCACGGTTCTCCTGTGCATTGCTCCGATTTGCACGCGGGCTGAGCCATGCGGCGACTTGCTGCCGCCCCCACCTCGGCGAGCGGTCCCGCAGCGGATCCGCTCACCGCCAAGCGGTTCTTCTATGGCGGGCTGGCCATCGGAATCATCGTCATGTCTGTGGTCGGCCTGGCGACCACGGCCTTCATCGAGTCACCGCACGATGTGGCGGCGCAATCAGCCGCGCCGCCTGCCACGGCTCTTACCGCCGTCGCGCGATGGCAGGTGCTGCGAGAGGCCATCACGGTTCAGGGCATCGTCCGGTCGGCGAGGACGATCACGGTTACGGCAAGGGCGCCATACGCCACGGTGACGCTCACTCGAATGCCGGTCAGACCCGGCGACCGCGTCCGGCCAGGCCATGTGATCGCCGAGATCGACGGCAGGCCGCTCATGCTGCTGCGGGGCAGGTTGCCTGCCTACCGAAACCTGCACGAGGGCGACCACGGCCCGGATGTGGCCCAGTTGCAGCGGGCACTGCAGAGCCTGGGGTACGCCGACTTCGACCCGCCAGGCTCCTTCGGGCCGAGCACCGCGCTTGCCTTGCTCCTGTTCTACCGGCACCTCGGCTATGACGCGCCGGTCTATCATGCCAGGCTGCGGAGCGCCAAGCCGGAGGCAGACCCGGCCGTCCGCGGCATCTCCAACCGGCTGACCGGCACCGAACTCGTCATACCGAGCGCCTACCTGCCGATGAGCGAGGTCGTCTTCATCCCGGCCACGTCAGCCCTGGTCGCCTCAGTCGCCGCGCGGGTCGGCGATCTCGTCCGCAACTCGACCGTGCTGACGCTCGCCACCGGCAACCCTTACGTCAGCGGAGTTCTCACCCAGCATCAGGCCGCGCAAGCACGCCGGGGCATGTCCGCACAGATCGTGGCGGCAAGCCCGTGGCTGACCGTAGCCGGGACGGTGACCAGGGTCGGCCCGCTGCCCACGGGGGGCGGCGCAGCGGTCCATGGCTACCCCGTCCTGGTCAGGCCGCGCCGGCCGCTGCCGCAGCGGATGATCGGCGCCAGCGTCCGGCTGACGCTGAGGGCGCCCGTCACGAGCGTCCCTGTTCTCACCGTGCCGGTCGCGGCCATCCTGGCCGGGAAGGGGCGCGCGGCCTACGTCGTCAAGATCACGGCCGGGCCGCGGATCCGGGTCGCGATCTTCACCGGGCCCACAGCCGACGGCCTGGTGGCCGTGCAGCCCGTGCGGCGCGGGAAACTTCGCCCAGGTGACCGGGTGCTGATCGGAGTCGGCCCGTGGCCACCGAGTCGCTGACCCAGCCGCTAAGCCGCCCGTCGGCCCAGCCGCTGATCGAGCTGCGCGGCGCGGGCGTGACTTATCCGGGCCGCAGGTCACCTGCGCTGAGCGCCGTCAACCTCGCGGTCCGCCACGGCGAACTGGTCACGCTGACGGGACCGGCCGGAGCGGGAAAATCGACGCTGCTGAGCGTCGTCGGCCTGCTGCTCAGGCCGACGGCCGGCAGCTACCTGCTGAACGGCCTCGAAGTGACCAGGCTCGGCGACAGGGACCGGACCGCACTGCGCGGCCGCATGATCGGCCGCGTCTTCCAGCGGCCGCAACTGCTGCCGGCCCGGTCGGTCCTGGACAACGTGATGCTGCCGGTCCTGTACGCGGGGCTGCGCAGACAGGAGCGCGCGAACGCGGCGACCGCCGCGCTCGAACGCGTCGGCCTGGCGCACCGCATCCACGCCCTGGCCCGCGAGCTGCCCGCAGGTGAGCAACAGCGAGTGGCCATCGCCCGGGCGATCGCCGGTGACCCGAGCCTGCTGCTCTGCGACGACCCGACGGCGAGCCTGGATCAGGCCGCGGCCGCTCAGGTGATCGGCCTGCTAGTCAGCCTGCACAAGGAGGGGACGACGGTCCTGGTCGCCACCCGCGATCAGCTCGCCGCGGCGCACAGCTCGCGCAGCCTCGCCGTCCGCCCGGGCGGCGCCGGCACATTTGCCGAGGACCCCCGTCCGTGATCCGCCGCAGGATCAGCCAGCCGACCACGCTGCGGTCAGCCGATGTCATCGCCGAGGCATGCACCGCGATCCTCGCCAAGCCCGCCCGGGCCGTGGTCACCAGCCTCGGCACGCTGCTCGGCGTGGCCTGGTTCGTCACGGCGCTCGGGCTGGCCAGCACAGCTGGCGGGCAGGTTACGTCGGCGTTCGCGCACCGGCTGCCGACGCACGTCTGGATAAGCCCGAAGCGGGCCGCCCCGGCTCCAGCCGCCGTGCCGTACCCGGCCGGTCATCGCGGCCTCGCCAGGATTCCTGGCCGCCGCTGCGGTCCAGCTCAGCACCGGCAGGCCCTTCGACGCCTGGGATCAGGCCCATCACGCCCAGGTCTGTCTGGCAGGCACGGTGGCGGCTGGGGCGCTGGGCATCAGGGACCTGCGCCAGCAGCGGACCGTGTACATCGACGACGTGCCGTGCGTCGTGATCGGAATAATCAGCAGCGCCAGCGGGCAGCAGTCGGTCCTGCGGTCGGTTGTGCTGCCGTTGGCGACAGCCATCGCGCTGTGGGGTCCGCCGGACGAGCGAGCGGGAGCGATGCCCGCGCTCCTGATCCGGACCAGGCCGGGCGCCGCCGGCGTGGTGGCGCGGCAGGCGCCTTTCGTGCTCAGCCAGAACCTGCCCGATCAGTTCCTGGTGCGGCTTCCACGGGGCCCTGGACCGCTGCGCGATCAGGTGATCAGGATCCTGACCAGCCTGTTCTATGCATTGGGCTGGGTCAGCCTGGCGATCGGGACGCTGAGCATCGCCAGCGTCACCTGGCTGTCGGTCCGCGAGCGAAGCGCCGAGTTCGGGCTGCGCAGGGCGGTGGGCGCCCGGCGGCGGCACATCCTGGCGCACGTCGTCTGCGAATCAGCGATTCTCGGACTGATCGGCGGTCTCGCCGGGGCCAGCCTGGGTGTGGCAATGATCATCCTGCTCGCACGCGCGAGGGGCTGGGTACCGGTCGTAGCGCCGCTGACCGTCCTGCCCGCGCCGCTCGCCGGGGCAGCAGCCGGGATGCTGGCCGGGATCATCCCCGCCATGTTCGCCGCGCGGATCCAGCCAGCCGAGGCGCTCACCAGGTCGATCGCGATGTGACAGACCATCCGCCAAATGAGGAATTTGCAGAGCGCCCCTGATTGTCGACGAATCTGCCCAAGCGAGAGGATGACCAGATGGCCTGCACCTTGCATGTCGCCTGGGATGAGCGCCTGACGAGCTACAACTTCGGTCCTGCCCATCCGCTGGCGCCGGTCAGGGTCGAGCTCACCATCGAGCTTGCCCGCGCGCTTGGGGTGCTCGACGCCGAGGGCGTCATTGTCGCCCCGCCCGAGCCAGCGACCGACGCCGAGCTTGAGTACACCCACGACAATGCGTATATCGCAGCTGTCAAGCAGGCTGGCAGCGGCGGGCGGAGCGTCGACGCTGGCCGGTATGGCCTGGATACGGCCGACGACCCGATCTTCCCGGGCATGCACGAGGCGTCGGCGCTCGTCGCTGGCGCGACGCTGGCAGCCGCGAGGGCCGTCTGGTCAGGCCAGGCCGACCACGGGGTGAACATCGCAGGCGGCCTGCACCATGCGATGCGTGATCACGCCAGCGGGTTCTGCGTCTACAACGATCCGGCCATCGCGATCAGCTGGCTGCTGGCCCAGGGCGCCGGGCGAATCGCCTACGTGGATATCGACGTGCATCACGGAGACGGCGTCCAGGCCGCGTTCTACAACGACCCCAGGGTGCTGACGATCAGCCTGCACGAGGACCCACGCACGCTGTTTCCCGGCACCGGCCGGGCGTCGGAGACCGGCGGCCAGGACGCTGAAGGGTCAGCCGTGAACGTTGCGCTGCCGGCCGGAACCAGGGATGCTGCCTGGCTGCGCGCGTTCCATGCCGTCGTCCCGCCGCTGCTCCGCGCTTTCGGGCCGCGGGTCCTGGTCAGCCAGCATGGCTGCGACACGCACTGGATGGACCCGCTCGCCAGCCTGGAGCTGACCATCGATGCGCAGCGCGCCGCGCACGCTGCGATCCACGAGCTCGCGCACGAGACGGCAGGAGGCCGCTGGCTGCTCACCGGGGGCGGCGGCTACGAAATTGTCCAGGTGGTCCCTCGAACCTGGACGCACCTGCTGGCCGAGGCGGCCGGGCGGCCCCTTGATCCCGCGATCCCGACGCCGCAGAGCTGGCGCGACTACGTCGCGCGGCGCACCAGGGCCACAGCGCCTGAGCTCATGACCGAGCAGGCACCAGCCAGGTATCAGCGGTTCGAGAACGGCTACGACCCCGCTGATCCGATCGACCAGGCAATCATGGCCACCCGCAAGGCGGTATTCCCGCATCACGGGCTAATGCCATGACCGGACGAGAGGGAGGTACGGCACACTGGTGCCATGCCAGAGCCTCCCGCCCCCGGCAATCAGCCTCCGCCCCGCCCGGTACGCGACGTGGCGGACGGCTACGTCAGCGCGCTTGCCGAGCTCGACCCCATCCTGGCAACGGCACTCGGCTTGCGTCCGGGCGAAGACCGGCTGCCTGATCTGTCCCCGGCCGGGCAGGAAGCGATGGATGATCTGGCCCGGACCACGCTCGCCGACCTGGCCAAAGTGACCGGAGACCTCAGCGGCGACGAGCGTCGCTGCGCGCGGCTGCTGCGCGAGCGCCTCGACGCCGGCCTGGCGATCAGCGCCCAGGGCGAGCACCTGCGGGCGGGTGCGTACGGCTGCCGGTCAGATGCGGGAATGGGCAGCCGTCGCGGACGGCCGCGGCTGGTTCGCCGACTTCGCGGCGGCCGCCGAGGTCTCACCGGGCCTGCGGGCCGAGCTCGATCAGGCGGCGGCTTCAGCTAATGAGTCCGTCGCGGCGCTCGCCGAGTGGCTGGCCGATGAGTACCTCCCGGCGGCGGCGGATACGCCCGACGGCGTGGGAGCCGACCGCTACCGGGTATGCGCCAGGCGCTGGACCGGCGCCAGCCTGGACCCGCTGGAGGCCTACGACTGGGGCTGGCAGCAGTTCAGGGATCTACAGGAGCAGATGCGCGCTGAGGCGCAGCAGGTGCTGCCCGGGGCCACAGCGCAGGAGGCGATGCGCCATCTCGATCAGGCAGGCGAGGCGATCGACGGCGTCGAGGAGATCCGGGCCTGGCTGCAGGACATGATGGACCGGGCGATCACCGATCTGGACGGGACCCATTTCGACCTGGCGGCCCCGCTGAAGACGGTCGAGGCCAGGATCGCTCCGCCGGGAAGCGCGGCCGCGCCGTACTACACGGCACCCTCACAGGACTTCTCGCGGCCGGGCCGGACCTGGCTGCCGACGCTGGGCCGGACTAAGTTCCCGCTGTGGAACCTGATCAGCACGTGGTACCACGAGGGTGTGCCCGGCCATCACCTGCAGCTCGCGCAGTGGCGGTACCTGTCGAAGGACCTGTCGATGTATCAGACAACGGTCGGCGGCGTGAGCGCGTGCAGCGAGGGCTGGGCGCTGTATGCCGAACGGCTGATGGACGAGCTTGGCTACCTGTCGACACCTGGCGCGCGGCTCGGCTATCTGGATGCGCAGAACATGCGGGCCATCAGGGTAGTGATCGACATCGGGATGCACCTGGGACTGCGGGTCCCCGATGACTCCCCGCTCGGCGCCGGACAGACCTGGACGCCAGACCTGGCGCTGGAGTTCTTCACCGCGCACAGCGGCCGGGACGCT
>WNFI01660612.1_pt1 | contig 25529 bp, 18 predicted proteins | sample 5400471 | NCBI WGS metagenome assembly WNFI01 (sample SAMN13153348, study PRJNA577476) | soil metagenome | isolation source: 100 cm saprolite on Douglas fir-dominated hillslope | place: USA:California | collected 2013-09-17 | reverse complement strand
CGGTGGCCTTGCCCGAGATGGTGCCGGTGGGGTTGGTCTGAGCGAGCACGGGCCCCGCGGCCATCAGCAACGCCAGCACGGCCAGGAGCGAATTTCTACTTCTCACTGTCCCTCCTTGGTGCTTCGTGATTCACAAGAGCGAAGACGTCTTGAGAGTGCGCCGTTTGCAAGTCCAATACCTTGCGCCCCGCGATCGGCCCAGGATGACAAGTTGTTGAAAACATTGGAGCCGTGTCGCCCCTCGACGAGTGCATCCTGTCGAAATACGGAACGTTGAATCCAAGAGGTTGTAGCGCGCGATCATCTGGCCGTTTTAGACGCCCGCCGGCGCCAATCCGCCGCGCGCGAACGATCGCCCAGCGCCTCGAACGTCTTCGCGGCGACAAAGGGCGCCGCCGGCCCCGGATTCGCGGCCGTCATCTCTTGCATGAGCTGATCGAGATCGGCCGTCCGTCGTTGCAGGTGCAGGAGCACGCCGAGGTTCGCCCACGCCTGCAGGTGGCGCGGGAAGCGCGCGATCTCGCGCCGGTACGCCGCCTCCGCCTCGGCGGCGCGAGAGAGCCGGGCCAGGGCATCCGCGCGTTGGAACTCGAGGCCGGGCACGCTGTCGAGCCGCATGGTGTGCGCGAGCCGATCGGCCTCCTCGAGCCGAGCGAGCGCGCCCGCCGGATCGCCGGCGCGCGTGCGGATCTCCGCGGCGAGGACGAGGGACGACGGCAATGGACGCGCCCTCTCCCGGGCCGCCTGCGCCTCCCGCTCCGCCGTCGCGAGGTCCCCGCGGCGGAGCGCGATCCGGGCTCGCAGCTCGTGCGCGCGCGTCGTGCTATCGGACAGCGCGCGCGCGGCCGCGGCGTCCGCTGCGTCGAGCCGTCCCTCGCGCAGGCGTGCCTCTCCAAGGGCGATCCAGACGTCGCCCGATGCGCCGGGGCTCGCCGCGGCGGTCGCGAAGAGGTCGGCGGCCTCCTTCGCGCGACCCGTCTCCATCAGCACCTCGCCCAGCTTCAGGCGCGCTTCGAGGAAACCGGGGCTCTGGACAAGCAGGCGGCGGAGCGCGGCCTCGCTGGCCGCGAGCTGGCCCTCCGCGAAGAGACGGGCCGCGGCCTGGAACTCGCGCAGGACGGGGAGACCGTCGCGAGGATCGAGCCGTGGTCCGGTCGGGGCGGCGGACCCGGCCCGCGCGCCGACGTATCCGAGCGCGGCCAGGCGCTCCGCCACGTCGCGGGGGACGGCCTCCGGCTCCGGAACGTGCAGCGAGTGGACTCGTTCCATCTCCGTCCGCAGGCGCGCCACGACGGCCGTCTCGCTGGCCGCGAGGTCGCGCTTCTCGCCGGGGTCACGCGTCCAGTCGTAGAGCTCCTCGCGCACACCCTGGATGAAGTGCCAGCGCGCGTCGGCCAGGGACCGCAGCTCGCTCCAGCCCAGGGCGAGGCGCGGGTACAGCGTCTCCGAATAGATCCTCCGCTCGCCCGCGCCGCCGAGGTCGAGAAGCGAATGGGCGGCGACGTCGGGCGGCGCCGGGATCCCGAAGAGGCCGGTCACCGTAGGCAGGATGTCCGCGAGCTGCGCGGGCGCGTCCACCGTCTCGCCCGCGCGGCCGCGGGCGGGCAGCTTCACGAGCAGGGGGATCCGCAGCGCCTCCGCGTACAGGAGGATCGAGTGCTGATCCTCGCCATGATCGCCCAGACCCTCACCGTGATCGGAGGTGAAGATCACGAGCGCGCGATCGTAGAGCCCCTGGGCGCGCAGGTGATCGAGGAAGCCGCCCACGATCGCGTCCGCGCTGGCGATCTCGCCGTCATAGGCCGACGGATAGCGGGACCGGAACGGCTCCGGCGGGTCGTACGGGACATGGGGCTCGTACAGGTGCAGGAAGAAGAAGAAGGGCGCGCCGCGGTGGGTGTCGATCCATTCCTCGGCGAGCGCGGTCGTGACGTCTCCGCGACGCTGGTACTCGCCGAACGCGCCCCCGGCCGACGGGTCGATCCCGTCCTCGTAGAAATCGAAAAGCGACGCCAGGCCGGTGTCGGCGCGCAGCACGTACGAGGAGACGGCGGCTCCGGTGGCATAGCCCCGCGCCTTCAGGAGCGCAGGCAGGCTCGGGCCCGCCCCGGGTCGAAGCGTAAAGCCCGCGTTCGCGCGCACTCCGTGCTGCGGCGGGAGCAGGCCGGTGAGCATCGTGACGTGCGACGGCAGGGTCAGCGGCGCCGGGGACCAGGCGTTGCGAAAGAGCACGGAGTCGCCGCGAAGGCGGTCCAGTGACGGCGTGGCCACGCGGCCGTAGCCGTAGGCGGGCAGGTGATCGGCGCGCAGCGTGTCGACCGAGATGAGGATGACGGGCGTGCCCGGCGCGATGCGCGGCGCGTCGGTAGGCGAGCCGCACGCGGCCGCGAGCAGCGCGAGGATGAGGAGGCGGCCCTGCTTCCGCAAGCCGCGGACGGTCAGCACGAGCGGATGATAACGGGGCGATCGTCCCTTACAATCGGACGTCGGATCCGTTCTGCCCTGTCCCCATTCCACTGGAGATGACCGATGAACACTCGCGCGCGCGCCCGCGTCTTCATCCTTAGCGTTCTCTCGATCTCCCCGCTTCCGCTCGCCGCGCAGCCCACCACGGGGACGCAGCCCGTGACCCACGAAGCGCTCTGGCTGATGAAGCGGGTCGGCTCGCCGGTGCTGTCCCCGGACGGCAAGTGGGTGGTCACGTCGGTGGCCGAGCCCAGCTACGACGAGAAGAAAGAGACCTCCGACCTGTGGATCGTGCCCGCGGACGGCAGCGCTCCCCCGCGCCGGCTGACCTCCTCGAAGGCGGCGGAGAGCGGGGCGGACTGGAGTCCGGACAGCCGCCGGCTCGCCTTCACCACCAAGCGCGAGGACGACGACGTCGCCCAGGTGTACGTGCTCGACGTCGCGGGGGGCGGCGAAGCGCGGCGCGTCACGTCGGCCCCGCTGGCCGCGCGGGCGCCGCGTTGGAGCCCGGACGGCAAGTCCATCCTCTATCAAAGCGCGGTCTATCCGGGGGCGGCGGACGCGGAGGCCAACAAGAAGATCGCGGCCGAGCGGAAGGACCCGAAGTCGAAGGTCCGAATCTACGACGTCTTCCCCATCCGGCGCTGGGACAAGTGGCTCGACGACACGCAGACCCACCTGTTCGTCGTGCCCGTGGACGGTGACGGCAAGGCGCGCGACCTGCTCGCGGGCACGGCCCTGGTCGCGCAACCCGGGTTCGGAGCGCCGGGCGGCGAGGGGTCGGGCGAAGACTTCGCGCAGGCGTGGGCGCCGGGCGGGTCTGCGGTCGTCTTCGTCGCCACCACCAATCGCACGAGCGCGGCTTACGAGGAGGTGACGACGCACCTGTATCAGGTGCCGGCAGGCGGGGGCGAGCCGGGCGCGCTCACGACCGGGAAGGTGAGCGACGGCGCGCCACGCTTCGCGCCGGACGGACGCTCGCTGTGCTTCCGGCGAAGCGAGGATGCGGGCCGGATCTACGCCCTCGATCGCCTGGCCTGCGCGGCCTGGCCCTGGACGGGCGCGGTCACGACGCTCACGGCCTCGTTCGACCGCTCCGTGGCCGACTTCGCGATCGCGCCGGACGGGCGCGTCTTCCTGACCGCGGAGGACTCCGGCTTCGTCAAGCTGTACTCCGTACCCGCGAAGGGAGGCGAGGTCACGCCCGTCCTCGACTCCCGCGGCGCCTTCGGGTCCATCGAGGTCGCGAAGACGGCCAGGCCGACGGTCCTCGTGGCGAGCTGGGGCAGCGCCACCCGGCCGGCCGAGATCGTGCGCATCGACCCCGCCCTGAAGAAGCAGTCCAGTCTGACCAGCTTCACGACCGATGCCGCGGGTAAGCTCAGTTGGGCGCCGCTCCAGGAGTTCTGGTTCGACAACGAAAAAGGCCGGCGCGTGCACAGCTTCGTCGTGCTGCCGCCGGGATTCGACCCCGCGAAGAAGTATCCGCTCTTCGTCCTCATCCACGGCGGCCACGCGAACATGTGGCGCGACCAGATCACGCTGCGCTGGAACTATCACCTGCTGGCCAGCCCCGGGTACGTCGTCCTCCTCACCGACTACCGCGGCTCGACCGGCTACGGCGAGGCCTTCACCCTGGACATCCAGGGCGATCCCCTGCGCGGTCCGGGGAACGACCTCAACCGCGCGGCCGACGAGGCCATCAAGCGCTTTCCCTACATCGACGCCAGCCGGCAGGCCGCGGGCGGGGCCAGCTACGGCGGGCATCTCGCGAACTGGCTGGAAGCGACGACCACGCGCTACAAGGCCATCGTCAGCCACGCGGGCCTCTCCAGCCTGCAGACCCAGTGGGGCACGAGCGACGGCATCTACAACCGCGAGGTCATGATGGGCGGGCCCTTCTGGACGGACACGAAGAAGTGGCTCGACCAGAGCCCGGTCGCCTACGCGAAGGATTTCAAGACGCCGATGCTGCTCTCCGTCGGCGAGAACGACTTCCGCGTCCCCATGAACAACACGCTCGAGATGTACGCCGTCCTGCAGCGCATGCGCGTCCCCGCGCGGTTGATGGTCTGGCCAGATGAGAACCACTGGATCCTGAAGCCCGAGAACAGCCGGGTCTTCTATCGCGAGGTCGCGGCCTGGCTCGCGAAGTGGCTGAAGTGAGGAGGCTCCTCGCCGCACTGGTCCTGGCCGCGCTGGGCGGGGCGGACTTCGCGGCCTCCAGCCGCAGCTCTTCGAACGCACCCAGGCCGCCAACAAGGAGGCCCTGGCCGAGCTGGAGCGCCGCCGCGCCGGCGAGACGGACCCGCTGGTGCGGCAGGACCTCGACATCCTCATCGAGTCGACGCGAGACCAGCTCGAGGGCGACGCGCTCACGCGCAAGTACGCGCTGACGTACTTCGACGTCCCGCTCACGATCTTCCGCGGATTGCACGCGCTCCTCGACGACCAGATCGCTCCGGAGAGGCGCGCGGCCGCTCTGGTCCGCCTCAAGAAGTACGCGGGCGACGCTCCGGGCACGACGCCCCTCACCGTCCTCGCCGAGCAGCGCATGCGCGAGCGGCTGGGTGAGGCATCGCTCCTGGGTCCGCCGCGCGCGGAAGTCGAGAAGAACCTGGGCAACACGGCGTTCTATCTCGACGGGATCGAGAAGCTGTTCCAGAAGTACCAGGTCGCGGGCTACGAGGCGCCGCTGGCCAAGCTCGAGACCCAGGTCGCCGCCTACAACGAGTTCGTGAAGGGCACGATCCTTCCCCGCTCGCGCACGGACTTCCGTCTGCCCCCGGAGCTGTACCGCTCGCGCCTCAAGAACTACGGCGTGGACATGGCCCCGGAGGCCCTGGCCGACCGCGCGCGCGTCTCGTACGTGGAGATCCGCAATGAGATGCGGGCCATCGCGCCCCTCGTCGCGAAGGAGAAGGGGTTCACCGTCACCGACTACCGGGACGTCCTGCGCGCCCTGAAGAAGGACCAGATCGTCGGCGAGGCCATCCTCCCCCACTACCAGCAGCGCCTGGCCAGCCTGGAGGAGATCATCCGCCGCGAGCGCGTCGTCTCCCTGCCCACGCGCCCGGCGCAGATCAAGCTGGCCAGCGAAGCCGAGAGCGCCGCCCAGCCCGCGCCCAACATGCGGCCGCCGCGCCTGCTCGGCAACACGGGCGAGCGCGGTACCTTCATGCTTCCCCTGCGCGTGCCCACCACGAGCGCGAGCGGGTCGGAGGTGAAGAGCTACGACGACTTCACGTTCGGGGCCGCCTCCTGGACCCTCACCGTGCACGAGGCCCGTCCCGGCCACGAGCTGCAGTTCGCCTCCATCGTCGAGAAGGGCGTCTCCGCGGCCCGCGCCGTGTTCGCCTTCAACAGCGTCAACGTCGAGGGCTGGGCCCTCTACATGGAAGCGGAGATGAAACCCTACCTGCCCCTCGACGGCCAGCTCGCGTCGCTGCAGGCTCGGCTCCTGCGCGCCATGCGCGCCTTCCTCGATCCCGAGCTGCAGATGGGCCGCATCCAGCCGGAGGAGGCGGTGAAGCTCCTCATGGACGAGGGCGTCTACTCGGAGGCGATGGCGAAGCAGGAGGTGGAGCGCTACACGTTCCGCGCGCCCGGTCAGGCCACCTCGTATTACTACGGCTACACGCGCTGGATGCAGCTCCGTTCACAGGCGGAGATGGCGCTGGGCGCGAAGTTCGACCGCCTGCGTTACCACGATTTCATCCTGAGCCAGGGCCTGCTCCCGCCGGACGTCCTGGCCAAGGCGGTCATGACGGATTTCGTGGCCGGCGAGAAGGCGCGATGACCGCCCTCTCGCCGCGATAGCGCGTCTTGAGCGAGCGTCGGTCGGCGAACGGCCGGCGCGCGACGCTCGCTGCGGCCGCGCTGGCGGCGGCAACCGCCTTCCTTCCATTCGTGCGCGGCAGCGCCCGCGGTCATTGCTTCTACTTCCGCGACCTCTCGCGCGAGCTGTTCCCGATCCGGCGTTACGTGGCCGAGGGGCTGCGAGAGGGCCAGGTGCGCTGGTGGGACCCCTACACCTACGAAGGCACACCGACGGTGCGGGCGCCGGTGTCGTATCCGGTCGACTGGTTGCATGCTTTCGCCCCGGATGAGCGGGCCTTCACCGTGCTGCTCGCGCTCCATGTCCCCCTGGCCGCGCTCGCGTTCTTCGCCCTGGCTCGATCGTTCCGTCTGGGTCGAACCGCCGCCGCGGGCGGGGCGATCGTCTACGCGCTCGGGGGCGTCACGCTCTCGCTGTTGAGCTTCTACCACTACCTTCAAGCGGCGGCGTGGGCGCCCCTGATCGTCCTCGGTCTGATGCGCGCCGCCACGGGGGGGAAGCGCGCGCTGGTGGGCGGCGCCGCCGCTGTCGCCATGGGCCTGTCCACCATGGGGATCGAGATCGTGGCCCAGGCCGTGGTGGTTGCGGCTGTCTGCTTTCCCTTCTCGAGGCCGCGACCGCGGAGCGGCATTCGACTCGGAGCGTCGATTCTCCTGGGACTCGGCCTTTCCTGCGCCGCGCTCCTGCCGACGTGGGCCCAGGTCGCGGGTAGCGCGCGCGACGTCGGCTTCCCGGTGTCCACCGTGATGGACTTCTCCGTGCACCCGGTGAGCCTGCTTCAGGTGCTGGTGGGCAGCCTGCATGGGGACCTCTACCGACCGATGGACGCGTACTGGGGAGATCGCTTCTTCGAGGGCGGCTACCCGTACCTCTGGAGCTTGTACCTCGGCGCCTCCGTGGTCGCCGTCGCCGTCACCGGCGCGCGTCATGCCGGACGGTGGGGCGCCGTCCTCGTCGCCCTCGGTGTCGGCGCGCTGCTCATCTCGCTGGGCCCCGTCACGGGAATGGATCACCTCGCGGCGGCCAGCCCCCTGCTCCGGGTCTTTCGCTATCCGTGCAAGGCGTTCTTCACCGTGCACCTCACATCTGCCCTGCTCGCCGCATTCGGGTTCGACGCCCTCCGGGCCGGAGATGTCGCGGCCTGGAGATGGACCGGTGGCTCCGCGGTCGCTCTCGGCACGATGCTGACCGCGGCCAAGCTCGTCGGCGGGTCGCTCGGCTCCTCGATGAGTGCGCGCCTCATGCCGGCGCCCTGGCCGGAGCCGATGCGGGCGGCGGCGATGAAGATCGTCCTTGACGATGCCGCCGCCGGCGGCGCCATGGGAGCCGGCCTCAACCCGATGGTCTCGCGTTCCTTCTACGAGCCGTCGGCGGAGGCGGCCGCGATGGCGGCCGACGTGCGCTCGTCGCAAGGCCGGCTCTTCATCTGCGAGCCCGAGCTGTCGCCCGGGTTCCAGCGCGCCCGCGCCCAGGTCCGTGGAAGCGTCGACGTGTGGACGATGGCCGCTTATCGAGAGGCGTTGGTGCCCTACTCGCAGCTGGCCCTCGGCGCGGCGACGGCCTACAGCGTCGACCTCACCGGCATCGTTCCGCTGGCGCAGGTGCTTCCGGATGCCGATCTGGCCTGTCGCGATCTGGATCGGCTCCTTCCTCGGCTGCGCGCGGCAGGGGTGAGCCGGGTGTGGAGTGCCGACGTGTTGTTCCACCCCGACCTGACGCTGGCGCAGGAGGCCGCACCGGCTCGAGTGTGGCCGCTCTCGTGGCGGCTCTATGCGCTCCGCGATCCGCTCCCGCTGCAGGTCGTGGCGCGGTCGGTGAGACCCGCCGCCTCGCGAGCGGAAGCGGAGGCCCTGGCCGCGTCGCCGCGCTTCCTCGCGGACGGGGGGACCGCCGTCGAAGCGGCGGTCCCGGCGGCGACCGGCGTCACCGGCCGGGTCGTCCGTGCCGCCTCGGCGCCGGGACGCGTGGACATGACGGTAGAGGCCGACCGGCCCACGGTCGTGGTCTGGCGCGAGTCACACGCCCCCGGATGGTCGGCTCGGGTGAACGAAGTTCCGACGAGAGGACTGCGGGCGGACGGACGGCACTGCGCGGTCCCGATCCCGGCCGGGACGTCGCGAGTGGTCTTGCGCTACCGCCCGCCCCACCTCGACGCGGCGCTTGCCGTCACCGCCCTCTGCGCCATGGCGGCCGCCGTTCTCTGGTGGTCGGGCCGTCCGCAGCCCGGCCCTCCGTCCTAGAGCGTGCGCGCGAAAAGGGCCAGGGCCAGACCGAGGGCCAGGCGCGCCACCTCCGCGTCGTAGCGGTCGCCTTCATCGCGCATGAACGCGTGCTGCGCGTTGAACTCGTGCCAGCTGAAGAGGAGGCCGGCCTCGGTCAACGCCTTGTAAACGGTCGCGCGTCCTTCGGCGGGGGTGTGGGGGTCCTGCCGGCCCCAGATCATGACCAGCTCGGCCTTCACCTCGCGGATCCGGGCGAGGGTGTCCGCCTTCTTCCCCTCCCCCAGCGTGCCGCTGTGGAGGTCGGTGGGAAAGAACGACGCGCAGGCCAGGATGTCCGGCAACAGGGCGGCGCGGACGGCGAGGTGCCCCCCGATGCAGAATCCCACCGCGCCGATCCGCCCACTGCAGACCGGATGCGCGCGGAGCGCGCCGACGACGGCCTTGGCGTCGTTGTCGAACGTCGAGAGCTTCGTCGCGTGCTTGTACCGGTTCCCCTTCTCCTTGCCGACATCGTCGTAGCCGAGCACCGTGCCGAGCGGCTCGTGCTCGTGATAGATCTCGGGCGCCATCACGACGTAGCCGTGGCTGGCGAGCTGGACGCACAGGCGCGCGATGGGTGCGGTCTGCTGGAAGATCTCGGGGTAGAGGAGGAGCCCGGGATACTTCTTGGCGACCGTGGGATGGGTCGGCGCGTACACGTGGGTCCGCATGGGACCGGTGGGCGTGTCAAGATCGCGAAACTCGCTGCGGACGATCATCGCGTCGTTCCTCCGCTGCGGATGATACCGGCGTGACCGGCCTTTGGAGGCGAGGATGACGAAGATCCGGTGGGGCGTGCTGGGCGCGGCCAAGATCGCGCGGACGAAGGTCATCCCGGCCATGCAGCGGGCGCAGGAGGGCGAGGTGACCGCGCTGGCCTCGCGCTCCCTGGAGACGGCGCGCTCCGCCGCCGCCACCCTGGGCATCGCGAAGGCGTACGGGTCGTACGAGGAGCTGCTGGCCGACCCGGACCTCGACGCCGTCTACATCCCGCTGCCCAATCACCTCCACGTGCCGTGGTCGATCAAGGCCGCGGAGGCCGGCAAGCACGTCCTGTGCGAGAAGCCGATCGCCCTCAGCGCGGACGAGGCGCGCACGCTCGTCGCCGCGCGCGACCGCACGGGCGTGCTGATCCAGGAAGCCTTCATGGTCCGCACGCACCCGCAGTGGCTGGCCGTGCGCGATGAGGTGCGCGGGGGCCGCCTGGGCGAGCTGCGCGCGATCCAGATGGCCTTCTCGTACTTCAACCGCGATCCCAAGAACGTCCGCAACCAGGCCGACATCGGCGGCGGCGCCCTGATGGACATCGGCTGCTATCCGATCGTGCTCTCCCGCTTCCTCTTCGAGGCGGAGCCGGTGCGCGTGATCGCCAGCATCGATCGCGACCCGGAGTTCGGGACGGACCGGCTCACCTCGGCGCTGCTGGAATTCGAGCGGGGGCAGAGCGCCTTCACCTGCTCGACGCAGCTCGTGCCCTACCAGCGGACGCAGGTCCTGGGCACGCGCGGGCGCATCGAGGTGGAGATCCCAGTGAACGCGCCCCCCGACCGGCCGTGCCGGATCTTCTTCGACGACGGCCGCGATGCTTTCGGGACGGGCGTGGAGACGCGATCGTTCGCGATCTGCGACCAGTACGCGCTGCAGGCGGACGAGATGTCGCGCGATTCCGCTAGAGGATTCCGTGGCCAACATGCGCGTCATTGACGCGCTGGTGCGGTCGGCGCGGTCGGGCGCGTGGGAGAGGCCGTAGGGCGCCAGCACTGTTGGGCGCGTCCGACGCATTGAGTCGCACCTTTATTTTTCGCCCACCAGACTTTCGGACCCGCATTCTCGAGCGCGCAGTCTCGTTTCGTTGACGCTCACTCTCCCAGATCGATCCTGGGTGGCGTCTTGCGCCTCTCCCGCGATTTGCGCGCCGCCCGGCCCTCGCGCCGCAGCGCGTGATCGTTCGACGCTCCTCGCGCCCGGCGCTGCGGTCGCGGCGCCTCCAAAACTCACCGTGATACGTACACTCCATGATGAATACGAACCTCCTCGCTCTCGCGTCTGGTCTCTCCGATCCAGATCTCCTCGCTCGCCTCGCGGCCCTGGCCGGCAGAGAGAGAGAAGCATCCGTCGAGCTCGTGGCCCACCTGGCCGAGCTGGACACGCGATCTTCCCTCTATGCCGCCCAGGGCCACGGTTCCCTCTTCACGTACTGCACGGAGGTCCTCAGGTTCTCGGAGGACGCCGCCTGCAATCGGATCTACGCGGCGCGAGCGTGTCGGCGTTTTCCCGTCATCCTGGACGCGCTCGCCTCGGGCGCTTTGTCCCTCACGTCGGTCCGGATGCTCAGTCCGCACCTCACTCCCGAGAACCATGACGCGGTGCTCGCCCGGGCCAGCGGCCGCAGCCGGCGCGAGGTCGAGGCGCTGGTGGCGGAATTGGCGCCTCGGCCGGATGTGCCGTCCTCTGTCCGGAAGCTTCCCGGCGCCACGCCACCGCCAGCGACGCCCCTGTGCGCGACCGATCTGCCGCCAGCCATTGAGATGAAGCCGACCACCATCATGCCTTCGGAATCGGCACCTCCGATGAGCGCTGCGGCAGCGTTACCGGCAACCGCGCCACCGGCCGCGCGCCGTCCGATCGTCGAGACGACGTCGCCCGAGCGTTACCGTGTCCAGTTCACGATCGGCATGGCGGAACGATGGAGGCCAATGCGCCTTCGTCAGCAAGGATGGACGCCGATGCACCGAGCGCGCCTTCCTGGAGTTGCATCACATCCGGCCCTACGCACTCGGCGGTCCGACATCCGCCGAGAACATCTCGCTGCGCTGCCGGCGCCACAATCAATACGAGGCCGACTTGGTTTTCGGTCCTCGCACCGGGGACATCGAGGGCGACCCCTGAGTGTGCTTCCACGACCGTATCCGTCCCGGGACGGATAGGCCGACCATGGAGAAGCCGCTTATCGCTTCGCCGTCGCCCGCTCCCAGGCGGCGCGCGCGACCTTTGCGATGGCGGCATCTCGGGTCTCCGCGTCCGCCTTCGAATCGCGGAGGAACACAGCGACGGCCAGATGCCGCCCGTTGGGCAGCGTGACGATCCCGATATCGTTCGTGGCCGCGCTCACGCCGTCCCGCGAGCCCGAGGACCCCGTCTTGTGCGCGACCTCCGTACCCGCGGGCAGCCCGGCCTTGAGCCGCGTGGGGAAGGTCCGAGTCACTCGCATCCAGCCCAGCAGCAACTCGCGGCTACCCGCGCGGAGGCCCTTCCCCTCCTGGAGCGCGGCCAGCCACGCCACGGCGGCGAGGGGCGAGGCCCAGCTCCGGTACTGAGCGCCGTAATCCCGTCCGATCTCGCCCTCCGTCGTCTCGATCCGGATCCCTTCGATTCCCAGGCTTGACAGGCAGGCCTGCGCCTTGGCCTTGCCGCCCAGGACGCGCAGCAGCACGTCCGAAGCCGTGCCGTCGCTCTCCTCGACGGACAGGCGCAGGAGCTCGCGCAGCGGCACCGCCACGCCACCCTGCGGGTGCGCATCGCGCAAGGGACTGTGCATCCCGGAAGGGACGAGGTCCGCCGCCTCCAGGCGGATCTCGGTGTCGAGCGACAGCCGGCCCGCGTCCACCTCGTGAAGCACGGCCATGCCGATCGGGGCCTTGCACACGCTCTGCATCGGGAAGTGACCGTCCCCGTTCCAGGCCACGGTCTCACCGGTCTCGACCAGGAGTGCGGCCGCCCCCAGCGTGCCGCCACTTTCCTTCTCGATGCGCTCCAGCTCCGGCGCGAGACCGGCGAGATCGCGCCCCAACATCATCGCCAGGACGGCGGCCATCGCTTGCCCGTGCACGCCGGTCAGGCCACGCCGGCCAGATCGAGCAGGGTGAGGGCGAGCACGCGCGTGGAGCTCGCGAGGTCCTCCAGCTCGATGTACTCGTCCGGCTGGTGGGCCAGCTCCAGGATGCCCGGGCCATAGGAGACGCAATGCGCGAGGCCCGCGATGCGCGCCACGTGCTTCTGGTCGTAGGTGCCGGGGCTGGCCATGATGGTGGCCGGCTTCCCCATCACCGCCCGGATCGAACGATCGAGGGCCGCGATCAGCGGCGAGTCCTCGGGGGCGCGCGTGGGATGGACCACCATCAGGTCCTTGAGCTGGTAGCGCAGCCCCGGAATGCGCGCGGCCGTGCGCTCGAGCAGCTCGACGACCTCGGCCCGCGCCCGGTCGAAGCCTTCCTCCAGGAGGAACCGGCGGTCGAACACGGCGCGGCAGCGATCGGCCACGCAGGGAGTCTGCACGTCCTGGCGCGACTGCCCTCCCTCGACGGTGTTGACGTTGATGGTCGCGTGGCGGGCCCCCGGAGGATCCACCGGCATCTCGGTCACACGCGAGGCCAGCGCGGGCTTGAGCTCGGATCGGACCGCCTCCAGCACGTGCCCCATGTGCTCGATCGCGCTGACTCCGAGGAACGGCATGCTGCCGTGGGCGATGCGACCCTCCGTCGTGACCTCGAACCAGTAGACGCCGCGGTGCCCGACGCAGATGCGGTCGGGGCTGTGCGGCTCGGGGATGATCACGTAGTCGGTGCGGCCATTCGCGATGTACTTCTGCTCGGCCAGGTAGGCCACGCCCGCGAAGCCGCCGCTCTCCTCGTCGACGGTGCCGCTCACCTCGATCGCTCCCGGCACGCGCACGCCCGCGCGGCGGATGGCCTCCGCCGCGTACATCGCGGAGGCGATGCCCGCCTTCATGTCGCCCGTGCCGCGCCCGTAGAGGCGGCTGCCCTTGATGGCGCCCGCGAACGGATCGACGGTCCATCCTTCACCGGCCGGGACCACGTCGAAGTGCCCGTTCAAATGCACGACGGGACCGCGGCCCTCCCCGGCGCGAACGCCCATGACGTTGACCCGGGGGTGGGCGGCGGTGTGCTCGGGCCGGCCCTCGGCCGCGATGTACTGGACCTCGAACCCGAATGCGCGGAGGCGATCGCCGATGACGCGCGCGCAGTCCTCGTACACGTCGCCGGGCGGGTTCACGGTCGGGATGCGCACCAGCTCCGTCGTGAATGCGGCCGTCTCGTCGGCCAGGGCGTCGACCTCGGCCAGGACCCGATCCCGCACGCTCGCCATGACCGGCATCGTACCGCAGGCTCACCGCCGCCTCACGTCGATGGGCTTTTGGATCGGCGGCTCGCATCGGGTACGCTCGCCGCCTCCGCTGCAACCGACGATGAACCTCCATCTCGTGCTCCTCCTCGCCTACGGCGTCCTCATGGTCGGCGTTGGCCTCTACATCGGCCGCCGCGTGCAGAGCGCGGGGGACTTCTTCGTGGCCGGCCGCACCCTCGGCCCCGGCCTCCTCTTCGCCACCATGGTCGCCGCGAACATCGGGGCCGGCTCCACCGTCGGCGCGTCGGGCCTCGGCTACCGGGACGGGCTCAGCGCCTGGTGGTGGGTCGGATCCGCGGCCATGGGCTCCCTCGTCCTCGCCTTCGCCATCGGTCCGCGCGTCTGGCGCATCGCGCGCGACCGTGATCAGCGTACCGTCGGCGACTTCCTCGAGCACCGGTACGGGCGTTCGGTGCGCGCCGTCATCACGCTCCTTCTCTGGATCGGCACGCTGGCCATCCTGGCCGGGCAGCTCATCGCGCTCTCGTGGGTGCTTCACGTGGTGGCGGGCGTGCCCAAGCCGATCGGTTGTCTCGTTGGTGGCCTCATCGTCACGATCTACTTCACCGCCGGCGGCCTGCTGACCTCGGCCTGGGTCAACCTCGTGCAGGTGGTGGTGAAGCTGTTCGGGTTCGGCATCGCCCTGCCCCTCGCGATCTCGCGCGCGGGAGGCTTCGCCGGACTGGCGGCGGCCACGCCGGGCGGCGACTATTGGAGCCCGTGGCACGGCGGCGGCTCCGGTTGGAACTATCTGGCCCTGCTCGCCCCCGCCTTCATGGTCTCGCCCGGCCTCTTGCAGAAAGTGTATGGCGCGCGGGACCTGCGCGCGGTCCGGCTCGGAGTGGCGGCCAATGCGGGCGTGCTCCTGCTCTTCTCGCCGGTCCCCGCCCTGATCGGGATGGCGGCGCGCGCGCTGCACCCGGGCCTCGCCAATCCGGAGCTGGCCCTGCCGACCGTGCTCATGCAAGACCTCCCACCCCTCCTGGGCAGCCTGGGGCTGGCCGCGGTCGTCTCCGCGGAAGCGAGCTCCGCGGACGCGATCCTCTTCATGCTGGCGACGTCGCTCTCCCAGGACCTGTATCGCGGATACTTCCGGCCCGCGGCCACCGATGCGCAGGTCCTGCGCGTCGCGCGTCTCGCCGCCATCGCGGGCGGCAGCGTCGGGGTGCTCCTCGCCATCGTCTCTCCCACCGTGATCGGCGCCCTGAGCATCTTCTATACGCTCCTCGGGGTGAGCCTGTTCGTCCCCGTCGTGGCCGGCCTGTACGTGCGCCGCACGGGCACGCCCGAAGCGCTGGCCGCCATCGCCGGAGGCGTGGCCGTGATGCTCGCCGTGCACCTGGCCACCGGCGGCCGGGGGTTCGGGATCGTCTCGCCCGCCCTGGCCGGGCTCGTCGCTTCCGCCGTCGCCGCCGGCGCCGTTTTGGCCCTGCGGCGGCGGCGGGCGGAGCTATGATTCCCGCGGCCGAGAGGTGAAGACATGACCACGCAGAGTCCGTTTCGCCTCGATGGGAAAGTGGCGGCGGTGATCGGCGCCAGCTCCGGCATCGGGGAGGCCGTGGCCGTCGCTTCCGCGCGCGCGGGCGCGCACGTGAGCCTCCTCGACCTCGAGGGCGGGAAGGCGGAAGCGGTGGCCGGACGGCTGCGACGAGAGGGTCTGCAGGCGGAGGCGGCGACCAAGGCTCTCGACTTCGTCAAGAGCGCGAGCGTGCAGGAGGCCCTCGAGGACATCCAGGAGCGCCACGGACGGCTGGACATCGTGGTGGCCACGCCCAGCATCAACGTCCGCAAGACGATCCTCACCTACACCGACGAGGAGCTGGATCGCGTCCTCACCATCAACATCAAGGGCAACTTCAACGTGCTCCGGGCGGCCGGGCGCATCATGACCAAGCAGCGCTCGGGCAGCATCATCCTGTTCTCTTCGATCCGCTCTCTCGTCGTGGAGCCGGGCCAGTCCGCGTACGCGGCATCCAAGGCGGCCATCGTCCAGCTCGTGCGCACCGCGGCCGCCGAGTTCGGGCCCGACGGCGTGCGCGTCAATGCGGTGGCGCCGGGAGTGGTCGAAACGCCGCTGACCGCACCCATCAAGGCCCACAAGGAGTGGTACGACGCGTATTCGGCGAAGTCCGTCCTGAGGCGCTGGGCGCAGCCGGACGAGATCGCCGCACCCACAGTGTTCCTGGCCTCCGACGCCGCCAGCTACGTCACCGGGTCCGTGCTCTTCGTCGACGGCGGCTGGACGGCCGCCGACGGCCGCTTCCAGCCTCCCGGCATGTGACGGCCGCGCGCTCTGACGCGCGCGGCGGGGATTGACATTGCCGTTTCACTGGCCCATGCTCCGCTGGGATCCAGCCCTTTAGAACGTTCTCATGTGGGCGGGTCACCTTTCCTATGGGCGTCCTCACACCGACCCGAGCGTCCGTCCGGCCGCTCTTCATCTCTTCCCATCGACGTCCTCGCCATTCCCAGGTGAAGGTACGGGTGCGACACAGGAGGGAGCACATGCGGAGCGCATCGAACCGGACGAAGGTCGCGGCCATGCTGGCGCTGCTTCTCGCGTTGCCGGCGGTCGCGCGAGCCCAGGCCACGGGGACCATCTCCGGCGTCGTCACCGATGCCAGCGGGGCGGTGCTGCCGGGGGCGGCCGTGGAAGCAAAGAACGAGGGGACCGGCCAGCTCCGTACCGCGACCACCTCGGCCGAAGGCTTCTACACCATCCCGCTGCTCTCACCCGGACCGTACGAGGTGAAGGCCACGCTCTCCGGCTTCAACACCGTCACCCGCTCGAGAGTGCGCGTGAGCGTGGCGGAGACGTCGCGGGTCAACCTCGCCATGCAGGTGGGGGCGGTCACGGAGAACGTGACCATCGTCGGCGAAGCGCCGCTGGTCGAGACCGCGAACGGCACGCTGGGCATCGTCATCGACCAGAAGAAGGTCGTCGACTTGCCGCTCAACGGCCGCAACTTCGCGCAGCTCGGCACCCTCATCCCCGGCGTGGTCGCGCCTCCGGCCGCCCTCGGCGGCCTGGCCGGCGACGCCACCCCCGGCGGCTTCGGCAACGGGACTGGCAGCTTCAACGTCAACGGGATGCGGAACCAGTCCAACAACTTCCTCCTCGACGGCGCGTCCAACAACGACACCTTCAACACCGGCTTCGTGCTGCGTCCGCCCCCGGACGCGATCCAGGAGTTCAAGATCCTCACCCACTCCTACAGCGCGGAGTACGGACGCAACGCGGGCTCCGTCGTCAACGTCGTCACCAAGTCCGGCACCAATCAGTGGCACGGCGGGGCCTGGGAGTTCAATCGCAGCGACGCGCTCCAGGCCCGCAACTTCTTCGCGGCGACTTCTCCGCCTCGACGACTCCGGTCCGGGATCCCCGCACCGGGCAGCCCTTCCCCGGGAACATCATCCCTTCCGCGCGCCTGGACCCGATCGCGCTGAAGCTCCTGACTGACTTCGTTCCCCTGCCGAACGTTCCCGGCAACCGCCACACCGCGTCGCCCAACGTCGAAGACGATCGCAACCAGGCCGGCATCCGCCTCGACTACCACATGAGCGACAAGCACTCGATCCTGGGACGCTATCTCTGGAGCCATACCAACCGGGTGACCCCGCGGACAGTACAGGCGGTGGACCAGCTCGCCAAGGCCACTCTCCAGGACGTGATGCTGGCGGACACGTACACCCTCAGCTCGCGCGCGATCAACGTGGCCCGCTTCTCCCTGAGCCGCATCTACGCGAACCCGCAGGTCACGAGCGGCCTCGAGAACTCCGCCTATGGGATCAACCTGCCCAACACGAACCCGCTCGCCGTGGGGCTGCCCTCGATCGCCGTCCAGGGCTTCTTCACGGGCGCCACCTCGCTCGGAGACAGCCAGCAGCCGTTCGTGGAGCGCGTCAACCAGGTCTACCAGTTCACGGACGAGCTGACCTTCCTGTCCGGACGGCACTCCTGGAAGTTCGGCGCGGACGTGCGCCGCGAGCGGATGAAGATCGCGTTCATCAACCGGCCCAACGGCGACCTCACCTTCTCCGGAGGGATCACGGGCAACGCGGCCGCCGACTTCCTCCTCGGCCTGCCCGCGCAGGCGCGCGCGACCACCACCCAGGCCATCCAGGACGGCCACGGCTGGCTGTACTCGGCCTTCGCCCAGGACGAGCTGCGTCTGAGCCCGCGTCTCACCCTGAACCTGGGCCTGCGTTACGAGCTGCCCGTGCCCTTCGTCGACAACAACGACGCGATCACCGCCTTCCACACCGGCGTGCAATCGACGAAGTTCCCCGCCGCTCCGGTCGGCCTCGTCTATCCCGGCGATCCGGGAGTGCCCCGCGGCGTGGTCCAGACGGACAAGAACAACCTCGCGCCGCGGGTGGCGCTGGTCTGGGATCCCCGGGGCAACGGCCGCACCAGCGTGCGCGCGGCCTGGGGGATCTTCTACGACTCCCTGGCCGGCCAGGGCGATTTCTTCCAGAGCGGCGTGCTCTCGCCTCCGTTCACGCCCCTCGTGGAGTTGAACACGCCCACGCCGATCACGACCGCCAATCCCCTGGGCGCCCTCAGCGGAGGACCAAGGCTCTTCCCCGCCGCCCTGACCATCATCGGTTGGGGGGACGATTTCCAGTCGCCCTACGCGCACCACTACAACCTCACCGTGCAGCAGCAGGTGGGCGACAACCTGGGCCTGGAAGTCGGCTACGTCGGCTCGCGGGGCAAGCACCTGCCGATCTTCATGGAGATCAACCCGGGCGTCCTCGTGCCGGGTCAGACCACGCGCGGCACCCGCATCATGCCCGCGTACTCGCTCGTGCGCCCGACGTTCTCGGTGGCCGAGTCGTGGTACGACGCGCTGCAGGCCAGCGCCCGCCTGCGTCCCTACCATGGGCTGAGCGCGCTCGCCTCCTACACCTGGAGCCATGCCATCGACCATGTCTCCGGCCTCAACATCGGGGGCGAGCTGCGCCCGATCCTGCCCGTCGTGCAGGGCGACGACGCGAGCATCCAGGCCGCGCTGGCCCGGGAGAAGGGCGACGCGTTCTTCGACGTCCGGCACCGGCTGGTCTTCAGCTTCGGGGCCGAGCTGCCCAAGCTGTCCGGAAAGCCCGCCTTCGTGCGGACGGTCGCGGGCGGCTGGCAGCTCAACGGCATCTTCCAGTGGCAGACCGGATTCCCGCTCACGGTCACCGAGGGCGCGAACCTCGACATCCGCTTCATGTCCAGCCGTCCCGACGTCGTCTGCGATCCAAACGACGGGCCGAAGACGGCGGCGCAATGGTTCGACACGAGCTGCTTCGTCCGGCGCAGCCTGGCCGAGACGGGCGTGCGGCCGGGCAACGAGGGACGCGACATCGTGCGCGGCCCGGGATTCAACCGCACCGACCTGTCCCTCTTCAAGAACATCGCGCTCTTCCGCGATCACACGCTGCAGCTCCGGGTCGAGGCCTTCAACCTGTTCAACCAGGTTCGCTTCGGGCAGCCCATCGCCACCATCGGCACCTCGACCTTCGGCGCGATCCTCAGCGCGGACGACGGACGCATCCTCCAGCTCGGGGTGAAGTACAGCTTCTAGGTAACGAGGTACTGATGATCCGAACCATTGCCGCGGCGAGTCTCGCGCTGGCCGTCGCGGCGCCAAGTCCTTCCCCGTCTCCGTTCCCGTCTCCGTCCGTTTCTGCCAACCGGGACAAGGGCCTCACCGCCGTCCCTGGAATCAAGGTGGGCCATTTCACCCTCACCGAGCGGCCGACCGGCTGCACGGTGATCCTGACCGAGACGGGCGCGGTCGCCAGCGTCGACGTGCGCGGGGGCGCTCCCGGGACGCGTGAGACCGACCTGCTCAACCCCGTCAACCACGTGCAGAAGGTCAACGCGATCGTCCTGTCCGGCGGCAGCGCCTTCGGCCTCGACGCGGCCAGCGGTGTCGTGCGCTATCTCGACGAGCGCGACTTCGGCTACGACGTCCGCATCGCGAAGGTGCCCATCGTGCCCGCGGCGATCCTGTTCGACCTCGGCGTGGGTGGGAAACCCAAGGTCCGCCCCACCGCCGAATGCGGATACGCGGCCGCCCTGGCCGCGACGGACGGTCCCGTGGCCGAGGGCTCGATCGGCGCCGGAGCCGGGGCCACCGTCGGAAAGATGGCCGGCCCCACGCGCATGACGAAGTCCGGCATCGGCACCGCGTCCATCACCCTGGCCGACGGGCTGGTGGTGGCCGCGCTGGTGGCGGTCAACGCCGCCGGGGACATCATCGACCCCGCCACCGGGCGCGTGGTGGCCGGCGTGCGCACGGCCGACGGCAAGGGCTTCGCCGACGCGCGCGTGATGCTGCGCTCGGGGGCGGTGGGCCGGCCCCTGGCCGCGCGGCCGGTCGAGAACACCACCATCGGCGTGGTCGCCACCAACGCCGCGCTCACCAAGGTGCAGGCCCTCAAGGTCGCGCAGATGGCCCACGACGGGTACGCGCGCGCGATCTCGCCCGTCCACACCCCCGGCGACGGCGATACGATCTTCGCCATCGCGACCGGTACCGCTGTCGGCGAAGTCGAGGACGGCCGGATGGGCATCATCGGAGCCCTGGCCGCGGAGGTCATGGCCGACGCGATCGTGCGTGCGGCCACGCAGGCCACGAGCGCGGCGGGGATTCCGGCCTTGCGCGACCTTCCCGTCCCGTCCCGTTGAGTCCGATGCAACGACGCGATTTCCTGCGACGCGCCCTGGCCGTCCCTGCTCTCTACGGTGGCCTGCGTGCGGTGAGGGGCGGCGCTCCCGCCATCGTCCGGGCCGATGCCGCGCGCCCGACGGCCCGGCACGGCGCGGCCGTCGGGGACGTCGTCCCCGGGCGCGCCATGATCTGGAGCCGCGCCGACCGGCCCGCCCGCATCGTCGTGGAGTGGGACACGACGGACGCCTTCCGCAACGTCCGGCGCATCGTGGGGCCGGCCGCGTCCGAGGCCACGGGCCTGACGGCGCGGGTGGACCTCATCGGCCTGCCCACCGGACAGCGCATCGCGTATCGCGTCCTCTTCCAGGACCTGGCCGATGCCAAGGTCGCGAGCGTTCCCGTCACCGGCACGTTCCGGACGCCGGACGCCGCCGTCCCCGCCGACGTCACCCTGGCCTGGTCCGCGGACACGGTGGGCCAGGGCTGGGGCATCAATCTCGAATGGGGAGGGCTGCGGCTCTACGAGACCATGCGGCGCGCGGCGCCCGACGTCTTCATCCACGTCGGCGACACCATCTACGCGGACCAGCCGCTCCTCCCCGAGGTCACGCTGGACGACGGCACGATCTGGCGGAACGTCGTCACGCCCGCGAAGTCCAAGGTGGCGGAGAGCCTGGACGAGTTTCGCGGCAATCACCTCTACAACCTGACCGACGAGAACCTGCGGCGGTTCAATGCCGAGGTCCCCGTGGTGGCGCTCTGGGACGATCACGAGGTCCTGGACAACTGGTACCCGACGGAGATCCTTCCGGAGAAGGACCGCCACGTGGAGAAGCGCGTGGCCGTGCTGGCGGCGCGGGCCAAGCAGGCCTTCTACGAGCACTTCCCCATCCGCGCCACCCCGCAGGAGGCACGCCGGGTCTATCGGTCCATCCCCTACGGCCCCTCGGTCGAGATCTTCGCGCTGGACATGCGCACCTATCGCGGCGCGAACTCGCCCAACCGGCAGCCCACCCTCGGCCCCGACTCCGCGATCCTCGGCGAGGCCCAGCGCGCGTGGCTCAAGGCCGCCCTGCGCGCGTCGCGCGCCACCTGGAAGGTCATCGCCAGCGACATGCCGCTCGGCCTGGTGGTGGCGGATGGACCGACGGACTTCGAGGCCGTCGCCAACGGCGACCCCGGCGGGCCTCTCGGGCGCGAGCTGGAGATCGCCGACCTGCTCGCGTTCCTCAAGCGCGAGCGGGTGCGCAACGTCGTGTGGGTGACGGGCGACGTCCATTACGCGGCCGCCCACCACTACGACCCGGCGCGCGCCCGTTTCGCCGACTTCGATCCCTTCTGGGAATTCGTGGCCGGCCCCCTGCACGCGGGCACGTTCGGCCCGAACGCGCTCGACCCGACCTTCGGTCCCGAGGTGCGCTTCCTGGGCATTCCCGCCGGTATGAAGCCGAACCGCCCCCCCTCCGCCGGACTGCAGTTCTTCGGGACGTTACGCGTCGACGCGAAGACGCAGGTCTTGACGGCCCAGCTCCACGACCTCAGCGGCAAGGCCCTCTATACCGTGGATCTTCCGCCGGCTCGTTCCTGACCGGCCCCCGCGCCCCCGCGGGCCGGCGATAATCGGGAAGGGAGGTGCCCATGCGAGGCACGCTGACGATTTCCGCGGTCTGCGCGGCGCTCACCATCTCGATGGCCGCCGCGACGTGGGCCGACAACGACAAGGGGAAGGGCAAGTCCAAGGGCAAGGGCCACGACAAGGGCGCGCCGGTGGCCGAAGTGGAGCGCGGACGCGGTGACCGAGACGTGGTGCTCGTCTTCAACGACCGCGACCGCGACGCGGTGCGGCGTTACTGGGTCGACACCGTCGGCCGGGGCAACTGCCCTCCGGGCCTGGCCAAGAAGCACAACGGCTGCCTGCCCCCCGGGCAGGCGCGGAAGCGCTACGTCGTCGGCCAGCGTCTGCCCGCCGCGGTGGTGGTCCAGCCCCTGCCACCGGTGCTGGTGACGCGCCTCGGGCCCGCCCCCGTGGGATACGAGTACGTCGTCGTCGACGGCGACGTGGTCAAGCTCGCGCTCGGGACGAGACTCGTCGTCGACGCGATCACGGCGCTCCTGAACTGACCGCGTCCACGTCGTCTCCGGCGGCGCGGCTTCGCCGTGACCTGGGCACGCTCGAATCCTACGCGGCGCTCGTCGGCATCCTGATCGGAGCCGGCATCTTCAAGGTCACGAGCGAATCCTGGGCGCTGACCGGGCCCAGCGTGATCCTGGCTCAGGCGCTCCTGCTGCTCCCCATCCTGGCCACGTCCGTCGGGTACTCGGTGTTCCTGTCCACCCCGCTCGGCACCGAGCCCGGCGGCGAGTACACGCACATCTCGCGCACGCTGGGCGGGCGCGGCGTCGCTTTCGTGGGGGCGTGGCTCAAGATCATCTCGTACCTGGGCGCTCTCGCGTTCCTCGCCCTCGGCTTCGCGGACTACGTCGCGGAGCTGCTTCCCGCGGACGCGCGCGGCGCTTCCGTGCGCACCGCGGTGGCGCTGGGCGCGCTCGTCCTCTTCTTCGGCGTGCACGCCGCCGGCGTGCGCTGGTTCGGGCGCCTGCAGGTGGCGATGGTGGCGCTGCTCGGCTTCTCCGTGGCCGTGCTCGTCGTGCCCGGCCTCTTTGCCATCCATCCCGCGCACTACCGGCCGTTCTTCACCCATGGCGCGAGCGGCTTCGCGGCCGCGCTGCCGCCGCTGTTCTTCCTGTACGCCGGTTTCGAATCCCTGGCCCAGACCGCGGGTGAGGTGCGGGACAGCCGCCGCCGTCTTCCCGGCATCTTCCTGCGCGGGCTCGTCGCCACCGCCCTCGTCTACGTGCTGATGTCCGCGGTCGCCTTCGGCGTGCTGCCCGGGGAGCGGCTGCAGGCGAGCCCGGCGCCGATGGCGGAAGTCGGCGCCCAGTACCTGCATGCCGCCGCCGCCGCCTTCGTAACCCTCGGCGCCGTGATGGCCCTGGCCACGTCCCTCAACGCCACCATGCTCGTGCCTTCGCGCATGGCGCTCGTCCTCGTCCGCGACGGTCTCGCCCCCGCGTGGATCGGGACGATCTCGGACCGCACCGGCACGCCGGTCCTGGGCCTGGCCGTGACGTTGGGCGTGGCCATGGCCCTGGTCCTCAGCGGCCAGGTCTCGCTCGCGCTCAGCATCGCGGTGTTCGCGCTGGTGGCGCTCTACCTCCTCCACAGCGTCGCCCTGCTGCTGCTGCCGCGGTGGAACCCCGCGCTCTTCGCCCTGGTGGAGGCGCCGATCCCCCTGTGGGTCCAGCGCCTGGCGGGGGTGGTGTCGATCGTCTCAATGGCGGGCCTGCTCGCGCTTCAGCTCCGCGCCGACGTCGCCCTCCTGAAAACGACGACGCTGCGCGAGCGGGCGGCCACGCACCGGCTGACGACGATCGAGCTGGCCGGGGCCTGGGCCGTGCTCGGCCTCGCGCTCTACGGCGCGGCCCGCCGGCGTCAGCCCGGCGCGTAGCTGACGGCCGGACTCCCCGCCGGATAGAAGACGCCGAGCAGACGTAGCTCGCTCGCGCCCGTGTTCTCCGTACAGTGGACCTGGCCGCGGGGCAGGAACGCGCATCGCCCCGGGCCCACGGCCGCGGACACATCGTCCGCCCAGAGCCGTCCCTCTCCGGCGAGGAAGCAGAGGACCTCTTCGTACTCGTGGTAGTGATCGGGCGACCGTCCGGGAGGGATGGCGCCCACGAACTGCGTCACCTCGCGGCTGCCCACCGCGCCGTCGATGAGGACGCGATACCAGCGGTCGCCGCTGGGCCGGGCTTCGCGCTCCCACAGCCGCGCCGTCGCGCCCACGCACGGGCCGTCGCCCGGCGGCGAGAGAAGCGCCGGCTCCAGTCCGAGCTGCGGCCCGGGGTCGGGACACTGCGCGCTGACCAGGGTGAGCGGCTCCGGACCCGCCGCCACCAGGGTCAGACGAGCGCCGGGCGGAACGAAGAGGCCGGTATCGGGCCCGATCTCGTGAGGCCAGCCCTCCACGTGCGCCATCCCTCGCCCTTGCAGGACGAAGAGCACTTCCTCGCAGGGGCCGTTGCGGAGGCCCGGGGTCGGCCCGCCCGCCTCCACTTCGAGGACGCGCAACGACAACGCGGCCGCGCCGCTCTCGCGTCCGACATGGCGCCAGGCGCGCAGCCGGCCGTGGCGCGACGGCTCGCCGTCGCGCAGGCCCATCACCCGGCACGATCCCTTCAGCGTGCCCGACATCGCGTCCCCTTGCTGCCCTTCCCCATCGGGGCGATCATACGTGCGAGCGCGACATGGACCGCAAGGCCGAAGGCATTCACGCCACCAGCGCCGACTTCGTCCGCTACGACCAGGTCGACAAGAAGCAGCGCTACCACCTCGCGGAATCGGCCGACGAGGCCTTCGACGACGAGTACCAGATCCGGACCTGCGATCTCGGCCGCTGGGTGAAGGGCGATTCCAAAGACCGGCAGGCCTTTGCCCACGAGCTGGGCGCGGCGCTGGAGGGGATCGGGTTCGCCATCCTCGAGGGCCATGGGCTGCCCGTCTCCCTGTGGGACGAGGCCACCCAGAAGGTGCTCGAGCTGTACGGCTCGACGACGCTCGCGGAGCGGATGCGCTACCGCGCCCAGCGCCATGGCTCCGTCAACCAGGGGTACTTCCCCATCAAGGAGACGAGCGAGATCCATCCGGACCTGGTCGAGGGCTGGGTCTTCTGCCGGCGCGCCTTCGCTCTGGGCGAGGCGCCCGGCTATCGCGAAGAAGACTTCTGGCCGCGGGCCGGCTTCGAGCCTCTCTTCCGCCGGCTGTGCCTCGCCCAGGAGGCCTTGATCCTGCCCGTCATGCAGAGTCTCCTGATCCACCTCGGCTGCGACCCGCATCACTACGATGCGCGCCTCACGAGGACGAACTTCGGCCTGCGCCTCAACTACTATCCGCCGATGAGCGCGGCCGACGAGCAATCGGGAGCGGCGCGCCTTCTCGGGCACGAGGACGTCGACCTCTTCACCTTCCTGCCCGCTCCCGAGATCGAAGGGCTCCAGGTCCTGAATCGCCGGAACATGAAGTGGGTCCGGCTGCGCGCGCCGCGGGGGTCGATCATCCTCAACACCGGCGACTACATGCAGCGGATCAGCAAC
>WNFI01502809.1_pt1 | contig 25548 bp, 25 predicted proteins | sample 5400471 | NCBI WGS metagenome assembly WNFI01 (sample SAMN13153348, study PRJNA577476) | soil metagenome | isolation source: 100 cm saprolite on Douglas fir-dominated hillslope | place: USA:California | collected 2013-09-17 | reverse complement strand
AGAACCGGATTGCCTGGACGCCGCAGCTCAGGGCCTACCTCCGGGACAACTTCGCGGGCGTCAAAGGGAAGTGGGCGCCATTGCGGCTCTACGTCCGCACGACACCGTAGCGGGGCGCAGCCCTGTGTCAGGCCCAGGCCAAGTGGGGACGACCCCTCTTCAAGTGGGGACGACCCCCTTCAAAGTCGGCTCGGGGAGCAAGCTCCGCGAGCCGTTCAGCCCTGAGCGAACGTCCGGATCACCAGGCCCGTCCGCGGCTTCGGGCCGAATGAGGTCGACTTGCGCGGCACGCGCTCACCCTGCGCGGCGACCGCGTAGACGTCCCAGGTCGACATCGCCGGGCAGATCACCGCGGTTCCGCCCGTCTCGTCGGCTTCCCTGACCGCCTCGGCGGCGTCGTGGTGGACGAAGCGGATGTCCTGGTCGTCGTCGCCGATCCCCCAGATGCGGCCCATCAGCAGCTCCTGGAGGACCGAGGCGGCCATCCCGCGCCAGAGGGACGAGCGATCCGGCGGCATCGCTGCCTCGAGCTGCAGCGGGTTCGGGTCGGTGAGCAGGTAGACGTCGCCGCCGCCCGCGACGAGGAACGCCGCGTCCCGCCCGCCGGCGTCGTGCCCGCCGGTGCTCCGGTCGCTCGCGCCCGCGAGGTCGTCCAGGGCGGCCTGAAGCTGGCGCGTCCCGCCGGGCAGCTTCTTGACGCCGAAGGCGCTCTCGGCCAGCTCGGCGGCCCTCGCGGGGGCCAGTCCCGGGATGACGCGGTGGATCGCGCCGATGTCCGGCGGGTATGCCGAGGCGTCCACGAGCAGCGCCAGCCCGAAGTCCCACGGCCCCGGCCCGTCCCCGGCGTGCCGCCGCCGGGCCTGCAGTCTGAGGTATGCGGCGTAACGATGGTGCCCGTCGGCGATCAGCGCGGTCCGCGGCTCCAGGTCGGCGGCGATCGCCGCCAGCTCCGCGAGATCGTTGACCGCCCAGAGCCGGTGCCGTACCCGGTCCCCGGTCACGGTGTCCACCAGCGGCTCCCTGGCGGCGGCCGCCTGCTCGATGATGCGGGCCGCCGCGCCGCGCTCGCTTCCGTCATACAGCAGAAAGATCGGCTCCAGGTTGGCCTGGGTGGCCTCCATCAGCTGGAGCCGGCCCGCCACCGGTCCCGGCGCGACGTTCTCGTGCGGCCGGACGACGCCGGCCTCGAGCGGGAGGAGGCGCAGCGCGCCGATCAGGCCCCGCTGGGCGACCCTCGCGCCCGCTAGCTGGTCCACCGCCGCCTGCTCGTACACATACAGCGACGGCTCGTGATCCGGCACGAGTATCTGCTCGTCCTGCCATCGGCGCAGCGCCCCGGCGGCGTCGTCGTAGACATTTCCCGGCCGCCCGGGCGCGTGCCGCGGCAGGATCAGCCGGACCACGTTGTGCGGGTCCGCCGCCATCAGCTGGTCCTCTATGTCGTGGGCGATGACGTCGTACGGTGGAGAGGTGACCTCGGCGAGCCCGCTTACCCTGTCCCGCGCATAACGGACTCCGCGAAACGGCGCCAGCTCAAGGGCGGCCTGCTCGGGTGCTGCTGGCCCGCGGCCGGACGGAAGGATCTGCACACATGTCAGAAGGACCAGCCGACGGCCAGGATTCCCGTCGACAGCAAGAACCCGCCCAGATGGACAGCGCTGGCCCTAGGTCCGCCGGGGGCGACCCCCCTTCCAGGCCGACCCGCGGAGCAAGCTCCGCGGACACCTATGACCTGTACCGGCGCGGGCTGGACCTGCTCGGTCGGGGCAGCGCGGCCGCGGCCGCGCAGCTGCTTGAGCGGGCCGCGGCCGCGGAGCCGCAATCCCGCAGCGTCCTCGAGGCACTGGCCCGGGCGCAGTTCGACGCCCGGCAGTACGCGGCCGCGGCCGGCAGCTTCCGCCGCATCGTGGAGGCCAGCCCCAGCGATGACTACGCCCAGTTCGGCCTGGGCCTGGCGCTGGCCAGGACCGGGGATCCCCGGGCGGCGGCCGAGCACCTGGCCCTGGCGGCCGCGATGCGGCCGGACCTGAGGCACTACACCGACGCGCTGCGGGGCGTCCGTGCCACGCTGCGGGCCCGGGCCGGGGACCAGGGCGAAAACCCTGAGGATACAGAACGGATGCCGCGCGATGACTGAGCCCGTCCTGGCCCGGGCCAGCGGGCGGCGGGACCTGCCCCGCCCCAGCCAGCGGCCGCTCAGCGAGGTCTACGACGTCGCGCTGCTTGACCTCGACGGGGTCGTCTACCTGAGCGGCGCCGCAGTGCCCGGCGCCCCGGAGGCCCTGGCCGAGGCCAGGCACCGGGGGATGCGGCTCGCGTTCGTGACCAACAACGCCTCCCGCTCGCCGTCGGCGATCGCCGCGCAGCTCACCGGCCTCGGCGTCCCCGCGACGTCGGCCGAGGTGATCACCTCGGCGCACGCGGCGGCGCACCTCATCGCCGACCGTCTCCCTCCGGGGGCGCCGGTGCTGGTCGTGGGCGGCATCGGGCTGCGGATCGCACTCCGGGAGCGGGGATTGCGCCCCGTGTCGACGGCCGCCGACCGGCCCGCCGCCGTCGTGCAGGGCTACGGGCCGGACGTCGGCTACCCGCAGCTGGCCGAGGCCGGGCTCGCGGTGCGGGCCGGCGCCTGGTACGTGGCCGCCAACGTCGACGCGACCTTGCCGACGGCGCGGGGCATCCAGCCGGGCAACGGGTCCCTCGTGCAGGTCATCGTCACGGCGACGGGTCAGAAGCCGGTGGTCGCCGGCAAGCCGGAGCCGCCGCTGCACTCCGAGGCGGTCGCGCGGACGGGCGCCAGGCGGCCGCTGGTCGTGGGAGACCGGCTGGACACCGACATCGAGGGGGCGGTACGCGTCGGCGCGGACAGCATGCTGGTCCTCACCGGGGTCACCCGGCCCGCCGACGCCGTGCTCGCGCCGCGACACCGGCGGCCGACCTACCTGGCGCACGACCTGGTCGGCCTGCTCGAGCCGCACCCCGCGGTTGTCCCGGTGCCGGCCGCCGAGGGCAGCTTCCGCTGCGGCGGCTGGACCGCGCGACTGGTGCCCGACGGCCGCCTTAGCCCCGCTGGCAGGCCTGGCGCCGGTCACATGTCCGGCTCCGCGGGACGGTCCGATGCCGACGGCCGCGCTGACGCCGACGGCCGACGCGACTTCGAGACACAGCCTGACTCCGACGGGCAGCCCGGCCGACTCGAGATCACGGGGACCGGCACGCCGATCGACGGCCTCCGGGCCCTCTGCGCCGCTGCATGGTCGGCGGGCCCGGTCACGGCCGACAGCGTGCGGTCCGCCGTCGCCGCTCTCGCTTTCCCGGACTAGAAACTCGCGGAGCTTGCTCCGCGGCGGGGCGCCGGACGTTATGGAAATGGCCTCTCGGTGACGGCCGCAGCATGATCGAGGCAAGGGGCCTCACCAAGCGATACGGCGACACGCTGGCCGTCGACGACCTGTCGTTCAGCGTCGAGCCGGGGAAGATAACCGGCTTTCTCGGGCCGAACGGGGCGGGCAAGACCACCACCATGCGGCTGATCCTCGGCCTGGACCACCCGACCAGCGGCATGGTCACCGTCAACGGCAAGCCGTTCGCGGAACTGGCCTATCCGATGCGCGCGGTCGGCGCGCTCCTGGACGCCAAGGCGGTACACGGCGGGCGCAGCGCCTACAACCACCTACTGTGCCTGGCCGAGACCAACAACCTGCCGCGGCGGCGGATAGACGAGGTGCTGGCGCTGGTCGGCCTCGGCGAGGTGGCACGCAAGCGGTCCAAGGGCTTCTCCCTGGGTATGGGCCAGCGCCTCGGGATCGCCGCCGCGCTGCTCGGCGACCCGGCCATCATGATGTTCGACGAGCCGGTGAACGGGCTGGACCCCGAGGGCATCCTGTGGATCCGCAACCTGATGAAGGCGCTCGCTGCCGAGGGGCGCACGATCTTCGTGTCCAGCCACCTGATGTCGGAGATGGAGAACACCGCGGACCACCTCCTCGTGATCGGCCGCGGCAAGCTCATCTCGGACTGCACGGTGCCGGAGTTCATCGCGGCCAACTCCCGGCAGTCGGTCCGGGTGCGCACTCCCCAGCCGGCCGCGCTGGCCAAGGTCGTCGCCGCGGCCGGGGGCACGGTGCACGAGGACGGCGACGGGCTGATGGTCGTGCAGGGCCTGGGCGTCAGCCAGGTCGGGGACCTGGCCTTCGAGAACTCGGTACGCCTGCACGAGCTCGCGCCCGCTCAGGCGTCGCTCGAGCAGGCGTTCATGGAGCTGACGGCTTCCAGCGTGCAATTCCATGCCGGCGTCCCGCTCGATCGGGACCTGCAGCCCGCTAACGCAGGAGAGGTGGCCTGAGATGGCGACGACGGCAGTACCGGTCAGCAGCACGCGCGCCGCGCTGCCCGCCGCGCGGGGGCGGGCGGGATTCGGCGGCGCGCTCCGCTCCGAGCTGACGAAGATCCGTTCTGTCCGCTCCACCTACTGGTCGCTGATCGCGCTCGTCGTGATCACGATCGGGATCGGCGCGCTGTTCGCCTTCGGCCGGGTGCAGAACTTCAGCCAGATGCCGACCGGAGGCCAGGCGATTGAGAGAGGCATTGACATCTCGCGGGCCACCGAGACGAGCCTGTTCGGGCTGATCCTCGGCCAGTTGGTCATCGCCGTGCTCGGCGCGCTCACGATCACGTCCGAGTACTCGACCGGCATGATCCGGACGTCGCTGTCGGTGATGCCGCGGCGCGGCATCACGTTCGCGGCCAAGGCCGTGGTGTTCGGCGCGATCGCCCTGGTGGTCGGGCTGGTGACGTCCTTCGCCAGCTACTTCGTCGGGCAGGCCATCCTGTCCACCCAGCACATCAACTCCACGATCGGCCAGCCGGGCGTGCTTCGCGCGGTGATCGGCGGCGGCCTGTTCATCGCCGTCTGCGGCCTGCTCTCGTTCGGCCTGGGTGCCGTGCTGCGGCACACCGCGGGGGCCATCACCGCCTCGATCGGGGTGCTGTTCGTACTGTTCGTCCTCAGCGGGTTCCTGCCCAACAACTGGGCCGTGCACATCGACAAGTGGATCCCGTTCAACGCGGGCGGCGCGATCTGGGAGAACCAGTCGGGAACCAGCATGTTCAGCCCGTGGACCGGGTTCGCGGTGTTCTGCGGCTACGCCGCGGTCGCGCTGGCCGCCGGCCTGATCCTGTTCCGCAACCGCGACGCGTAGCGGGGATGCCGCAGGAGCCCGGCACCGCCACCCCCGGTGCCGGGCTCCTGCGGCTAGCTTCAGGGCGCTCTTGAGGGAGCCTTGGCCAGCTCTTAACCCCGTCTCCGGTGTGGTGAGCCAAACACGGAAGACGACCGGGGTGCGGGCGGATGATGCAAGGGGACCGGGAGCTCGGACAGTTCCTTCGCCGGTCGCTGCATGCGGCGGCGGAGTCCATCGCGGTCGGGGAGCACGGCCTGGAGAAGATCCGCAGCCGCCTGGCCGAGGTGCGGCGGGCTGCCCTGGCCGGTCGCGGCGAGCCACTCGGTGTGCATGCGCACACGCTGCAGGAGCCAGCCCCCGGGCGCAACGGGGGTGCCGCCGCGCCGGGACGGGCAACGCCCGCTCGTGCTCGTTACGGGGAATGCGTAACATCTGGCAGCGCGGGCACCAGAACGTGACGCGGTCCTCCGGGTCGGCGCGCTGGCCGGAGTGCCGGGCGGTGCGCACCGGCGTGCCGCAGCGGCGGCATGGCCGGCCCGGCCTGCCGTAGACCCAGGTTTCCTGGCCGCGGGCGGGGTTTCCCGTGGTGATCTGGCTGGCCCGGTCCTTGTTAGCGTCGAGCAGCTTCCTGGCCAGCTCGACGAGCGCTTCCATGTCGTCGATGCCTCCCACCGGTCGCCAGGGGTCGAGTCCGCGCAGGAACAGCACCTCGGACTTGTAGATGTTGCCGATCCCGGCCAGGTTCCGCTGATCCAGCAGGGCCTCGCCGACCGGCCGGTCCGGGTCGGCCTGGAGGCGGCGCACCGCCTCGGCTGCGTCCCAGCCGGGACCGAGCAGGTCGGGGCCGAGATGGCCGACGACGCGTGCCTCACTCCCGGTCGGGAGGACCTCGACGACGCCCAGCTGGTATCCGAGCGCCTGGCGGCTGTCGTTGCCGAGCACGAGCCTGATCCGGTGATCACTCGGCAGGTAGTCGCTCGTCGGCCGGATCCGCCAGGACCCGTCCATGCGCAGGTGCGTGTGCACCGTCAGCCCGCCGTCAACCCGCGTGAGCAGGTGCTTCCCGCTGGACACGGTCTCGGTCACCGTGCGCCCGGTAAGGTCTGTGGTCGCGAACCGCGGCACCCGGAAGTCGCTGCGCGTGAGCACCCGCCCGGCCAGCGCCTCGTCGAGCAGCCGTGCCGTGCGCCAGACCGCATCGCCCTCGGGCATGCGCCCAGCATCGCACCGGCGGATGGCCGGTGCCCAGCGCGCCCGGGCGGCTGGACATCAGGGCCGTCACATGCTGACGAGGGGCGACCGCGGCCGTCAAACGAGCTTCCTCAGGCGCAGCAGGTCGAGCACGCTGCCCTGGACCTTCAGGCGGCCGGTCAGCCAGGCCCGCGCGAAGCTTCCGGGGTCATCGCTGATGGACACGACGACATCGCTGTTCGCGGTGAACCGGACCTGAGCGGGCTCGTCTCCGTCGGCGGCCTCCCGCACCGGATCGGCGCCATCGGTGCTCAGCCGGGTCACGAACGTCACCCCGAGATCAGGGATCCGGCAGCTGAGCGTCCGGTCCATCAGGTTGGCGGCACGATCCTTCGCATCCAGGTCCGAGATGCGCGCCAGGAGGCTTTCCAGGGCCTTGCAGCACTCTTCCGCGGTCGCCATCATCACCTCTCTTTCAAGGTCATTCTCTGTCCTCGCTCATCCCTGCGGGCCGACCGGGGCCAAGTCGGTATGAGCTCGACACGTTCAGGGTGCGCCGCGGCGGCGCCCGCGGACGGTAGCGTTCCAAGCAGAGCAGAGCAAAATGCGGACGGGTCGGGACCGGCGCGAGGAGAGTGATGGCCGATGGAGCACCAGAGCGACGGGCTCGCCCTGCGGCGCCCCGACGCGGCGGAGGATACCGCGGGCGAGACGGCGGACAACACGGCCAGCGTGGCGACAGAGGATACAGCCGTGGAGCTGGCGAGCGAGGGCGCGGAGGAGACCGCGGGCTACCTCGCGCAGGAGGCGGAGGCTGACGCCTCCGGCGAGCTGCCCGATCAGACGTACGAGCGGCGGCCGACGACCGGGGAGCCGAGGGTCGATGCGGCACTGGCCCGGCTTGACGAGCTGGAGGGGCTGCCGGTGACCGAGCACCGCGCGGTCTTCGAGGACGTGCACCAGCGGCTCACGGACGTGCTGGGAGAGCTGGACACCGGTCGGCCGCGGGAGGCCGGGCACGCCCCGGGCCCGGCAAACTGGCCCGGGCGATAGCGGGGCTGCTGGCCACCCATGGCAAGGAGGATGCGGCTGGACACAGAGCTGGTTCGCAGGGGGCTCGCCCGGTCCCGCGAGCAGGCAGCCGACCTGATCGCAGCGGGACGCGTCGCGGTGGCGGGCCAGACGGCCGGCAAGGCGGCCACTCAGGTCGGCCAGGACGCGGCGATCACGGTGGAGGAATCCGGGCGGGGCGCCGATTACGCGTCCCGCGGCGGCCGCAAGCTGGAGGGCGGGCTCGCCGCCTTCCCCGGCCTGGTGGTCGCCGGGCAGCGCTGCCTCGATGCTGGAGCGTCGACGGGCGGCTTCACCGACGTCCTGCTCCGGGCCGGGGCCGCGCACGTGGTCGCGGTCGACGTCGGGTACGGCCAGCTGGCCTGGGCGCTGCGCACCGATCCGCGGGTGACCGTGCTGGACCGCGTCAACGTGCGCCAGCTCACCCCGGATCAGGTGGCGCCTGCGCCGGGCCTGGTCACGGCGGACCTTTCGTTCATCTCGCTGGTCCTGGTGCTCCCCGCGCTGGCCGCGTGCGCCGCTGCCGATGCCGACTTCGTGCTGCTCGTGAAGCCGCAGTTCGAGGTCGGGAACGTGGAGTATTTCCTGTGGCTGCGCCGTGCCGCGCCGCCGCTGGACCAGATTGCCCTGCAGCAGGCGATCACGGAGGGACCGCCGTGAAATCAAAGCGGACGATGCTTCTTGTCGCCCACACCGGGCGGCCTGCCGCGGTGCGCATTGCTCGCATTGCGGTGGAGCGGCTGACCGCCGCGGGGGTGGCCGTCCGGGTTCTGGGCCCCGAGGCCGCGGACCTGGGCGCTGCCGGTGCTGACGTCGTCCCGGTCTCATCCCGGGCGGCCGAGGGCGCCGAGATGGTGCTGGTGATCGGCGGTGACGGCACCCTGCTGCGGGCCGCCGAGCTGGCGCGGTCGGCGGAGGTGCCGCTGCTGGGGGTCAACCTCGGCCACGTGGGCTTCCTGGCCGAGGCCGAGCCCGAGGACCTTTCCGAGGCGGTCGACCAGGTCGTCGAGGGTTGGTATCTGATCGAGCGGCGGATGACGATCGACGTGACCGTGCGGAGCAACGGCGACGTGACCGCGACGACCTGGGCCCTCAACGAGGCCACCGTCGAGAAGGCCGCGCGGGAGCGGATGCTCGACGTGGTGCTGGAGGTAGACGGGCGCCCGCTGTCCCGGTGGGGATGTGACGGTGTCGTGTTCGCGACCCCGACCGGATCCACCGCGTACGCGTTCTCCGCGGGCGGCCCCGTGGTCTGGCCGGAAGTAGAGGCGCTGCTGCTGGTGCCGATCAGCGCGCACGCCCTGTTCGCCGGGCCCATGGTGGTCTCGCCGCGATCGGTGCTCGCGGCGGAGGTGATCGGCGCCGCCTCGGGCCACGGTGAGACATCTGGGGCCGTTTTGTGGTGCGATGGACGTCGTAGGGTCGATCTGGATCCGGGAGCACGGGTCGAGGTGCAGCGCGGTGGCCAGCCGGTGCTTCTCGCCAGGCTGCGGCGGGTCGGCGCGGCCGACGGGACCGAGATCGGCGCGCCCTTTACCGACCGGGTCGTCGCGAAGTTCGGCCTCCCGGTGACGGGCTGGCGGGGCCGGGCGGGCCGACGGCGGACGGAGCACGGCGAAGCTGTCGTGCCACAGGGATTTGCGGCAGTGCGCCAGCGAGACGAGGAGCCGGGCGGCGATGCTTGAGGAGGTCCGTATCACCGGCCTCGGGGTGATCGACGAGGCGGTGCTCGAGCTTTCGCCGGGCTTCAACGTGGTGACCGGCGAGACCGGGGCAGGCAAGACCATGGTCGTATCGGGGCTGGGCCTGCTGTTCGGCGGGAGGGCGGATCCGGCGCGGGTGCGTCCGGGCGCCGATCGCGCGAGCGTGGAGGGCCGGCTGAGCGTCGACGCCGGCGGCCCGGTGGCCCGCCAGGTGAACGAGGCCGGAGGTGACCTCGACGACGAGGGCGGCGCGCTGCTCCTGAGCCGGTCTGTGTCGGCAGAGGGGCGGTCGCGCGCCTACGCGGGCGGACGGTCGGTCCCGGTATCGCTGCTGATCAGCCTGGCCGATGACCTGGTGGCCGTGCACGGGCAGGCCGATCAGCAGCAGCTGCTCAAGCCTGGTCGGCAGCGCGAGGCGCTTGACCGCTTCGCCGGAGCCGATCTCGCCGCGCTGCTGGCCCGCTATCAGCGGGCCTTCCAGCGGCACGCGGGCGTCCGCACCGAGCTCGACGAGCTGAGCTCCCGCGCCCGCGAGCGGGAGCACGAGGCCGAGGACCTCCGGCGCGGCCTGGCCGAGATCGAGCGACTCGAGCTCGTCGACGGCGAGGACATCGAGCTGCTCGCCGAGGAGCAGCGGCTGTCGCATGCGGACGCGCTGCACTCGGCGGCCACGACCGCGCACGAGGCACTGCTGGGCGACCCCTCCAGCGGCAGCTATGACGCGGCGGACGCGGTTACCCTGCTGGGGGCCGCGCGCCAGGCCCTGGAGGCCGCTGCCCACCACGACGCGGCCCTGGCCGCGCTCGGGGCGAGGGTCTCGGAGGCGGCGTATCTGGTCTCTGACGTCGCAGCCGACCTCGCGTCCTACGCCCAGTCGGTAGAGGCGGACCCGGCCAGGCTGGCCGCGGTCCAGGAGCGCCAGGCGGAGCTGGGACGAGTGATCCGGCAGTTCGGCGAGACGGCCGGGGGGCCCGGCGGCGAGCCGGCGGGCAGCGGCGTGTCGGCCGTGCTGGCCTGGGCCAGGCGCGCGGGCACCCGGCTTGCGGAGCTTGAGGGTGCCGATGACCGGATCGCCGGCCTGGCCGAGGAGGAGAACGCGCTGGCCGCGGAGGTGGGGCTGCTGGCCGGCCAGCTCAGCGCGGCCAGGAAGGAGGCCGCGGACCGGTTCGCGGCCGATGTGACGGCCGAGCTCGCGGCGCTCGCGATGCCGCACGCCCGGCTCACCGCTGCGGTGACGCCGCTGCGCGAGGCTGGCCCGCATGGCGCCGACGAGGTCGAGATCAGGCTGTGGCCGCGGTGGAGATCGGGCGCAGGCTGGCTCGCCTCGCGAGGCTGGCGCAGGTGATCGTGGTCACGCACCTGCCGCAGGTGGCGGCCTTCGCCGACACCCACCTGGTGCTGGAAAAGGCCGACGACGGGTCGGTCACCAGGAGCGGGATCACCCGGCTCGACCAGGCCGGGCGGGTCAGGGAGCTGTCCCGGATGCTGGCGGGCCTGGAGGACTCCGAGTTCGGCCGGGCCCACGCGGAGGAGCTGCTCGCGGCCGCCGCAGCGGAGCGGACGGGGGTTCACGGCGGCTAGGGCGGCCGGCGCCCGGGTGGCGCGAGGCTGGAGGAGACCGGCTTCGGGTGGCCCGAAGCTGAGGGCACGCTGTAGAGTTGCTGCCGATCGCGCACCGTGACCGGGCCGGCGGCCTCCGCCAAGCCTGGAGTCTGGCAGACTTACGACGCGATGATCGCACGGCCTCGCAAGATATCCAGAATCCGCCGGAAAGCGTCCGATGACCAGCCCGGCGTCATTGCTACGGCACGCCTGGACCGCAGGACCAAGGCTCTCGCCAACCGGCTGTGCCCGGGGGACATCGCCATCATCGATCACGTGGACCTGGACCTGACCGGCGCCGACGCGCTCATCGGGCGCCACGTCGCCGCGGTCGTGAACGCCGCGCCGAGCATCAGCGGGCGGTATCCCAACCGGGGACCGCAGCATCTGATCGAGGCGGGCATCCCGCTGATCGACGACGTGGGCTCCGAGGTTTTCGACCGGGTCCGAGAAGGGCAGTGCGTCCGGCTGGACGGCGACACCCTCTATCTCGGTGATCAGATCGTGGCCAAGGGCAGGCAGCAGGACGCCGGCTCGGTCGGGTCGGCGATGGCCGAGGCCAAGGCCAACGTGGCCGCGGAGATCGAGGCGTTCGCCACCAACACGCTGGAGTACATCAAGCACGAGTACGCGCTGCTCATCGACGGGATCGGGCTCCCGGCGCTGCGCACCAGGCTGAACGGCAGAGACGTGCTGGTCGTGCTCCGCGGTTACCACCACCGCGAGGACATTGCGGCGCTCCGCTCCTACATCCGGGAGCGCAGGCCGGCCATGGTGGGCGTCGACGGGGGCGCTGATGCCCTGCTCGAGGCCGGGTACTGGCCGGACCTGATCGTCGGCGACATGGACTCGGTGTCGGACAGGGCGCTGACCTGCGGCGCAGAGGTCGTCGTGCATGCTTACCCGGACGGCCGGGCGCCGGGCCTGGCCCGGGTCCAGGCCCTGGGGCTCGACCCGGTGCTGTGCCCCGCGGCTGGCACCAGTGAGGACATCGCCCTGCTGATTGCCGACGAGATGGGCGCCAGCCTGATCGTCGCGGTCGGGATGCATCACACGGCGGTAGAGTTCCTGGACAAGGGCCGGGCGGGGATGGCGAGCACGTTCCTGACCCGGCTCAGGGTGGACGACAAGATAGTTGACGCCAAGGGGGTCAGCCGGCTCTACAAGAGCCGGATCTCGGCGGCGGCCATCATCCCGCTCGTGCTCGCCGCCGCCCTAACCGTCGTGGTAGCCATCCTGGTCCTGCCTGCGGGCCAGATCTTCCTCCGATTCCTCGGCACGTGGCTGAGCGGACTGTTCTCGTGATCGATTTTCGGTATCACCTGGTCTCGATCGTCGCCGTGTTCCTCGCGCTGGCCGTCGGCCTGGTCGTCGGCGCGACCGCGCTCAAGCCGACGACCCTGCAAGGCCTCGACAACCTGTCGCGCCGCGAGCAAAATCGGATCAGCGCGCAACTGAAAGAAATTCAGGGCCTGCAGGGCCAGATCGGCGGCGACCGGGCGTTCGCCCAGGCCGCCGCGCCGCTCGTGCTGGGCAACCTGCTCGCTGGCCAGCAGGTCGTGCTCGTCACCGCGCCGGGCTCGGACGGCTCGACCATCAACGGCGTCACCACCGCCCTGCAGCAGGCGGGAGCGAAGGTCACCGGCCAGGCCGAGATGCAGCCCGCATTCTTCGACACGAGCGCCAGCACAGAGAACAACCTTGAGGCTCTGGCCCTGCACGTTGCCCCCGCGGGCGTCACCCCGGGGATCGGGCCGGGGCAGGCTGACGTGAGCACCAAGATCGCCGGCCAGCAGGAGGCGGCGCAGGTGCTCGCCCCCGCGCTGGTCACCAAGGCCGGCGACCTGCCTGCCCAGCAGACCAAGCCGATACTCGACGGGTTCGCGGCGCAGCGATTCATGCAGATGAACGTCGCGGGCGGGTCCGCGGTGCCGTCGCAGGCCACGCTCGCCGTCGTGATCATCCCCGCGGCCCCCCCGGCCTCGGGCGCCTCTGACCCCGCCAACCTGGCCCTGATCTCCCTGGCCGCGCAGCTCGAGGTATCGAGCCGCGGCGTCGTCCTGGCCGGGTCGCTTCCCGGTTCCGGGTCGGGCAGCGCAATCGACGAGCTGATCCACGGCAGCACCGGGGTCCAGCTGCCCAGCGTGGACAACGCGGACACCGAAGTCGGCCAGATCGAAGTCGCCCAGGCCCTCCACCTCGCGCTGACCGGGCACAAGCCGGCCCCGTACGGTGTCCTGTCGAGCGCGGCCCCGAGCCCGGCGCCCACCCCGACGCCGACGCCCACGCCGACCAGGTCACCCGCCAGGGTCAAGAGCGGCAGGTGAGCCGCCTGCTCCGGGCCGGCGGGGCGCTGCTGACCGGCGGCCTGGCTGCGGTCACCGCGCGGGCTGCCTATGCCGCGCTGAACCAGAACCCGCCCGGCGGCCGCCAGACCTGGACCAGGACCAACCATCGTGGTGAGGCGGTGACCCTGCTCGAGGGGCCGGCGGCCGCCGCGGCCGCCGCGGCGGTCTCGCTGATCGCGGGCGGGATGCCCGCCCGCAGCCGGGCCGCGCTTGCCGTGGCCGGAGCCGGGTCGGCGCTGTTCGGCGGTTACGACGACCTGAGGGGCAGCGCCGCCCGGCGCGGGTTCCGCGGCCACCTGGAGGCACTGGCCAGGGGCGAGGTCACCACCGGTGCCGTGAAGATGGCCGGCATCGGCGGTACCGGCCTGGCGGCAGCCGCACTGCTGGGCGGGATCAGCGCCGACGCTGGCTCCGGGACTGACCTGGTCGTCAACGCGGGCCTGGTCGCTGGCGCCGCCAACCTGCTGAACCTCTTCGACCTGCGCCCCGGGCGGGCCCTCAAGGTCGCCCTGGCCGCGGGCTCGGCGCTCGGCGCCGTCTCGCCTGCGGGCGCGCTAGCGGCCGCACCGCCGGTCGGCGCCGCGCTGGCGGTGCTGCCCGAGGACCTCGGCGAGCGGGCGATGCTGGGCGATGCCGGGGCCAACGCGCTCGGCGCCATGCTCGGCGTCGCTGCCGCGGCGGCCTTGCCGCGAAGGGCGAGGGTCACGGCCCTGGCGGCGATCGCCGGGCTGACCGCGGCCAGCGAGGTGGTGAGCTTCACCCGGGTGATCGAGCACACCCCCCCGTTGCGCTGGCTTGACATGCTCGGCCGTCGGCCAGCGGCTCGATCGCCTGCGGAGGCGAGCCAGGACCGCGGTGTCAGCGGGACGCACGGTGCTGCCCGGGCGCACGCGACCCCCCTTCAGCCCCCGCGAGCTGTGCTTGCCCTAGGGGGGGCGCCCCCCCTTCACCCCCCCGCCGCGGAGCAAGCTCCGCGAGCTGATACGCGGTGACTGGCCCCGCCGCCCCCGTGACCGAGCAGGACCCGGAACCGAGCCGCTCGCACCAGGTCACCCGGAGCATCGGCCGCGCCGCGGTTCTCATCGGGGCGCTCACCGCGGCGGCGAGGATCATCGGATTCGGCCGCCAGCTCGTGTTCGCGCACACGGTGGGCAATTCCTGCCTCGGCTCCGCCTACACGACCGCCAACCAGGTGCCGAACATCATCTACGACATCGTGCTCCCGGAGGCCGCGCGCGCCACCAGCCAGATCTCCTCCGCGCTGCTGACCTGGACGGTCGTGCTGCTGGTCCCGGCCAGCGCGATCCTGGCGCTGGCGGCCCACCCGGTGATCTCGCTTCTCATACCGCGCCTGCAGGGCTGCGCAAGATCCGAGGCGATCATGGTCGGCTCGCGCATGCTGGTGGTGTTCGCCCCGCAGATCCTGCTCTACGGCCTCGCCGTGGTGCTCTACGGGATCCTGCAGGCGCACCGCAGGTTCACCGCGCCGGCGCTGGCGCCGCTGCTGTCCAGCCTCGTGGTCATCGCCGCGTATGTGGCGTTCGTGCCGCTTGGCGGCGAGCACGCCGGCCACCTCGTGGGCCTGTCGGCGGCGGCCGAGCTGACGCTGTCGGTCGGCACCACGGCGGGCGTCGCGGCACTGGTGCTGACGGCCGCGGTGCCCGCGCTGCGGCTGCGGCTGCGGCCGATGCTCAGGTTCCCCGACGGCGTGGCTCGACGAGCGGGGAGCCTGGCCATGGTCGGAATCGCGGCACTGATCGCCCAGGACGCGTCGGCCGTGGTGGTGACGCGGCTCGCCAATGGCCACGGCGGGAACGGTGCGGTGGTCCTGTACAACTACGCCTGGCAGATGTTCCTCGTCCCGTATGCAGTGCTCGCGATACCGATCGCGGTCAGCGCCTTCCCGGTGCTGTCCGCCCGGTCGGGGGCCGGGCTCGCCGGTTCCGGGCTCGCCGGTTCCGGGCTCGCCCGGGCCCAGTTCGACGCGACGTCCGCGGCGTCGACCCGCGGCGTGCTGCTCGTGTCCTGGCTCGGTGCCGCGCTGCTCGCGGCCGCGGCCAGGCCGGCGGCCCGCCTGTTCGCCTTGCACCCGGGCCAGGCCGCTCATCTCGCCCTCGCGTTCGCCGCGTTCGCCCCGGGCCTGGTCGGGTACGGCCTGGTCGCGTGCCTGTCCCGGGTGCTGCTCGCGGACGGGAGGAACCGCGCCGCTGCGGCCGCGATTGCGGGCGGCTGGCTAATCGTGATCGCGGCGGACGTCATCGCGGTCGAGTTGGTCGCCGCCCGCTGGGTGGTGCCGGTGCTCGGCCTCGGCAACACGGTGGGCATGGCCGCATCGGGAACCGCCCTGCTCGCCGCGGTCCGGCGGGGCAGGGCCGGCCGGGCGCTCCAGGGCACCGCCCGCGCGGCGGCGGCCGGGCTGGCCGGCGCGGCGGCCGGCGCATCGGCGGGCGCCGGGCTGTCGGCGGCCATGCCGGTCAGCGGATTCTTCCCGAACGCGTGCGTGGCCCTGCTCGCATGCGGCTGCGCCGTCGCGGCGTTCGGGGTAACCGTCTATGCGCTCGACGGCGGGGACCTGCGGGCCGTAGTGGCCAGGGCCAGGCGCAGGGCCCTGCCGTGACCCCGTCCCGGATCGCCTACGTGATCGGCACCACCACGGGCGGCACCGGCCGTCACGCGGCGATGCTGGCCCGGGGCGCCGCGGCGCGACGCCTGGCGGTGAGCGTCTTCGGCCCGGCGGCGGCCGGGAGTCTGTTCCCGGCCGCCCAGTTCACGCCTTTGGACATCTCCGAACGCCCGCGCCCGGCCCGGGACGCGGCGACGGTACTGCGGCTGCGACGGCTGCTGGCGCGCCAGGCACCCGACATCGTGCACGCGCACGGGCTGCGGGCGGGCGCGATCACCGCCCTGGCGCTGGCCCGGGCGCCTCGCCGGCAGTTCGCCGCGATGGTCGTCACCATGCACAACGCGGCTCCGTCCGGGGTCGCGCCCGGGGCCGTCTACCGGGCCCTGGAGCGGCTGGCCGCGCAGCGGGCGGACGCTGTGCTCTGCGTCTCGGCCGACCTCGCCGACCGGATGCGCCGGGCGGGCGCGGCCGACGTCGCGCTGGCCGTGGTCCCGGCACCGCCGGCGGCCGCCCCGTCGGCCGAGGCCGTCGCCCAGGCGCGAGCAGACCTGGGCGCCGCCGGAGCTCCGGTCGTGCTCGCGGTCGGCAGGCTCGCCGCGCAGAAGGGCTTCGACGTGCTGATCGAGGCCATGACCGCCCTGCGGGATCGTGACCCGGCGCCGCTGCTGGTGATCGCGGGGGATGGCCCGCTGGCCGCCCAGCTCGCCAGGCGCTCACGCGCCGGGGGCGACGTGAGGTTCCTCGGCCCGCGGACGGACATCCCCGCGCTGCTTGCGGCGGCCGACGTGATCGCGGTGCCGAGCCGCTGGGAGGGTCAGCCGCTCATCGTGCAGGAGGCCCTGCGGGCCGGCCGGCCGCTCGTTGCTTCCCGTGTCGGCGGGATCCCCGATCTGACCGGGGAGGACGCGGCGTTGCTGGTCCCCTCGGACAACCCGGGCCGGCTCGCCTCCGCAATCCTGGCGGTGCTCGATGACCCTGCGCTGGCCAGCGCTCTCGGGGCCGCGGCGGTGGCCCGGGCCGGGGCGCTGCCCTCGGAGTCCGACGCCGTCGATGCGGCCATTTCTGTGTACGGCAAGCTTGCATCCGCGGCTGGCCGCCGCGGGATCGGGATGAGCGGTCATCGGATGTGGTCGGGCCGGTACTTCTGAGATTGGATGATGATTGCGCGTCGCATGTTGCATATGTCAATGTGCAAAGGCATGTTTTCCTGACAGTAGCTAACGTCAGGTAACAATCCTGTATTTTTACTGAGAGAGCGCCCCCGAGTGTGCTCAACTGTCCTACTGGGGCAGCGCATTCGCGCGCCTGCCCGGGGGGTAGCAGCGCATGAAGACGGGCCGGGTTCTGTCGTTCGTGAGGCCAACGTCTCGCGGCAACGCAGAGCGCGCGGCCAGCACCGCGCCCGCCAGCGCGGTACCTGTGAGCTCAGTGCCGGCCGGCTCGGCGTCCGCCAGGTCAGGGCCTCCGGGCACCCCGCCACCGGGAGATCAGGCCCCAAGCTCCGCGCCTCTGAGCCCGCTGCCACGGCGGATCCCTGGCAGCCCCATGTCGGGCACGGGACTGCCCCGGCGTGCTCCGGGCCCTGCGGTTCCGCGCTCGCCAGCCCCCGGGACCTGGACCCTCCGGCCGGACCCGCAGGTCCCGGAGCCTGGGATCCCGCCGCGCGAAACCGGAGCCGGGCGGACTACCGGGCCTGATCCGCCGCCGGAATCAAAGACCGGGCGGACCACCGGACCACCGGACCCGCGGCCAGGGTCGGGAGCCGGGCGTACCACCGGACCAGCGGACCCGCGCCCGGGATCGGGTGCCGGGCGTACCACCGGACCCGGTCCGCGTCCCGAATCGGAGGCCAGGCGGACCACCGCGCCCCTGGCTTCACGACGGCTCTCCGATGACGGGCCGATCTCCGGTGCCGTGGTGCCAGGGCCAGGCGCCCGGGTCGAGAGACGGGCGGCCGGGCCCGTGGCTCCGCGGCCGGAGGGCGACGTCGTGCCGTCCTGGACCGAGGTCCTCGGCACCACCGTTCAGCTCTGGCTGGCACGACGTCCGCTGCATCATCGAGTACTCGGCGCGCTCGTCGCGATGCTCGTGGTGTTCGCCGCGGGCGGTCTGACGGTCGCGCTGATCCGGCACTCCGGTACCGGGCGCCCAGCCCGCGGCGGCAGCACCGGCGGCGCCTCCGGTACCGTCGGCCTAGCACCCGTGCAGGCCGCGGCGGCGGCCAGGCAAAGCGCGGCCACCTGGATCTCGGCAGAGGTCAGCCACAGCACCATGGTGTCGTGTGACCCTGCGATGTGCGCCGCGCTCGCGGCCAGGGGCTTTCCCGCCGGGGACCTCATGACCCTGGGGCCCGGGTCCGCCGATCCGCTCGGCTCATTCGTTGTGGTATCCACCGCCGCGATCCGCAGCCTGTTCGGCAGCCGCCTGACGACCGTCTACGCGCCGACCGTGATCGCCAGCTTCGGCTCCGGGTCGGCGCAGATCGACGTCCGGGCGTATGCGGAAGGAGGCGCGACCGCGTATCTGGTCGCACTTCGAGCCGATCAGCTCTCCCGGCAAAACGTCGGGCGCCTGCTGATGGGCAACTCCCGGGTCACCGCACCGGCGGCGGCGCGGCGGCAGCTGGCCGCCGGGCAGGTCGACTCGCGGCTGCTGATCATCATCGGGACGCTGTCCCACCAGGGTCCCGTGCGCATCGTCAGCTTCGGTGACTCCGGGCCTGGTGCCAGCGCAGGCGTACCGCTTCGCGCCGTCGAGGTCACTAGCCCGCCCGGGGCTAAGAGCGGGTACCTGCCGTCCCTGATCGCGTTCTTGCGCGCGGAGAGCCCGCCCTACCTGGCGAGCAGCGCGACAGTAACGCGCCTGGCCGACGGGCAGCAAGTCGCAGAGATCGTTTTTGACGCACCAAGCCCTCTGGGACTGCTGAGCGGATAGCAGGCAGCCCAGTACCGAAATTGGAGGGGAGTATGAAGTTGTCACGAAGTCCGGCCTGGCTGACCAGGCTGATAAGCGCTTGCGCCCTGGTGCTCGGCCTGGTCGCGGCACTCGGGCTCGGCGCTACCGCCGCGGCCGCATCTACGGGAACCGGGTTCCTGAGACTCGCGCACCTGTCGCCGAACACGCCGCCGGTGGACGTCTACCTGTATTCCTTCGGGAATCCCAGCGCCATGGTCGTGCTGCATCACGTCGGCTACGGCGACGTGTCGACGTATGAGTCGGTGGCCGCCGGCGAGTACACCGTCGCCATGCGCCTGGCGGGTGCCGCCCCGGCCACCAAGCCCGTCCTGTCCACGACCATCAACGTCAGCAACGGCGGGGCGTACACGGTCGCGGGCATGGGATCACTGTCGGGCATCCGGCTGCAGATACTCGACGACCGGCTGACCACGCCGCGCACCAAGGCACTCGTGCGCGTCATCCAGGCGTCCATGCATCAGACCTCCGTGACCGTGACCGCGGGCACGAGGGTGCTCGGGCGCGGCCTCAACTTCACCAAGGTGACGGCCTACAAGGTGGTGAATCCAGGAACCCTGACGGTCAGCGCGGTCGGCGCAAGCGAGCACGGGAGCAGCCAGGTCACGCTGGCGCCCGACACCATCTACACCCTCGTGGTCCTGGACGACCCGGGTCACCTCGCGATCACGGCGCTGGTGGACTCCCAGGGCAGCAAGGCCATACCGTCGGGCGGTGCCGCGACGGGTCTGGGCGGCACCGCGCCGCGCCCGGGCGCCTCGCTGCTGCCGTGGCTGGGCGCCGCGGCAGCCGGGATTCTCGCCGCGGCCGCCGGCGTCGTCGGCCTGCGCCGGCGCCGTCGCCCGGCCCTGCATGCCCGGTGACCTGACGCAGCGGTCCGGCTGGCACACATCGCCCAAGCGCGTGGTGCGCCGGCCGGCCGCGATCGCCCTGATCGCCGGCGTCCTGGTGGCTGGCGTCGGCGTGATGGGGCTGGCGCTAGCCAGCCAGACCGGCGGCGCGGCCGTGCCGGCGGGCAAGCCGACGCTGGTCGCGGTGCCTGTTGGCCGCCAGGCCGCGGCGCCAGAGCCGACGATGCACAAGGTGCCCGCCCCGACCGGTCTCATCATCCCGTCCATCGGCGTCCGCAGCGGGCTGGTGCGCCTCAGGCTGACCCCCTCCGGTGCCCTGCAGGTCCCCGCCATCGCCTCGGTCGCTGGCTGGTACACGGGGAGCCCGCGTCCGGGCGCGGTCGGCGCCTCGGTGATCGTCGGCCACATCGACTCGGAGACCGCGCCCGGGGTGTTCTACCGGCTGGACCTGCTGCGCCCGGGCCGCCTGGTGTACGTGCGGCGATCCGACGGCTCGCTGGCCGTATTCCGGGTCACCGCGGTGCGCTCGTACCTGAAGGCCGACTTTCCCACGCTCGCCGTCTACGGGCCGACGCCGAACGCGCAGCTGCGGCTCATCACCTGCGGCGGCTCGTTCGACTTCGAGACCGGCCACTATCTCAGCAACGTGATCGTGTACGCGGTGCTGACGCCCAGAGCGGCCGGCGCGCGCTATGGGGGGCACCACCGCCCGGCGTCCCCCCGCCACCGAGCAAGCCCCGCGAGCAGGAGGAGCTCTAGGGGGAAGCACCCCGGTCAAGCCCCCGCCGCGAGGCCAAGCCCCGCGAGGAGCGCTACGCGGGCACGGCGCTGAACCTGCCTAGCGAGAAGCGCGCCGGAGGGCCGGCGCCGCGGCCGGTGGCCAGGTCCGCGAGCCACTCGCCGAGCAGCGGCCCGAACTTGAACCCGTGCCCGGACGTTCCGCTGCCGATCACGATGCGGCCGACCCGGTCTACGATGAAGTCCTCATCCGGGCTGTTGTCGTAGATACACCGCTCGGTCCCCACCATTTCCGGGCCGAGGCCGGGCAGGTACCGGCGCGCCAGCCCGGCCAGCTGCGCGCACAGCTCCTGATCGGGACGCTGGTCCTGGCCGCGCGGATCTGCCGGCGGCCCGCCGTGGTGCAAGCCGATCTTGTACAGCGGCGAGCCGGGGACCGGCAGGCCGTAGGGAACCGGTGGCCGTCCTAGGTCCTGTGGGGGCGACCCCCCTTCAACGACTGCCCGTGGAGCAAGCTCCGCGAAGCAGTCGCCGTAGCAGATGAAGATCGGCATCGCCGGTCCCGGCGCTGCGGCGGTTGCCAGGTAGCCGACCTGCTCCATCGTGGCCGCCGCCGGCACCGCGACCCCGGTGCCGGCGAGCAGCCTGCTCGTCCACGGCCCGGCGCAGACGACCGCGCTTCCCGCGGTGATGGAGCCCGTGGCCGTTCGGACCGTCACCCGGCGGCCGTCGTCGGCGACGCCGGTGACGGTGACGCCCGCGCGGACGTCACCGGCCGCCGTCGCCAGCGCCCGCAGGGCAGCGTCCGCGCTGATCACGCAGGATTCCGGCTCCAGCAGGGCAGGGCCGCCGATCGCTAGCTGAGGGAACCTGGCCGCGGCCTCGGTGGCCGGCAGCAGCTCACTCGGAGCGCCGGCGCTCGTCATGGCCTGGCGGACCGCCTCCAGACCGCGCCCGAACGTGAGCTGCGGCGTCGGCTGGAGCAGCTGTCGGCCGCACTCGTCCTCCAGCTCGGCCCAGGGCTCGCGGGCCCGCATGGCCAGGGAGACGTACCCGGCGTCGTCGTAGCCGAGCCGGAACACGCGGCAGCTGCCCTTCGACCCGCCCGTCTCGTGGCCGATCTCCGCCCGCTCCAGCACGATGACCTCACGGCCGCGCCGGGCCAGGGCCCGGGCACTCGCCAGGCCCAGCAGACCCGCGCCCACGACGACAACGTCGCACCGAGCTTCCATGACGGCCAGGCTATGCGGAGCCTGCGCAGATCGGCATGCGGCCGCGGCGCCAGCGGCTACCAGCCCCGGGCACGCCACTGCGGCACGTGCGGGCGCTCCACTCCGAGCGTGGTGTCCTTGCCGTGGCCAGGGTAGATCCAGGTGCCGTCCGGCAGCGGGGCGAACACCCGTTCCTCGAGGTCGTCCATGAGCTGGCCGAACCGCTTGGGGTCGTGCTCGGTGTTGCCAGGCCCGCCGGGAAACAGGGAGTCGCCGGTGAACAGGTGCGGTTCGTCGGCGAGCTGGCCGCCCGCGTCGTAGCAGAGCGCGATGCTGCCCGGTGTGTGACCGCGCAGGTGGATGACGGAGAGTTCGGCATCGCCCACCCTGATCGTGTCGCCGTGCCGGACCCGCTCGCTGACCGCGATCGGCAGCGCGTCCGCGTCGTCGGGGTGGGCAGCGGTCTTCGCGCGGGTGGCCTGCTGGACGGCCTGCAGCGCCTGCCAGTGATCCCAGTGCTGGTGCGTGGTGACGATCCTAGCCAGCGGGGTGCTGCCAATCAGGCCGAACAGCGTGTCGGCCTCGTTCGCGGCGTCGATGAGCAGCAGCTCTCCGGTGCCCGGGCACCGCAGCAGGTAGGCGTTATTGTCCATGGGGCCGACCGCCACCTTGGTGACGGTGAGGCCGGGAAGCTCCCTGGTGTCGGCCGACCCGCCGACGCTGACGTCGCCCGTGTAGCTCATGCTCGCTCCTCAGTCCAGGCGGCGCCGCGCCCCCGCGGCTCGCTCACTGTGGTCCCGGTCCGGCGGCCGCTCACATCCACTTCGGCAGCTTAGGGGGGAGCAGGCGTCGGCTGTCGGCCGGCTCCTGGCTGCTGCCGGCTGGCCCCCTGACCGACAGAGCCGTCCCGTCGTCTCGCCCGGTGAGCCAGGCCAGCAGCCAGCAGCCAGGGCCGGCCACCGTCACGGCGGCCGGGGCGCCGGCCGCGGAGGCGGGCCCCACCGGGAGCCGCTGCCCGGTGCCGGCCACCTCGAGCACGCACGCGGGGACGTCGTCACGGAGGGCGAACTGCCCGATCACCCGTTCCAGCTCGTCGGCCACGAACCGCGCAGGCCAGTCGGGCGGCGCGTAGCCTGCGCCGAGGTCCGCGTGGTGGAACTCCACCTCGGTCAGCCGCCGGAACAGCGTGTACCAGGCCGGGTGCGCTGGCCCGGTGAAGCCGCGGACCGGCGCGTCCCAGGCCGCCGCAGGCAGGCTGGCCGCCTCCTCGGCGAATCCCGCAACGGCGTGCCTCAGGTCCGCGGCCAGCTCGGCGGCGGGGCGTCCCGCGCCTGCCTCGATCGCTGCTTCCCGTGCGTCCCAGCTCGGGTACTGGGGCGTCTCGACGCCGGTGCGGGCCCAGATCAGCAGGTTGCGAAGCCCGTCGGCGTTGCGGGCCAGGTGGGTCAGCACATGCCCGCGGCTCCAGCCGGGCAGCAGCGAGGCTTCCCGGGCCTGGCCGTCGGTGAGCGCGGCCGCGGTGGCGGTCAGCGAGGCCGTCGCCTCATGGATCCGCTGGCGAAGACTGCCCGGGTCGTTGTCCACCTGTTTCTCCCATCCTCGCCCTCCCACCCTCACCCCTCCCGTCGTCGTGCGCTCTCCCCGTCATCCTCGCTCATGCCAGGCGGGGGCCAGAAGTCCCTTCGGGAATGCGGCGGGCCGCCAGGGACGTTGCGGCTGCGTGGCGACGCTGGCCGGGGTGCGCGACACGAATGTAGGTGACTGGCGGGTAACCTGGCCTGGCCTTGGTGGTCTGGTTGTGGCGACGCAACCAGACCGGCTCAGGCCGCTGGTGCCTGGCCGGGCTCGGCCAGGATTTGTTTCCAGCGGTCGCTGGCTTGCAGGCAGCGCAGAGTCAGGATGCCGGTCGCTCCGGCCTGGGTCCATCTCATGCCGGACAATTTCAGGCGCTGCCCGACGACCGCCTTGCACCCTGCTTCTACCGCTCCCGAGCCGATGAACATGCCCAGGGACTTGAAGTGGGCGTAGTGCATGCGGTGCGCGTTGTGCTCGAAGTAGCCCAGGGCCGTTTTGAGGTCATCGGCCTTGCGGCCGGACAGGGGGAAGGCGCGGGCGGCGGCGCAGATGGCGGCGATGTCGCCGTCGTCGAGCTCGGCGAGCCGCTCGTCCAGCCAGCCGGGCTTGCCGTCGCCGAGCATGAACTCCAGCAGCTTCGCCAGGTCGTGCAGGTGCTCGCGGGCGTGAAACAGGTCGACGATCTGGGTGGCTTCGGGAAAGTGCTGGCTGGCCAGGTTCCAGATCCAGGCGGCGCCGTCGCCCAGGATGACCAGCTGGCGGACGTGAGCGGCGCCGCGGCGGCGGGCCTCGCCGGTCATGAGCACCCCGAACTCGCTGGCGGGTGCGAAGGTGGCCAGGTAGGAGGAGGAGTGCGGGTCGCGGACCGGGCGGCCCTTGTCATCGAGGCTGGTCTGGGTGAATACGCAGCACAGCTTGACCTCGCGAGTGCGGGCCTTGCCGTCTTCTGCCTTCCCCGGCCGGCCCTCGGTCTCGGCGGGGATCATCGGCACGCCAGTGCCATCGATGGCGATGTAGAGCATGTCCGGCAGCGGGGCGGCCGGGGGCAGCGGGACGACCTGCCTGGCGGCGATCGCGGCGGCCTGCGCCTCGATCACCCGGGCGGCCGCGGCGCCGTCGGCCTCGGCGCGGCGGCCGGCCCGCCTGCCGGTCAGCGTGATCCCGGCCAGCTCCCCGACGAGGCGGGCGGCGGGAGTGAACGGCACCGCGGCGGCGGCCCGGTCGTTCATCCTGGCCAGCCCGGGCGACATCGTCTGCCCGGCCACCCCCAGCTCGGCGTCACGCGGCGCGAGCCCGTGCCCGCAATCGCCGCAGTGATACCAGGCCCTGCTGAGGGTGACCGGGCCGAGCACCGTGTCGGTGGTCTTCTCGCGGTAGGCGACGAACTCCGCCAGGTGCCCGGCCCCGCAGCTGACCCGCGGCCCCCGGTACCCGCCGTCAGCGGCCAGCAGCGGTTCCAGCACCGAGCGTCCCAGCTTCATGACCGCGGCGCGGATCGCCAGCTCCGCCGCCTCCAGGCCCGCCCCGGCGCCCAGCGATGCCGCAACCCCGGCGGCCAGCCGCCCTACCTCGCCGGCCGCGTCGGCCGCGAGCGCCTCGCAGAGCCCCCCCTTTGCCCCTGCGGCGCAGGGGCCTGGCCGGCACGCGCCGCCGGGAGGGGCCGGGCCTCGCAGATCGCCTCGCTCACCTCCGCGATCTGCCCGGTCAGCGCGGCGAACTCCTGGTAGGCGGCCAGCTCGCCGCGCACCTTCTCCACCTCTTCCGGCTTCAGCTGCCGGCCGGCGGTGCCCCGGCCCGGCACCGTCTTGGTCCACAGCCACCGCGGCCCGTGGCCGCGGCTGCCCGGCTCGGCGCAGCGACGGCAGCCCGCCTTGCCGCAGCGGCGCCAGTTCTCGCTGATGCTGCCGCGCCGGAAGTCGCCAACCGCGGCCAGCCGCTCGAACAGCCGCGCCCGCCGGGTCTCCAGCTCGGCCAGCTGGGGACTGGTCACCAGCTGCCTCCATTCTGGTTGTTTGATCCACAACCAGACTACGCGACGACCAGCCTTAACTCCAAGTACCTACAACCGTGTCTCACACCCGCTTGATCAGTCCTCGCCGAGCGCCGCCATCCGCCGACCGTCGTTCCCCACCGCGGCGCGGCTGCGGGGCGCGGTCACATCCGCAACGAGCTGGCCCGCGCTGACTCCAGGCAGCGCTTGGCACAGGGCGGTCACGGCGTCTTTGCCGATCAGGCCGCGCCGGTAGGCGCGAGCGGGCCAGGTGCTGGCCGTAGGTGGCGCACGCGGTGCCCGGCGCCGCCCAGCAGAAGCCGCACCAGACCATCACTGCCAGCGCGGCCCGCTCGGCGCCGGTCACGGCGCGGGCTCCAGCCCCAGCTCACGGCCGAGGTCAAGGTAGGCGCGGGCGCGAGCGAGCCCGGCCGCGCAGTGAGCGCACAGCGCGCCGAGCTGGTCGCATGCCTGGCAGTGCAGCGGCGG
>WNFI01027390.1_pt1 | contig 25551 bp, 19 predicted proteins | sample 5400471 | NCBI WGS metagenome assembly WNFI01 (sample SAMN13153348, study PRJNA577476) | soil metagenome | isolation source: 100 cm saprolite on Douglas fir-dominated hillslope | place: USA:California | collected 2013-09-17 | reverse complement strand
TGAGTAGGGGCGAGTCGTTCGAGCGTCAGTCGTGCAGGGAGCGTTTGTTGGCTGATCGGCAAGGTCACCGTCAGCACGCCATTGCCGTAGGTAACGTTGGCACATGTGGCATTGACCGCGACTGGGAGTGCTAACTCGCGGTGATAGACCCCAACGCTCCATTCATCGAGCAAGAGTTCCTTGACCTCCTTGAGCCTACCACGCAGGTCCCCATGGAGAATCAGGCGATCCTCAGCCGTGACTTCGACTACAATGTTCTCGGGTTCGAGTCCAGCCATCGGTGCCACGACCATCAAGCGCTGATCGGTTCGGTAGACCTTGACCGGAATGTACTGTTGCTTCAACTGCTCTTGCATACGCTTCACCTCTCGTCCTCAATCATTGCCGCTCATGCTTCATCGCAGAGGAATACTGGTTCACGTTTACAATACGTAACGCGTTCGCTCAAGCTCTTTCACTCTCTCTCCTCCTCTAGCAGAGACAAGCGCGAAACGTAAAATCCGTGGTTGCATAGACATCCTCCTTTGCTCGCTTTTCCGGATCGACCTGTGACGATCACGGTTCGCCGATGCGCTTCACCTCCATCTGCCCATTGCGCACACGGACGTCGTGCAGACAGAAGCGGGAACCATCCATGGGCACTCCACAACATCACCTGTGAGCGTTCCCTCATCCAGCGGGCCACCGGCATGGGGGCATGTCGCGGAGATGGCGTAGAACTGCTTGCCCTGGGGCAGCAAGACCACCGGAACACCCGAGGCCGTCACCCAATAGAGCGTGTTTTCCTCGACGCTGTCCGCCGGCAGCACTGCTTCGTAGTCCTCACCGCCAGCCTCCCAGGCGGTATGGTTGACGCCGGTGCCTTTCGTGAAGACCATCTCGCCGCCCAGATACCCGGCATAGAGCAACAAGCTCAGGCCGTATAATCAACCTGGAAGCTTTTAGACTGTACACATAGGTCGCAAACTCAACGCCTGAAGCGGCAATGACAATTTTCTGATCCTGCTCATCTTTCTCAGGCAGATGCAAAAGGCCTGCTATTGTCACGAAGTCGGCGATGAGTGAGTCGCGGGCGGCGGCCCTGACCCACAGGACGATGTGGTACTCGTCACGGTAGCGATAAGCGTATTCCACGGCGATCTGCGTCTTGCCAATGCCACCCAGGCCACTGATCGCCTGTGCCTGGGTCAAAGCGGCGGCATTGTTTGTGGTGAGCTTCTCATGTAGGAGCGTCAACAGTTTCTCACGTCCAGTGAAGAAAGGATTGCGGCGGTAGGGGATATTCCAGGTGGGCGAGGTATCATACTGGATCAAACCCAGCTCTTCGGCGCTCTTGCCATAGAGGTTACAGAGCGTCTGGCAATAATGCAGACTTGGAGATACTTTGCCACTCTCCCAGCGCCGCACGATTTTGTCATCGGGGGCACCAATCTTCTTAGCTACGTCTTCCTGCGACCAGCCACGTTGCTCACGCTCGCGTCTCAAGTGCAGATTTGGTGTCGTATGAACAGCATTTTTCACAGCTTGAGTACCTTTTTCTTTCCTCTACAGGAGGTTACCGCGCAATAGCTGGCATCTTCCTAAGAAGTCCAGTATAAGCGAGGCACACTGACACAACAAATTATACCATTAGTAGTCTGCCAGAGAAGAGGAGATAACGGGGACCTCATTTAGGGGGCAAAGACTTTCCGGTGGTGTTGCCCAATGGCTTGCCTTGACTCTTATAAGCATAAGTCACACAAGTACCTGTCGGGGAGTCCTTCTATGCGAACATTTTAGTGCCAAGAGGACAGCGATGGGCTACCTTTCTGCACCATCATGCAGCAGCTATCTGGGCCTGCGCTTTCTTGCAGGTAAGCGATCTCTTCTTTCGACCGCTCTTTGCGTTCTTCATCATCGAACTCAAGACACGACGGGTAATCCATGTCGGAGTCACTCGATCCCCTACCGATCCCTGGGTGGCCGAACCTCTGCGAGAAGCCACCCCAGATGGGTGCTATTGACACCTCTAGCACATCTCCCGCATGGCTTCCCTGAGCGGGCTCTGTAAGGAAGCGCCTGTTTTTCTCGTATGAGTGAGGCTGTTCTTCTGAAGCGGCGCGTAGAACTCCTCTGCTTCTTCCTCCGAAGCGTTCCATGTGGCAAAGATAGAGATAGATGGGGAAGACGAAGGTGTAAATTTCGAACGGATGTGCCAAGTAGCCATTACAGGCTATCTCCACTTCGACCGGCTGCTTCTTGGCGCGAGGTTGTTTGCCTCGTTTGGCCACCAGCGTCGTCTGGACCCGCGCCAGGTTCCGCAGCTGTCCTGGTTGCGTTGCAAAAAGAGGGCAACTCTGTTAATGCTCTGTCAAAATTAATTTGCAACATGCTCCTTTGAAGGGGAGGACTGCTTTTTCTCAAGAGAGGGGTAGAGGCGCTTGAGCTTGATGCGGGCATCAGTGGTGGTAAAGCGCCAATTGACGGTGATGGTTTCCTCATTGCGCTGTTGTTGCCAGGCGTGGATCTCTTGCTCCAGTTCTTCTTGTGTCCCAATGCGGCGCGAGAGACACTGGCGCGCCAGGGCCGAGAGCTCAATCTCGGCCATGTTCAACCAGCTGCCATGAACTGGGGTGTAATGGATTTCTAGCTTTGAGAGGATACGGCGAGCCTCGGCTGGGGCAAAGGTCTGATACAAGGAGGACGGCGTATGCGTATTGAGGTTATCCATGACCAGCACCAGTTTCTCAGCGGTAGGATAATGCACATCGACCAGTTCACGGATGAAATGGGCCCAATCTTGGCTGGTACGGCGCTGGGTCACTTTGACCTGCCGCTGTCCCTTGAGTGACTCACAAGCCAGGAACAGCTTGCACATCCCTACGGCTTCAAACGTATAATCAACGCGCTCGGGCTGACCTGGTTGCAGAGGCAGGCTTTCTCGTTTGTCCTGGAGCAGTTGTTTGGCACTTTCGTCCATACAGATCTGTGGAAAACGCGGATCGTAGGGACGGGTATACACCTCCAGCACATCTTCCATGCGCCACACAAAGGCGGCGCTCGCCTCGGGCGGGATACACCAGCACTGTTTCAGCCAGGGCTTGAGTTCGTTTTTTTGAGTACTTGGCGCACGGTTTCATGGCTGATGTGCTCGACATAGCCTAGCTCCACCATGCGACCGGCGAGCAGCCGTAACGTCCAGCGGGCTTGTCCGACAGGAGAAGGGCTGCAAGACAGGGCGATCAGATGCGCTTCTTGCTCTCCATCCAAGGCTTGTGCTCGCGTTTGCCTATGGTGGCGGTGGGTGAGAGCATCATCCAGTCCGTTGTTCACAAAGCGCTCGCGGATGCGCATCACGGTGTAGCGGCTCATCTCGAAGGCCTCCGCCACTTGCTCATCGGTCCAGCGGGGACCAGGGGCGTTGCGATCGATCTTGAGGAGGATGCGGGCATGGGCTTGTTGGCGAGCGGGAGCGTTCCCTTTGGTAATCAGTTGTTGCAAAATAAACCGTTGTTCTTCTCTCAATATGACCTCGTACTTGTGTGAGCGCTCTTGCATGTTTCTCTCCTTAAACTTTGACGTGAACTCTTCTTCAGCTTAAGGATACCAGCTTCTCTTATCTGTGGCAAATCTCCCTTGACACAGCAGTAAAGTACTCCTGACTTTCATCTCACCTCGTCCAAGGAGCACCGTTCATGGAACAGCAGAACCTCTTCAAGTGGCGTCATTTCGAAGCAGACATCATTCTACTGTGCGTGCGATGGTATCTGCGCTATGCCTTGAGCTATCGTGACTTGGAAGAAATGATGGCCGAGCGAGGCCTCACGGTCGACCACACCACGATCTATCGCTGGGTCCAGCACTATGCCCCAGAGCTCGACAAACGATGCCGGCCACACCTCAAAGCCACCACTGATTCCTGGCGCGTGGATGAAACGTACATCAACATCAAAAAAACCTGGACGTATCTCTACCGAGCCGTCGATTCGCAGGGGAACACCCTCGAGTTCCTGTTAAGTCCGACACGGGATGCCGAGGCAGCCAAGCGCTTCTTCCTCAAAGCCTTGCAGCACCCTGCCTGTTCACCTTCTCCAGCTCGTGTAGCCGATGAGCAAGCGACTGAGTCCTTCCTGACGGAACCGCTCCAAGCCAGCAAGCCAGCGCCGCGAGTCATCAACGTGGATAAGAATGCTGCTTATCCGAAAGCGATTGCAGACCTCAAAGCCATCGGGGTCTTGCCTGAAAGCGTCGAACTGAGGCAGGTCAAATACCTCAACAACCTGGTCGAACAAGACCATCGCTTCATCAAACGCTTGGTCAAACCAGGGTTGGGCTTCTTTTCGGTTGAGACGGCAGGGCGAACCTTACAAGGCTATGAAGGGATGAACATGATCCGCAAGGGGCAGATGCACGGGGTGGTCAAAGGAGACATCACCAGTCAGGTCACCTTCATCGCCAGCCTGTTTGGAGTGGCAGCCTAAGCTGAGCAAAAAGGAGACCCTTCACGCTCGTTGCGTTCCATGGGGAGTTTTTGCAACACAACCCCTTTACCTGCTTTCTCTTTTCCTGAAGAGGTTTTTACGGGTGAGAGAGCCTCTTTTCCGCCTCCTCTCGCCCTTCTGGGCTACGTTCCTCTTCCGACTTCTTGTTCCTACTAGCCGCAACCCCCTACTTTGGCGATCAAACCTTTGTTCGTCATGCACCTTAGAGGAAGGTTACGATTCGGTAAAAAATCGGCGCAGTTCTTGCGCCACCGGTTCCGGCTGGCCACCTCTCTCGGTGTTCCATGAAGCCGCGTGACCTAGTCCGGGAAACTCAACCCGTTTGACTTGTGGCAAGATCTTCTCCAGGGCGTCAAGGGCCACTTTCAAGTAAGCCGGACTCTTGCTGCCGCCGAGCAGAAGCATCTCGGTGCGGAGAGTCTTGAAGCGCTCCAGCTTCCCATTCATCTCGGCGACGAGCTGAAAGTCATAGTGCAGCGTTGGAGCGAGTTCCCTCATCGATACATAGTCGCCTGATCCTTTCTTCTCCTCACCTTTCATCGCCATGTTCGTGAGTGACTCAAGCAGGAAGCTCGGCAAGAGGTTGAAGATCGGTGGCCCCATTTGCGCTCCTTTCATGGCCGCGACGAGCGCTGCCGCCATCTTTCCCTGGGCTATCTCCTGGTCAAAGCGCGTCATAAAAGCAGTCGAAATTGAGTCGTTCACGATCAGCGGTGGTTCGTAGATGGCGGCTTTGTGAATGGTGGGCAAGGTGAGTGCTGCCTGGAGGCAGATGATGCCTCCTGAGCTGACCCCGAAGACCTGATGGGCGCCCGTTTTGGTCAGAAGCGCGTCTAAGTCTTCAACCTCCTCCTGGATGCTGTAATCTTCTTTGCTGTACGGGCCGCTGAGGTCACGACTACGCCGGTCGATCAGGTAGATGGTGAAAGCATCAGAGAGTTGCTCTGCAAGCTGCATATGATTGTAGCCTGACGACATAGTACCATGCACCACCACCACACCCGGACCGTGACCGATCTGGCGGTAGCCGATACGAGTGCCGTCTTGAGAGGTGACAAAGCCGGTTGTAGAGTGCTTCCGCTCGGTGGAAGTCGATTGATTTTTAGCGCTGGGTTTCGTTTCCATTTGCTGATATCCTTTTTTTGTTCCAAAATCATGGAAATTTCCGTGAAATCTTAGAGGAACGGCGTGTCTCACAAGTTTGTGCTCCATCTTCTAGGAGACCTGAGTAGTTACTCTCCCTCTATGCCTTCTCCTGAGGCGACCGCAGGTCGCCAGTCCTGACCTTCTCTGGTCAGAAGTGGAAAGCCCTGGTCACCCGCTCGTCCCAATTGACATGGTAGGAGTAGACCCAATCGAGGGCGGCCGGATTAGCGAAATGCTTGAGAAAGAACGGCGTCATCAGATCCCGCATGCGCACCTGGATGGGATTGGTGATGACCTTGCTCTGTCCCAATCTGCGGCCATACTGGACCGCGCGCTCGACCCGTGTTCGACGCAGGCGCTCATAGGTCGCGAACGCTTGTGTGTGATCCTCCTGGTCCCGCAGGCACCTGGCCAGGACGATGGCATCCTCCAGAGCCAGCGACGCCCCCTGTCCCGCATTGGGCGAAATCGCGTGGATCGCATCGCCGACCAGCACGACCCGTTCCCTGGACCAGAGCGGCTGGGTGCGAATGTCATAGATGGGATAGACGATGATCTTGCTCTCCGTCGCCCGGATCATCTCCGAGATGAGCGGCAAATCCTCCCGGAACAGATCCCGCATGCGCTCCTGCCATTCCTGGCTCTCGATCATCTCGATCTCTCCTCTCGCAGGAACCGTTTTCTGGGGGAAATTGACAAACCAGTAGAGTTCGCCAGCAGCGCTGACATGATAACCAAAGAAGGCGCGCTTGCCAAAGATGAAGTGCTGCATGTCCGGGGTGGCGGGAAAGCTGGCATGCTGTGCGAACCCCCCTGTACTCATCAGACCGGTGTATTGGGGGATGGGAGCGTCGGGATTGATGAGATGACGGGTACGCGAGTGCACGCCGTCACAGCCGAGCAGGAACGTCCCCTCGGTAGTGGTGCCGTCCTCGAAAGTAGCCGTCACGCCGTGCTCACCGGTCGCGAGGCCAACCAGCTTCTTACCAAAGGCGACCTTGATCCCCTGGCGCTCGGCTCCCTCACGCAGCACCAGGTGCAAGCGGGAGCGCAGGATATTGATGCTTGGGGCTCCGATTTCCGCCCGGGCTCCATTACGCACCTCCCCAAGCTGTTTGCCTTCCCCATTCCAGATCATCAGTCGAGGAATGGGCGATCCCTGCTGGGAAACGGGACCATCAAGCCCGAGTGGCTTGAGCACGTCGAGCCCATTGCAGGCCGTGTTCAAGAAGCTGCCTCCATAATCGGTCGACTCGTCTCGGGCCTCGTAGATCTCGGCCTCGATGCCTGCGCGTTGCAAGTAGAGAGCGGCGACCGGCCCGGCGATCCCGCAGCCAATAATCAATGCTTTTCTTGCAGATTTGTTCATTAGTAAAGTGTCCTTTCTGAGCATCTTGTGATCGAGTCTCAGATCTTGTCGTCACTATCCTCTGAGGGCTGGAACGCGAGGTCTGGACGAGCAACTTTCCAGCTGAGGATACCATCTAAGCGTTCTGTCAGAGTTCCGTCTTCGATGTCTTGAATGAGCTTCTGGACCCATACCTGCTCGTTTTCAAGCTGGGCCAGTTGATACTCATCTTCGAGAAGGAAAAGTCGATCTACGCCCCGTTGTCGACTGGTTTCTAGCTCAGCGCGCTGCTCCCGAATCTTTTCAGCAAGGGAGTGCACGCGATCTTCCAGGAGCGCAACGGCCTCGGAAGGTGAGAGATGAGCGATGAACGCCAGCCCGGCCACGAACTGGGTGTATTCCGTAGCGGGCGTACGGACCAGGGCACGCATCCAGTCCAGCAATTCAGCCTGTCCTGCCTCGTTTGTAGCGTAAATAGTGCGTTCAGGATGGCGTCCTTCCCGCCGGGTTTCCACAGGCACGATCAGCGCGAGCGACCGCAAGGTTTCGATCACAGAATAGAGAGCGCCAAAATTGAGCTTGACGATAGAAGCATGACCTCGCTGGCGCATGACTGCAGATATTTCATAGGGATGCATTGGGCGCTCGGTGAGCAGAGACAAGACAACTAGCGCCAGCAGGTTGGCTCGTTTGTGTGATGCCATCAGTACTTCCGTTGTAGAATTCATTGTTGTCAACTACTCTACCACGTCGGAGCTCTTCAGCTCTCTTTTCCTCCTTTTTTCTCAACCCTTAGCAAACGATACGCTATCATATGCTTTGACCACGCGCTTATTTTCATAAAGAAGAGGTTCCGTTCGTGCTATGTCTATTTCCCTCGATCAAGCAACGCGTCTGTTTTCGCTTGCATGCGCTCCAAGAACGTGTTTGGCGTTGGAGCAAACCACTGACGACCTCCCTTGTGCTCGGAACGTTTGCTGATCTGACCAGAGGCAGAGCCGAACTGCTGGCGGAAAACGCGCTGTTGCGACATCAATTGATCATCTTGCGTCGACAGATCAAACGACCAGTTTACCGGAAAACAGACCGAGTGCTCCTGGTATTTCTCGCTAGAATGGTTCGGACCTGGAAACAGGCGCTCTTTATCGTCCAGCCGGAGACGCTTCTGCGCTGGCATCGTGAGCTCTTCTGTGTTTTTTGGAAGCACACATCGAAAGCCCGCTCGAGAAAGCCGAGGCTCTCGCACGAGACCATCAGGTTGATTAGGGAGATGGCAGCGAACAACCGACTCTGGGGGGCAGAGCGCATTCGAGGTGAGCTGCTCAAGCTGGATATTCAGGTGAGTAAACGGACCATCCAGAAGTATATGAAGCAGATTCGCCCAAAACGAGCCAGTGGACAGAGCTGGAAAATCATCCTGCGCAATCATGCGGCAGAGGTATGGGCCTGTGATTTTTTGCAGGTCATGGATCTCTTCTTCCGTCCGCTTTTTGCCTTTTTCCTCATCGAACTGAAGTCGCGGAGAGTGATTCAGGTGAATGTGACGCGATCTCCGACGGATCTCTGGGTTGCGCAACAGCTGCGGGAGGCAACTCCGTATGGGCTAACGCCAAAATATCTCATTCGAGATACTGATCGCAAATTCGGGCCGAGTTTCGCACGTGTAGCAGCAACGAGTGGCATCAAGGTACTCCGAACGCCGTATCGAACCCCACGAGCAAATGCTGTTTGTGAACGCTTTCTGGGAAGCGTGCGACGAGAATGCTTGGATCACTTCCTGATCTTGCATGAAAAGCAACTCCACCGCCTTCTCAAGAACTATGTCCTGTACTTTAATCAAGCCCGACCCCATCAAGGGCTTGGACAGCAGATTCCGGAGCCAGCGATACTTTCTACACCTCCTCCCAACCAACCGGGCCAGGTGCTCTCGGTTCCGGTCTTGGGTGGGTTATACCATGACTACCGAAGGACAGCGTAAGCGCTGAAAAGCGTATTCAGTCGCGGATGTAAAATACGGATAGGAAATGGCTCTGTTGCATTTTCCGTGAATCGCTGTTGTGTATACCGGAATGAACAGCTATCGGTTGGCTTGCATAGCAGATCTACACTTGGGTAGGTTTCGTCCATGACCTTTGAATCACTAAAAGTGCAACAGAGCCACTTGACAGCCGTGCTTTACACATTTTCATACCTGCTCGACTTCAGGCGGAAAGATCTGTGCTCAATTCTCCAAGCAGTTCCCTCTATTTCACAAGGGTAAAGTGAAAGAAAAGGGAAACCGGGTTGATGCAAACGACGAGTTTGTGAACGGATGTACCAAGTAGCCAGTACAAGGCCTCGTCGTTTCGCTTGAGGAGAAGGTCGATACGATCGAAGATGCGCTTGAAGGTCTTAAGGAGCGTTTTGCACAGGCAGAAACGAGCAAAGCTGGAGATGGCCGCCTGGAAAAACGGCTGCAACAGATAGAGCGCAAGCTGGATACCCTACTGGCTACGCTGAAGAACGACGAAGCGAAAGTGAATCCAGAAGCCCCTCCACTTGGTAAGGGAGCACGACGCAAGGTGCAAAAAAGGCATGAGGACTCACCGCAGGTCAACAAGACCAGTACGGGAAGCGAATTACCGTAGAGAGCCTGGGAGACGCCCGGCGTTCATCTCGGGGTGCAAAATACCTTATCCCTTATGTCGATTCTTTTTAACAGAGTCTCCTTGCACCCGCCGCAGGCCCTCGGCCTCGAGCTGATGATTCACCAGCGCGCGATACTGTTCCACCTGGGCATGCGTATCCTCGCTGGACCAGCCAAGCTCACGCGCCATCAGGGCGGCTACCTCCGGAGCAACGCCTGCGCCTCGCTCTGCATCCTCCAGCATGATGCGCGTGCGCCTGGCCAACACATCCTCTAACGTCATCGCCATCTCGCCACGGCAGGCGTACACTACTTCGGCGCGCACATAGGGCAGTTCGGGCAAGAGACGCTCTCCCAGGCTGGCATCCTCGCCAATCAGGTCGAGAATGTTGCCTGTAATGCTGCCGAAGTTGAACGCGAGATGCTCCAAAATATCCTGAGTCAGACCAAGTTTACGGCCACGCGCCTCGATCTCCCCCTTCGCATCACGCCAGCCGATCGCACCAGCCAGTAGCAATTTCTTTGTAGGATGGGAGATGGGCATGCCATCCCGTTTGGCGAGGACATCGACCGTGTCCTGGGCCATGCGCCGGTAGGTCGTCAGCTTACCGCCCACAATAGTGATCATACCGCTGTTTTCCTGCAACACCGCGTGCGTGCGCGACAGATCGGCAGCCCGTGCGCCTCGTGATTTGACCAGGGGTCGGTAGCCCGCGTAGACACTGAGGATATCATCCTCGGTCAGATTAACCTCCAGGTAGTCGTTCACATGCTTCAAGAGATAGGCGATATCTTCCGGGCTGGCCTGCGGGTCGTCCAGGTCGCCTGTGCCGGTATCAGTCGTGCCGATGACGGCGCGCGCACTCCAGGGGATGACGTAGAGGATGCGCCCATCTTCGGTCTCGGGCAAGACTACCGCGGTATCGCTGATGTGCAGCCGCTCCCGAGCCACCACCAGGTGGATGCCCTTGCTCGGCTCGACGGTAGCCTTTGGCTCATCACCCGTCAGGGCTGCCACGTGCTCGGCGTAGACACCTGTCGCATTGATGATATGGCGAGCCGAGACGGTCACTTCCTGATTGGTCAGCACATCGCACACCATCGCGCCATCGAGCTTGCCATTGACACGGGTAAAGCCGGTGACCTGGGTATAGTTGGTCACGACCGCCCCGAACTGTGCCGCCGTGCGCAGCACGGTGACCGTCAGTTGCGCATCATTGGTCTGCGCGTCAAAGTACAGCAGCGCTTTGTTGAGACCCTGGCTGCGCAACTTGGGCACGCGCCGCAGCGTCTCCTGGGCACTGATGCGCTTATGGCGACCGATGTTGAGCCGTCCAGCCATCAAGTCGTACATCCACAGGCCGATATCGAGCACGAAGGCCAGGCCAAAAGAAGTTGGTGGCCTCACGGGCAAGCTACTGGGCCAACGCATCTGCGCGTAGACCGGGATCACAAAGGCCTGTGGCCGCACCAGGAAAGGGGCATGGCGGACCATCAGCCCGCGCTCGACCACGCCCTCATGGATCATTGGGAAGTCAAATTGGGGCAGGTAGCGAATGCCGCCATGTGCCAGCTTGGTGGATTTGCTGCTGGTTCCGCTGGCGAAATCGACTTTTTCCACCACTGCGACACTGTAGCCGCGGGCAGCCGCGTCGAGAGCAACGCCCGCCCCGGTAATGCCGCCCCCGATCACCAGCACATCAAACCTCTCTCGCGCCAACCGTTCTACATTTGCTGTTCGTGCAGTAGCTGCTAAAGGTTCCATGGCTCTTCTCCTCATCAGTTTCATTATCCATCAAACGGCCAATTGCAGCAAGAGGCGCCTGGCTGCAAGCCCTTTCCGTCAGGGCTGTGGTATTTGATACACTGACTACCTACTTATTCAGATAGTATTAATCCTTTGGAGCAAGTTGTGCCTTCGCAGCACTGACAAGCCTATCTGGTGTAAACCCGAACTTGACCAGCAAATCCTTCAGTGGTGCAGAAGAGCCAAAGGTTTGCATCCCAATGATCGTTCCCTTCAGGCCGGTGTAATGGGCCCAGCCCAGCGTCGAGGCCTGTTCCACTGCGACCCGTGCCGTCACGTCCGGCGGCAGGACGTGGTCACGGTAGTCCTGATTTTGCCGCTCAAACAGTTCCCAGGAGGGCATACTCACCACACGGGCCTTGATCCCCTCTTGCTTGAGCTGTTCGTAGGCCTGCAGGCATAGCGGGACTTCACTGCCGGTCGCCAGCAGCAGAACCTCCGGCTTGCCACCGTCCGCGTCTGCCAGGATATAGGCCCCTTGAGCGACGCCCGTGGCTGGCGCGTAGATCGAGCGGTCAATAATGGGCAAGGCTTGTCGCGAGAGGACAAGAGCGGCTGGTTCATGATGCAACTGCATGATCACGCGCCAGGCCTCGACGACTTCATTGGCATCAGCCGGCCGTAACACGATGAGCCCGGGGATGGCACGCAGTGAAACAAGCTGCTCTACCGGTTGATGGGTAGGTCCATCCTCACCAACACCAATCGAATCATGGGTGAAAATGTAGATGACGGGGATTTCCATCAGGGCGCTCAGCCGGATGGCCGGACGGGCATAATCACTAAAGATCAGGAAAGTGGACCCAAAGGGGCGTACCTTCGCCAGTGCTAATCCATTGAGGATGGTCCCCATCCCGAACTCGCGCACACCGAAATGGAGGTTGCGGCCAGCAGGGGTATTGGCCTCAAAATCGCCAGCACCCTCGAAGGTCAGGCGCGTCTTCGTCGAGGGAGCAAGATCAGCAGAGCCGCCCACCAGCCAGGGAACATTCCTGGCAAGTACATTCAGCACTTTCCCTGATACGTCTCGCGTGGCCATACCGCGAGGATCGGGGGCAAACGACGGTAAGTCGCGATCCCAGCCGTCCGGCAATTCACGCCACTGGATCCTGCGCAGTTGATCGGCCAGCTCTGGATAGTCCTGCTGGTAGGACTCGAACAGGGTAGACCATGCCGCGTAGAGTTGAGCGCCGCGCTTCCCTATTCCTTCCTGGAAATGCTCTCGCACGCCGTCAGGCACCAGGAATTTCGCGTTCTCCGGCCAACCGTAGGAACGCTTGGCGAGACGAACCTCTTCCTCGCCAAGCGGCTCGCCGTGGGCCTCCTTCGTATCTTGCTTATGCGGCGCTCCATAAGCGATATGACTATCCACAATGATTAACGTTGGGCGATCGTGCGTCGTTTTAAAGACCCGAAAAGCTCGCTCCAGCATTTCCAGGTCATTCACATCTCCCACCCGTGTCACGTTCCAGCCATAAGCGATGAAGCGCGTGGCCACATCCTCACTAAAGGCCAGACTTGTCGGGCCTTCAATACTAATGCGGTTGTTATCGTAGATCCAGCAGAGGTTAGAGAGTTTGAGATGTCCAGCCAGCGAAGCGGCCTCACTGCTGATACCCTCCATCAAGCACCCATCTCCGCCTAGCGCGTAGACGTCGTAATTAAACATCTCGAAGCCGGGGCGATTGAAGTGCGCGGACAGCCAGCGTCCAGCAATAGCCATACCAACACTGGTTGCGACCCCCTGACCGAGCGGACCGGTGGTCACCTCGACTCCCGAGGTCCAGCGATATTCGGGATGACCTGGGCATTTGCTATTAAGCTGGCGGAAGTGCTGAATGTCATCAAGCTTGACCGATAATTCACCCAGGCGTTCATATTTCGCATTCACTGCTTTGACGCCTGTCAGATGAAGGATGCTATAGAGCAGCATCGAGGCATGGCCAGCAGAGAGAACAAAGCGATCCCTGTTCATCCAGATAGGGTTTTCAGGATCAAACCGCAGCAGACGCTGCCAGAGACAATAGACTAAGGGTGCTAGAGCCATTGGTGTACCAGGATGCCCAGAGTTGGCCGCCTGGACTGCATCCATCGACAGCGTACGTATGGTATTGATGGAGAGCTGGTCGATGGCTGCTGCTTCTACTTGTGTACTCATGAATGTGCCCCTCTCAACGATAGTGTTGCAAAAATCGTGACGGAGTGTTCTGAACATTCGCCACCACCTCTACTTTATCCAATCCGTCAATCCTTTGCAACAGAGCTCTCATCTCCGCTATCTTCAATAGTTATCGGTCGACGTTTCAGTATTACTGTCGCGAGAGGCGGCAGGGTTAAAAGAATGGAGTGCGGGCAGGACTGCCAGTGCATCGGCCCGCTGGGCATTGGTTGACCGTTCTCCAGCCCACTACCACCATAGCGTGTGGCATCGCTATTGATCAGTTCATAGTATTCTCCCGGATCTGGTACTCCCAACCGGTATCCGTGGCGCGGTACAGGCGTGAAATTACTGACAAAGAGAAGTGTATCATCAGCGTTATTACTACGTCGCATAAAAGACACGACACTATTATCGGTATCGTGCAAGTCAATCCAGGAAAACCCGGCGGGATCGTAGTCTAGCGCGCTTAAAGCTGGCTCGCGTTGGTAAAGCTGGTTCAGGTCACGCAAGTACTGCTGCAATTGGGCATGGCGAGCATCGTTTGGCGGCTCGAACAAATGCCAGTCCAGGCTTTGCGTGTAATTCCACTCCTGCCATTGCCCAAATTCGCTCCCCATAATGAGGAGCTTTTTGCCCGGGTGTCCCCACATGTAGCCATAGAAAGCACGCAGGTTGGCGAACTTTTGCCACGAGTCCCCAGGCATTTTCGAGAGCAGCGATTTTTTGCCGTAGACCACCTCATCATGCGAGAGCGGCAGCACAAAGTTTTCGGTATAAGCGTACATCAGCGAAAAGGTGATACTGTTCTGATGATAGCGCCGGTAGGCTGGATCGAGGCTCATGTAGTCCAGCATATCGTGCATCCAACCCATGTTCCACTTCAAGCTGAAACCTAATCCACCCATATAGGTCGGGCGAGTGACCATGGGCCAGGCCGTTGACTCCTCGGCGATGGTGAGCGTTCCAGGCTGTTCGGCGTAGACTGCCTCGTTCAGTTGGCGCAAGAAATCGACCGCCTCTAGATGCTCCCGCCCACCATAACGGTTAGGGCTCCACTCGCCCGATTTGCGCGAGTAGTCCAGATAAAGCATGGAGGCGACGGCATCGACCCGCAGGCCGTCAATATGATACTCACGCAGCCAGAACAGGGCATTGGCGATCAAGAAATTGCGCACCTCGGAACGGCCATAATCAAAGACGTAGGTGCCCCATTCTTTATGTTCGCCTTTGCGCGAGTCCGCGTATTCGTAGAGGTGAGTACCATCAAAATAGCTCAAAGCATAGTCATCCTTGGGGAAGTGCGAGGGCACCCAGTCGAGCAAGACCCCGATGCCCTGCTGGTGCAGGTAGTCCACAAAGTACTGAAAATCTTCCGGTGTGCCAAAACGACTGGTGGGTGCATAGTATCCTCCCACTTGATAGCCCCACGAGCCATCGTAGGGATACTCGGTCATCGGCAGCAGTTCCACATGGGTAAAGCCGAGGTCTTTAACGTAGGAAGCCAGCGCGTGTGCCAACTCACGATAGGTCAGCAAGCGTTGTTCCCCTTGTTCATTGACCGCGCGCCGCCATGAGCCTACATGTACCTCATAGATGGAGATCGGTGAAGATAACTGGTGGTGCTGCGCCCGCTCTTGTATCCATGCTTCATCCTGCCACTGGTGCTGGTGTATGTCGGCAACGATACTGGCCGTCTTGGAGCGCAGTTCGGCGGCAAACCCATAGGGGTCGCTCTTCTCGACAGTGTAGTTGTTGAAGCGCGAGGTGATGGCGTACTTGTAGAGTGCTCCCGCGGCCAGACCCGGTACGAAGCATTCCCAGACTCCCAAATCCTGATGACGCAGTTGCATAGGAGTGGCTCCATGCCGCCAATCGTTGAAGTCGCCGATCACGGAGATGGAGCGTGCATTGGGAGCCCAGACCGCAAAGTTGACGCCTGTCACCCCGTTGACGGAGCGGAGATGAGCTCCCATTTTCTCATAGATGCGATAGTCTTTCCCCTGTCCAAACAAGTGCAGGTCGAATTCGCTCAAGATGGAGGGAATTTCCTGATCTCGAATGGAAGCTTCATCTGGCAAACTACCGTGCTGTTGTGCAGTCATGCTTGGCCTCCTCGTTCTGTGCCAGCAGCGAACTGCTCCTGCGCCTTTAGCTTCAGCCCTTTGTATGGCACATGTCTCTATTGCAGGCATTCAGGAGCGTGTGCTGGCCAATCATGAGCATTCCGCCAACTAGGGTGCGAAGGTTATGCGCCGGGCCAAATCACGCTCCCAGCCATGCGCGAAGGTGCGGACCTCCACCGTCTCGCCGCTGGGCACAGTGTCGCTCGGAAAGTCCTCCGGGCGCAGGTCGGTGCCGATCTTGCAGTTGCGACCAACCTTCAGGTTATCCGGCAGGTGCGCGCGTTTACCGATGAGTGTGATGCCAGTGTCCAGCCGGGTCGGTTCCAACTTGTTCGGCGTCATATCATCGCCATAGCCAATCTGGCTGTTCTTGCCGACCACAACCTCTTTATCCAGGATCGCGCGGTCAATCACGCTTCCGGCGCCGATGACGCTGTCAAAGAGCACAATGGAGTCCCGCACCAGCGCTCCCTCCTCGACGACGACGCCCGGCGAGAGCACGCTGCGCTCGACCCGTCCCTTAATGATACAGCCATGCGAGATCAAGCTGCTGACGAGCTGCGCCCCACTGCGAATTTGGGCGGGTGGCCGCTCCTCGCTGCGGGTGTGAATCACCCACGATGGATCATAGAGGTCGAAGGCGGGGCGATCACCAAGCAATTCCATGTGCGTCTCCCAGAAGGAGTGCACGGTCCCCACATCCTGCCAGTACCCGGTAAAGGGATAGGCAAAGACTCCTTCGCCCTTCGTCACCATTGAAGGGATAATGTTGCGGCCAAAGTCATGCTGGGTTGCGACGCCGCCTTCGGCGGCGCGTGCATCCTCGATGAGCACCCGGGCCAGCGTATCGCGAGCGAACACGTAGATGCCCATGGAACCCAGCGTGCCGCGCGGTTCTTTGGGTTTCTCTTCAAATGAGATGACCCGTCCCTCGGCATCGGTTTCCAGAATGCCAAAGCGGTGCCCTTCCTCGAGAGGCACGACCACAGCGCCAAGAGTGACATCGGCGCGGCGCTGCTGGTGGAACGCGATCATCGGCCCGTAGTCCATGCGATAGATGTGGTCCCCGGCCAGGATGAGCACGTAGTCGTAGCTCGATTCCATAATGTAGCTCAGATTCTGGTAGACTGCGTCGGCGGTGCCCTGGTACCAATCCGACTCCTGGCGTCCCAGGTAGGGCTGGAGCAGGCGCACTCCGCCCTGCTGGCGATCCAGGTCCCAGGGTTTACCAATGCCGATATGATCGTGCAGCGAGTGGGGGCGATACTGGGTCAGGACCGCGACATCAAAAATGCCGGAGTTGACGCAATTGCTCAGGGCAAAATCAATGATGCGGTACTTGCCGGCGAATGGGACGGCGGGCTTGGCGCGTTTTTGGGAGAGGAGGCTCAATCGCTCGCCCTGGCCTCCGGCCATAATGACTGCTAGCACTTTACTCATAGCACAGCTCATCCTTTCTGCATGGAGTCCGTACCCCTTCACTTCACGGAGGGGACGGTTCATTCTACCCTACGAGCGGATCTTCCTTTTCTTGGGGAAGAGCGCCTGAGCGCTCTTCCCCAAGATGGTTGCGTTGCGCAACCCAGGCGTTCTCCTCATGTGGTATGATAACAAATAACAAACTCTGCGTACTGGTCCTCGGCCTGTTTAATGAATACAGCCTGCTTATTAATAAGTAAAGAGGCATGGAGTATGATTGAGAAGTCAATTCAGCAACATAATCTATACCCTCGTCAATCTGTATCATACTCCCATTCACCTTCATCAGCAACATGGCGGAAGACCTCCATCCTCTGAACAAAAGTGAGGACAGCATGACAAACGACAGGCACTGCAACATTCTGATGGTCGCTACTGAGGCCGTTCCCTTTGCCAAGGAGGGCGGCGTCGCCGATGTCATCGGCAGTCTGCCCAAAGCACTGGCGGCTCTGGGCCACGATGTCCGCATTTTTCTGCCCCGCTATGGAACCATCGATCCCACCCGCTGGGCGCTCAAACCCACGGGCGTCGTGCGCACGCTCCACATGTCCGGCTTCGACCAGGCCGTATCTATCTACCAGGCCACCCTCCCCGACTCGCCAGTCATCGTCTACCTGCTGGACCATGACTACTTCTTTGGCCGCCATCAGCAGATCTATCTCGGCCTGGACCAGCGCGACGAGCAGCGCCGCTTCCTCCTGTTTTGCCGCGGCCTGCTTGATGCCCTCCCTCACCTGGGCTTTGCTCCCGACATCATCCACCTCAACGATTGGCAGACGGCCCCCTGCGCCGCCTACCTGCGCACAACCCATCGCTATCTCCTGCGCAAGGGAGCAGCCCGCGTCGTCTACACCGTGCATAACCTGCAATACCAGGGGCGCTGGGACCTCTCCATCCTGCATGAGGCCGGGCTGGACCCCGCGCGCGTCTTCACCCCGGACGGCCTGGAGTTCTGGGGCGACGTGAACTGGATGAAAGGCGGCATCATGTTCGCCGACGTGGTGACCACCGTCTCGCGCCGCTACGCCGAGGAGATCCAAACGCTTGACTTTGGCTGGGGCCTCGATGAGGTCCTCTTCCAGCGCCACCCGCGCATCTTCGGCATTCCCAATGGCCTCGATTGGGATGCCTGGAACCCCGCCACCGACAGCGATATTGCCGCCCGCTACACGGCAGCGGATGCCCCATCGGCCAAAGCGCGCAATCGCACGGCACTGCGGCAGGAGTTTGATCTGCCGGATGATCCGGGGCTGCCGCTGGTGGGCATCGTCAGCCGGCTGGTCGATCAGAAAGGCTTCGATCTCCTCGCTGATATCGCCGCGGAGTTGGGCGAACTGCCGCTGCAACTGGTGGTGCTGGGCACCGGGCACCCGCAATACGAGCAGTTGTTCCGCGATCTGGCTGCCACCACCAGCAACGTTCGCGCGCGCATCGGCTTCGACTCCGCCCTCTCCCACCGCATCTACGCTGGATCGGATTTCTTTCTGATGCCCAGCGCCTTCGAGCCGGGTGGCCTGGGGCAGTTGATCGCGCTGCGCTACGGTACCCTGCCTATCGTCCATGCGACCGGTGGCCTGGCCGACACCGTGACCGATCTGGATGCCGATCCCGGCGCCGGTAACGGCTTTAGCTTCAGGGAATACACGGCCTCCGCTCTGCTCGATGCACTTCACCGCGCGCTGTGGCACTACGCGGAGCGCGAGCGCTGGCCAGCTCTCATTGCACGTGCCATGGCCTACGATTCGCGCTGGTCCGCCAGCGCCCAGGCCTATAGCGACCTGTACCGGCGTGTGCTACGCCTCCCGCCCATATGAGCAGGAGCCTGGTAAATACTTCCTCTCATGGTCCCTTATTTAATTTTTAAGGTTCATTATTGCTGAGCTGCCCATTGTAGCGCCAGGATATGGAGCAGGCCTGCAGGGCTTCCCTCGTGATCGCCCTGCAAAGTTTTCCTTCTTGAATAACCTTCAAGTGCCTAAGGGGTAGTGCTAACGAGGAACACGACCCCTACAGGCAACGAGGAACAAACAGCGCTCCTCGTTGCCCGTTTTTCGCACGCATCAGGCAGCCGCTGGCACAGTAGCTTCTTCCTCAACCGCAATGGGGCGTTTGAGGACAAACAGGGCACCTGTCGTGACCAGCGTGCCAATGACAATGGCGAGCAGGTACATGGGCAGGTTGGTGACCACATTCGGGATGGGCAGGACGAAGATTCCACCGTGCGGAACACGCAGTTGACAGCCGAAGAGCATCGACAACCCCCCCGCCACTGCCGAGCCCAGGATACAGGCCGGTATCACGCGGAACGGATCTTCTGCGGCATAGGGAATGGCCCCTTCGGTAATAAAGGCCAGCCCGAGCACCCACACGGACTTGCCGGCTTCCTGCTCGTCATGCGTAAAGCGGTTCTTGAACAGGAAGGTTGCCAACCCCAACGCCAACGGCGGCGTCATGCCAGCGGCCATCACCGCGGCCATGGGGGTATAGATCCGGCTGGCCAGCAGTCCGACCGCCACCGCGTAGGCCGCTTTGTTGACCGGGCCGCCCATATCGACGGCCATCATCCCACCCATGATCAGGCCCAGCAGCAGCGCGTTGCCTGTCCCCAGCCCCTTCAAGAAGTTGGTCAGGCCTTGGTTGATCAGGTGGACGGGCGGGCCAATCACGAAGATCATCAGCAAGCCGACAATGCCCACTCCAAGCACCGGCAGGATCAGCACCGGCATCAGGCCAGCCAGGTTGCGCGGCAGCCTGATCCATCTGTTGAGCCAGTAGACCACGTAGCCGCCCAGGAAGCCCGCCGCGATGCCGCCCAGGAACCCGGCGCCAATAATGGTCGTCGACAGGAGCCCACCGACCATGCCTGGAGCCAGGCCGGGACGATCAGCGATGGAGTAAGCGATGAAGCCTGCCAGGATGGGCACAAAGAGCACGAATGCGCCATTCGCGCCGATCTGGAAGAGCGCCCAGCCCAGGCCACTGGTCGCTTTGTCCACATTGATGCCCCCGAATGCAAAGCCCAGCGCGATCATGATGCCGCCTGAAACCACGAACGGGATCATATACGAGACGCCCGTCAGGAGATGCTTGTAGGGACCACCGCGAGCTTTTGTCTGTGTCGCCTTCGCTGCTTGTACCTGTGCAGCATAGTCCGCTCTGGCGGCTGGGGCAGGACCTGCCGCGGCAGAGGCCAGGGCATCCTTAACCAGGGCCTGACCATCTTTGATCGCGGCATTCGTGGAGGTTTCATAGATAGGTTTACCCGCAAAGCGGCTCTTATCCACTTTGGTGTCGGCGGCGATGATGACCAGGTCCGCTGCCCGCACGTCGGCCTCGGTCAACGTATTTTGCGCCCCCACCGACCCCTGGGTCTCCACTTTAATTGTATGACCCAGCGCTTCCGCTCCTTTCTGTAAGCCTTCTGCTGCCATAAAAGTATGGGCAATGCCTGTTGGGCACGAGGTGATTGCGACGATCTTCTTGGCGGAGTCCATTTTGGCAGCGGGAGCGGTGGGACGGGCGGCAACCTGGGCTAGCGCCTTCTTGACCACCCCCTGACCGTCGTGGATGGCGTCTTGGGTGGAGGTTTCATAGACAGGTTTGCCCGTAAAGCGGCTCATATCCACTTTGGTGTCGGCGGCGATAATAACCTGGTCCGCTCCCCGGATATCAGCCTCGGTCAGCGTATTTTGCGAGCCAACGGATCCCTGCGTCTCCACTTTGATCGTGTGGCCCAGCGCTTGCGCACCCCGCTGCAGGCTTTCCGCTGCCATGAAGGTATGGGCGATGCCCGTCGGGCATGAGGTGATTGCGACTATGTTCGCCATGTTGGTTCTCCCTGTGTGTCAAAGATAAAGCCAGAGCAACTCTTATGCACTACGAGGAACACGAGTAGAGATACGGACGGACACCTGCTGGACGTACGCCTGAAGCACCTCAGGAGCAGGAAGGTTGTGACCGGCATATGTGATCGCCCCGAGCGAAAAGGCCGTGGCGAGGCGGGCGCAATCAGACAGGCTCAATCCCTGGACCTGGCCTGCGATCAGCCCCGCCACCATCGCATCACCAGCGCCAACCGTACTTTTCACCTGCACCGGAGGAGGGGTCGCGATCAGCGTAGTGGCTGCATCGACAAACAGCGCGCCCCGCTCGCCCATGGAAATAACCACCAGCTGTATGTCGCCCAAGAGTTGGCGAGCCGCTTGCTCAATAGCGGCTTCATCCGCAAGCGATTGTCCGGTCAGCTGTTGCAGTTCGTCCACATTAGGCTTGACAATGGTTGGGCCTGCCCACGCACCTTCCCGGAGGGCTTCGCCGCTGGTGTCCAGCACCACCTGCTTACCACGCCTCTTGAGCTGGGTGACGATCGTGGCATAGATCGCTGCAGGCACGCCCGGGGGCAAATTACCCGACAACGCAAACCAGTCATAGGAAGCGGCAAGCCCTTCGATTGTTTCCAGTAAGGTGTTCATCGCCTCTGTAGTAGGAAGCAGACCCGGCATGTTGATGTCGGTTGTCTGCTGGTTCGCTTCATCGACGATTTTAACCCCAATGCGGGTACTTCCGGGAATGCGCACAAACCGATCGTCGATCCCCTTGCGCGCAAAGAGCTGCTCGAAGATGTCGGCGTTTTCCTGGCCCAGAAAACCCGTCACGGCAGTGGCGTGGCCGTAGTCCGCTAAAAACGAGGCCACATTGACCCCTTTGCCGCCCGCGTCGAATTGCATCGTCTGGCCGCGGTTGACTGTGTTCGCTTGAAAAGCATCGACCCTGACCGTCATATCAATCGCCGGGTTGAGCGTCACGGTTGCGATTCTCATAGACTACGCACCTCCGCCGCTGTACGGCACTGCAATGCCTGTTGTGCGATACGCTGCATTTCTGAGAGCGAGTGGCTGCGGATCTCTGCTTTCACTGCCGCAATGCTAGGCACACTCACGCTCAGCTCTGACACCCCCAGCCCTGTTAAGATCACCGCTCCTTTGAGGTCACCAGCCAGGCCCCCACACACCCCGACCCACTTGCCCGCACCCCGGGCCGCCTGCACGGTGCGCTCGATCATGCGCAGCACTGCCGGGTGCAGCGCGTCGGCCTGCCGAGCCAATTGTGGATGCAGTCGATTCATAGCCAGCGTGTACTGGGTCAGATCGTTGGTGCCGATGGAGAAGAAATCGACTTCCCGGGCAAGGTGATCAGCCAGGATGACGGCGGATGGCACTTCGATCATGATTCCAAGAGGCACAGGCGGCGCGTTTAACTCCTGCCGCACCTGTTCGGTAATGGCACGTGCCCGCTCCACATCTTCGAGCGTAGAGATCATGGGGAACATGATGTGGATCCGACCATAGGCGGCGGCTCGATAGATGGCCCGCAGTTGGGGAATGAACAGGTCGGGGCGCACCAGGCACAGACGAATCCCTCTCACGCCCAGGAAGGCATTATCTTCCTTAGGTAAGTGGAGGTATGGCACCTCTTTGTCGCCCCCAATGTCCAGCGTGCGAATAATCACTGGACGGCCGTCCAGCGCCTGCGCCATCGCCCGGTAGGCCTCGAACTGTTCGTCTTCCGACGGGATCGAGTTCCGGGCCAGGAACAGAACCTCCGTGCGCATCAAGCCAACGCTCTCGGCACCCGCTTCGATAGCTTTCGGGGCGTCGGCAGCGCGATTGATGTTGGCTGCCACCTCCACCCGGTATCCGTCGGTGGTGACTGCGGGCGCCAGGCTGTTGGCACGGGCTTCGTCTTGCTGCCGTTGCCCCTGCTCTTGCACGTTCCTGGCCGCCTGCACATCGGCTTCGCTCGGCTTGAGATAGAGTTTGCCGCTCTCGCCATCCAGGATGCCCAGCGTGCCGTTGGGCACGTCGAGCACCGCTTCCCCAGCACCCACAACAGCAGGCACGCCGAACCCCCGCGCCAGAATGGCAGTATGGGAAGTGGGGCCACCTTTAGCGGTACACAGGCCCAGGATCATATCCAGATCGAGCATGGCGGTGTCGGATGGGGTTAAGTCGTCAGCGAGGAGAATAGCGGGCGCATCGAGGGCCACGGCGCGCTCGTCAGCCGTTCCGACCAGCTGCTTCAGCACCCGCTGCCCCACGTCGCTCAGGTCGACGGCACGCCCCGCGATGATGGGGTCGTCGAGTTGCTGCATCTGGTGCACGCGTTCATCCATGACATGCTGCCAGGCCCAGGCGGCGCTGTGTCCTTGATAGATGAGAGAAATAGTCTGCATCACGAGAGCAGTATCGTTGAGAAATTCGGCATGCACGCGGAAAATGGCCGCCTTGCCCGAGCCGAGGCGGGTTTTGACCTCCTCATGCAGCCGGTTCAGCTCATCCTGGGCGGCATTCAGTGCCTGTTGGAACTGGTCCCCTTCGCTGATCGGGTCGCCGGCTTGGTCGGTGACGACGAGGACGGACTGCTGCTGGTACTTGCGCACCGGGCCGATAGCGAGCCCGCCGGAAGCGGGAATGCCAACAATGGTCGCGCCTGCGGCTTGCGGAACCCAGCCCTGACTGTCACGGCCAGGAGCCGGGGGGAGCTGCTCTTCCGGCTCATCCCCAAGCCCTACGGCAATGGCAGACTGGAGGGCATCGAGGGCAGCGGCGGCATCAGAGCCCTGGGCCGAAACGCGAACAGTCGCGCCATGTTCGACGCCCAATTGCAACAGGGAGATAAGGCTCTTCCCATTGGCGACGGCATCACCGTAACGCACTTTGATGTCGGCCTGAAAACGCTTGGCCAGATCGACAAAGGTAGCGGCAGGACGGGCATGCAGTCCGGTCTTGTTCAGGATCACCGCATCTATGAAGTTCGCATAATCAGCCAGATCGGCGCTCTTAGGAGGTGCGGCAGGGCGCTCACCCGTCAAGGCTTCGATGATGTCGCGCGGATCGGTCGTCTGGGTCAGGCGGGCCACTTGCTCCTCGTCGCCCAACACACGAGTGAGCCGTCGCAACATCTCAATGTGTTCGTCGGACTTGGCCGCGATCCCCACGACGAGATGTGCGATTTCCCCGGGATTCCAGGTCACACCTGCAGGCACTTGCACGACGGCAATGCCCGTCTGCTTGATCAAGTCGCGGTCTTTGGGCAGGCCGTGGGGAATCGAGATGCCATTGCCGAGATAGGTGTTGGCCACTTCTTCCCGGCCAAGCATGCTGGCAATATAACCCGCATCGATGTACCCACTGTCCACCAGGAGTTGACCGGCCTGGCGGATGGCCTCCTGCTTATCAGCCGCCCTGGCTTGCAAGCGGATTAGACGCTCATCAATTGTGACCATAATGCCTCCAAAGGGTTCATGAGGGAAGGATTGTCCTACTCTTTAGATATTATTACTATTTATGGGCTAGCTCCTGCCCAGTTCTCAAGGCAGAAGGGGTATGTTCTTTAGAAAACCGCTCACCTCCCTTCTTGGTAGAAGCACCACCAGAGTAGTGCATCAACAGCTCTCTTGCGGCGGGCTCTCCTCCTTTGCTTCACCTTTGCATAGCGCATCAGTCTCTAGCGGGTAGATGGCGAGCAACGTCAAGTGGAGATCACGTACTTTGCTGAGTAGACCGTACAGTGCGGCCTGGTCGACGACCTCGCCCGTGAGAATAGTTTCTCCGTTTGCCTCGGTGGTGATTGTCAGCCCCCCGAACCAGGACGACCAGTGCTGAGCGAGCTGCTCTTTGAGACGAATCTGGTAGACCGGCATCTCTCCTCCTTACTATGCGTTGCTCGCTGCTTGACAGGGTACTATGCTGGTATCTTCTGAGGAGTGTAGCTGACCGCAGGGGGACAAGACAGTACCCAAAAGGAGTAATTCCTGGGTGATTTTTGCCCAGGATGGGGGTGAAGCCAACTCCCATCACGAGCTATTCCTTATAATACACGGGCACTGCATCTGCTCGGCGCACTCAACAGGATGCGGCACGCGCATCTGGAGGTGTCCTCTGGCTCCCCTGCTCCTAAGTACAATCAAATAACAAACGCGGCACTGCTCACCAAGAGCGAGCGGATTCAATCCCGCAGAAGTTGCTTGATTGTACTTAGTGTCCAATCACTTGACCTTTTCGGTTTTCTGATGTATCCTTACCGCTCAGAGGGCGGCACCGGAAGCATGTTTTCTCGATCCGCTTGAGGATACTGAAACTAGAGCAGATGCAGTGCCCGCGCTTTCGCCATCGCCTGCACGCGGTTCTGCACTCCCAGTTTGCCATAGATGTTCATGACGTGCTTCTTGACCGTGTTCACACTCAGCACTAGCTTATGGGCGATCTCACTGTTAGAGGCTCCCTCCAGGAGCAACAGGAGGACTTCGCGCTCCCGAGCTGTGAGCGGTTCCACCAGCGCATTGGCTGGGGGGGCATGCCGCGGGATCTCGATCACTCCC
>WNFI01703597.1_pt1 | contig 25559 bp, 32 predicted proteins | sample 5400471 | NCBI WGS metagenome assembly WNFI01 (sample SAMN13153348, study PRJNA577476) | soil metagenome | isolation source: 100 cm saprolite on Douglas fir-dominated hillslope | place: USA:California | collected 2013-09-17 | reverse complement strand
CTGCCGTGTCACCGCGTCAGCACGGCATCAGGTGACCGCGGGCTCCGGCACAAGCTTCGAGTTTGTGAGGCCTAGTAGCCATTATATCCTCAACATACCTTGTCCTGACACGTCTTATCGCGCCTCAGCACCCAAAGAGTATTCTCGAAACATCCTCGTTGGCAGTGAGATCTTCACATGAACGTTATTGGGCGACGCGCCACTCGTTCCACTTCCGCAACGCAGACATTCATTCCTTTACTTCGATTCGAAGCAAGGAAACATGTGCTACGCGCGGTTCCACGGGTTTCCTTCTCCACTTTTACTCGTAAACGTGCTTCCTTTCCTGGAGGTCCGTCTCAGGGTATGATGATGAATATGAATGTGCCACCAGAAAAAGGTGCCGCATTGAAGCAATACGTAACGTTTTCATCTGATGTAGCTTCCCTTGGTATTATTATTTACGGATTATTTGACAGTCTGTTGATTTAACTGCACTCGCGAAAGAAGGGAAACTCGATCCAACTATTGGCAGGGATGAGGGTATGTATGCGCAAATACATACATATATTCCCGATTCCTTCCAATAATAATTTTTTCTCTCCGCCTTTCACTAGAGATTCGTCGTACTATCCAGAGTATGCCTGCCGCGCGACACTCGGGATATCGGTCATTTAGGTTTTACATCTCTTAGTTTTGTCTCGACGGACCAAGTCAAACCCCGTACTACTAGGTCCAGCTGGTGTTGGAAAAACTGCGATCCTTGAGGGCTTAGCCAGTAGAATCATCAAGAAAGAAGTTCCGGAGGTAACCCTTATACACCCACCCCTTGTCTCTCTCTCGAATCTGAGTTTTTTTTAAATCACAAACAGTCGCTTTTTGGCAAGCGGGTGCTGTCAATTGATCTTGCTGGACTGGTTTCAGGCTCCGGAATACGTGGTCAGTTCGAGGAGAAGTTCAAAGCTTTGCTAAAGGATATTGACGAGGAGGGTGGAAACGTCATTTGCTTTATCGACGAGCTTCGTGCGTACAATATGTTGATTACCTTTTTGATCAAGACTCATTCAGTCACGAACATCACCCAGATACATTATTGAACCTTGGTAAGGCCGAGGGATCGGTAGATGCAGGAAATATGATTAAGCCGGCGCTCGCCCGTGGGCTACAGCTTGTAGGCGCTACCACTCGTGAGTGGTAGATCCCTGTTATCGTATTTTTCCTAGCTCTGATATTTCTGTTTCCAGTTGACGAATATCGAAACACAATCGAGAAGGACCCTGCGCTGGCACGACGATTTCAGCCCGTGAAAATCGAGGAGCCGACAGTGGAGTCAACGGTTTCTATTCTTCGTGGATTGAAGCCCAGATACGAGACCCATCATGGTGTTGGTATCAGTGATGGAGCACTCGTTATTGGTGAGAGGCGGGCTTCTCGTCGTGGCATGTTCTACTTGAGTTTATTACCTTGCTCTAGCCGCAGTGTACTCGTCCAGATACATCTCAGATAGGTTTCTTCCTGATAAGGCCATTGACCTTATTGATGAAGCTGCATCTGCCCTTCGCCTCGCACAAGAGAGCAAGCCTGATGAACTCGAGAAGCTAGATAGAGAAATCATCACACTCGAGGTGGGATTCTCCTTTGTATCAACTCTACATTGGATAGCTGAAACTCTGCGTCCAGATTGAGGCCTCGTCTCTGAGAAATGAGACAGATCCTCTCAGTACATCTCGTCTCTCCACTCTTCAAAATGAGCTGGAAGAGAAGAAAAGGCTTGCAGCAGATTTCACCACAGCTTGGCAAGCATCTCGTGCTCGACTTGCGAACCTGAAAACCGTGAAGGAGAGTGTAGAGAGGAAGAAACATGAACTCGATGTCTCGCAACGTGATGGAGATTTTGAGCGTGCCTCTAAGCTTCGATACTTGGAAATCCCTGAGTTAGAAAAAAAGGCTAAGCAGCTTGAAGAAGAGGGCGAAAAGAATGCCCCCTGGTACCGGTGACCTTAAGAGCCTTGTTGTTGTCCGTGATCGAGTTACCTCGGATGACATTGCCAAGGTTGTTGCGCGTGCAACAGGTATACCTGTGCAGAGCCTCCTAAAAGGCGAGAAGGAAAAATTGGTTCATGTGAGTATGCACAATTGTTCGTATCCTTTACTCACCCGCTGATGGAAGTGCTTTGCATAGATGGAAGATGCGCTTCGCAGACGTGTCGTTGGTCAAGATCACGTCGCTGCCGCCATCTCGGATGCTGTCCGTACTTCACGCGCTGGGTTGCAGAACCCTTCACGGCCAGTTGCATCTTTTCTTTTCCTCGGACCTACGGGGACCGGGAAGACAGAGGTGTGCAAGGCTTTGGCTGCATTCCTCTTTGACGATGAGAGGCGTGGACTGTATGTGCCGTTTCGTCTTGAGATGCTTCATGTGAGCCTGCTGATGTGTTACTGGTATAGCATTACCATCAACATGACGGAATATCACGATCGCCACACCATTTCTCGACTCATTGGAAGTGCGCCGGGTTATGTCGGATATGAAGAAGGAGGTATGCAAAAATGTTGATTGTTCCACCGACGCAAGAGTAATACGAAAGCATCCCAGGACAACTTACTGAAGCTGTGCGCAGGCGACCATACGGTGAGTACATGGAACGACAATCTCGTTGTTCGTTGCTCATGGTTCAATTGCTGGTGTCATAGCTGTGATTGTTCTGGATGAAGTGAGCTAGCGGAACGGATGCAAGTTCATCCTTAGGTGCTTACTGGAGTATTCCTCAAGATTGAGAAGGCACATCGAGACGTGTCTAATATCCTCCTCCAACTTCTCGATGAAGGCAGCTTAACCGATAGCCATGGTCGGAAAGTCGACTTCAAGGTTAGCTAACCAGCGTCTCTTTTGATGTTACGGGACTGACTTCGTGTGAAAGAACACGATCATCTGTCTTACCAGTAACTTGGGAAGTGACATCCTCAAGGACCCGACGCACATAGGGGAGGATGGCGTGATCACCGCTGAGGGTAGACAGCTTGTGTTAGAGAGAGCGAGTGCCTTTTTCGCTCCGGGTAAGCGAGATTACTTTACTTTCACGATAGGCTTTCATACATAACGGCGGACTTTAGAGCTGATCAACCGACTCGATTCCATCCAAACCTTCAACAAGTTGACACACCAATCGATCCTTGCCATCGTTTCACTTCGCCTCCGAGACGTGGAAGTCCGTCTCAAGGACCGCCGCATTACATTGGACGTTGATTCGGCCGCTCGAGAATGGCTAGCCAAGGTTGGATACTCTGAAGAATTTGGTAGAGTAGTCCCGCCCTTTACCCTTCACTCTGTATTGAGTGTGGATTCAGGTGCACGAGCTATATCGCGCATTGTTCAAAGTGCAGTTCTAAACCCCCTTGCCAAGAAGCTGCTTATTGGAACCATAAGGCTAGTTTGCCTCAATGATTCGTTTGTGTACGGTGCTCACCTACTTTGCAATCAGGGACGGTGACATTGTCACAATCCGAGTTTCTCCACATGGTTCTGCTCTTACCCTATCTGATAACCACCCACCTGAAAATGACTCGTCGGAATCCCTTCCTATCATTCCCCACTCCGCGTCTGAGGACGAGCATTACTAGCTCCCCATAGTTCATCTCAATATCATCTCCTGACACTTCACCCCCACTCTGCCGATTCTACGTAATCACTACTCCGACATCCAGTGGTATCACTGAACTCGTAATATCGATAAGGACCCTTGTATCTAGTGCCTTTCTTAGTAGAACAGTAATGTTTCGGTACTAATATAATATAGCCCAGCTCTCCAACTTGAGTCATCACACATCCCACATCTCACTTCCGTGGCATGTGCATGTGCCTGGAGTCGGTATTTGCTGATCCGACTGCTCTTGAAGAAATTGACTACAGCTAGTCGCTTTTCCCACGCATCCGGACCTTCAACCACTGTAGATGTTGGGAACGTACCTACGTTGGTGTGCGCAACAGGGCATCAAGCTAGATTCCCGACTATCCATTCGTGCCCCTTTGGACCATGACGGCTCCCTTGAAACTAGCGATGCATTAGCAGCAGAGGAAAGCAAGCCAGGTGTCCATGGATTGTGTGTATTCGCAAAGGGGTTCATCAACAATCACGAAATAGGTAGGTTAGGAAGCAGCTCGGTTCCGTGACTCCCGGCACACATTAGGCGACTGACGTAATCATTCCGTTCATGTTCTCAGTGGCGACAATCCCGAAATCTGCAATCTTGTCTGCCAGAAACTTCCGGTATGCTGGAGCTCTAGCAGAGTTCTTGTCGGGAAAAGAGGTCGATCCGATCTTGAGACTGAGTCTTGTCTTATGCATTGAGCGGTAAATTCGCACAACCGTCTCAAGGATTTTATAATATTCAAAGATATCCAACATGCAGGAAATTAGGGCAGGCTTCCAAATGGTGGGGTTACATCCAAGGTCTCCCAATAGAACGTACAGATCTGGCTGCCTTTTGGCTGCTCGAGCCAAATAATGATGATACTCAAGAGGCTCTACGATGTCTTGGCGGAACTGAGTTACTGGGTTTCATGAGTCGTGATGCAGAAGTGTCTCTGGTAAGTCTTCCACAATATTGGTACTCGGTATGAATTTATGATTGTAGTACAGCTAGCCATTCACCATTTCCTGAATACGGTGGTTTTACCCTTCTGTACTGGCGTAGGGAGTGGAACCATCACTCTCGATGACTTCTACTACGCTTTTTCGATGGTCTCGTCTCGCACATTCCATGTAGATGACTATCACGGCATAGCTCTTGTTCCCATAGCAGATGCGTGTGTTGCTCTTCTCCGTTCCCGGTTTCGAATCCATCTTGATATCTTCTTCGACCAGGTTCAACCATGTGGATGAAAATACGGTCCATCTCGAAGTACGTGTCATTACTCTATTACTCGGAGTACACCTCGTGTTGATATCTATCAGACCGATTACTTTGTATGCGCAATTTGTGGGTCCCTAGACGAGTGTCCGCATGACGCCGATGGATGCCGCGCTAATACAACAAACCTCACTACGTCCACTTCCGAGGAAGATTGCTGCGAAATGGTCACGAATGCCGTGCTGTATGGAGGAGAAGAGATATTTAACACCTATGATCGCCGACTCTCGAATGTCAAGCTCATGCTCCAATATGGCTTTTTGCTAGATGGGAACTCGTATGATGAAATTTTGCTCACCATCCATCAAGTGGAAGGCTACCTAGCCAATAGTGACTCAGGGCGCATATACTTGCCTGTGCAGTTTCTGGATGAGCTATGGGAATACTTGTTCGATCAGAACCGCTGGGTCAGGTATCTTCCGACTTCGACTCCATTCTTCTCGCCACTTATCGACGAAGAGGAAGGAGACAAAGATGATCCAGCTGATGGAGAACGTTGGAAAAAGCACCTATTTAGCAACGGTTCGGACAACAGTCGGTTTTCGGCCGCCTTTTTTGCGATAAATGCGGACGCTCAGATCTCCCAGGCACTCTGGCTTTACCTGGTCTTGCGAAGAGCCCCAGAGGCTGTCATTTCCATAGAGTTGCCATCCCTATTCGTTGTGCGAGGGCCGGACGATATGCTTCTGGGATATCTTAATACACTGGCAGGGGCAATCTACAGTTTGGACTTAGAGGATGGACATGAGGAATATGAAATGCAGAATACAACCCCATTGAGTGGCGTCTATAGTGCTCTTGGGGCTATTGTCGACGATATCCTGACCATTTCACGTTCAAGGCTGGCGTCTATACATTTGGGTGATCAACCCACGTCTGAGATTTCAGATCTCATAGTTAGTTGGACTTCTCTCCCTTTCTCTAGAGAGACATCAACTGACGGCTTTGCGTAGGGAATGCTTCAGTCTGCTGAAGAAAGGCGTCCACGAACAGAGCTAGCGCTACGATTCGCTTTGAATGAAAAGTTAATCCTAGAGAGTTGCATTAAGAATTGGGAAGAGATCAAGACGCAGATTGAAGAATGCAATATATAGCTAATCTGCTGGATCAGTCGTTCCCTTTATCAACTCGAAGGCTCAACCTCGAGGACTGGCCAGAATTCCTTCTAATAATCGGCCATGTCTCCCTTGGCATTGCGCAAGGCAAAATCAAAATCGTTCTGGAAGAAACTGTTCCGTGTAGCATCTGGCCTGAGGGGGAACATATTGTGTGCCAGACCCCACAATTTTGTCCATTTGTCCATCCCCATGCCATCCACACTGGTAGATGCAACATAGCCCAGATAGAGGGGATCATGTGGGAATTTTGTGTATTCATTCAAGTTTTGGTCTTTTAGTTTATCCTCTGAACTTCTCAACCCGACCTACTCCTTCCTACTCAAGCCAACCCTGCATCAAGTTGGGTCATTCAGGTTGTCCAGGTTATTAGTACTAATGACACTCCCAACACACTTTAGATGATATAGGTGTGTTATTGACCTCAATAACCTTCGGGCCAGCTTTCCTGATGCAATATCGGGAGACATAATATGAGCTCGTGGATGGGAAGGAGGGGGAGGATTGTGTCATTAGGGATGTATGGGCACTTGCCGCTAAATGTATGGGTTGCTGCTGGAAGTCCTTCCATCCGTGATCGTCTAAGATCCCCCTAGAGAAAAGCTGCCGCTCCAGGTTTGCAGCCTCATCAGGGCCAAAACCAGGAAATATTCTGGCCGAGACTACAGGGATAGGGCCCACATCCTCGGCCAGCACTTCTCGTCTGCAAAGAAGTTCATGTGTATGATAGTCAGCGCTATGGATGGGTCTTCCGGCGCGGATTGGTGGGTCTGATGAAATAGACATGGATGCTGTACCCGTGGGGGTGAGGGGTCTCTGCGGTTGGATAGAAGACATGGTCATGGAATAAAGCTCGCATGCGCACCGCGCTTATAGTACGGCATATGCCCATGCGTTCGAATCATTGTTGGATCAAGAGCACTAGTAATCTTGCCCATTCCCATCTTCATCTATCTATACATACCCCAATATATTTCATATACACTAAACACAATAAACACACTAGAAGGGCCGCTTCGCGTCCCACGACTTTGCTTGCTGAAGTCATAGTACTGCATCTACAACAGAAACTCCATCTCGAATATCAACACCCTCAGGCTATATACCTCTTATCATGTAAATGTAGACAGAGCAACGACAGTAAGATGGAACGCGACATAATGTTGTAAAATAATAGGACTTGTCAGAATCACTACCGCATTGGCGCTGGGAGTCGCGATCCCTCCCATCCGCCGAGGAATGCTGCTAAAGCGGAAATGAATGAATAAAAGTTCGTCCAAAACTAAGTATGGTTCCGAGTTAGCATGAAAACAAGGCGGCTAAATCCTTTGACGGACCTCATTCTTATAGAATCCCCGAACCAAAGACCTAAGCCATCACAACTGGTCAGTTGGTTATCATCGCTGTCAGTGAGGGGGGCGACTGACCAATGCAGAATAACAGGGAGGCGCGAAGCATTCGCAATCAATTGCAACCAAACCTGCTTCTTTTTCTTCAACACCATCTCTAAATCACTCCGAGCTCTCTCCCTCTCCTCTTCTCCTTTCTCCAATACTTCCGACTTGCCGTCCAGAACCTTCCTAGACGCAGTTTCCTTCCAGGACAACTCTCCCAACTGATTCGCGCATATCCACACCTGCAGGACGACGTAAATGCCCCAGGCCCGGATGCTCCACATCTGAACTTTGGCAGATTGAGTGGGAGAAACGATACGGGATGGAATGATAGGTGCGAATGGAGATGAGAAGAAGGCGATGTATTCAAGGGGATAGTATACGACCATGGAGAGTCCTTGGAGACGTTGGAGAGTAAGTTGAGTACGAGAGCTAGCGGGAGTTCGTTCTAGGGCTGAGATGAGTTTTAGGATCCCGAGAAAACCTAAGATGAATGACGTGAATAGCCATTGAGAAAATTGGAGCCAACGTGAGCGCACCCCATAGACCAGAGACACGTCGAGAGAGACTCAGTTGGCTCGCGAATTTGGAAAGCGCTTCAACGGTCGGCGATACGGGCTTTGGACGACGTCCAGCCCGATATTCTGATTCGGCATGCCGTTGTATTGAGGGAATACTAAGCTTGGCGCTGTACTGGACAAGCTGAGGTTGAAGTGTGATGTTAGCGGATCATAATGCAAGCATGACAATTAGAGAAGACACACCATCATGAATTTACTGGGGATGATACAGAAGGAAGTAACAATCTCATGAGAAACCAGTTTGTGCGGGGAGGTGGTAGTACATACTCGCTGCCAGACCATGTTCCCAGGTAACGAACCATATGGTCTAGCTTCTCTGATGGCGGTATGGCAGTTCCAACCGCACCAAGAACGATATCTCCAGCGGCCTGAAGGACCTCAAGTGATTTGGATTCCGGCATGTCTGTGGGTTTGCGGTGAAAAAATCGAGATCCTTTCGTAAAGATTGGTCAAGTTCTATGCTTAGGAACAGATGTGTGATCTGTAGGAACATTGGCCATGCTCACTTTAGCGTCCAAAGGAGAGAAAGGGAGGGGAAATTGAATGAAAAGAGAGGAAACAACGAAATTCGGCGTCTTTGTGCGGATACAAATCACACGGTGGAATCCCTGGGATATAATCATTTAGTTTCAATTCATACGATTCATTAACAGAGTCAGTTAAGGATGTCATGATCCATTCGCCTATGATGTTGAGTGAGAATGACTCAGGAAACAGTTGTTATACTCATGAAGAGAAAAAGCAAGCGCCTCCACAACGGACCATGCATAAACTATTCATTTCGACCGTAGTGAGAAATGATATATAGCAAAGGCATGTCCAGTATTACTATCGATCACTGGCGCTCGTATGTACAACACCGCAGAATTGGGACATCATTCCGATTCATTCGACCAATATAGTGCGCATTGGTTCGGACACGCTAATTTGGGGGTAATAGGACGCCCACCACTTGAAAAGTGCGCTCGTAACCAAACACCTGGTGTAAGGCGCGCCCACGGCCAGGTCCACGGTGAAGAACCTCCCTCTAACATGCTCCCTCTCTGGGACTTGGGAAACATCCAGTAGTGACCGGCCACCCCAGAAACCTCCTCTTGTGGCTTAAGCCGATATGTCGCCTTTTGCTGTATGCATGTAAGAGGGTTTACTTTCCGGAATGGGAGGTCAATCTAGTTGGCCCGCCCCCAAAAACGGCATCTTCCGTTTGTATCGACAGTATTGGTGCGTCTGTCTTCTTGAACCACGACACAGCGCCGAACGAGCATTGTACGGAGAGGCTGTAGAAATCTGCCTCTCCATCTCTCATGTCGTTCTTTGGGTTCGATACGACATTGGATCGAGAATTGCACAAACAAACGCAAGATGAGAATATCGCCGTGTATACGTATGGTGAGGAGGGCTATGACGGCCTTGCGGATGCCCTTGATGAAAGGTTAGACGAACATAATGATGAGACATTTGGCGGGGATGCTGGCGCTTTGTGTAAGTACATAATCATCGCGCACATCATCTGAGGCGTGGTCTGATGATTAGGTGCGATGTCTTGTAGCAACCGAGTTTGATTTTACCGCTCAAACTCTGCCGGAGAATGACTTACCAAAGAGGGTACAGCCTTTTCTCGAGGCTTCTAAACATGCGTCCCAGCCTTCGACTAACAGCATCCATGTGCGCGCAAGTCCAGCGAATAAGATCCCGAGTAAGTGACGTATCCAAATCGAAGACTTGGCTTTCCTAACATGATACTATAGCCACTAGCGCCCAGGCAGCCTTGGAGTCAATGTGGGTTGATCGGACGTCTGGAGCGTCCACCCACACTTTCTCGAATGACCGGCATGTTTCATCGGATTCCTTGGAGGCCTCATCTCCTGACCGTAAGCTATTTACTCTTGTCCAACCCACGTATAGAGACTGATCCTGGTGTGAAAAGCTAATTCCACTGCATCCCGAACATTCTCCCCATTCGATGGATCTAAAATTATATCTCCGCATCTAAGCCACCCACAAACGCAGCCTGCCCCCAAAGTAAGGACCTTGGCGGAGATCGAGGCGGAGCAACGAGTGGCGGCCCAGCTTGCACGGATCTCATTATCCTCGCCTCCCCCGCCGCAACGCCAGAGTCCCCATGCCGACTCTCCTCATCAACAGGAATACCGTCCATCTCCGCTTATTCAACATGCGGCTTCGAGTATAGATAGAGAAGGTGAACAGGAGAGGATACTTCGTCTTCAACAACAACGGCAATTGCTTCTCGGTCAGGATCAGCTCCAACAACAGATCCTCGCTCAACAACAACAACGGATACTTGCTCAAAAGCAGTTGGTGCAACGGCAACAGCAACAGAGACATGTTGAATTTCTCCAGCAGCAGCAATTGAGAATCCGGGAGCATCAGGAGCGAGAGCTTCTCGCCCAGCAGCAACAATTGCTTCAACAACAGCGATCTAGTTTACTCACCCCACAACAACATCAGCAACAGCAGGTCCTCCAACAACAGCTTCAGTCGGCTCAAAGTGGCCTCCCACGTACTCTGGGCGGTTATCCGATTTTGGATCGTCAATTCGAGGAAGTTGACGCTGCTGGATTGTCGTTAACAGAAGCACAGAAGGAGGCTCTGATGAACGAGGCGATGGAAAAGATCGTGGAAGCGGAGCGACACGAGGAGAAGCGCCGAAGGCGAATGATGAAGATTGCTCAGATGGTGGGATCCTGTTTCCTACTATCGTCTCTTATTCCATTCTGATGGTCCGACCTCGTCATTAGTCTAAGTACAACGACCTAATGACTCGATCGGACAAAGACTTCATCACCCGCATACAGGTGTCCCAACTCGTTACCGATGATCCTTGGGGGGACGATTACTATGCCCAAATGCTCGTTAGCCTTCAGCGTTCGCGACTGGGTACTGGCGAGAACGATACGGCCGTCGTCCAGTTTGGTACCTATGGGGGTATCGGTGTCGGATTGCCGCTAGGTCACAAGGGAGCTGGGCGAAAAGAAAATGCGCTAAATAGGATGGCAACCCAGGTTGAGCGAATCGTGAAGACTCAGAAGACCCGAGAATCCCAGCCTCAAGGTATGGGATCGCCTGATATATTATTTGACACCGGATGCATAAATCGGTTTCTAGCTCATTTGCAGGGGACTCTTGGCAGAATCTCAGGGAGGAGTCACAAAGCCGCACCCCGTCAGCTTCTACAGGTTGACGGAGCAACTGCACTGAACTCTGACAAATCATTTGAGGACGGGCAGGGTGCTGCGAAAGAGGCAGCAAGGCAAGGCCGGGATGCGCTTGCTGATGCCTCAGGGGTATGCCCCGAGCTGGGACGATGAGATCTTCTTTGACACTTTGTTTAGGCTCAACTTGTTCGAAAAGAGCCATTAACGCGCCACGAAGTACTTGTGGCCCTAGAAAGGCTGTATGACACAGTCATACAGGTCGAATTACTTCGACGAGCAGGGCCACCACATGATGATTTGGATCGTATTGCGGAATGGTTAGTTTGATGCTAGCTACATATGCCAATTGACGTACCCACTATAATTGTACAGGAACGAACAGCATACGCTACTGATTGAAGAGGCGTGGACCAAGTCGCTGATTATGGCACCATTAGAGACGAGGCACATGCATCTTATTTAATACTTTCTGCATGTCCCTGATTCTTTTGACAGTGACCCCCATCCATTCATATCGTTGCTCGGTCCTGCCAAGGGTAAACGACTAATATCCCGGATGCTACTCCTAGTGGATCAGAAACGAATAAGCCTCTCCTTCACCCTTCTCGTCGCCTGCTATTCCCAACTCGACGTCGTTCACGATGCCTATCTCCTTGATCAGCTCCAAAACACTCCACAAAAGAAAGAAGCGGAAATTCAGAATGATCTTTTCTTCGGGACAGTCTTTCAGACTGGTATGACTCTGGTGCGAACATCTTCCTTACGCTTCGTGACGGGTATGTTGGGGTTGCTGCTGGAGTCGGGTAACATTGTTTCTCTGGCGCGAACGAAAGTACGTTTTCAATCACTTGCCGATCGTGGATATAATTCCAACGTGTTTTTACAGGCTGGACTGAGTCTTTTAACAATGCTTTTGAGTCGCACTGGAGCTCTCAAGCAGGTTCAACCAGACACTTCAGACGCGCCAACTCCAGAGGAGTTAGTTCAATGGTGCGTGGGCGATAATTTAAACGTCCGATTGTCACTCATCTTCCGATGAAGGCAAATCATGTTTGATCATCTTATTCAGTTCCTCGATGGCAACCTTTTATCCTTATTTCCCTCCATCCGTATAGCGGCTTCAGTGCCTCATGGTCTAACTCAGCAAATACGCTCAACACCATGGATAGAGGTGGCGGACCAAACCGTATGGCAATTCCTCGCGACGCTAGCTGTTTGTTCTAGCGCAGAACAGCAACAGCATATGGTCGCCGAGGTACGAGAAAAAGTATTAGAGAACGTAATCAGTGCAACGAAGGGATGGGTCACAGAGGAAAGCGAGCGGCAGGTGAAGTTGGATAATGTGAACCTCTTCTTGCATGCACTTGGGCTTGATAGCTCCCAGATCACCGTATAGTGATATCTCCCAGGATGCAAAAAAAATTTGCATTTGCATGCCTGGACGTACCCCATTAAATTTCTTGGAATACTCCCTGTGTTTTATTCTGCTGTTCAGAGGTAGCATAAAAATCCAAAGTGGTGCCTCATTTCGTCTCCATCGGTGGTGATATAGTAAACAGACTATCGGTCATAAATCCGACGGAAAAAGCCTATCGAGATATTGAATCGAATGGATCCCGATTTCCACCTTCGAGGACGAGGCTGTCATGTAACGTAGAGTACTTGTATAGGGTGAATACCACAGATCCCGGCACAATCTAGAATCTGCGATAATCCTTTTAGCTGGAAGACTCCTACCCTACGCTGCTTGTCACTACTTTGACTGCTATTCTGGTACCGTTATTCACGAGTAATCAACCTACGGATGTTCTCCCTGTTGAACTCCTGTCTTCCGCGTTTCTAAACTGAAATCGCCAACCCTCAGAAGCAGTTTATAGTCAACACTATTAGGAAAGTCGATTGACAATGGACTCAAGAGCAAGCAAGAAAATCCCTCTATGTTTGGGGGACGACGACAGAACAGAAACGTAGGTATTCCAATTTTAAGTTGAGAGTGCCAAACCATCGAACCCCTTGGTCTCTCCAAGGGGCGCCACATCGAATGCCAGACATTGACAACAAAAGAGACCTTCCACTAACCTAGTCCACCCCTACGATCGCGGTGATATGAAGATCCCGCAGATGTCCTGTTTCAAGTGTATACACCCATCCGTGTACGTGAACTATGGAGGCAGTTGGACGTTAAAGTCTGAATGACCACAGTTTGATTGCAACTCACTCTTCTTCTGAGTCTCCTGAACGATTTCGCCTTGAGCAATAGTCCCCACAGCGATCCTCCATTCTCTTCTATCAGCCTTAATATCCCCTTCTCCCGGGTCTCCCCACGTCCGAGCCTTTCTGCCAACTTGGTGAGCGGCTCAAGCCATTTAAGCAAGGGACCCGTGACCTGCGGCCGCTTCGACGAGTAATTGAGATCGTACGATGTGGAAGCACCGCCGCATTTCGTGTGACCCTGTGAATGACAGTATCATTCAGATCTCGAGTGGCCACAAGACCTACCACTACAACGACTGCCAGATGGCAGTTTAATTTGGTGCACGATGAGCCCGGGAGGTGAGTGCGGATTAATAGTTATACGGACTGTGATCAACTTTCAATTCGTGGACCGCATATTGAAGAACTGATTCGGCGTTCGTGTCGGCAGGGGGGAATTGACTATCGTTCACTCCATTCAGCTTGGTTCGCAAAATGTAGAGCACTTAACAACACGTACTTTGCAATATTACGGTGGACGAACACATCTCCCGGCTTACGTACAGTGATAACACTCTCCGGAACGCGGGAATCGGAGCTGTGATAGGGATGAGCTCGGTACCACGAGGCCGTTACGGTGTAATGAACTAACGTACCACCCTATCCAGAGAACCTTTGGCTCCTGGTGCTTGGCAGAGTCGGAGCGACAAGAGTTATGCTGTTTGCCCAAGAATTGTTGGCAATGAGCATACCCGTAGCCATTGTTGCCAAGTCTAGTGCGAGACGTAGCAGCAAGAGGCTCAAGGCTTCAGGTCTTGGTGTATCACGAAAGCGCCTTGAAGAGATGAGCCAAGATTATACACGTTCCGGATAGATTGCCGGCTAGCGGAAACGTGTGTCGATACGTTACCAATTGTGACGATTGTTAGCGCTTAGAACTGTTGATCATCGGCCTCGCCAGCCATCCAGAATCGAAGCCACACCTGAAGCTGTGTGGAGTAGACCAGCTTTCCGAGCTAGTGGCTGATCTGTGTTATCCTGTTTCGACATCATTCAAGCGCAGGACCCCAGTTGTTCTATCGAATGCATGAGAGTGGTGATTGGCCCCCAGATCTTCCCAGAAGCACTGGTCACGGTATGTTCGTACACTATCAGTTCCTGGAGTGATGTGCCTCCAGAAGAGCGGCTGGACGGTCTCCACCTTCCAACCTCGATAGAAAACATGCCCTATCTTTGTGCCCTAATAGTTGAAGTGGAGTGCGAAGAACACGAGGACTTATTTAGAAGCACTGATCAAGGAGCGCCCTGCAAGAAATATAGCAGAAAGAGCAACGAAACCACGATCGATATTTTGAGATCCATCCGATTCCTGCCAACGTCGGGTTTTACTGCAATACTTGTACTTTCAATGTACATTCGCTAGTCCGAACAGACGATCTCGAGGAATGCCCGCGGATATTCCGTCATCCACATGCATCCTTCCAAGCCACTCTGGCCGCAGACTCCTTCCCAATCGGTGGGGGAAGCTCATACTACTAGCACGTGTTGAAATATATTTGTATTGGTTTTGATGAGTGTGAAATAGTTGGTGTGTGAGGGCTCGCTATCCCCTCTGATTCCCCTACACTTGAGCTTCCCCTCACCGACTGGGAAGGAGTCTGCTCTGGTCGGAAAAGCCTTCTCTTTCCAATAACTTGAACAGGTGTAGTAGTACTTTATGAATGAGGCACGTCAGACTCCTTCGCCGCTTTGGAAAACTTTCCTGCCTCTCCAGTGGCTGGGAAGCCATGTGATGGAATACTGGTCTTTAGCTTCTGTGTATCTATTGGCGGTGCTGCGTATTGACGTTGGTTGCTATAGTCAAATCATTGCGTAATGAGAAGCCGCCTCCAATTTGCATCGTTGATGCTATCTCGACGTCCTTTGTCTGGGTACTTCTCATCTGGTCATATGCGTGACCAGGATCTGGACACACATCACTCTTTACTGCTTCAAAGCAGGGACCTTGTTCCAGAGCTGTGCAGGGCCATATTACTATCGAAGGGCGGCCACGGGGAAAACCTCGTGTGGCGACACTACATTGGAGAATCTCGGTTGAGTTTTCGCCAAGCTTGCCCCCAGCTGGGTCTGACCCGACGGGATTATTGAACTCTTTATCAAAATAATCAATTAGATTCAATGTGTTTCTAGGCCCGTTGTGTATTGGCCCTCAATCCTTTCGTGCCCACCTGAATCGAAATGAGGTAAAGATTCTGCGAGCCTCCGTGCGTGCATGTTCGAATGGAGCATATCCTAGCCCCATGACCGACAGCGAGTACCCTAACCCTGCACAAATGCAATAGTGCGTATGAAGGGTTCAAATTCGGTGGCGCCACAAAGCAGAAGAGGCAAAGAGTGTGCTACGCCACGCGTCGCTGTGCAGCATTGTTCTTAGGAAGATACAGCCTTTGTTCCCTTCAACTGCTCCACCCATGATCAGCTGTTTATGTCACTCCGCTGGTCGTCTCTTTTGTAGCTGGTCCTAGATCCTTTGGCGGTAACCCCATGACACCCTCCTTTCGACGGCCTTCACCATCCGCTTATAGGATGTAGGTCCCTGAGCCTGGCACGCGCTCTGAGCCTCTTTCCCAGGATGTCAAGGAACCCATTCGCTGTGTATTGATCATGCGACCACATTCATGAGGACAGTATTACGCTTAGGTGGTAGAGTATAAAGCCTCGACGGTCTCAGCAGCATCGTCCTCATTCTGGTTTGCCCCACTAGTGTTGCACACCGTCCCACAACCAAATCTTACGCTCAACTCTCAAAGCCCAGTGCACCGATCTAATCAGTATGCTTTCGTTTTCATTCTTGAGTGTGATAATACCGATCAATTTGGGGACCTTCTCAGACATGTCGAACATCGTCAAAGAGCTTGAGGATTATCTTGATAAATCTCCGGAACTGAAAAATGCCTTCGATTTGGCCGTTCAAATTGCCGTCAGAATGGGAATACCACAACTGCAACAGCAGGGGATCCGGGACTTGCCCAGCTATCTCGATTTCTGTACGAGATTCTTAAATTGGGTGCCGACCGAAGATTTCGACGGAAGAACTGTCTATTACAATCTCTGCGCCTTTTACTTCATTCTAGACTTGCCCCCCTTGAAGTTTTTTCAAACTCCCATTCTTCCTACCTCTCCATCGAAACCATCTTATGTTTGGCTTTCGGATTGGATCATCCGGTTTGCGAAGGATGCGGGCATGTTTATGGATACACCTGAATCGATAACCAAAGAGTCACTCCAATCGTTCAAGGATTCGCCCAATTATCGCATCGAAGATTACCAGGAGCCGCCTGATGGGTGGAAGACTTTTAATGAATTCTTTGCACGTGCGCTAAAACCTGGACTTCGTCCTATCGACTACCCCGACGATTCCACCGTCATCGTGAGTGCTGCGGACTCCGTCTTCGATGGCGGCTGGAGGATCCAGGATCAGAGCATCGTCTACTTGAAGTACATTCCTTGGAGTATTGAGCAGTTGCTGGTGGATAGCCCGTACAAAGGAGCGTTCAGCGGAGGCTCCTTTACTCACTCGTTCCTTGGACCATACGATTACCATCGGCAGCATGCTCCAGTCTCAGGCGTAGTGGTAGAAGCGAGGGTCATTCCGGGTCTCTGTTACCTTGAAGTTGCTGCGACGACTGACAAGGATGGGAATACGAGGCTCAAAATGCAACACGGTCTTCCGGCGGCGAGGATAGGTGACGTTCTTCGGGATGATGACACGGAGAAAGGAGTCTCGGCACCCGACACCGCTGGCTATCAGTTCCTTCAGGCGCGAGGGTTAATCGTGATTGATAACCCAGAGATTGGCCTTGTTGCCGCCCTTCCTATCGGAATGGCTCAAGTTTCGTCTGTCCTCCTCAGCGTGAGCCCTGGACAGAACGTGAATAAAGGAGATGAAATCTCTTACTTCCAATTCGGAGGGTCCGATTTCGTCCTGGTCTTCCAGGAGAAGGCTAATGTTCGATTCAACGCCGTCGTCGGTCAGCATTACAACTATGGTCACCAGATAGCCAAAGCAGTGATTTCCGGAAATTAAATCGAGAACTAGGGAATGAAGTGTACGTCCCATACTCTTTCGTGTCCCTCCACATTTTTTCATACTCAGCACGCGTGCATTGCATTCTAAGTAGCGACATACTTCATTCTTTACGGTCTTCCTTCTCAGTTGTTCCTCCAGGAATGTGTTTCTTCAAGTTCATGTTTGCTTCATCCAACCATGGTCTTTCTTGATGTCTCGGATCCGAACAAGGCGCGAATGCCAATGTAACACAGTAGCTCGTACATCATTCAATGACACCAACAATGCAATCCAAGTATAATATTGATTTGGGGGAGGCAGTGATAGCTCGACAGCCGACCTAGGGTCTGACCAAGGTCGGCCGCGAAAAGAAAGGACAAACGTAGCAAAGGAAGAATAGCGATACTTCGCGTACCATGCATGAAGCCACTGGTTCTTAACGTACTCGTAGAGTTAACACCATAGACCTGGATTATATTTTATATTCTTGAATATTTATTATAATGATCCAGCCATGTGTAGCGGGTGCTTCCACGAAATCGGCCTTGAAAGTTATCTACATTGTACAAGTAGGATGTATTTTGGAATCGCAATAGCATGTTGATTTTCTTTTAATTTCAAAGCTTATAATAATTCAAGCTGCAGCGTACACAAAGTACATCAGCAAACCTCGAAGCTCAATTGAAGTGATTGAGAGCAATTCAATCACTTCAAGCAGCTCAATCAGTCCAATCGATGTTTTACTAGTCCCTCAATTAGCTCAATCGGCTCAATCACCCCTTAATGTATGTTACTGTGCAATTATGAATAAGTCTGAGGCCGATGACTTCGTCGGCTCTGGAGTTACAAATAATGGAGCTTCTAATGTTGGTACTAACGAGCCTCTAAAACCCACCTATCTGTACTACATAAATAGTGCTAGATTACTGACCAGTCCCCGGGCGACAGCAATCTCCTTGCCTTTTCTGAAGGCACCCATGCCTGAGAGGTTACTGCATCCTTTTTCTATGATTTACGCCCTGAGCCGGACGCCGAGAGATGAGGTCTGAATTTGCAACAAGCATCCGTTCAGTGCTGTAGAATCATAACTCCATGGCCCTGAATCGTCCCACCAAGTTATTAATAGATGAAATGGATATGAGAAATGCTAGGCTTACCATCCATCGTTGCACAGAACGTGCCGCGGTGATAGCACCAGAGATAGCACGAAGAAATACACATTGAAACGACCCATCGCAGTAGCATAGTAGATCACTGCCAAATGTACATTCTGCCCAACCAATGGCAATCACCTTCATTCTCCCTTACCAACCCCCTTGGACCTGAGTGACTTCCACCCATACCATCTGCCCTCCCTTATACCACACAACACCCCAGCCCCCAGTGCAGCCCGAGATGCAGCCATATAAAGTAGCAGTAGGGGGAACGGTTAGAGTTCCCCAGTCTGTAAATCGATTTCGACTCATGTCCCATTCCTCTCTGCTCCCTCTGCTCGAAGCATGGAGGCCCGCCCTTCTTGGCCACAGAGGAAGTGGTGGCCAGGAGCTTATGTAAGTCGTTTAGTTCCCAACTTGCCAACGTCCCGGCCCCGCGACGTCAGTCGTGACAACTTGTCATAAAATAATCAAGATGCTTCCGATTAAAGTTCGTTTTGTCCTTCAATTCGATAATTGGAGGCCCTTGTTATGATGGATTTCCCCATTTATGCACCCTTTCATGCCTCGAAACAGCCGCATGGTCTGTACAGGTTCATCCCATGCAGCATCTTCTGCTGGGAGTCCTCGTTGCAGTCAGAGTTGAGGATCCAAATAGTGTCAAGTCATCCAGTTGAATCATACGCCTTGCTGTGTTGCACATACTTCTCCATCAGGGACTTTGTGGGATGCTTCTAACACTATAATCGCTCCCCAGAAGCCCATCAATGCGCGGAGTCACAGGGGAGGAATATAAGCAGGTGGCGGCGGATTTGCATCACCAGATACTAAAAGCTATCAATGTGATGAATGGATCATCATGCAGATCGATGAGCCCCGAACTGAGCGGAACCACCTGTTCAGCTGAAGAGCCTTTGGAACCGGAACGAATCACCTGTTCGCGGTTCGCCTCAAGGCCTTCTGAACCAGACCGAATGAACCTGGACAAAAGGCAGCTCTCCCGTGTGTTGTGTGTAGTTCAAACGACACTGTATGTACGTGAGCATTGATTCGGTTCTGTTTGGGTTCGAACCAGAGAAGTGAGTTATTACATATAAAATATGCCAATGCTTACATAACCCGAACTGGAACCGAACCGAACCACCTCGGTTCGCAGTTCGCCTGAAGGGCCTTCAGAACCGGGATGAATCACCTGTTCACGGTTCGCTTGAAGGGCCTTCAGAACTGGGACGAACCACCTGTTCGAAAGCCTTCTGAACCGGACCGAACCAAACCAAGGGGTAGTGTATAATGAAGCCTCGACGACCTCAGCAGCATCGTCCTCATTCTGGTTTGCCCCACTAGTAGTGTCGCACACCGTCTCCACAACCGCTCAATTCTCAAAGCCCAGTGCACCCATATAAAATAAGGCAACGCTTACATAACCCGAACTGGAACCGAACCGAACAGCCTCGGTTTGCGGTTCACCTGAAGGGCCTTCAGAACCGGGATGAATCACCTGTTCACGGTTCGCTTGGACCTTCAGAACTGGGACAAACCACCTGTTCGAAAGCCTTCTGAACCGGACCGAACCAAACCAAGGGGTAGAGTATAAAGAAGCCTCGACGATCTCAGCAGTATCGTCCTCATTCTGGTTTTCCCCACTAGTAGTGTCGTACACCGTCTCCACAACCGCTCAATTCTCAAAGCTTAGTGCACCGATCTAATCAGTACGTTCTCGTTTTCATTCTTGAGGTGTGATATGATACTGATCCATTTGGGAACCCCTTCTCAGACATGTCGAACATCGTCGAAGAACTTGAGAATTATCTTAACAATAATCCCGACCTGAAAAATGCCTTCGATCTATCTGTTCAAATTGCCGTCAGAATGAGAATACCCCAATTGCAACAACAGGGGATCCAAGACTTGGCCACCTATATCGCATTCTATAAGAGATTCTTGACTTGGGTGCCAACCGAAGATTTCGACGGAAGAAATGTCTATTACAATCTCTGCGTCTTTTACTTCATTCTAGACTTGCCCCCCTTGAAGTTTTTCCAAACTCCCATTCTTCCTACCTCTCCATCGAAACCACCTTATGTTTGGCTTTCGGATTGGGTCATCCGGTTTGCGAAGGTTGTGGGCACGTTCATGGATACGCCTGAATCCATAACACCAGAGTCACTCCAAACGTTTTGGGATTCGCCCAATTATCGCATGGGAGATTACCTGCAGCCGTTTAATGGGTGGAGGACTTTTAATGAATTCTTTTCACGTGAACTCAGAGCCGGACTTCGTCCTATCGACTACCCTGACGATTCCACTGTCATCGTGAGTGCTGCGGACTCCGTTTTCGATGGTAGTTGGAGGATCCAGGATCAGAGCGTCGTCTACTTGAAGTATATTCCCTGGAGTATTGAGCAGTTGTTGGTGGATAGCCCGCACAAAGAAAAGTTCAGCAGAGGCTCTTTTACTCATTCGTTCCTTGGACCCTACGATTACCATCGGCAGCATGCTCCAGTCTCAGGCAGAGTGATAGAAGCGAGGGTTATTCCGGGTCTTTGTTACCTCGAAGTTGCTGCGACGACTGACAAGGATGGGACTACGAGGCTCGAAATCCAACACGGTCTTCCGGCTGCGAGGATAGGTGACGTTCTTCGAAACGATGAAACGGAGAGAGGAGTTTCGGCACCCAACACCCCTGGCTATCAGTTCCTTCAGGCACGAGGGTTAATTGTGATTGATAACCCAGAGATTGGCCTTGTTGCCGCTCTTCCTATTGGAATGGCTCAAGTTTCGTCCGTCGTTCTCAGCGTGGAAGCTGGACAATACGTGAATAAAGGAGATGAAATCTCTTACTTCCAAATGGGAGGGTCCGATTTCGTCCTGGTCTTCCAGGAGAGGGCCAATGTTCAATTCAGCGCCGTCGTCGATCGACATTACAACTATGGTAGGCAGATAGCCAAAGCAGTGATTTCCGGAAAGTAGATCGAGAACTACTAGGGAATGAAAGTGTACGTCCCATACTCTTTCGTGTCCCTCAAAGTTCTCTCATATTCAGCGCGCGTGCATTGCAAGTTAGCGACATACTTCATTCTCAGTTGTTCCTCCAAGAATTTTTTTTTTTCTCTATTTCCTTCTCGAAAACGTCATCCAACCATGGTCTTTCTTGATGTCTCGAATCCGAACAAGCCAATGTAACAGTAGCTCGTACATCATTCAATGGAACTCCCAGTCTCCCAGTCCCATCCAAGTATAATATTGATTTGGGGGGGGAAGGTAGTAGTGATGATAGCTCGACGGCCGACCTGGGTCGAATGAGAACCGGAATGCCGCCCTAGGAGTCAGCCAGTGACACTATGGTCTGGGGTCTGACCAAGGCAGCCACGAAAAAAGAAAGGACAGACATGGCAAAGGATTATTAAGAATATCGATATCATATGCCGCGTGTACCATGCAGGGCTACGTACGTTCTAGCTTCTCAACTTGGGACTGTAAGCACTAACAAGGCTAGGCTTTCATTTTCCATACACGAAAGGGTGGTTCGGGTTTGCCCCCTCAGTTCCGGACTCTCCCGCAATGACCGCTCTCCGACGTCATCTCACCCACTCCACCTTCCTCAGATCCACAACAGTGGAGCCCGGCCTCGCAACTCGACCCCAACGAAGGTGAGGGAGGCCCAGAGTAAGCTAACGAGCTAGTCGATTACCTATTGTCTCTCATCGAAAATGTATAATAATGCGCCATCCCTCGAATGAAATCACAAATCAACTCATATTCATTCAAAACGAGCCTCAAACAGGGTTTTTTTACAAAGTAGAGTAGAATTCAAACATACAAAGAATAGAGGGGTTTTAAGAGAGATAAATGGCTAGTTTTGATGGTCATTACGAGGGAGATAGTTGAACAGAAAAAAGTCCTTGGACCAAAAACAAACATGAACGGGCTTTGGACGTCTTGGGGCAAGATGGACTGATCGATCATTCTATGATTTTCTCAGCGCTGGGTCTTCCCCTCCACTCGTTAACATCTTCTCCACTAGCTCCACTAGGACGAGAAGGAGACATGGAGAGGGTGCGCATGTTACCAGCACCACCACGGCCCGTGGACTGTATCAAAAGAGAAGGGAATCAGTTATGGGTTATAAAAACAAAAGGTTGAAAGTAAAAAGGCAGTAGATGGGAATGGAACAAAAAAAACGTACCCGGAGGGTAGGTACTTCGTTGTTTTTGTGGACAACGTCGAGGTCTTGTTCAATTTCGCGCTCGATCTTTGAGGGGTCCCGAGATGGAGAGCGAATGTTACCTGCTCCTCCTCGTCCAGAGTGAGTCAACTATAAGGTAAAGGGGTTAGTCCCAAGTTCATGAATACAGACGTTGGTGATAATGAAACATGAATGAGGAAGATAAGAGTCTGTAGTGAGGGGGGATATCAAACTTACTCGAAGAGGGTGATCAGGGGGTAGCTCGCGTCCTCGCTCTTCGCCAGGGAAACCATGAACCACACGCTCACGAGAAACAGACTCGCTGCGTTGGAAGTTTCCAGCTCCACCTCGTCCTACGGAGGTCTAGGATGCACATAGGAAGACAAGATAACAGTAAGATATACAGGATGGATGAGCATAGAAGATGGGGGAAGGTTACTTACGAGAGTCTCACGTCCCCTGGAGACAGATCGGTCTAGAGAGACGGACATTATACGATTTCAGAGGGTGGTTGTAGTAGTAGTAGTAGAGGTTGAGTGTGTTGTAGAAAAGAAGTGCTGTGAGCTTTCCGTTGGATAAAAAAAAATGGAGATGGGTGGAAAGGGAGGGGTTTTTATAGAACGAGGTTGGGTCATGGGTGCAAAATTTGAGGAGACAAGTGAATGAATGGGATCGCTAGCAAAACATGAGCACAGCCCCCGAAACCGGCGAAACGGAAGGTGCGGCCCGACGTCGCAAGCGAGAACCTGCGAGCGGTAGATTCGAATAAGGGGGATGACTAAGCCCATGCAGAGCTCCTGAGGTGTCCGAGCGGGATCCCCATGCAAGGGGTTGAGCCGATGAGTGCCCGGCTGAGTCAGCCGACCCAGCTACAAAGGCCAATATCCCGCTTATTAATCCGGCCCCATGACAACCAACTCCAAGGGGACGGGCACAGACATTAAAATGACTCACATGTGTCGGATGACTTGCTGATTAAGCAGGTGGTGCTCCCGCCATCGGCCGACATTTGCGTCCCGGAAGTGAACGGCCGTAAGAGCCTTCCAACCAAGGACAAGGTAGCCGTGCCTAATCTCATTTCTCCATTCATGTCAGCGGCTCTCTAATTTCTCTCTGCTCAGTACATCGCCTTGGCTTAGGAGAGGTGCAACCAACGCGTAAATTCGTGAAATCCAGGAGGCCTTCGAGGTACTTTCGCCGGCAAGTTTCTCTGACGCTGACGGAGCTCATTCGCTTGTGGAACATGAGGAGCGGTGTCAACTTCACAGCCGACTATCGAGACGCTCGGACGTACTACTGGAATGGAAAGAGACTTTCTGGCTCTTTGAAACGTCTGCACACAAGCGAGCGATTTCAAAGAGTGGGATCCACGTTGGAAAGGACCTCGCTAGCTATATATATGAGCTCGTCAACAGCTTTTCATAGCTATCTTTATATAGATCAAACCGCGCGCCTTGAGCACGCTAGAGTAATATTGCCCTCCATCGTGAAGGATTAGACACGTTGGAAGCCATCTCCGACAAGACAACGTACCTCAGTTCTGTGTATAGGGCGAACAAGAAGGATTTTTTCTGTCTTATAAGTACGACTGTCTATATTTGAAAACGTATGTGGTCCAAGACACTCCAAGAAAGGCGAGTCTCGCTCCTCAACATCGATGACCTGACAAGTCACAATCGTCGCCTCTACTGCTTTGCATAGCTGAACCATAATGTCTATAGATCAAACAGCTCATTGGCGTCTTGGCCCAGAGTTATTGCCTTCCATTGTCAGGTGCACCTCGCACGTTGGATCTCCGGAACCGATCCGCGATCCGCATTACGACAGTAAAGAGTTGATATTAAGACAATATGACGAAAGCTTTGAATAAACCGGCCAATTCCGACTATATTCAAGGTCCTTCAGGCCTGATGTGCTTTGTTTTGCGTTGTTGATCACCAGACCACATCAACTTCTTCTTGCGTGCTCTGCGCATCATTTGAGCTGATGCCGGCATCTCCTGTGCCAACTCCGCTTAAAAATAACGTACACCCCCCCCTTCGCACGTTCCAAGTTCTTTATTCCAGCTTGACCCGGATAGCTCAGCAGATCAAGTTATATTGCCTTTACGAGCCCTCTTCTCCGTCACTCTCACTCTAGGGGTACGTGCCGCCCTTCTGGCTCTAGAAGGTAGAGATGCAATCCTTCTGGAGGATCTTCTCCTTGACTACACTTCCTTTTTCCGGTCCTTATGTGACTCTTTTTCTGAGACATCTTTACGAGTTGAATGACCCATTTCAATGGTCATGCGAGTCCCAAGTTCATATGTGCACCTGATGGATTCCAAGCTGCAACCCTCGAACATACGTTTCCCCCTTACATACCTAACAAAAGCTTCCCTATGTCATATTATTTCTTGGGCGGATACGGGGGTGATGGTATGTGAGTGCTTTTGTGCAGTGTTAGTCCTCTCGCCTGTGTGAGGCTCTCCCCCCGATGTGTCTTGTGAGCTGAGCCGTAAACATACCAGGTGATCTATCAAAAATTAGTATCGCTCGGTTCATACTCCTGTCCCAAAATATCAGTTTTACAGTCTCCTGTGTTGGTTCCTTTTTTACATTTCAAAAGGGGGGGGGAGAGTCCTTACAGTAAAAAAAGCTCGTCAACTGATCCACACTGCTCCTATATGACTTCTCCGAGATCTCGGTACAGTACGTAGCTTGAGCGTGAACCCTCTTCCGCAGCTCATTCGATCTACTTACACCAAGGTGCAATTAATTAAAGGGTCCAGAATCCTTGGACTTTCAATAGTCCCCTAAAAG
>WNFI01503475.1_pt1 | contig 25559 bp, 20 predicted proteins | sample 5400471 | NCBI WGS metagenome assembly WNFI01 (sample SAMN13153348, study PRJNA577476) | soil metagenome | isolation source: 100 cm saprolite on Douglas fir-dominated hillslope | place: USA:California | collected 2013-09-17 | reverse complement strand
GGGGAATGCGCCTCGTTGCCGGACAGAACGAGGCGGGTGGCGCCAAAATCTGTTTCCACCCCATGATGTTCGTCTGTCGCGACGTCAATTTGCAGCAAGGTGCGGGCAATGGCTACTGAACCGTCGGCGAGCCGGGCCTTGAGGCGGAGCGGTCCGCGGCCGGCGGACAGGATGATTTTGCTCTTGAAGCCGCACTGCGCGGCGTGGGGCGCGTCGGGGTGGAGCCTGGACACATCGGTCCGCCTGCCTCCGGTTTGGGCGACGATTTCCTGATGACCGTAGCGGAGGGTCAGCTCCTTGACCGGTTCAGCGGGATGCAGGGCCCAGCCGGAAACATGCACGCGCTGCTTCACCACCCCGCTGGCGGCGGGCGACTCGATGGTTGCGATAAACGGACGTGGCTCGACGGCGAGGCTCAGCGTTTTGAACTGCTGCCAGGAACCGTCCGGCAACCGGGCCTCGATACGCGCCAGATGCACGCCGGCCGGGAGCCGGCCTTCGATGACAAAACCGGAACGGGCCGCGGCCGGCTGGCCGCACAAAAGTTTCGGCACGTCGGTACGGGCGGTGCGTTTGGTCATCGGCAGCACACCCGCGTCGGTCGCGAGCCGGATGGCGGGGGCATCGGCCAGACCCTCGGCCACGCACCAGCCGCGCACAGAGATTTTTCCCTCCGGTGCGCGGAGCGGTCGCGGTGATTCGATTTCGCCGTGAAGCGGGGCGGCGGGGCTCATGGTCAGCGTCCGCCAAGCCCGCGTTCAATCGCGCGCAGCCAGCTGGTCCAGCGCCAGCTGCGGGAGCCTTTCATGGCGCGCTGCTCGGCATCGAGTTGATTGATGCGTTCGAGGCGGGTGACGGATTCGCCGAGGACAGCTGCGGGAGCCTTTCATGGCGCGCTGCTCGGCATCGAGTTGATTGATGCGTTCGAGGCGGGTGACGGATTCGCCGAGGACCGCGTGAAGTTCAGCGCCCAGGGTGGAAAGACGGTCGAGCTGCTGCCGGCTAGCTTCAGCCTGTTGCCGGGTGAGAGTCTGCAGGTTTTCGACTTCGGACAACAGACCGGCTTCGCGGGCGGCCAGCGCGGCGATCTCGCTCCGGGCGGCGGTCAGGGCCTCATTGGTCCCGTGCTGCACGTGGCGCAGGTGCACAGCCTGGGCCTGCAGTTCGGCAAGGACCTTGGCGAGGTGGGCGGCCTCGTCCAGTTTTTGATCGGCCAGCGTCTGGGCGGCGGCGAGCAGTTTCTCCGTGTCGGCCAGTTTCGGTCCGAGTTCGTCGCGCCCGTCCTCGAGTTCCATGATGCGCACCTGCGCCAAGATCAGTTGCTGGCGCACGCGATGCAGGAGTTCAGCCGTCTCCGGTGGGGCGGGCTTCATGGTCGTTGGCCATCAAGCCGTGCCACTGGCGGGATGTGAAGGATAAAGAAGCGGATGACCAGAGGACAGAAGACAGAGGACGGAGCAGGGAGCAGGGAGCAGGGAGGACGGAGGGCGGTTATCCCCTCAACCGACGACCGCTCCGTTGCGAGCAAACTTTTCCTGTTTCACGGATTGGAATCGCGTTTCCGCACATCACGAAAGCGGAATTGCCGTTCGCTGCGCAACACATGAACAATATAAACCTTGTTCACGGTCAGTCGGTGAAAGACTTTCAGCGGTGGAATGACGAGCTGCCGGCAAGGTGTGCCGGTCAACTCGCGTGGCTTGCCGCCAGACCGCGGGAATGCCGCCAGTTGCTCGACCCGATCAAAGACACGCTGCACGAGGCGCTCCGGCGCCGGTATTCCGGAATGTTTTCCTCCTCGCGCGGTGGACGAAAACAATGAAAGAGAGCTGCACAGGCCTTCCCGGTCAGGTTGTCTGGTGCCGGGGTAGGTGAAGTATATTGTAGTGGGGAGTGAGGAGCAGGGGAAGGGGAAGCAAAGGCGAGCGGTCGGTGGCGCTTGACAGGATGTTCCGGATATACAATGTATGCACCTATGAGCACGATCACCGCAAAGATTTTCCAGTCGGGCAATTCCAAGGCCCTGCGGCTGCCTCGTCAGCTCAACGTGAGCGCCAAGGCTTACGAACTGACGCCCACCCCGGACGGGTTTCTTGTCACCGATCCGGCGGCGCGAGCCCGGCGGCAGCGGGCATTGAAAAAACTGCTCCGGCAGCCGCCTCTGCGTGCGGAGTGGCCCCGCCCCTGAATGCCCTTCCATCTGTTGGACACCAATGCGGTTTCCCGCTTTGTCCGCCGCGTTGATGTCGGCCTGGCCGCGCAAATCGAGCGCAACGCGGAGAGCTGCCTCATTTCGGCCGTCACGTGGTTTGAACTGGAGTTTGGCGCGGCCAAACGGCCCGACCTGCCGGTTCTCCGCCGCCGGATGGAACTGTTGCGGGAGGCTTTTCCCCGGGTGGAGGCGTTTGACGACGATGCGGCGTTTCATGCCGGCACGGTGCGCGCTTACTTGGAGCGGCTGCGGCCTAATGCCCAGCCCATCGGACCCTACGACGTGCTGCTCGCCGGGCAAGCGCTCAGCCTGGGTGCAGTGCTCATCACCGCGAACGTTCGAGAGTTCGCTCGTGTACCGGGACTGAAGATGGAGAACTGGTGAGCCGAGGGATGGAGTGAGGACCGAACACGGGCAGGGAGAAAAGAGGCTCCACGACTATCCCTCCCCCTCACGTTACGGAGCTCTGAGGCCAAGCGACCAGAGCCACTGGATGAAGGCGCTCCGGCGCAGGTAGCGGAGCAGGCGGGGATTCCGTTCCAGTTCCTGTGGCGGGAACGGCCGGCCTTGGGTGCGCTCGCGCAGCCGGGTGATTTCGTCCTGTCCGGTGCTGTGCATGAGGGCGGAGGTTTTCTGCGCCGCATGCACGCGGAAGCAGGCGAGAAACCAGGGCACGCGAACAATCCTGGCCCCGGCGGCCTGGAACCGCAGCAGCAGGTCCCAGTCGAGGGCGAACTTGAACGAGAGATCGAGGCCCCCGACCTTGTCCCAGATCCGCCGCCGCCAGAAGAGGGTTTCCTGCGGCACAAAATCATTCAGGCGCAAAACCTCGGGGTCGTGCTTCGGCAGAAACCACCGGGCGATTTCCCGGGACTCCTCGTTGACGACGATCCGATGACCGTAGATCACATCCACTTCGGGATGCCGGGCAAAGTAGTCGGCGACATAGGCGAGCGCGCCCGGCAGGTAGAAATCATCGGAATTGATCCAGGCCATGATGTCGTCGGATCCACCCGAGGTTTTGGCGAAGCCCTTCATGATGGCATCCGCCTGGCCGGCGTCGGGCTCGCTGGTCCACGCGACGAGTCGCGCCCCACGCTCCTTTGCCTTGGTTTCGCCTTGGCGAGAGCCGAGGACATTCGCCCCGGCGGAGGCCGGCGGACGAACCCCGTGATGCCAGGAGGCATCAACAGGGCATGCCGGGTTTGCAGCAGCAAACAACGGCGCTGCTCCTTGCTCCGAAGCAAAGCGCTCGATGAGCGCTTTGCTTCCGTCCGTGGACTTCCCGTCCTGTACAATATAGTCCACGGCGGCGTCCTGCTCCAGCACACTGCGCATGGTCTCGCCCAGGAAGCGCGCGTGGTTGTAGCTGGGTGTGACGACGGAGAATTTAGGCTGGGCTGCGCTGGCTGTCGTTGCGGGGAATCTCTCCCGGCGCACCGGTCGGGCCGGGTAGGCCATATGCGCCGGCATCTGGAAGGCGATCAACTCGGTCACGCTGCCCCCGCCCAGCCAGCGCGGAAGCCATTGGCGTTTCACTTCGACTGGGCGAGTCAACAGCTGATGCCAAGTCCCGTCAGTCAATTCGGTTTCGATTGATATTGTGATGCAGCCGGTGGGCAGTGTGGCGCGAATCTCGAAACCAGTGTTATCATCGGGAGCCTCCGGCAGGGCGGCTTTAACATCCGGCCGGGGCAGGCCGGTCACACCGGAGAGCATCCGGTCAGCGGTGCGAAGACGGATCGCGCGGACGGATTGCGGGTCCGCCGCAAAGCACCACCCGCGGATGATCACGCAGCGGGAAGGCAATCTCCAGGAATCGGGTTGGTCGATATGCCAGTGCAGCGGAGCATCGGTAAGGTGGGCTGCTGGAATCGGGGAAACCCTTTGAGCAAGGGAGTAGTCACCGTGTTGCGGGTCGAAGTGCGGGTTGTAGTATCCGTCGCTTATGACTGTGGGGGGAGTGGCCAGGGCCGGCTCCTGCCAGGAGGCGTCGATAACCACTTGCGCGGCGGGGCAAACCCGGTTGAAGAGGCCGAGCGAGCGCAGATGAGTGCAAAACTTGAACCAGTCTTCATCCGGCGGCGCGACTGCGCCGAGCAGAAGCTCGCGGCGCACGGCGACGCAAAGCGACGAAACGGCGCCGACTTCGCGGCTGCATGGCAGTGATCCGTGATAGCCATCGCCAGTGGGATCGAAGCCGCGCATCAGGGGCAAGGTGTCCGCCGGGCCGGTGGTCCGGCCGGATTCATAAACCCAGCCTTCCCGGGAAAGCAGCAGAGGCGCCACGCAGCCGGAATCGGGGCGTGCTGCCAGCACCGCCAGCTCGCGCAGCCAGGATTCGCTTTGTTTCAACGGCGTAGTCGTCAAAAGCACAAGCACTTCGGCGGAACTCGCCGTGGCCGCGCGTCGCAGAGTGTCCAGTGGTGATCCGTCCGCCGGGCAAGGCACTATTTCCGTCGCGGGAGAGTTGGTTGATTCGAGTCTGACCCGGTGGCCGCCGAGTGGTCTGGCCTGGCGGGAATCGCCCTGGGCCCGCAGGTGCGCCTGCACCGCGTCCGCCTGCTTGCGATCCATATCGCCCTTGATGTTGCCTTGCAGCGCGCTGGACGTCGGGGACTGGCGCCAGTGATAGAGGATCCGGGGAATGTGGCCGATGCGCCGGGTTTGCCGGGTGACGCGCAGGAAAAATTCATAGTCTTGCACCCCGTCAAAGCTGGGATCGAAACCGCCGGCGGCGCGCGCCGTGCCAGTACGCACGCACAGCGCATGACCGATATACATCACCCCCAGCAGAAACTCGGGGGAAAAGTCCGGCTTCAGGAACGGAATGACGCGCCGGCCGTCGGCCGTAATCTTGTCCTCGTCGGAATAGAGCGCATCCAAGTCCGGCTCCCGGGTCAGCCTTCTGGCGAATTCGGCGAGGGCATGCGGACGGAGAATATCATCATGATCCAGCATAACTACATAGTCCCCAGAAGCGGTGGCGAGGGCGGCATTGGAGGCGCGGGCTATGCCGATATTCTTTGGCAAGCGCTTGATGCGAATACGCGGATCCTTGTGGGCATATTTGGCGATCATCCTGCTGACACAGGGTGCGCTTGAGCCATCGTCAACGATACATAGCTCCCAGCGAGGATAATGTTGTGCGAAAACGGAGTCGAGCGCTGCGCGCAAATGAGCTTCCGCCGGATTATAAACAGGGAAGATGATGGAAAATTTTAGCATGCTCGCAACTTGCGTTGATGCGGCTGGATCCGGGTCAAATTTGACCGCCCAATCGGGATAGTGAGATATGGCCGGACCTTGGTTTGGAAGGTCGATTACTCGTTGTGAATGAAACGGCAGGCATTTACCATCGGCGAGTAGCGCCACGAGTTCAACCGTTGCGCGTGGATTCAATGCCGGAAGCAATAGATCGAATCCAGTGGTCTCCGCTCGGATATCACCATCGAAATGATCACGCACATCCGGCCTAGAATGGGGTGCTGCGATTACCAGAGTCTCCTTTCCACTTAGGGCCTGAAAGGCGACAATAGCGGAGTCACGGTCCGATATGAAACACCATCCCCTCAACCGCAGAGCGTAATTGGGGGAATCGGGCAACCAGAGGGCATCTTCGAGCTTATATTGAAGCACTGGGTCAGAGACGGAGGATATTGGATGAATGCCAGACAGAGATTGTCTGGGTGACGTTATACCGTGATGAACTTGAGGGCGCAGCAACTCGTGTGGCAACAAAACTAAATTTCTTGCTAGGAACCTTCAAATCTTGAACCGCATCGCAGGAGGTACCTCAACGGTGTTCGCGTCCCGCACGGATCCAATCCTGTGGGTCGCAATCCGGGAAATTAGGCTTGGGCAGGAAAATAGGCTTTACTCGACAGCGGCATGGAGCGTTAACCGCTCTCTTCTAGAAATGTCTGCGAACACCGCCTCTTCTCCTTTCGTCTTTGTGCATCCCTTATGGACGCATCGCGAACTCTTGTGGCAATTCACGCTGCGAAACGTGGAGCTACGCCATAAGGGTAGCCACTTGGGGTTGATATGGGCAGTTCTTAGCCCCCTATCCATCCTTGGTTTGCAGATACTAGTTTTTGGCTATATATTCAAAGGGAGTTTCGGGGTGCTGCCCAACGAAACTCGCGCAGATTATGGCCTGGGGATGTTCCTTGGAATGAGTATCTATCAATTCGTTGCGGAGGTTATTACCACTGCTCCTATTTTGGTTGTTTCAAACTCAAGCTTTGTGAAGAAGGTGGTTTTTCCCTTGGAAATCATTCCAGCGGCGGCGGTGGGCGCGGCATTTATTCATACCCTGATTTCTCTAGGACTTGTCTTATTGGGCATAGCCTTTTTCGGGCAAGGATTGACGCTCGGGGTGTTGTGGCTGCCTGCAGTCTTGGTTCCGCTAGTGATGCTTTGTCTCGGTATGGCATGGTTTTTCTCCGCGCTGGGCGTTTTTATCCGCGATATTTCCCCTCTGATGCAATTTGGCGCTACGGCGCTCATGTTTGGCAGTGCGGTGTTTTATTCTGCTAACAAGATCCCGGCGACGGCATGGTCTGTCATGCGATTTAATCCCGTGCTGCTCGCAATAGAGGTAGCCCGCGATGGCGTGCTTTGGCAGCGTAATCCGAATTTCGCTTACGTTGTCTATCTGTGGTTGTTCAGTGCAATTGTCTGCGGGCTTGGTTATGCCGCTTTCAAGAAGATGAAACCCGCATTTGCGGATGTGCTTTGAACTGATGCAAGCCGACGACCTCGCCATATCCATCCGCAATGTAAGCAAGGCCTACCGGATCTGGGAGAGACCTGCCGGTCGTTTAAGCGCACCCTTGCTTGATCGAGCGGCCAGTTTGCTGCCGTCGGAATCCCGCCTCGCAATGTCATTACAACGACGTGCGGCGAGCAGCTACCGTGACTTTTGGGCCCTCAAAGACTTATCGTTTGATGTGAAAAGGGGCCAGGCTGTTGGTATTGTCGGTCGCAATGGATCAGGCAAAAGCACCTTATTGCAGATCATCGCAGGAACACTGCAGCCGACTGAGGGTTCGGTGCATGTCAGAGGTCGTGTCGCAGCTCTATTAGAGCTCGGGAGTGGGTTTAATCCTGAGTTTTCCGGGCGCGAAAACGTCTACTTGAACGGTGCAGTCCTTGGGCTGGGCCGCAAATATATAGATGAACGGTTTGAGGCGATCGCAGCATTCGCCGAGATCGGGGACTTCATTGAGCAACCGGTAAAAACTTATTCAAGCGGAATGACTGTTCGCTTGGCGTTTGCGGTTGCCGCGCACGTTGACGCCGAGGTTTTGATCATTGATGAAGCGTTGGGCGTCGGGGATGCCCGTTTCCAGCTGAAATGCGCCAGAGCCATTGATCGGTTTCTTACTGACGGGGTTACCTTGCTGTTCGTTTCCCACGACCCATCGTCGGTGAAGCGTTTGTGCAGTCAGGCCATACTTCTGGAGCAGGGACATCTAGTATATGCCGGCCTGCCGAATGACGTGATAAACCTTTATTCAAAGCTTTTGGCCGACGGAGGCTCTTTGGAAGCAATCCAAACTGACATAGACAATCTGCGGACCAAGGCCACTCTGGTACCCGCATATGCAAAGGGAGCCACTAACGACAAACCTCTTGCCGGGCCGCCCAGAGAGAGTACCGGTGGCACGCTGCCGCTTGAAGTTAGTGGTGGTGATGCCGAGAAAGAGGATCTTCGCCTCCGCATCAAGGCGCTTGAAGTCTTGCTAGGATCTCACGAGCTGGGCGCCACGATGCATCATAAATATCAGGCTCTGTTACGCGACGAGCGCAGCCATGTAGGGGTTAGCGGTAACGAATTTTCCTATGGAGGGGTACTGGGTCGAATTCACAGCTTGGATGTGCAAGATGCCGAAGGACAAAGCCGGACTTGGTTTACATCCGGAGAAGAAATCGCGGTTAGGATGACAGTAGAGGCGATGGAGCATCTGGCGGAGCCTATTTTTGCGCTAACCATCAAAAGCACAGCGGGGGTCGAGGTATACGGGACCAACACGGCATTCAGCAAACAGCCGAGTCGCGGAATGCGTTTCGGTGAGTGGCGGGAGATTTCATTTCGATTTTCGCTCGATCTGATGCCTGGGCATTATTTCTTGTCTTTCGGATTCACTCAGTTCGTGGGCGAAGAGCTTTTGGTGATTCACCGGCGGTATGATGCAGTCAAGATGGAGGTACATGGAGCGGATCACACATTCGGGATTGCCAATCTGCATGCGCGAATCTCCGAGCAGCAGGTCGCGAGCAAAATTGCACCCTTATGATTCGAGTCCATCATTCATCATTAGTCAGCGCCTTGGAGGGGGGGGACTATTGGACTCCGCCGGATTTCGAAAACCGAAACAGCTACCAGGACACGCCCGCTCAGACCTTGCATACAATTATCTCGGAGATCGAGACCGGGACACCATGGCGCGAGGCGGTGGCGAGTCATTACCGCGAGCCGTCGCCGTGGTTGTATCGGATCATAACAGACCCCTCCCGTGACTTGTTTTTCCGTCAATACCCGATCAATCCGGGTTCAACCATTCTCGATATTGGTGCCGGCTGGGGTCAGATCTCATTGCCGTTTGCCCGCGATCATACCGTAGTCGCTTTGGAACCTACTCCGGAAAGGCTCGCGTTCATCAAGGCCGTCGCAAGGCAGGAGCGATTGAATCAAAGAATAGTCTGCGTGCAAAGCGATTTCATGGATGTGAGTTTCGATCCGATTTTCGATGTTGCGTGCTGCATTGGCGTGTTGGAATGGGTTCCCAAGTTTCGCACTGGTCGGTCCCGCGATCTGCAAAGCGCATTTCTGTCCCGCATTCGTTCAATCCTCAAGCCGGGCGGAAAACTGGTGATGGGTATCGAAAATCGGTTTGGATTGAAATACTTGCTTGGCAGTTCCGATGACCATATCGGTTCGCCGAACATCGCGGTCTTGGATGGAGCTCTTGCCAATACCCGCTTCAAGGAGGCGACAGGAACCGAGCTTCGCAGTTTTACCTATACGTTCGCCGAATACACCGCCTTGTTTTCCGAAGCGGGGTTCCTGCAGGTCAAGGCGTACGCGGCATTTCCGGACTATAAGGTACCGTCCATCATCATGCCCGCCGATGAATGGCTCGAAAGTGAGTTGGAGCGGGGGATGATTCTCCCCGAAGAACATGACGGTTCCAATGGTGAGCGTCTGGCCTCTTCCTTTCAGGAAGTGCTCCGCTCGCATTACCATTCTTTGGCCATGAACAAGATTAGCCGGTTTTTCGCACCGAGCTATTTCTTCGAGGCAGCCGTTTAAGGAGTCACGGTGGAGGACCAACACCGATCTTGGGATGGTTAGAGGTTGACCAACCCCAAGCCTGACTTGAGGCTTTCTTTTCGGCCATCTACTGATCGGCCCCTGAACAAATTAATACATCTCGGAATGTCTCGTCCTAACATCGCCAAATTATCCGACGTTACGCTGATTTTGAGCCGGGACGCTGATCTCGGATCTTATGGGATCAGCCGCAAACCTGTTCCGACGATGGCCTCCATTGTGGAGCAGCTCAAGCACGCCGGAATCGTCAACTCAATCGGCGGCCTACAGCTGATTGTGTTGCCCCGCAACCCACTGCGGCTGGATTATACCACCCGGTTGGACTTGCGCGTAGCACGAGGCGGCCGCCCGATTTGCTATCTCTCCATTGGCCGCAATCTGGCCGATTTGCGCTCCCGTACCACCGCTTTTGCCAAGGCCTGTCCCGAAATCGCCTGTCGGCCACTCTTCTGGCGCCGGGTGGACGGTTGGGATTACTTTGCCACCGAGTATTTTGAAGGAGAAAAGCTGGATGCCGAACTGTTGAATGGACGTCTCTCCGCGGCGCAGGCGGAGAAAAGCCTCAACTATGTTGTCGAAATGCTTGACCGGACCACGCATGCTTCGACCACGGCAGCGATTGAACGTGAACTGCACCAGGTTTTCGCTCAAGCTGCCGCTTTACCGGTGTTCGGAGACTTGGACCGTGTTCTGTTGGAGGGGATAATCTTTTCGTATGTTCGGACTGGAGCCCTGTCAGCTCTGCCCAGGACGCGGTGGACGAATGGGGATTTTGTTCCCCAAAACCTTCTGGTTGCAGCCAGTGGGGAGGTGCGGTTGGTTGATTATGAGTTTGCAGCGCGCACTCATTTTTTTTCAGCGGATGGCTGGCGTTGGAACCGATTCTCCAAGCTCCCGCCCGACTTGCGGGTGCCGTCCGTCTTTGTCGATAAACGCCCGGCGGGTCGTTGGTTTGAGGCTTTATGTCTCTTGCAGAACATGGTCTTGCTCCACCAAGTGCATCCCGCTTCGGTGGCTCTCGATGAGAGCCGGCTTTGTGCCCGCGAATTGGTTGACCTGATTGCGTCAGCGCATTCGGGCTTTCGGGCCGAGGCGTTATTGAGGTTTTTAGCTGCTTCGGCGCAAGCTCCTGTGCCGGCAGCCACGCCAAGGAGTCCGAAAGCTCAGCTCTTTTGGTCGAGCGCTGGAGACTATGATGAAACGAGATCCCAAAGCGTGGCCTATTCCGCCGCCGACGAGGGGATCATTCGTTTTGATATTCGTGGTGCCCAAGGCCCACTCCGGCTTCGTTTCGATCCGGTCAATTGCCCGGGACTCCTTGAGATATCGGCGATCAGGGTCCGGCACGTGCAGCAAAATGAGACACTGTTATCACTCAACGAAGGCACAGGATGGGATGATCTGCGGCTTGTCTCCGATCTATTGCGGCTGCCCGATTCGCCTTTTCTCAACCTGCTCTCCCTTGGCGATGATCCGATTTTGGAGTTTCCAGAAGTTAAGATTTCCGCTCCGACCGGGATGATTTCCGTTGAGGTATGGATGCGATTTTCATCTGAATTGCGAAGACTTCAGCTCATGCTGTCGCCCTTGTTGCTTCAGTCGAACGTGGTCAAATTGACGGCCCCAGACCCCGGTGGAACTGATTGGCCGGGTCGGCTGGCTGAATGCCAGCAACAACTGGCCGACCGTATTGCGCAATGCGAGCAAATTCAAGCCGCACTCGCGATGGCGACTGTCAAGCTCGACACATTAACGGAGGAGCAAGGTCGATTGGAAGCAGCGCATGCCACGGTCAGGATGCAGGCCGATCAGTGGTCCGCGGAAAACGTCCGGAGGGCCGGACGGATCACGAGCCTCGAGACGGAGATTATCAGCCTTCGCCAGCAATTGGAAGGTGCCCTTGCGTCATCGTCGTCGTCGTCAGAGAAATTAAGCACCCTCACCGAGGGGCATGCACGCTTGGAGGCGACCCATGTTGCTGCCAAGACCCAAGTTGCTGACTTGTCGGCAAATGCCGCGCAAGGGGTGGAGCGAGTTGCAGCGATGGAAGGAGAAATGGCCGCTCTTCGTCAGCAATTGGAAAGCGCGCGCCAAGCAGCTATTACGATGGAAGCGACGGCCGCAGGCAAATATGACGCTTTGGACCAAGAGAGAGTTCGTTGGGAAACGGCGCATATTGCGGCCAAAACGGAATTGGAGCAGCTTACGATGGTGGCGGCGCGGGATGCCGAGCGGACTGGGCTCCTTGAGACGGAGGTGTCCAACTTGCAACGACAGCTGGAAGGCATGCGGGAAAGTGTGATCTCGACCGAGAGAGTCTCTGCAGAAAAATTCACGCGCGCAACGGAACAGGTGCAGCAACTTCAACAGGAGCTGGCGGTACTGAGAAAACAGGATGTAGCCCGTCAAGCAGCGGCGGATGATGCGCTCATACAGGCAAATCGTGAGCAGCAACGGTTAGTGGCGCGGTTGAAGGAAACAGAGGAAGCTCAACGGCTGGCTTCGCAGGCGGAGACGAAAGCATCTGGAAGGCTCGACCTTCTCGCAAAGCACACGACGATGCTCGAAGGGCAGCATGCCGCGGCAGCATTGCGCGCGGAGGTCACCATGGCGCAGCTCGAAGAAGCACGTCGTATAAATGCCGAATTAGCAGGCAATCTGACACAATTGCGGGGCGAGCAAGAACTAACGAGTCATGAGAACCACGTACTAAGGGATAGGATTTTTGTTTTGGAACAAGAGCTGTCTGCCAATGAGGCGAAAGTCGCAGCCCGGGAACAGGCAACCGAACAAAGTCGTTTGGAGTTTCAGACACAAATCTACAGTCTGCGGCAAAATCTCGAAGCTGCTGAAACAGAACGTGCTTATCTCGCCGGCCGGTGCAAACGGATGAGTCAATCGTTCAGTTGGCGATCTACGGCGCCGTTGCGCTGGCTGCGACGACATGTTGTCGATCCCGTGGAGGGCCGCAAAACTTGATCGCAAAAATGAATTTCCGCTCCCTCAGTCACATGGCTCAAGCAGTTTCGTCCGGCCCCGTCGCGGGAACAGCTGGCCGAAATTCCGTCCACTGCGGTAGCGTTGAAGCATGACCGACCAAATATCTCATCAGTCCAGGGTTGACATTGGCATCAATGCCGAAAGCCCCCCAGGTCGTTTGTCCGTCTCGGTCGTTATGCCCACACACAATCGTGCCGATCTCTTGGAAAAAGTTGTCCGCAAAACACACGAGTATGCCACCGGATTCAAGATAGAATGGGTGATAGTAGACGACGGCTCCTCCGATCATACCCCGGTCGTGCTGGCAAAATTGCAGCTGGAGATTCCTTCTTTGCGCTACGTGAGTGTCGAGAACCGCGGCCCCGGACAGGCGCGAAATCTCGGGGCTTCGATGGCCAGGAACGAGGTAATTCTCTTCATGGGCGATGATATCATGCCGACCGACGAGGATTTTCTCCGTTCCCATGCCGAGTTGCACGCTAGTTTTCAGTCCAAGGGCGTGGCGGTGCTGGGAAAAGCGCTTTGGCCGGGCACCAACCAATTAAACGTCAACGCAGTGATGCGCCATATTCAGGGACACGGCGGGGAGCAGTTTGGCTATGCCGACCTGATGGCCTACCGCTTCTACGACTGGCGTTTCTTTTATACCTGCAACATATCCCTGCGCCGGGACGCCGTGGACGACTGGCAGAAGGATGGGTTCTCCGATAAATTTTCTACGTACGGTTTCGAGGACATTGAGTTTGCCTACCGCCTGAGCAAGCGGTCCGGAGGTTTTGAAATATTCTATTGTCCCACTTCTGCTGGTTACCATCTGCACCATTATCAGGTCGGCGCATTCATCCGGCGACAAACTTTTGCTGGGGCCATGGCGCATGTTTTCCTGACAATGCACCCCGAACTGGGCTCGCTAATATTTGTGGCCGACATCCAGGAGGCCATGAACAGCCCGGCAGGCGACGGACGTGATGATGTCGCACCAGATTATCTGGCTGCAATCGAGGGGCTCAAGTCCTGGGCGAAAGTCCTGGAGCATGAGCAGCGCCTGGGCACTGAGGCCTGGCATGACGACCTGCTCTTCATCGTATTTGAGGTTTCATACCTGCAGGGATACGTGATGCACGCGGCCCAGGCTGGCACCAATTTCGCCAAGGCTTATGCTCGGATTCTGCAAAGGGCCAAGATGCGGCTCGGGCGTATCCTTGATTCGGAGATTCGCAATGATCCGGCTTTCAAGGCTCGCTTTATGCCCCATTCCTGAGCCACGCCATGTTTTCGGTTATCATCCCAATATATAACCATGCCAGTTACCTGCGGCATGCCATTGAATCCTGCCTCATAACGCCACTCGTAACTGAGATCCTGCTGGCGGATGATGGATCAACAGATAGATCCGCTGCTTTGGCTGCAGAACTTGCAGCCATATATCCCAACCGGATTAAGAATCTCACGAAAGCCGTGCCCCGCAATATTGGCGCACATAACCGGCTGAACCAGCTGTGCCACGCCGCCACCCAGCCGTGGCTGGCTGTGCTTAACTCCGACGATATTTTTGCCACATATCGATTTGATCTTATCCAGTATTTGATCCGGATCTACAAGGTGGATTTCATCGCAGGATCGATGCTCATCATCGACGACGAGGGACAGTTTATTGGGAGCAAGCGTGGGATCAGCCAGCCTGAGTATCCTTACCCGCAACGTCCGGAACATGATGGACCTCTGCTTAACGACGAGATGCGGACCTTGCTCTGCAGCCAGAACTTCATCGCGACCACCAGCAACATGGTTTTCCGAAAATCGCTGTTCCTGCAGATTGGCGGTTTTGCCAACCTGCGTTATGCACACGATTGGGATTTTGCGCTTCGGGCGACAATGCTGGGAAGCTGCCTGTGGACGCCCAATCTCACCACTTACTACCGTGTGCACACCCGCAACACCATTAAAGAGGTTTCTCCCCACATCGATGGCGAGATCACCAGACTGTTCTACCGGTTTTTGGCTGATTATCCTCAACTGGAGCAGGTTCCTGCGATCGTCGAGGCACTGGCATCCAACCGGCACATCGCGCCCTACGTACCCCCGCCCCCGGTTCGGGCTGTGCCGGACACCGCGGGGCTGGTTGAGGAGTACGTTGTTCCACCGGGCCTATCCCGGCGGGCCCGGTTGAACGCCTTGCTCGGGCTGCAGTATTTCGCCTACGATTTCGTGCTCATCTCGACGGAATTGGACGAGTTGCCGGTGGTGCACTGTGCCTCGCTAGAACAGGCGCTTGTTCGGCGCGCTACCCCGGCGCCGGTGGGCGAAGCTTCAACCACACCGCGACCGGGATGGCGCGGCCGCCTGATGCGAATTCCCGGGGCAGGAAAGGCTCCACAGGTGATCGACGATATCCGGGCGTTGCCAGGCTGGGGTGAGGTGCGGCTGGCGGGTGCCGATTTGCTGGTGGGCGAACCGACCTTAGCCCCAGGTGGCCAGCCCCAGACCGCGTCGAAAGAGCTTATCGCACTGATGGCAGGCTCCAGCGGCAAGCCCACCTGTTTGGTGCTTCCCATCTTTATGGCCGTCGGGGGCGTCGAGCGGAATACGGTGGAGATGATTCGGGAATTGCGAAGTGAATACCATTTTGTGGTAGTGACAACGGAACGCCTCGCCAAGGCGCAAGGCAGCCTGCATCACCAACTCGACGAACTTCACGTGCCAACCCTTGATCTGGCCGAAGTCGGTGACCGGGCTCATCACCTTGCCCTTCTGGCTGCGATTGCACAGGTCGTTGACCCTGATTTGGTATGGATTTGCAATGGTTCGCCATGGCTATTGGACAGCGCGATTGCGCTTCGCCGGCTTTTCGCGAATATTCCGATTATTGACCAGCAAGTTTACGACACGGATTTTGGCTGGATCGAACACTACCACCACAAAGGAATTCAGGCGTTCGATCATTTCATTGCCATCAACGCACGGATACGCGAAAAATTTATCCGGCAGTTACGCATCCCTCAGCATCGGGTAAGTTTGATCTACTCTGCCGTGAACGGCTCCAGACTTGCATCCAGCCGGGTTGCTCCCGAGGAGATCAAGGCGGAACGACTCAAAATGGGCCTGCAACCAGCCGCTTCCCGAATTTTGGTTTTCATCGGACGGCTCACCGCCCAAAAACGCCCCATGATCTTTCTTGAGCTGGCGCGCGAGTCTTTGAGACGTGGCTTGTCCGACCAATTTCTTCTCGTGGGTGACGGAGGCATGAAACAATTGTGCTTGGATTATATCCGGATAAACAGTCTGAGCAATGTCCTGCACATACCATTCACGACGCAAACCCCCCGTCTGCTAGCAGTCGCTGATGGTCTGCTGATACCTTCGGAATATGAGGGACTTCCCATCGTCATGCTTGAGGCTTTAGCTGTAGGCACCCCCGTGTTCGCTACGGATGTTGGTGATATCAAACTCATACTCGATGAATATGGTGCTGGTGTTGCATTTTCAACGAATGCGGGCCCTGCCGAGGTGCTTCGCATATACGACGAATGGATTGCGGGGCTACCGGTGTACCAATCACAGGCCAAAAAATCCCAAGACGATGTCTTGGAGCGGTTCGCTTCAGCCTCCATCGCCGCCGCCTATCTTCATTGCTTTGAAGCTTGCCGTCAGCCCTATTGCAACGGCGTCGCTAGAGATCCCGCCGGCTGAAGGCACGCAATCTTGCATCCGGGCCAATTTCTGGCGAACGTGACCAAACCTTCCCAACTCAATGCAAAATTCAGCATGAATGACCAAATGGATAAATCGCTCCTCAACCAGGGCTATACGGCAGGTTTCTTTGGACTGATCGTGGGAGCTTTGGGGACCTGTCTATTCAAGTATACCATCTACGATGGCTATTTCGCGGCAAAGCGTTTCCCGGATTACGGCCCAACCATGTATGCCGGCGGGGATGCAGCAATCTGGACGATGCTATATGTTGTTTTGATTGCTTTCTCGTTCGCGGCCACCGTCCTTATTTATCTACTGCTGCAAAGAAGTGCGCGAATGAGTGGCTTGGTACGGAAGATTCCGATTGGGCTGATCATTCTTACAGTTGCCTGCTTGGGCGTCACGGTCATTCCGGTAAAACTGGCGACACTCGCCGGCTCTCCATCGGACATAATCACCCATTCAATCTATCTCCTGCTGGGCTTGGGTGCTACATGGTGCCTACTGCAATTCCAATCGGCCAAAGTAGGATTAATTCTCGAAAGCTTCCTTTATTTCTTCTTCGGCACAATCCTTCTGTTGCAAGCCCCTAAGTTGCACGGGATTTACTACTTGGTCGCCAGCTCGGGTGAACAGGCCAGCTTTGGGATGCTGCTTCTAGCGATTAGCCTGTTTATCGTCGTTGTTACATACCTAGTAGCCAGTACATTTGACCAAAAAACATTTGGGCGAGTATTGGCGATACTTGTCGGAGTTTACTTTCTCAGTATCATGGAGGGTCGCATTTATTGGACTTCCGACGGGTTCCATGACGCAGAGGGCTTCCTTTCCGCTTCCATCCTGACGGGGAAAAGCAGCATTTATCATGGAGGGACATTTGTTCCCACTCACGGTTACTTCAGAAATATTTGGCCCTCCTATGCGGCAGTATTTATCCAGTCGAACAATTACTTTGTCTTCCGGCTGACTGAAGCCCTGTTGGTCCCGTTTGTGAACGTCTGTTTGGTGGCTTGTGTCATTGGCCTCGCCCAACGGCTGGCCGTCGGTGTTGCCGTGTTCTGTCTGATCTACGTGTTCAAGGTGTTTATCCCATTCGATAATGAAATGGTGCTGGCGATAGCGGTATTGGTTTCTCTTTTAAAGCCTGCGCCGGGCGGGCCTGACAAGCTGCTCCGTAGCGGACTCGGGTTGATTCTGGTGCTCTTATCTCTCGTGTCATTCGAGCTGATGCTGTTTGTTAACGTTGCCTTGCTCGCCTTGTTGGCAAAAATCAGTTTGGATCATTATTTCGGTAGAGAGGGACCACCCGCCCGATTGAAGGAGGCGCTGGTGACACATTTTGTGTATTACGGCGGTGTGATCCTGCTTGCCGTTAGCAATCCCGGACGGACTGCAGCCACAATCCATCAGCTTTTAGATAGCTTTAGCAAAAGCCCAAACCTGCTTGAACGCACGGTGTACCTTACAGGACAGTTCGAGACCATCTGGTTTTTCATCCTGGCTTTCGGACCGGTGGGAATCTGGTTTTATCTCGGTAATGTTTCATCCTTTTTCCGGTTCGACGGCCGTGCAAGAAACCCCGAGTGGGCCATACGGAATCTGGTTTCGATGCTCTTTCTCATGTTTTATATCCGTGCGTTTAATCGTTCAGATGATGGTCATTTCCTTTATGCGCTGTGGGTGTCGCTTCCCCTCGCTCTCGGCTACCTCATCCGCGACAAGACTATTCCGGCCGACCGATTTGTCAGCCTCACTTCGATCATCCTGTTGGGGATGATCGCAAATGAAATTTATAACGGACATGCTCCGATTGAAAGACTGAAGCAGGCCTCTTGGTTTGACTCACGCATCAACCGCGAGTCCATCAAGCCAGTTGAGAGTATCGGGCGGATAAAGGCGCCCGTCGGAACTTTTGGCGAGGACCTGATCTCCCGGGAGGAACTTCGTAGATTTATCGGCTTGCAGACCAAAGGGTACGATCTGTTCGACTTGGTCAACATGCCAACGGTTTTCTATGGTGTGGCGGGGTTTTCTATTACGGCCAGAGACTTCCACACCTTGTTTCTCAACACTTACAAAGAACAACGGGGTATTATCGAGGGCTTGCAGCGGCATGACAAGGCATTGGTTGTTTGGTCCGCCAACTATTGGACTGAGACCTTGGACTACACCTATGTTGAAACCCGGCTGCCAATGATCACCCAGTTTATCACGAGTCAGTTCAGGCATATCTACAAGGTGGGCCGGTTTGTGGTTCTATCAAAATATGAAGTTCCCGAACTCGCCGATGCAGCAGCTTCCAATGACGTCCTGCGCAAGGACTACAATTTGGGCAAGGCACCGGCGAAAATGGCGCCGTATAAGCAAGAGAGGCTGCAACGCTCGGCCGACGTGGCTTTGCCGAACTCCTCGGAGCAGAAGCCTGACGCGCTTCAGCTGATCTTTCCGAGTGGGTCCCGAGGCAAGCGCCTGCTCAAGATTGTCGCCGATAATATTGAAGTAGTTACAATTGGCTTCGAGGCCGTAAACGGAGCGGATTTCTACTTCATTCGTTTGAGCAATCTTCCGCGCTACAATATGGAAAATAGACCGCTAACGATTTCGGTACTCGATGAACGAGGGCAGGGTGTCTTGGGTTGCCGGGTGACCGGCCTTTGGTTTTTCCCAACTGAATGAAATTCCTCACAAGGCACATTCTTGGATTATATAAAGCGACCTCGAATGAATTCTATTGTCCTCAAAATGATCGCGCGGAATTTAAGTCGTGGCGACCGCGTGTATCATGCATCCTTGCTAAGCTCACCGCATGAAACACCTTATTGATTCAACGCTATACGCCAGACTGCAATTCCAGCTCTATTGCTATCGGTTTCTCATGACTTACATCCTGATCGGGGTGGCATCACTCTGGATCGAGATCCTTCTATTGCGGGGGTTCAATTACCTCGGGCTCGCTTTTACCGGAGCAGGTTTACTCGGTTTGGTGGCCGGCATTTTTTTCGCCTATTGGATGAACGTGCGGTTCAATTTCAAGGTTCCGGTCGCGAAGCGTAACCGCGCGATGGGCTATTTCGTTGCCATCGCGCTATTGTCCGCCTGCATCAACTTCACCTTTAAAAAGCAACTTCTTGCGCTTGGTTGGAGCTATGAGCAGGCTCGCTTCGGGGTCTCGGCTGTGCTCTTCTCCTTCGGCTATCTTCTCCACCGAAGGTTTTCCTTCGTTGATCGCAAGCAGGTAGGCGTTGCCGTATATGCCACTGGCGTGGAGGATATCCGAAGCATCCGAGAGAAAATTGGTGATTTCCCGGATTTTATTCATGTAGATCTCATCGACGCGTCCTTTGGTGCTGCCGATACCGAGGTTCGTTCCTACCGGCTCGAGACGATTCGCGCCTACTGGCCCAAGAAGAAAATTCATGTGCACCTGATGACCCGGCATCCGTTGAAGTGGCTGCCCGATGTTCTCCCGTTTGCCGACCTTATCATTATTCATGCCGAGATTGAGGATTCCATCGAGGTAGTTCTGCAGCAAATTCTGCAGGCGGGTAGGCAAACCGGCCTGTGCTTGCAGATGAGCTCACCTTGCGAAATGGCCAAGCCTTGGCTGGGTCAATTGAATGTGCTGATGTTGCTCACCATTCCGACTCCCGGACGGTCCGGCCAGAGCTTTCAGTTGGATGCCTTGGATAAAGTCAGTGAAGTCAACCAATGGGCCGGTCGAGCCGGATTCGCCCTTTGCGTGGATGGTGGAATCAGCGGGAGCAATATTCACCTGCTGAACGTAGAGTTGGCGGTGTCGGGTTCCTCAGTCTTGAAGGCGGCTGATCCGGCCAGCCAGATAATGCGGCTTCAAACATCAAGCAACTATGAGGCGATATGAGGCCTTTGCCGGGCTGGAAGCGGCTAAAGCAAATTTTGCCGACTCCGTCTGTCGGGTCCTGCAGCAGGTTCCGGGGGTTCTTTCCGTCACTTTCGCCGGATCGTTTGTGGAAAAATCCGGACTCGTGGGTATCAGTGACATTGATGTGGTGGTGGTGGTCGAGTCCCTGACGAGAAACTGCTTTGCAGCCTGCCGGGCCGCGGTAGCGGCGGTCTCACCATCCGACCTCGGCTTGGCGGACCACCAATTGGTGCTGAATGACACTTTCGGTCCCTTGAAGTTTGATCAGCCGGGAATGGTTGTTGTGCACCTCATGATTTACGACACGGCCGGCCATCGGGATCATGTACTAAAAAGCCCGTTCACATGCCTTGATTGGGAGCGTAGCCCATTTAACACTGGCGTCTCACTGCGGGCGGTCTACCCCGTTTTGTCGCTGCAGCCCAGACAGTTCTTTGAGGCCCGGCGTAGTCTGGTCAACTATCTGGATGATATCACCTCTGGCACGATTAGCTACCGGCGTTACCAATTTGAAGGGGCCAGTAGAAGCGAGATATTGGAGCGGCTCCCGCTTGATCGTCGCCATCAGGGAGAATATGCTTTTCACATTGTCCGCAATCTGGTCGCGAACTACGCCAAGCTGATCTTGAAGGAGAATCGGCGGATGCCGGAAGCCGCGCTGCTTGGTTTCTGGCGACAACACCTGCCCGGTTGTGCTGATTTTATCGAGTGGTTTGCTGCGCTCAGCACGATCAAACATGCTCGGGGGAGCAATTTTCCCGTTGATACGCCGGATCGGACTCGTGAGTTTCTAGCAGCCTTTGCTCGAGAATTGGAGCATTCTTGGATCCGGCGTGCCACTCGCCATCTCTTTGTCCGTCACGCCCGGACCGAACTGAATGACGGCAGCTTTCTTGGCCAACGCCGCGATCCTTCGATCTCCGTCAAGCCGCCGCCGCTTGCCACCGCTCTGCGACACCTGTGCGTCAGTCCCGCACTTCGCTGCCGTCAGACTGCTGCTGCATTGGCGCCGACCCTCACTGAGAAAGTTGACGTCCGTTTGCATGAAATCGACTATGGCTGTGCCGAGGGTTTGAATTTAGTCACTCTGGCAGAGCTACACCCAGAGATTTCGGTCGGGTGGAGGAAGGGGAAGGATCCAGCTTTCCCTGGCGGTGAGAATACTGCTGCGGTGGCTGCCCGGCTGAGTGCTTTTCTGGACGAACTCCCTTCCGAACCCACTCTCGTAGTGACCCATAACGTGGTTTTGAGGTGCCTGATCGGCATTGGACTCAAATTGCCTTTGTCCTATTGGCATCGCATCCCGGTTGCCCATTTGGAGTCATTCGAGGTCTTGCGGCTCGACGGCGTCAATTACCTCGATCTTTCGTCACGGCAAGTTGCTGATATCAGCGATGCCCTCGCCGGTCACCTCACATGAACTCAAGCGGAACTGCCATTTTCATCGAACCTCACGGAACACTGCTGGAGTCGTTACAAGAACGCAAAGCTTGGCTCGAACAAACCATGCCGGGACAGGCTTTTTGCGGACATCCGCCACACTGCACGGTGTTGTTTGGGAGTTACGGTCCATCCGCCAGATGGCTGGAGCCATTGCGCCAACGGCTTGTCAAGCTATCCGATTTTGCTCTGGACACGGAGGCCTGGCAGCAATTCCCCCACGATGCCCTGGCTGGCGGCGGGCACACCATCGCCTATCGGGTCCGTCTGGCTCCAGCACTCTTGGAGTTGCAGCAGAGCGTTGGGGATTGCCTCGCGCCATTCCGAACCACCGGCGAAAAACCGCATCCCTTGGCGACCACGGAGCCCTTTGCCGGCAGCTTGCGGAAATATGGGTTTCCCTTCGTTGGCCCACATTGGATTCCGCACTTCACCATCGGTTCTCCTTTGGTCGCCCCGGATGCACCACTTCTTGCCCGTCTGATGTCCGGTCCGGTCAGGCATCGCTTTGCCGTCCAGGCCTTATCTGTCTGGCGTGTAGAGGGTGACCACCATGAGCGATTGCACGAGCTTGCGCTGGCGGGTGCGCAGGTTTAGTTAACGGTCGCACATGGCACGTCGCGTCAATCTCATCCCTATGGCCGGAGCCGGCCAACGCTTTGTCGACGCCGGTTATCCTGTCCCCAAGCCTCTGATAGACGTCGCCGGTCTCCCGATGATTGTGCGAGCGGCCCGTAGTCTGCCCGAATGCGACCTTTGGATCTTTGTCTGTCGCACCGAGCATGTCGCAGAAGCCCACATCGACCAAGCGCTCACGGGTCTTTTCCAGCCGAGCGTTATTATCACCGTGGATCACCTCACCGAAGGTCAGGCGTGCACCTGCCTACTCGCGCACGGAGAGCTGCGGCCTGATGATATACTGACCATTGGGGCCTGTGACAATGCCATGACCTGGGACCGGGCGGCCTACGACCAGCAATTCACCCGGGGCCAGGCCGACTTCCTCGTCTGGACCTTCCGACACAATCCCGCAGTCCTGCAGGATCCTCGCATGTATGGCTGGGTGAAGACCGATACCGAAGGTGCGGCCACGGGCGTCTCGGTCAAGGTTCCGATCAGTGACATGCCGATGAACGATCATGCGGTGATCGGAGCCTTTACCTTCCGGCGGGCGGACCTGTTTCTCGACGCCTGCGACGACATGATCCGGGCAAATGCCAGGATCAAAAATGAGTTCTATGTGGACAACGCCATCAACTTCGCTCTCGCCCGCGACGCAAAGGGGCGGCCGTTCGAGGTGGATCGCTACATTTGCTGGGGCACGCCGCGCGACCTTGAGACTCACGAATACTGGCGTGGCTATTTTGCGCAGGTTGGCGTCGGCGGCATCCAGAGCTTGTGATCATGCCGGCGCTCGACCGTGACCTCCGCTTACAGGTGCTCCGCTATCTGGCGGTTGGCGGACTGGCCGTGGCCATTGATGCAGCCGTGTATTTTGGCCTGATATCCAGCGGCCTTGTTGATCCTACTTGGGCCAAGCGGCTGAGCTTTACTGCGGGAGCGATTTGGGGATTCTTCGCCAATAAGTTCTTCACCTTCGCCCAGCGTACATTGTCCCTCAACGAACCCATTCTCTTTGCCCTCGTCTACTTGGCGGGCTGGTTTCTCAACTCGGTCATTCACGACGGAGTGTTGCAAGTGATCGGCGTCAAATGGCTGGCCTTCCTCGCAGCCACGGGAGTGTCCACCTGCACCAATTTTGCCGGTCAGAAATGGATTGTTTTCCGCACCAAGCGACCGCCTTCATGACCACCCCTGACTATTCCATCGTTCTGCCCTGCTATAATGAGGCTGAGACCATCCCGCAGCTTTTCGCCCGTTTCAGTGAGGTGATTGGTCCACGCTTGGATCTCGAAGTGGTTTTCGTCAACAACGGTTCCACCGACAACTCGACTGCGGTGTTCGCTCGGGAGGCGGCCGTGTCAGGTCGTGCTTGGGCGTATGTGGTGAATGTACCTGTCAATCAGGGCTACGGTTACGGCATTCTGGCCGGTCTGAAGGAAGCACGAGGCCAGTACATCGGCTGGACCCATGCAGACTCCCAATACGACCCGGCCATTGTACTGGAGGGGTTCCAGTTGCTCACCAATGCCGCCAATCCCAGCCGGACCTTTCTACAAGGACGGCGCATTAATCGGAACTGGTTAGATGCCTTCTTCACCGCTGGCATGACTGTGGTCGCCCGGCTCATGTTGGGGGCAGAGGTTCGTGACATCAATGCCCAGCCTAAGCTTTTTCCCCGCGAGTTTCTTGTTCACATGCGAAATCCTCCCACGGATTTCTCCCTCGATCTCTATGCCCTGTTCTTGGCCCGGCGGCAGAGCTATGCTCAAGTGTATTTTCCCGTGTATTTCGGGCCGCGCCTGCATGGTGAAGCCAAAGGCGGCGGCTCGCTTGCCTTGAAATGGAAGCTGACCAAACGCACATGGGCATTCATCCTTCAATTGCGGCGGGATATACGCGCCGGCCGGATTTGAATATGCCCGTTCCCGCCATCGTCATTCACCGGGTCAACGAGCGCGCCCATTTGTGCCAAGTCCCGCACCATTATGGCGCCGAGATCGACCTGCGGGCCGATGGCAGCACACTTATCCTCAACCACGATCCTTTCAAGGGGGGGGAGTTGTTTACTGACTGGCTGGCAGAGTACCAACACGGCCTGTTGGTGCTCAATATCAAGGAGGCCGGCATAGAGTCGGAGGTCATCCGTCTTGTTGAGGCTCGCGGTGTGAAGCAGTTTTTCCTCCTCGATGTTGAATTTCCTTACATCTACCGGGCGACTCGCCAGGGCGAGCGGCGGATTGCGATGCGTTATTCCGAGGATGAGAGCCTGGACACTGTGCTCAAATATTGCGGCAAGGCCGATTGGGTGTGGATTGATACCAATACGCGATTGCCACTCGATCCTGATGTTGCTGTGGCTCTGGCTTCATTTCGCACCTGCCTCGTCTGTCCTGAGCGTTGGGGGCGGCCACAAGATATCGCCGCTTATCGACGTCAACTCGCCACTTTGTGTTTTCCGGTCGACGCGGTGATGACTTCGCTTGCTTACGCTAACGAATGGGACAAATCTTTTGACTAAACATATGACTTTTGCCGACCTCCGTCGCGACGTTCACTGGGCCAACATCTCTTTGCCCCGCGCGGGGCTTGTCACCATGCACAGTGGAAATGCAAGTGGCGTCGATCGTGTTGCGGGAATTGTGCTGATCAAGCCGAGCGGCATTGATTATGATAATTTACGTCCGGAAGATCTTGTGGCGCTCCGGCTCAATGGAGAGCCCGCTTTGGCGCACGAAATTCCCGATGGGATCGCGAGTCCAATGCGGCCCAGCGTGGATACGCCGCAGCATCTGGCTCTTTACTTGGCAGATTCTAAGATTGGCGGAATTGTCCACACCCATTCTAATTACGCCACCGCTTGGGCGGCTCATGAGCGTTCAATCCCTTGCGCGCTAACGGCCATCGCGGATGAATTCGGTGGCGACATCCCATGTGCTCCTTATGTAGACAATCAGGAGGACCATATTGTCCGATCAATTCTGACGCATCGCACGCGTGCGCCTGCACTACTGCTTGGTCGTCACGGTGTCTTCACGTTCGACCGGAACCCTCGTGCCGCTTTCAAAGCGGCTGTCATGGTCGAAGACGTTGCCAAGACGATGTTCCTTGCGCGCGTCCTCGGGAGTGTGTCGCCCCTACCTCTTGGCGAGATCAACAAATGGTGGACTCGCTACCATACGATTTACGGCCAAAATCACCCGTCGCTTTGAGATCAGGCCACCCTTGGCTGGTCGATACGACAATGAATCTAAGGCGTGTATTCAAACCTGTTGGAACCGCTTAAAGCCGCGCAGATCAAAGCATACACTATGTTGCTTGATAACCGCATGGAATTGCCGGACCCAGTC
>WNFI01671172.1_pt1 | contig 25566 bp, 27 predicted proteins | sample 5400471 | NCBI WGS metagenome assembly WNFI01 (sample SAMN13153348, study PRJNA577476) | soil metagenome | isolation source: 100 cm saprolite on Douglas fir-dominated hillslope | place: USA:California | collected 2013-09-17 | reverse complement strand
CGAGTCAATCTACCAATGGTGCTTGGAAAAAGAGTTGGAGCTTCGTACGCTCTCGTTTGTCAGCCAGAAAGCTGTTATCGTTCATTACAAGGGATTTACACGAGAAGAGCCGCTCCGTTTTGATATTCTCGTCGAAGAGTCCGTCTTGGTTGAAGCCAAGTCAGTCGCTAAAGTTCTGCCAATTCATAAGGCACAACTATTGAGCTACATGAAGTTACTCAACGTCCCAGTGGGTTTACTGCTCAATTTTAACGAGATCAGACTCGTAGACGGGGTGCATCGCCTGATTCTGCCCGGCGCAAGTCGATAGCGCGAAACCCGGACAGAAGAAAAACAAAGAAATCTTACAGAAGGTAACGAAGTTAACGAAGGATCAGCGAGCCTAGCTAGATCACAGGGCAGAAGAACCCTTTCACGCTTCGTTGCCTTCTGTAAAAAAATCTCCGTCCTTCAGCTCACTTCTGTCCCTGAAGGATCAACAACCCCCACCAGCCCCAACAACCCTCTGACCCTTCGTTACCTTCGTTGCCTTCTGTAAAAAAATCTCCGTCCTTCAGCTCACTTCTGTCCCTGAAGGATCAGCAACACCCACCAGCCCCGACAACCCTCTAACCCTTCGTTAACTTCGTTACCTTCTGTAAAAAAATTCTCCGTCCTTCCGACTACTTCTGTCCCTGTAGGATGCGCGCAAGTTTTTGCACGGAGGCGATGACAGCGTCGGGGGCATCGCGTGGGAATAGGTGACCGGCTCTGGGGATCAACTGACGTTCGTAGTGACCGGAGAAGAGCTTTTCTTGACCGGCAGAGCGTTCCGGGGGATGAACCCCGTCCCCTTCCCCGTGAAGAACGATCGTTGGAACCTGGATTATCGGCTGGCCGGCTAACCGTTGCTCCATCGACTCCAGTGCGGGATCACCGGGCGCAGCTCCGTGGCGGTGGCGATACGAATGGATCACTATCTCGACGAAATCCGGGTTGTCGAAGCTGCGTGCAGTCTCATCAAACTCAGCGTCACTAAATTTCCAGTAAGGGCACCACAGCTCCCATAACAACCGGCAGATTTCGCGTCGGTTCTGTTCCATGCCTAATTTACCGCGCCCGGTTTGAAAGTACCATTGGTACCACGCTTTGTATTCGTCCTGGGCGGAAGCCGGCTTGCGATCGGATGCAGCATCTTCGACATTATAACCGCCGACGGGGACCAGGCCTCCGATCAATGCCGGCCAAAGCACAGCGGTCGTACAGGCAGCGCGTGCGCCCCAATCATAGCCCACCAGGATAGGCCGCTGCAGTTTAAGCGATTCAATCAAATCCCGCAGATCCTTAGCCAGAGCTGCTTGCTGACCGGATCTAGGTGTCTCGGCAAAGAGGAACCGAGTTGGACCGAACCCGCGAAGATAGGGAGCAATGGTTCGAAACCCGGCAGCCGATAGACCGCGGGCGACTGCATCCCAGGCTTTTGCATCGTCAGGGAAACCGTGCAGTAAGATGACTGGATCGCCGGCTGGTTCCCCAGCTTCTTCAAATGCAATCTTCAAGGTATCGGTTAAAGCGGTGTTCAGCATAACGGCAGGACCTCAATGTTTGCCGAGCGCGGCACTCGATTAAAAAGAGAGCGCTTTCGATCGCCGATGCAAGCGACCTGCCCCAGATACCGATGAAATATTAGGTCTAGGAAACCTGTCGCGCCGTAGGACTTCCTCCGTCGTCCGGCAGCCGCCGGACTATGGAGGACGAGTCGGCGAGCTCAGTCGAGTCGCTTGCCAGAGGCGGAAACGAATTTTAATCGTTAAGCCAGAATTCATAATCAGTCCGTTCTTGCCAAGCCGGACGGAAGTCGCGTAAAGGAAATAGGCATACCCCCAGTGTTAGGCGATAAGAACATCGTCGCTTTTGTTCCGACCACTGATTTCGGACGGGCAAGAGCGTTCTATGAAGGCATCCTTGGACTACGGTTCAAGCAAGAGAATGAGTTTGCTCTGGTCCTGGATGCTAACGGAATTGTGCTGAGGATCACCAAGATTCCTGTGTTCGAACCGGCGCGGTTCAGCATTCTGGGCTGGCAGGTTCATGGCATTTACGACCTCGTGGCCAAGCTCACAGGCAAAGGAATCGCGTTCGAACAATTCGGCCTCCCTCATCAGGACGAGACCGGGGTATGGACTGCGCCGAGCGGCGACAAGGTCGCTTGGTTCAAAGATCCGGATGGCAACATCCTTTCGCTTTCAGAACACGTCCACGATTAATCGCCGGACCCAACCAAAGCAGCGAAAAGGCATCGCTGTGATCAAAGCTGGGTTATTCGCGGTTCAAACCGTCTCAGAGCCATCGCCGTCGTCGAGCGCATCCTCCAAGAACCGTTTACAATCCTTCAGGAATTCCAAGCCGTCGGATTCCCCGAGGCCGCGCGCGATAATCAACCCGCCGACCATGCAGGCAAAAGCACCTGCAGCTTGACGTCTTCGGGCTTCCGCCGGCATCTCAGCTGGAGTTAAATCACAAAGCTGTTTCAGACGCTTCTTGATGTCAGCGGCCAGCGCTCTCTGAACCTTGGTACTGCTTCGAACGAGATCGGGGCCCAGCGAAGCGATGGGACAACCCCATTCCGGATGGGCGCAATGGGCGGAGCTCAAATAGATGAACGCAGCCCCCAGAAGTCCCTTTTGGGTAGCATTACTCGCCCCTCGCGTTTCGATCATCTCTGTTACCTGCGACGAAGCGTAGGCCACCGCCGCCGCTAAGAGATCATCTTTGGAAGCGAAATGAGCGTAGAATCCTCCGTGAGTCAGACCGGCATCACCCATGACGTCGGCAACGCCGACGTCATCGATGCCACGTTGCCGGAACGCCGATGCAGCGGCTTCAATAATCCGTTCGCGCGTGTTGCGTTTATGATCTTTTGGCCAAGCCATGATTACTGATTAGTGAGAAGCAGTCACAAATAGTCAGAAGGACACCAGCGAGGCCGGTGTTTCTCGGGCACATCATGACAGACATCATACGGCGATTACCGTTTCGCTCTATTCCAGCCACCAAGGTGAAAGCCGCGGGGGTTAGGTCCGAGAACCGATCTTGAAACTTTTGGTCTTTGCCGTTCAGCTTTTCTTAAAAGAAAAGTCAGCGTGATTCGCCACGCCGATGCGGCGTCTCGATACAAACTACTCATAAAGGATACCAGGCAACGGGCCTTAAACCGGCCCACGCGATCACCACTAACAGAGTCTACACTTTGGATAAGCGAAATTCATTTGACACTTTATTATGCTTGTCATATTGCTGTATCGCAATATGATGATTGTCATATTTTGGCAACAAATCTTCTGAATTCTGATAAATCTATTCCCTAAGAAAGGAGTCTAACCTTAAAATGTCTGCCCCTATTTTAGTCACCGGCGCCGCCGGTGGAAGCCAAGGTTCGACCGGAAACCGGATAGTTCAATGGCTGAGGCAGCGCGGCCTGCCTGTGCGCGCTCTAGTCCACCGTATCGATGAACGCTCAGAGCATCTCCAAAAGATCGGTGTCGACATATTAGCCGGCGATTTACTGGATCCCCATTTTGTGCATAAAGCGTTGCCAGGTATCAAGCGGGCTTATTTTACTTTTCCAGTAGACGACGGTTTGTTGGAAGCGAGCACCATCTTCGCCCGGGCCGCGCGCGAGGCGGGCACGGATCTGGTGGTTAACATGTCGCAGCTTCAAGGCTCGGCCGAGGCGCCTAGCTTTCGCAACCTACAACACCGGTTGGCCGACCAAATTTTCGATTGGGCCGGCGTGGGCGCTGTTCACCTAAATGCTCCCCCGTTCTTTGAGAATGTGCGGGCATTGGTTGCGAAAACGGTTTCGGAACAAGACACCGTCTTCTTACCATGGGGTGATGGAGACGCGGTGATACCGCTGGTTGGCGCTGAGGACTGTGTCCAGGTGGCCGCGGCTTTGCTGGTTGCCCCGGAGCCACCAAGCGAGAAGCGATATGATCTAGTCAGTGAAACACCAAGTGTCAAAGAGATCGTCGCTACACTAAGCCGCGTGCTGAAGCGACCGATAAAGTATGTTCCGATCACGGACGAACGTTGGAAAGAAGCGGTCCGCGAGCGGATCAATCCCCACGCGCTCGACCATCTTTCCAGCCTATGGCGTTATTTCCGGACGGCGGGGCGCGCCCAAAGTGCTCCTGAAGTTGGTGAACCGATCAAACGCATCACCGGAAGGGAGCCACAGAGTTTGGAAGAGTTTTTCCAGCTGAATACGAATAGCAAATAGAAAATAGCATATAGCAAAGCGAACCACGAGCTGCCGAGCGCTCGGTTGCCGGTCAATTTGCTATCTGCTATTTGCTATTTGCTATTACCGAACGAGCCTAAGGCGAGTTCGGCACGCCCACGCGCCGACACAGGACAAAAAATCACAAATGAGCTATCGTGGGGGATGTCCAGCACGGTAAGAACTAGAGAAGTTTCCGACGTCCCAGCAGGTAGTGAAGCAACGCACAACCTAAACGGAACTTCCCCTGCTGAGAAAACAACCGGGCGCGACCTATCCGACCCTTCGCTTTACAACAATCGCGAGCTTAGCCTCTTAGAATATCACCAACGAGTTTTGGAAGAGGCGGACGACTCGAGCAATCCCCTGTTGGAACGCCTAAAATTCCTTTGCATCGTCGCGGCAAACCTCGATCAGTTTTTTGAAGTCCGAGTAGCAGGTCTTAAGCAACAACGGCTAAGCCACCTCAGTCTAGCCGGTTCCGATGGGATAGCATCTTCTTTCTCAGGTGCGACGAGCTAACACCGGAAGAGAAGCAATACTACACCAATTACTATCAGAAATCGGTGCACCCGGTGCTAACACCCTTGGCGGTAGATCCGGTTCATCCGTTCCCCCAATTGCTCAACAAGAGCCTAAATGTCGCCGTCGAGTTGGAAGGCGACACCATTAACACAACCCTGGGGGTAGTTCAGGTACCGCATATCCTACCCCGTTTGCTCCCGTATCGAGCCGGCGAGAGGGGAATGTATCGTTATATTTTTATCGGGAACCTGATCCAAAGCCACGTTGATTCGCTCTTTCACGGAGTCGCCGTGAAAGGCGCTTATCAGTTTAGGGTAACTCGAAACAGCAATTTGTATCTAGACGAGGAAGAGACTGACAATTTCCTTGAAACCGTTGAACACGAATTGCGCAAACGAAGCCGGGGGGACGCGGTTCGCCTCGAGGTCCAATCGGATTGTCCTCCGCATATCGCTGAGCAATTGCTGCAAACCTTCGCCTTAACCGAGGAAGATCTTTATCGGGTCGACGGACCGATCAATTTTCTGCGACTGATGCCGGTCACGGAGGAAGTCGATCGCCCGGATTTGAAATTTCGCCCATTTGTTCCCGCCCGGGTAACGCTGCCCGAGAGCACACAAGATATTTTTTCCCAGATCCGCGCCAAACCGATATTGTTGCATCATCCTTACGATAGTTTCGAGACGGTGCTCGACTTCATTCGTCAGGCGGCAGAAGACCCGCAGGTAATGGCGATCAAACAAACGCTGTATCGAACCGGACGGAATTCACCGATCGTAGAGGCTTTGGCCGAGGCAGCCGAGAGCGGAAAACAAGTCACCGTGGTGATCGAGCTTAAGGCGAGCTTTGAAGAAGCTGCCAATATTAAATGGGCCAGAATGCTGCAGGAGGCCGGCGCGCAAGTAGTTTACGGTATCGCCGGATTAATTACCCGAGCTAAACTCGCACTGGTAGTTCGGCGAGAAGAGAATGGAATACGGCGATATCTCCATCTGGGGACTGGCAATTACAATCCGGCCACGGCGCGGAGTTACGAAGATTTCGGTTTACTAACCAGCGACCCGATCATCACCGACGATACGGCTGAACTATTTAACTGGTTAACCGGAGTTCCGCTTCCCAAGCGGGTGTGAAGATTAGACTTCTGGTCAGGGGAGTTTGTTGTCTGCGTCCTGGTATACCGGGAGTCAGCGAAAACATCACCGTACGGAGCATCGTCGGCCGATTCTTGGAACACAGCCGGGTTTACCGATTCGAAAATGCTGGCAGGCACGAGATTTATTTGGGTAGCGCGGACTGGACGGCGCGCAATTTCTTTCGGCGAGTCGAGACCAGTTGGCCGGTGCAGGATCCATCGTTGCGGGATCGGGTGGAAAGCATTCTCGAGGTCTATTGGCGGGATAACGTAAAAGCGCGGGAACAAAGCGTTGACGCGACCTACGTCCGGGTTCCGACCGAAGGCCCGCACCTGGATGCTCAGGCGTTTTTTTTGGAGCAAATACGTTCTGTGTCTAAAACGTAACATGACGGGTGGTTGCGGAGAGTCCTAGATTTCCGGACATCGGGGCAAGACGCCCCTAACTCAATCACATCGTTATGCTTAAGATCCAACCCTCCACGACGCAGATCGCTCGTCGTCTCGTATTCGTAACTGCCGGCACCTGCTTGGCAATATCCTTGTTGGCGCGAGCTGCGTCGGCAGCAGATCAGGACGCTGCTCATGCTAAAAAAATCCAGACGGTTTTCTATATCGACATGGAAAACCACAACTGGACTCAACCAACCAGTGACACCAGCGCGCCGAACCCAATCTTTCAAAATGCGGCAGCTCCCTACATCAACAGTTTGGTGACACCGGGTAACCCGGCGGCCAAAGAGGTTTCATATTGCACCGCTTACCATAATGTCTTGGCCACAGCGAGCGGCAATAACCCTAGTATCCATCCGTCGGAACCGAACTACATCTGGCAGGAGAACGGAAGCAATTTAGGGATTTTTGCCGATAACGATCCGTACGCCGCCAGCAGTCCCGCCGTACCAGCCATCTTAGCGTATCTGGCGACGAACACTCAGGTCAGCGGCCAGAATTTAACTGGATTGCTGGAAGAACGTGGTATTTCCTGGAAAGCCTATCAGGAAGATACCAACCTGCTGAATACAGACGGTGGCAATGTTAATCAGGGAGGAAGTCCGACTAACAATCCGGTGGAAAATAAAAACCTAACGGTACCTCTCTCGAGTTTCAGCGGAGCTGTCTCCACCTACACCAATTCGTATAACGGTAGCAATCAATACAACTTTGCCTGTAAACATGACGGCACGCTGTTCTTTGAAGCCAGCAACGGCGGCAACGATCCTACGAACAAAAACAGACTGGCTAAACATTATCTACCGCTGGAGCAATTGTTTAAAGACCTGGATGCCAATCAGGTCGGCCAATACAACTTGATAACACCCGATCAGTATAACGACATGCATTCGTCGCTGACCAACGGGTTTACCTATCACGGGACCCAATACACCGGCGATCTTGCGAACATCGCGGCCGGCGACAATTTCCTGTCGGTTGTTATCCCGAAGATCATGGCTTCAAAGGCCTATAAAGATGGCGGTCTGATTGTTATCTGGTGGGATGAAAGCGAAGGCACTAACGCGAACGATTTCAGCCATACCATAGGTGAGATTATCATTTCACCGTTGGCCAAAGGAAGCGCGTTCGCTAGCAGCAAAGATTACACCCACTCTTCTGATCTGAACACATTGCAGAAGATTTTTCAGCTGACTGCGAGCACGCCGACCGGTTATCTAAATGATGCTGCTAATCCCTCGCCGGATGGAACTTTCGATCTATCCGATCTGTTCCAACCCGGAGTGATTCCTACATCGATCCCGCCGATCGATTAATTGACGGTAGGGACGAGCTCCCGCTCGTCCGAGTTAGTGCTCGTCCCGTAACCGTTGGAGTTTTGTCCCGTAGGGACTCGATGATCGTAGCCAGGCATGAAATGCCTGGCTACCCTCGTTTTCGTCCCTCCGTGGAGTGTCGGGTTTGTGTCCCACAGGGATAACAGCCCTGTTGTCCCGTAGGGACCGAATGATCGTAGCCAGGCAATTTATTGCCTGGAACAGGTCCAATCGAAAATCCGTCCCGTAGGGCACGGTCTGATCCTTACCCACGGTTGGTTAGTCGTCCTGATCGCGGCACGCCTATCGGACCCAATCACACCGTCCCTACGGGACGGATCCCTTTTTGAACGGATTCCAGGCAATAAATTGCCTGGCTACGATCATTCGGTCCCTCCGGGACAAAGGTTAGTTTCCTTATGTTGACGCAGATGCGCGGCCGCGGGATGCCTGGCTACCATCGTTCGGTCCCTTCGGGACCGTCAATCATCCGCAGTACGTAACAGATATGCCGCACCGATGCAGGTGATCACTGCGCCTACGGCAAGCGCGAGCAGGTCGGCAGCGATAGCCCCAAAATCGGCCTGGTACATGTTCACGCTACGGAAAGCGCGACAGAAATGGGTCAGCGGGAAAAGCTCTGAAAAAATCCGAATGCTGCCGGGCAGCTGACTGAGTGGCGCGAAGGCACCTGACAAAAGAATGATCGGCAACAAAAGGAAAACCGAGAATTGAATGGCTTGAGTCTGGGTCTTAGAAAACGCGGAGATCAGTAAGCCGAGTCCGAGCGAACAGAGCAGAAACAAGAAACAAACTACCGACAAGAGCAGCGGTTCGGAGATCTTTATCCCGAAGTGGAGATGTCCGATGGCAATGGTGCCAACGATAAGAAACATCGATATGAACAGATAGGGCAACACTTTGCCGATCACGATCTCTGACTGGCGCAAAGGAGTGACCAAAAGCTGGGACAAGGTACCAACCTCTCTTTCCCGGGTGATGGTGCTTGCGATCAGGGTAACAGTAACCAGCTGCAAGATGAGGCCGACCATCCCGGGCACGACGTAGTCCACGAACAGCAGCTTCGGGTTATACAGAATCTCGGTGTCAAACTCCCAAGGGGTTAAAGAAGAACTGAATTCGTGTTGACTCTCAGGCGAAAGCTGTTCACCCAGATCAACTACTTCCGGAGGCAGATTCTTAATGAGCTCGTATCGCTCATTTAACTGAAACGTACCCAATGCTGTCTGGAGGACGGCCTGGACTGAAGGCGCTGTGTTGGTATCTGAGCCATCCAGAACCGCCCGCATGGCGATCGGTTTACCGTCTTTGAGGGATTTCCCCCACCCAGCCGGTATCACGATAGCGGCATCCGCTCCATTCCGGACCAGGTCAATCGGCCCTTTCGGGTCCCCGACCCATGGTTTCCAGGCAAAAGTGTCTTTGAGGTTCTGTAGGAGGTCATTGAGATCTTTTCGGACCTTTTCGGGACTGTCACTTCCCTCGATTAAGGCGCCCAAGACATCTTTGCCGTGGAGCAGTTCAGCAAATTTCTTACTTTCGACGCTGCCGTCTGCATCGAGAAACATCGTTGATACGTCCCGGGTTGCCGTCCCTTCGAACGCATGTCCGAACACGAGGGTGAAGAATGGCGGTAGAACGAGGATCAATAGTAGAACCCGCCGATCCCTCCAAACGTGAACAAACTCTTTATAGGCGATCGTCAGAATCGCTTTCAGGGAATCCAACAAATTCATTTCACAGCAGCCTGAACCTGATTCTGCACATGACGACCTTGGGCGTACGCATTAAACACATCTTCCATATCCGGTTCCACCCACGAGTAGCCGAGCCACTTAAGTCCCGGGAACGGCCAGTACTGCTGCCATTGCTCCAACAAAGCCTGCGGATCGGCTGCGTGAAGGCGCAACCGGCCGCTCCGTAGGTCCACGCTGGTGATCCCAGGAAATTTTCTCAATTCCAACACCGCCGGCATGGGCGGCTCGACATGCACCTCGAGAAGATCGCCCCCCAAACCTTGCTTCAGCTCGCGGGGAGAACCCTTCGCCACCAGTCGTCCACGCTGGACAAACCCGACGTCCGTACAACGCTCGGCCTCATCCATATAATGGGTGGTGACGAAAATCGTCGTCCCAGATAGGGTCACTTGGTAAAGGAAATCCCAGATTTGTTGCCGATGCACCGGATCGAGCCCGGCGGTCGGCTCATCGAGAAAAAGTAAGGCCGGCTCGTGGATTAAAGCGCAGGCCATTGATAGCAGTTGTCTATACCCGCCCGACAGCTTAGCCGCTCTCGCGTCGCGATAGGGCTCCAGATCCATCTCCTTAACCATCCGATCGACTCGGTCATGGATGTGAGCCTGCCGGTAGGCCCCAGCAAAAAAACGCAAGTTTTCGCGCACGGTCAGATCGGAGTAGAGACTGAACTTCTGGGATACATAGCCAAACTTTGATCTGATCCGAAATCGGTCTTTCCACACATCGAGCCCATCAATGGTTGCGGCGCCGCCAGTTGGCTTGGTCAGGCCGCACAACATCCGGATGGTCGTGGTCTTACCGGCTCCGTTTGCGCCGAGAAAGCCGAACACTTCACCCTGTCCGATAGACATCGAGATCTTGTCGACAGCGGCGGTATGGCCAAACTTTTTCGCAAGATCTTTGAGTAGGATGAGCGGCTTAGGCATGGGTTCTATCTAGAACGCCGTGAACACCGACAGCGCTCCGGCAGCTGGTAGAGTCAAAACTTCGCGGATAATCCGAGCCGAACATAGGGAAACCAGTCAGACGATACCGCTTTGACGTCTGCTCGATAGTAATCAAATCGGCGATAAGGAACAATCCCGGCTTCCATCTCCAACTTTAAGCCTTTGTATACCGACCAGGTCAAGCCGCCGCCCCCCCGTATCTCCCAATAATCGAGGACGGCGCTGTTAAGCACCGGAGTGCCCCTAGCATTACCGAATTTGTCGTCCATCCGAAAAGTCGTTTCCCGGATGTCAGCACCGGTAAAAAGAGTGATTTTATCCGAGAGACGGTATTGCAGCTGGGGACGCGGGACAACCCCATCGATGGTCCAACGATCTGATAGCTTCCAATGGACGCCGACTGCCGGGACAACCGGTATTTGAGCATTAAGATCGACACCGACGCCAAGGGTGAGAATCAAGTCAGAACTCACAAAATAAGAGAGACCCGCCACAAATGGAATATTGAAGTCTCGAAACGCAATGTTGCTGAAAGTGCCGTAAAAGCCGGGATGGATCTCCATTCGCATTAGTAGAGCTGAGCTCAATTGCACGTCCGCACCAAACTGGAGGTCGAGGGCATTGATCACGTCGGGTATCGGCGCAAACGGATTTTGAGTATCAAATGCATACCTAGACCAATCGACCCCAAGACGCAGGATCAAGGAATCTTTGATCTGATCAGAAACCACCAAGTTGATGGAATTGAACACTTCGCTGTAGTCGCCGATTGACTTAAGTCCCCGACTTATCGAGCCGCTGCCAACATACGCTCCATCTGCCGAGAACTCGTACGAGAATGGGGAAACGGTCGAACTTTGGAGATAGCTCGCCAATTTCAGAGGGGACGCGTTGTCCTGTGCACAGGCGATACCGAGGGTAAAATTAGCGACAAGCACTAAGAGCCCGCCATGCGCTAACCGTCTAAGCGAAAGGTGGTTCCTCAAAACAGTAAAATCCTCCAGGAGTTTCGACCCTATCCCCGCCCGGGCATGGTTGCAAGAGGCCGGTTGGGAACGTGTAAACGAGCGAGAGCGAGCGGGAACGCCGGGAACGAGTAGAGGTCGAGCGTGCCTCGCTCCACGGCTTTCGCCGACATATAACCTGAAACTTATATCGTATAACCTACAACTGTTTGCTATCGCACGTCTCTAAGGAACGCTTTAATGCCTTTTTGAACCTCGCGCATCATAGCCGCCCCAGAGCCCAGGCGTTCAACCCCCCGAAGTTCGCTCAATGCCGGAGCCGACGTCAAATCGACTCGCCATACAAGCGTTGCGTCGCTACCGTTCACTTGCACGGGCCAAAGTTGATGAAATGTAACTAAACCGTAAAAGCCGCCGCTGGCATAATAACCTAGATCCGCTGTTTGCCAGCCTTCACCCACCGGCTTGGCATAAAACGCGTCCAAACTCACTGCAGCTTGGCCTTCAACGTCAAATAGCGCCCAATATAATGTTCCCTGCGAACCACGGCCTCCTCCGATAGCGGTGCTTGAGATCAATGGCGCAAACTGCGACTTGGCGCTGCCACTTTCTTTTAGCAAGGCTGCAATCTCTTCCTCCGGCACGATGTTCGCCCCGGTCGTCTGATAGGCCGGTTGCGCTGATAAACCGCCCGAGAGAAAACTCTTCAACCTTTGAGACAGCACCTGGCTCCAAAAAGTCACGACTGGCGCCGGTATCGCCCCGCCCTCTGACCCCGCGCCGGGAGCATATTCCTTCACCTCAGCAAGATTGAGTTGAAGTTTTGACGCGTCGCCGGGAAGTCTTTCCGTTGCATCTACAAAAGCTTTTACCGACGAGTTGGACGGGGCGCTGGTCAAACCTTGAAACTCGCTAGGCCCTCTCCCGGCCAGGTCACCATTCGCATAGACCTTCAGCTCGGAATGGCGGGTCGGATTCCATTGTTGGAGCAGCCCTACCGTGGTCTTGACGGGTGCGCGCACAACAAAGGCGCTTTCGACCGATAACCCCCGCGAAAATCGCATGGCTGGTCCTCGAGTGGCAAGAACATCGCCTCCAGACAACTTGGCCAAATCCGCATCCTTAAAGACGGACACGGAGCGTAACTCGGAGATCGGATCCGCCTGAGCAACAGCCGGAAGGGCGCTGATGGCAATCCATTGTATCAAAGCGACAAAAACTCTATTCCTAGGATTCATATTCTTTCTCTTTAGCGAAGGTTGCTCGTGATCCGCACAAGTTAGCGGCGACACGGGCAGGAAAGCCTTAAATAGACGTTCTCGTGCATATTTAAAGGCGAATTCCCCAAGAAAACGCGGCCGCGTGCCTTTCACCGATCACTTCTCACCGCGTTTGTTCTCCCAGGGGACCGCGCAGCTCTTGGTTCGGTACCGTCGGCCTGGTGTTGTGCAGCGACTGAGCACTCAGATGTGTCTGTTCCCAAGTATCGATCAATTCTGAAACGCTTGGGTCCAGCTTGCGCATTATATCGCAAACATACACGTAATAGAGGCGTTGCCATCGCCGGCGATACTCCATCGTGGATTGACGATTGGCCGTATCCCACAACTCAATCGCGTGCGGATCACGTTCCGCCACGGATTCAAGCTGTCGAAAACGCATCTTTTCTTTCAAAACTTGTTCCGCCATCTTCTTGGGAGTGGGCGTCTCTTGAGCTTCTTTAGGCACGGAAGCGGCCGCAGAGGGGCCCGGCGTCGGTGTCGATGGCAGAAGATCTTGTCCACTTGGCGCCTGCTCTATTGGTGTTGGCGCCGGTTTGTTCTCCGGCAGAAGGTCGTTTGAAGCAGGCGGAGGCGGCGTCGGAATTGGCGCGTGCTGGGGATCCGGCAGCAGATCGGGCGGTAGCTGGACCGAGGGACTGGGTGAAGCGGACGCAGACGATTTCCCGTACGATGTCGCATACGGTTTGGGCGCTGGTAGGACGTTCGACTTTGGAGAAGGCGATTGAGTGGCGCTTGGTGTTGGCGTGCCTTGTGTCGTCTGCGCTCGGAGCGTCAGCGCCACCGTCGTCAACGCGGTTAATACCACGAGCGCCGTCAACGCCGTCAGCCCTGCGCGCTCTAAAAGAACACTAAATCTTTTGCCAATCATTCAATTCTAGGAATGACAAAACTAACCGCGAATGGACGCCAAGCAACGCGAATCAACCGCAGAAGCGACCAACCGCGAATGGACGCGAATTTACACGAATGGTTCCCAGCAGCACCGCGAACCCTTTTTCGGGTTGCAAAGGCTTCCGACCTTGGCATCTTTGCCGTTCTCAGAAAAATCGGGCCGTAGCACAGCTTGGTAGTGCGCTTGAATGGGGTTCAAGAGGTCGTGGGTTCGAATCCCGCCGGCCCGATATAGGCTTAAATAAAGGATCCGCGAGCGATCCCGCTCCAAAGTAATAACAGAGGTAATAACTTGTCGAACTGGGTCTAAGTTCGTCTACCCCATGCTGGTCGGTTGTTCCGGCGGAAGAGGCGGATAGGTTATGGCCTTATCTCCGAAACGAACGGGACTGGAAACCCTGTAGCGGCTCGTTGCGCTTTACGAGGGAACGTAGCACGAGGTTGCAAGGTGTTTGCTACGGCGTGTTACGAGTTGCCGAAGAGTATTCATTTCCGACCTGTCGATGGCGATGCTGAAGGTGTGGCGGACGGCGATGGTGAGGACTTAACCAAAACCTTTTCAAATGCTTCTGCTAACGCATCCACGGTGCCCTTATCCCAATCCAGATGTAAACCCGGTTCGAATTGAGGTATCTTTACGATAGTTGGATTCTGCTTTGCTCGATTAACGTAACCTTCGACGCCGTCCCGGATGTCTTTCTCCAAGATCAGGTGGGTTTGAACCATAAACTCTAAAAACTGTATCCGTTTTTCTTGATCAGCACTGGCAAGAGCAGTCTTTACCAGTTCGGCGTCAAATCGTTGCCGTTCAAGCTGTTGCTCCGCAGAAGCTTTTTGCTCTTCAAGCTTTTGCTCGGCAGAAGCCTTTTGCTCTTCTGATCGCAGCTCGGTTATTGTCTTCTGCTGTTCAACCTGGACATCGAAACAGCCCTTGCCGAGGACCCCGATGAGCGTGCCCACGCACGTAAAAAGGGCTATGATCAATTTTCCGTGGGAATCTGCGGGTTTGTCCTGTCCTTCGGGGGCGTCTTCGTTTTCGTCAGCCATCTCGCTTGGTACACGTATGGCAAAGTGACAGCATTAAACCAAGACGGAATTTGCGTCAGTCGGTTTCTCGTTTTAGGCGGTATCGGCCGCTCACTTCCTCGGCTTAGTCTTGATCAGCTCTATCATCGTCAAAGCTGTCTCCGCATTCGGCAGGTTGCGGCCTTTCTTCCACTCGGTGACGTGTGACGGTCGGACGCCTAGCAGCCGCGCCAGCTCGACTTGATTAATGCCGTTCCCTTCGCACCAAGCGAATACCTCGGCTAGCAGTTTTTCAGTACGTGGCGGCATTGCACAAGAATATCTGATTCCAGAATTCTGTAAAATAGTTCTTGCAGACTCTCGGGAAGCGATTACAGATTTCTGTAATGAACACCACAACCAACCGACCCCGAACCGAACTCGACGCCAACCGGGTCTGCGACCTGTGCGAAAAGAACGAAGCTCGGATATTCGCCGTTGCGAAATATCTGGGAATCGCCCCTCATCAATCCTCGACCTGGTTCACCGAAAGCTCCACAATCGCTCGCAGCCTCAATTCCACGGCTGCTAATCCAGCGGAGACGCTGCAGCACATCCTATCGCAAATCGCCTAAACCAACCGGCTCGGGGGAGTGACTAACCCGAGCCCGTCTCTTTATGACCAGCCAAAACGGCAGACGTATTGGCGCCGGCCGCCGAATCCGAGGCCGCCAGGAAGGCTTTCCGGCTGTTCGCCGATGAACTGCTCGCCATGTCTATCGAAATAGCCAACGTCGAGCCCGAGGAGTCAGACATTCACGAGGTTTTAGCCAAGCTCGGAACACGCCGGCGGCCGCGTTCACTCAGTAGGTCGTGATATCTATGGACGTAGCGATTTTGATGCCTTCGGGATTTAACGGCCTCCAGCCTGCCTAATTCTGGCGCCACTTAGGGACGAACTTCGGCTCGGCTGGCGCCGCTTGTCCGGCCGTGGCTGCCGGGTTCGTCAATGGAGTTGTGACGGGCTGAACCGGGAGCGGTCTGACCGGTGCGGCCGGCACGTTGGTCTGCCATTTGGGAAGCTGCTTTGGTGCGTCTCCGCTTCTCGGCCGGGACATGTTGTTTAGTCGCACCCCCTGGTTCTCCGCGTGAACCAATGCGGCTTTGGCTAACACAAAACAGTCCCAAGCCTCGTTCGATTCGTGATCGTTGATCTTGGTCCAGTATATGCGCTTAGCGCCGTTCACTAAGCGCGGCCGCGGTGCCTCGTTGGTCAGCGCCACAAAGAACCCCTCGTCAAATCCCTTCGCGGGGTTGCCGTTAGCCAGTTTTGGATAGTGAACGCTCCCCGGACCCGGTACGGGAACCTGCAACCTGACGGTCAACTCGGCCTTGGCGGTGTCTGTGCCAATCAAAACCAGAGGTTGGCGAGTCTGCGAGGTACGGCTAATCGTCTTGATGATCGGACAACCCGGAATGGATGACCCCTTGGATGGGAATAGCCTAGGAGTCTGGTTGCGCGTGAATTCGTACACCTTGCTGGTGGAGCGTCCGCCAGAATCTATAAAAACCCGGTCGATCTTGCGCCTGACTCCATCTCCGTACTCGAAATCTCTGGACAAGAACTCCGACAACTGACTCCAGACTCCGCCCTCCACTGCTATGTCTGCGGTGGTGTCCCAAAATAGCTTTATATGCTCGATTCCCCAGCATTCGTGATCTACGCCCCAGCCGTAAACGGTGCATTCCACACGGTCGTCTTGAGTGTCTATGCCGGCCGACAGATAGGAAACCTCGTCAGGTAATTCCGCCGAATACTCTTCCCGTCTATCGTACAGGTCGTCTGAGCCTATGCGACTATAATTTTCTTTCCAGCTTTCCCCCAACCAAGTGTTATGAAACGCAATAGACTTGGTCACGTCCCCTTGGTCGGACAGCTTCTTAGCTTCCACGTACTTATGGACCATCTCCGACCACTGCGCGTATGGACTAACTAACGCGGATAGATGGAACCCTCGAGCAGTCAGTTTCCTGCCGTACTTATCGAGTTTCCTAGCCGCTCTCCATTCGCCAAAAAGGTTGTTAGCTTGCCATTCCACCTGGTCAAAGGACTTTTCGCACTTCTCACACTTGTGTTTCAGCGTCTCGAATTTTAGGCGCCAGAAGTCCAGCGTCTGGTAGTGTCGACATGCAGCATTGGGACAAGGGATATACCATTGCTCCATTGTCGAGTCCTGATAAGCGTCCTCGATGCGAGAAGTTCCTTCCACGGTCGGGCTGCTCGTCAAGATTTCCTTGCGGTTCCAAAAGGTGCGCGTTCGAGCAGAGGCTATCTCGACGGGGTCTCCTTCCTTGCCGGCCGAAATCGGGAACCTGTCGATCTCGTCCATCAGCAAAACGCGAATAGGCCTGCCGGCCAGAGCTGCTGGGACTTCGCTGCTAACCAGAGCTATGTAACCGCCCTTGAAAGCCTTGTACTGCACTTTGTAGTGCTTGCGATCGTTAGTGTCGGCGAATACTGCCTTGGCCTCCGGTGTGTCCCGGATCGACGGATCTAGACGCTCCAGTGAATAGCTTTTTGCGTCGTCCTCCCGAGGCAAAACCCAAAGCATCGGCGCCGGATCTACACAAGCAAAGTACAGGATAGAGTTCAGAATAATTTCTGTCTTTGAGACCTGGGACGCGGCCTTAACTACTACCCGCCTGATGTGCGGATCAGAAACGGCGTTCATTATCTCCCTCGCAAACGGCGTGCGCCGGCTGGAGTATTTACCTGGTTCAGCTGCCGCCTCTTGCGGAAGATAACGAAAGCGATCGGCCCACTCAGTGACGCTGATCTTGTCCGGTGGGGTAAGGATCGAACAGACCTCGTTGAACAGCTCGACCGTTTGCTGTCGGCTATTCGGGTTCACTTGCGCCCTCTTCTACGGCAATTACCGTCTCCGGCTGCTCGATGAGTTCCGGCAGATCTGGAGAGCGGAAGTCTTCAGGCTTGTAAACGCGAATATCGTTGAGTAGTTCGGTAACCGCGCCGCTTAGCAGGTCATTAACAACGGCCGGCTCTTTGTGACCGACTAGCTGCAGAGTTAACCTCGCCGGTAGTGCTAGGATCTTGGCCTTGATCTGGGACATGCAATCGCCCAGAACGTGCATCACATCGTCGGAGTGAAACAGCTTGGCGCGTTGCCTGTCCCGCAGGTCTTCTCGGATGTCTGCCTCGGCGGTAAGCTTTCGCAATTTCTCGGCCTTTAACTGCTCGTCGGTAGCGTCCCCTGTTAGTTCGGACCGAACGTTTAACATCTTGTAGGCTACATATGCCTGTACGCACGCGGGTAAATCCCACTTACCCCTAGATAGCGCCGAGAGAACGTTCTCGTCAGATAATTGTTGGATGCGGCGAGGCGAAACGCCGAGAATCGTAGCTAGTTCGGAAGTTCCAACCGTCGTCGTCATTGAAAGTTGACCCTGCTCTTAAATCCGTCGACGAGCGGGTAGCGACAAAACTGAATAGCTCGATCGATGTTGTAGATAACAAACCGGTGCGCTTTGTCGTAATTCTCGAAGTAATGCTTGCAAAGCTCTCGGCGAGTGCCAGCTTTGATCCGGTAGCCTCTCTCAGTCCGATCAATCTCGATCGGACAGCCTTTGTGAGTGAACTTCGCCATTACCGTTAGCCAGACAGTCAACGCGAAGTGACACAGCAGCGCTCGGCTTCGCGTTTTAGAGTTGAGTCAAGCTGACTCACCCTCGGAGAATAGTGAGTCAGGAAGTCCCAAACCGAAACGAAGTCCCGAAACGCGTTTTCTCACATATTTCGTTGGGCGGGGTTTGAACCACACCCGAGCCTAGGCCCGTCCCATTCCCGGGACCCGCGTTTTTACCCATTGGGGCTGAGGCACTTACGCACCCTCTGAGCCGGGGTGCTATCACTTTGCGTGGTGGTTAGTCCATCTCGCTCGAGCTGGTGATAGCTAGGGATAGGTGAGCGACTAACACCGTACGTGGAACACAGAACGAACATTGATTCATAGAATCGATGGCCGAAGCGTTGCGATGGTAATCACTTTTGTGTGGATCATGGCCTCACTGCGAGCAAATACCAACAGCCTGGCCTACTCACTGGAGAGGTGGGGGGGCAGGCTCATACCACCGCCGATGATCGAGATGTTCGGATAAATGGATGCGTTGTAGCCAGCTCTGTAGTACCCGACGGGGGACGCCCTTACTTACTTTGCCGGTGATGCGCAGTAATAGAAGAGCGCAAAAAAGCCACAGGTGGAAGTTCTGTGGCTCTTCTGCGTTGTGGGTAGGATGAAGGATTAAACTCTGCTTTTGTAATTCTCTCTATGCCAGGCTCTAGAACAGGCGTTTTTGTGTTTGCGGTTAGCAGCGTACCAATTGCGATTTGCGGATCGCTTACATTCACGGCAGTTGTTGCTGCCTCGCTCGTAAAAGTCCGAGCTAGGCTTAGTAACACCACAGGCTGTGCAGGTCTTACTGACTGTGTTCACTTTACGCCTGCTTCGTGTCGTTTTGAATGTGGTCTCGCAGCTCAACTAATCGGGCTCCTATGACATCCGCTCTGCGTGCAACTTCGTCCGAAGTAGAATTGAGCTTGAAGGAACTGACGACTTGAAACCGTTTTAAATCGACGATCTTCTTACTGATTCGTAAATCCTGGCGCCTGTCTTTACTAATCGCATCCATGCTGACTAGGTGCCCATACCAGCTGATCAAGATCTCTTCCTGCGTTTTCTTGGTAAGTAATTCAACTATCTTCTGCAACGCTGACTCACTCTTAGAGACAGAGGCGTTATATTTTTCTGCCGCTGATCCTGCAGCTTCCAAAGCATCGAGGCGTGCCTTGGCCGCGTTGGCTTCTCCGAGTAATCTGAGATGCTCAATCCGAGCGTCTACGATCGCTTTCGCGGTCTTTCCAGCATCGCCTTCAAAGTCGTTTTCAGCCTGATTGAGATCAGCCAAGGCTTCGTCGACGCGTGCGGTGAAATCGACCTGAACTTCAGGAGCCGTAACTCCACCTACGCTCGGCGAGAACGCAATGGGTGCGGTAGATAATTGATTTGGATAGTTTCGTAGTGCCATAATATGCAATTACCTTTCTTGTCATCCAACCGAGGCGTTCGAGCTACAGTGGGCAGGAACCGCACGGATATTGTTTCATATCGTGTGTCTTATGCGAGAAAGGCGAGTTCCTAACGGAATTTCGCCTTTCTTGTTCCGACTTAGATCCCTCTAGCTTTCCGGATAGCAGACGACAGCGCTACCGCTGCTGATTCTTGAGTGTATTTCGGCTCTGCTGGCGCCGTTGTCTTGATCTTCCTCTCGGTTACCTTGGCCTCGGTCTTGACTGTCTGACCTTTGGCGACTCGCTCGAAAGCTTTCGCCAAGGCATCGGACGCAGTTTCTTTTGAATCTTCGGATTCTTCTTCCTCGTCTTCTCCGACATCGGTACTCGGAGACTCCTGTTCGAGTTCTTCGTCTGGGAACTCGGAAGCATATTCCGAGGGTGTGAGTGTGCGGAAAGTGTACATCAATCCGCTCTCGTTTTTCTTGGATGAATTCATCTCAGTTATGCGGTTTGTCCACGGTAGGAGAAAGCAGGTTAACACGAGGGCGATTGGCATGACCGATCGGGATCGCGAACGAAGGAAACAGCGCTATCAGAATATGTCGTCCGAAGAGAAGGCCACGCGCCGGGAATATCAGAGAATCTGGATGTCCCGGCATCGTGCCGAGCTCCGGGAACAAGCGAAACAATCGGCTGCTGCTAAGGCCTCTAATACCGTCCAGGCTGCTCCGGCTGAGCCAAGCAAGGTCACGCGGCCTAAAACTAGGGAAAACGCACCACAGCCTATGCCTACGAAGCCTGGCAAGCCTAAGAGCGTACGCGCTCAGCATAAAGCGTGGAGAACCGACGTTGCGACCTTTTTCGAGGATATGCTAACAGATCCCCGCTGCCCACTTTCCGGCCAGGACTACTCGACCAATCGCACCTACGGTTTGTTTTTCCGCATCTTTGACCGGCTAACCCAAATCGAGAACATCGCCGATAACGAGGACCAGCTCGCAGAATTGCGCCTGAGCATCGCAATTGAAGCGCTAAGACGTTTGTCCGGTGAAACTCCTGCCGGCCAGGCTCCAGTTCTGCCAGGAATCGCACAGAAACCGGCCTAGGAGCTCGTTTGATTGGACGTGCGGTAGATTGGACGTCCCAGGAAACAAAAAAGGCGAGCGTGTGAGCACTCGCCTCTGCTGGGGTGGGTTGGTTGGTTGCTACGCGCTCCAGTCGGTCGCTGAAGTGGTGGCATTCGCGTTCCAATCTCGCGTTGCTACCTCGCTAAAATTAAGATCAATCCCATCCATAGATCCTGTTAGTTGAACAACTGCCTGGCAAGCGCTTTCCGCCGCATAATTGGCGCAGGTTATTTCATCGAGCCCGTCGTCGCCTCGCTTAATGCTCCTCTCTCTCTGTATGGCGTACTCCTTATCGAATACGCTGTGGAAAATTGCTTCTTTGAGTGTCATTGGGTTGGTGCTTTTCTGTTGTTGGTTTGTTTGGTTTAGCATTCCCACTCATGCCGATGAGCTTCCTGCCAGGTCGGGCTAACGGTCGCTAGGACTTCGCGAAACATGTCCGGATAGAGCATCTGAAGTTTGCGCACCGACAAGGGAGGAAACTTTCCTTTTCCCCGTACGGGGTGGTAAACTTTGTTTCGTTCTTCGTTCGTTAAGCTCATATTGTGCGGCTCCTGCGTTTTGTCGTGGTTGGTTGGTTGCTGCTTAGACATGCCTGTAGGCCTTACTCCCTACGGGCAAATGTCAAGATTCTGGACTGGAAACAAATCTGGAAACTTCCACCCCGGAATACCTCCAAGTTTCCACCAACAACTGTATGGTGGGAAACGAGGTTAAAGTTTCCGGGTATTTTTGGGGTTAAGTAATTCATTATCAATAACTTACGATGGAAACTTTTTTGGAAACTTCCCCAGGGAGAGCATTTTCGAAAAAGTTTCCATTTCTATGTGTTCAGGCGCACACCTTATTACGAGTTTCGTAGTAGATCCTCGGCGCTTGGCATCTTAAACGAGTAGCTACCTCGTTTTACTTCCACCCATCCTTGCCTTTCGCCTTTCTTCGCGAGCTTGGAGATGGTCCCCGGCTGGACGCCAAGCAACTCTGCTAGCTCCTTGTTTTTGGTTACGCCGTCTTTGAGAGCCTTTTTGAATTGCTCCAGCGCACCCATTTCCATGTATGTAATCCTGGTTTTGTTTACGCACGGTTCGAACACCCATTCGAGAGGTTCTGGCGTATTGGCGCAATTCCGGTTCTTCACGAATTGCGATATGAAGTTTGCTCCGATTTTCTCGCCTGCGCTCGGTACTTCAGTTAAGCTGATAATCCAAGTCGCCGGATCTTCACGCCGCGAATGACCTCGCATCTGACCATTGCGTCCAGCGTGCTGAATGAATACGGTTGCGATCTTGTTTCTGCGCAATGTTAACACCCAATTTAGCATCTTTTCAGACCATGCTGCACTATCGTTCTCATCGATTCCCATAGCCAAGCAGCTCAAGTTATCGAGAACTAAAACGTCAATGTTACTTTCTAGGCAGAGGTTCAATAGAACCTGCTGGTGAACCGGGTTAGCGATGTCCAGAGACTGCCCGCACGTATTGAATAGGTGCTCATGATGCAGGTAGAATAGGTTATCACTCGCCAGCGATAGCTTGTCGTTTCGGCTTTTGGTGTGGTCTAGTGCTACCTCGCCATCGATATATAACACCCGTTTCGCCTCCTTAACTGCCCACGGTCCGAAGTTGCGAGCGTTGGTGATGCTGCCGGACATTTCCATAGCGAAGAACGTCTTGCCTATACCTCTCGGCGCAAAAATGTAACCCAAGTCGCCGGACCTGAACCAATCGCCAACTATGCGGGCTCGCTCTGGCACAACCAGGGTTTGTAGCGAGCCGGATGTGAGTATTGATCGTGATATATCCGCCGCGAAAATGGAAACTTCTTCGCTACTATTTTCGGAGTTTCCCCTCGTGGGAGAAGTTTCCTTGGTCGAGTTTCCAAGGTGTTCTTCGATAGCAACATCTGCCCTACTACCGCAGTCCTTTCGAAGCTGTCTAGTAAATGCGTTCCATTCGGGGCCAGCTAATTTCGCCTTCTGTTGGTGCAGGAGCTGGACCAAGTCGGCATGCGACATGTTGGTGTAGTCCTTCTTCCGCTCTTCAAACTCCTCCGGTCCACCCGCCTCCTGCTTGGGCGTGTTGATAGGCTGTGCCTCGGCCGGATGGACGGTCGTCGGCTTGTTCACAACCGGCTCCAGACCTTGCTCAGACGTTAGCAAGTTTAGCGGCTGCATCTGTGTCGCCTGCCTCCATTTCGGGAGCTCCCGGATCGCGGATGTAGTTTGGCCGTTATTAGACGCGGCCGCGCCGTTCGCTATACTCATTAATTACTCCTTATGGTTTCGCCGAGTCTAAGTTGACTCGAGCGTGGTTATCGTTATTGTTCGAGCTGTCAATTCTGATTGACTCATTCATGTAATACTCTTGCATTCGTTGGCTGGTTACCGGCGAATGCCCTTTCTGCGCAAGACCTGGAAGTTAACGCTTCCGGGTCTTGTCGTTTGTAGATAGGCGTATCGTCCTCGGCATAGGGATTCAGATAGAGCAGCCGCTGAAGTTTCCCGTTATCTTTCCTGACCACGCCTGGCAGTCGAGTGGGTTGCACTGCCTTGCCACTGTTTGGATCGGCGCCAAGTGGTACAAGCTGCCGTCGATAGTTGTCGGCTATCTCGTCGAACTCGGCCTTACTGGTAGCATTTACCCGCACGATCGCATGAACGCTCCGACCTCCTGACTCGTACAGAGCCAATATTGGAGCGTGCAACTGGACGATCATAGCCAACCAAAGATCTTTTGGCGCTTTATCGCTTTCTATCAGTAGATGCCGGAAGTCGGTGATGTTAGCCTCGGATCGATAGGAACCGTTGATCTCGGCCCCGGTGACTGGATTGGATAGATACCAAGCTCCTTCGCTCCCGAGTCGCACGTAGTTATGCAGCCGTTCCGCGTCTCTCGCGACTCCTAGCCGGTAGATGAAACCTTTATCCCATTTCTCCATCATGACTGCGATTCGCTCCTCCGGTTGAAAGAGTGTGTCCAGAAACTTGGCCGGTGATACGTCTAGCACGCATTCTGGCGAGCCCTCGGCCAACCAATCAGTAGTTACCTCGAACGGAACGTGAGACGCGATGTAGGCGAGCTGTTCATGGTTGTACGGATCGAGCTCTATCCTTGGTTTAGGCGAGCCGGCTAGACTGCCTCCATAGATCCGCTCAACTGTGCGCTCGACCTCACGCGGACCCTTCTCTCGCCGCGTCATTGCGTGCCGGATTAAGTCTGCGGCCCGGACTGGTGGCAGCTTGCGAAAAAGACAGGCACTGACTGCCTTCGGAATCCATAGGTTAATGGTCAGTGCGGCCGGCTCATCAGGAGGACACGGATTTTCGCTCAGCCATGCTTCCCAACTAGCTAGCAGCAACTTCGCTAGCTCCTTGGGAACAGGTTGGAGATAGTATTCAACAACGTTGATCTTTCGGCCTTGCCACTGCTTGATCCCGATGCGCGCTTTCACACGCTGCCCGATCAATCCTTTGATTAGGTCGGCTAGTTTGCTCTCTGGTGGTTGCAAGTCATTCATCGCTGCCCCTTCGGATCGCTTGTGAAGGGGCGTTTCTTTAGCGAGTGCGTTCATTCGGTCCTACAGTCGGATGCTCCGCCGAGTTCACAAAGAAGCTCGGCAGCCTCGTTAAATCGCTGCCATTTATCTTCGCCTAAGCCGCCAGAAACCTCTTCAAGGGTGTTCTGCAGCCATGCCATGTATTGCCTGGCTCGCGCTGTCCTAACCGGCATCGGCAAGTCTTTAGGATCGATCTTATCCGTATCGACGGTATTGGCGTTCGGATGCTTTTGGAGAATGTGATCGACGAAACCTTTTGGAGTTAGAGCGCTAACGTACAGTGTGGTGCCGTAGTAGATCATGCCGCCACCTCCGCCGATTCGGCTTGCGCGTTCATCCACTGATCTATCGATGCCCGAGAAACGAGTCTGGTTCCGGTCTTATTCGCCGGGTGGCTCTTTCTCAGAAACGATTTGATTGCGCTGGCGCCGATCAGCTCATACACGAGCGCTCTGCTCATTTTGGCGTAGGCCGCAGCTTCCCGGACGAGGAGCCAGTCAGATTGAAGAATTTCAGATTTTAACATTGTGATTTATTTTCCTTTTGGTTTATTGATTTCTGTCGGACCTGGACAGTTAAGCAGCGCCAATCAAAACTGTCAAGATGCGACAGGAAACTTGCTCCGATATGCGTAAACCGAACGTGAATAGCCGTTTAGCGAGAGCTAGGGCCGTAACCGGCCTTGATCAGAGTGCTTTTGCGGACTTTGTTGGCATCTCAGAACCGCAGCTTGCGCACATCGAACGAGGGGGGAGTAAAGGCAGACCGCTAACGCCTGATGTTGCCGCAAAGATCGCCGCGAAGGCCGGCATCTCGGCAGATTGGCTGCTTGGTGCGGACGATTTCAAAATGCCGCTGGCGCTCGACGGCTCGCCTTATACGCAAGCGAAGTACGTCGATGCCAAGATACTATCTGCTGCTGTTAGGCTCGGTCATGCCGCCGATGACTGGCCAGAGGTGACTCAGCTCAGAAAGGAGCGTGATGCGGTAATGGATCGGCGTGTTGATGCTTGGACAGAGTACCTGAGTGATGTCCTCGGCGAAGTGCTCTCTCAGCTCCGCGATACGGAAACCGTCGAACGTCTGGGAGCGGAGATTTTAGAAGTCCTTCGCTCCCACGCAAAAGCAATGCGCGTATCAATCAAGAGAACGCTCTACACTGGAGTTGATGATGTGATGCGGGAACTCGGGAAGACTCCTAAAGGACGGAAATGATCTCAGCCAATATCGGGGAGA
>WNFI01360931.1_pt1 | contig 25582 bp, 21 predicted proteins | sample 5400471 | NCBI WGS metagenome assembly WNFI01 (sample SAMN13153348, study PRJNA577476) | soil metagenome | isolation source: 100 cm saprolite on Douglas fir-dominated hillslope | place: USA:California | collected 2013-09-17 | reverse complement strand
AGGAATTCGTTGGCGGCCTGATCCGCGCTCCTTCCCGGCACCAGCGTCATCACGACGATCGCGTCCTCCTGTGGGCTGATGGCGCCGACCGCCTGCTTCTGGTTCTGGCCCTTCCAGCCCCGCGGGAACTGCATCTGGAAGCGGAGGTCGGGGTGGAAGAACGCGCTCCCCTCGAAGAACCCCTCGCGCGGGTTCTCCCCGAAGACCATCCCGTCGAGCCGATGGAGGTAGCCGGGCTCGTCGACGCGGGTCCCGGCCAGGTGCTGGGCCTGGATCTGGGACTGGATGCGCTGGGCGCGGTTGGCGGGCGCGGGATGGGTGGAGAGCCACGCGGGCAGCCGGCCCTCGCCGCTCGTCTGTCCGAGCCGGTCGAGCACGGAGAAGACTTCGACCATCTCCCGCGGGTCGTAGTCCCGCCGCGTCATGTAGCGCAGGCCGAGGTCGTCGGCCTGCTGCTCGTCGTTGCGGCCGAACTTGAGGAACATGAGCTGCATGCCGGCCTGGGCCAGATCCCCGAAGCGCGCGAGCTCCGGCCGGACGATCATGCCCGCGACGAGGCCGATGGTGGCCAGCTGGGACTTCGTGATCTGCGAGACGGTGTGGCGGGCGGTGACGTGGCCGATCTCGTGCCCGACCACCGACGCGAGCTCCGCCTCGGAGTTGAGGTGGGTCAGGATCCCGCGCGTCACGTAGATGTAGCCGCCGGGCAGGGCGAACGCGTTCACCGCCGGGTCGTCCACGACGCGGAACGTCCAGGGGAGGCTCGGCCGCTCGCCGCTCGCGGCCAGCGTCTTGCCCAGCCCCGCCACGTACGCCTGCAGCGCGTCGTCCGGGTAGAGGCCTAGCGAGGAGGCGACTTCCTGGTCCGCCTCCTGCCCCATCGCGATCTCCTGCGCCTCGCCCACCAGCATGATCTGGCGCTTGCCCGTCGCGGGATTGGTGGCGCAGGCGGCGATCAGGGCGAGAGCGCCAGCGGCGGCGAAGGTACGGTAGCGGGCGCGGTGTCGCATGGGGAGCCTCCTCTTCCAGTACCGGGCACTGCCGGCCTCACGTCAAGGGGGGAGACTCCGGTTCGCGATCGAGAACCTATTCGTCGGCGGCGAGGCGGGCCAGGCCGTCGCGATGCGTTTGATCGAAGATCCTCTCCAGCCAGGAGTTGACGCCGCGGCACCCGTCGACGACGCGGGCGGCCCACGCGAAGTACTCCTGTTTTCGCTCGAGGTCCCAATTGGCCGGCGGGCTGTGCGTGATCCCGCGCAGGTTGCTGATCTTGTCCGCCATCTTGATCAGCTTCGCGCGATCCGACTTGTGGGGCGCGTTCTCGACCTGTAGCTGCTTGCGCTGGGCCTTGGGCAGCCGCTTGTCGTCCGTCACCTCGGCCACGAGGAGGGCCACTTCCGCGCCGAACTCGGCCTCGAGCTCGTCGGCCGTCGTCCGCGTGTCCTCGATCGTGTCGTGCAGCAGCGCCCCGAGGACGACGATCGGATCGCGCCCCTCGGTGGCCTGGGCCACGAGGAACGCGACCTCGGCGAGATGGTTGAAGTACGGCTCCGCCGCCGCACCCTTTCGGCGCTGACCGCGATGTTTGAGCGCTGCGAAGTCGACGACCCGCGTCATCAGAAGGAGATCCGGGGCTCCGAATGGTTGCGTCATCGTGCCAAGCATAACGTGTCCGCAACGCACGCAAGGGCGACGTCGACGCCGGTCGCACCGATGTGAATGCGCGCCGCCCGCGGCCGGCGCTTGCGCGCGTGTCTGCTGTGGGCCGATCATCGCGGGAAATGCCCGAGTTGCCCGATCTCCTCTACATCCAGGCTCGCCTCAAGGAGGCCCTGGTCGGCCGGCGCGTGGTCGCGGAGCGATTGCGCGAGCCCATCGTGATGCGGTTCGCGGTGCGGGGGAACCTCTCCCTCCTCCTGGGGCGGCGCCTCGACGACGTGATCCGCCATGCGCACTTCCTGGTCTTCCGCTTCGAGGACCTCGACCTGGCCGTGAACCCGATGCTCGCCGGCCGCTTCCGCCTGACCGCACCGGACGAAAAAGAAGAGCGCGACCTCGTCTTCGCCCTGACGTTCGAGCCACCAGAAGCCACCGGCCGCGGACCGCGCGGCGAAGGCGACTTCACGTCGCCGGAGCCGCGGGGGGGTCTGGGGGGTGCGCCGGAAGCACCCCCCAGCTCAATGTCGGACCTCCGTTATCGCGACGAAAAACACATGGGCAAGGCGTACCTGCTCGCCAAGGGCGACTGGAAGGCGGCCGCGGGCATGGACCAGGCCGGCGGCGTCGACGTGCTCTCTCCCGAGTTCACGCGAGAGCGGTTCGTGAGCCTGCTCAAGAAGCGCCGCGATCAGGTCCGGGTCCTCCTCCTGGACAAGCGCGCGCTGGACAGCATCGGGAACGCCTACGCCGACGAGATCCTGTTCGAGGCCAGGCTGCATCCGAAGACCTTCTGCCGGTCACTGTCCCACGACGACGCGGTGCGGCTGCACGACGCGATCGTCACGGTGATGCGCGAGGCGGTCGATCAGGTCGCCCGCCGCGGCGAGCCGATCGACGTGAAGGTCCGCGATTTCCTCAAGGTGCGACTCCGCGACGTGTGCCCGCGCTGCGGGGCGAAGCTGCGGAAGGCGGGCGTCCGCGGGATGGACGCGTACTTCTGTCCCCATTGCCAGCCCGCCACGCGCTCGGGCCTCGTGGACTGGACGAAGACGGGGAAATGAGCCGCCCTAGTTCAGTCGGCGCAGCGTGAACGTCCCGACCGGCGGCACCGAGGCGCCGACGAGCAGCGGCCCGGTACCGATCAAATGGATCGGCTCCGGGGGCGTGGTCCGGAGATCCGCGGAGCTGAACGTCTCACCGCTGTCCGTGCCCGCGTCCCAGGGCTGCAGTACGACGACCTTCTCCGCCACCCAGTCGCCGTTCTCGATGAGGCTGAGCCCGGACACGCCCACGAACCAGTCGGGGCTGGGCGCAAGCATCGACACGAGCGTGACCAGGGAGAAGTCGCGGCTGATCTCGAACTCGAGGCTGACGCGGTCCGGCGAGCGGTCGATGCCGTCCCCCACCAGCAGGCGCTGGGCCTGGCCGGCGCTGATGGCCGCCTCGACCTCGGTGTCGAGCGGCGTCGTGCGCCCTTGCTCCGCCATCAACCGGATCCCCTCGCTGGCCTGGCCGCCGGCCTCCCAGAACCTCACCGTGGGCTTGTGCGTGCCCCCGATCAACCGCGAGAAGTGGGGATTGCGCGGGATGTCGGTCGGATGGGACAGCGCGCTCCACGAGGCGTCGAAGGTCACGCGGTAGCGCGCGACCGCGGCCGGGTTCGGAGTGGGTGTCGGGGTCGCGGGCGGTGTCGGCGCCAAGGGCGACGAGCCTCCGCACGCCATCAAGGCGACCAACAGCAATGAGGGAAAGGCGCCCGACCGCAGCATCTTCAACTCCATGCCCTCTCCAACGACGGTGACCGGCCCGCTATTCCCGCGCGCAGGCCATGGCGCGACGGCCCACGATGGGATAGGTATGCACGCGCGCATGGGCGAGCCGACCGCGAGAAGCAACCCACCGGGCCTCTCTACGGCGCTGCTGATCACCGCGATCGTGCGCGCCGTCACCGTCTCCCTGCTGCTCACCGTGTTCTGGCACACGCAAGCGGCCAGTCATCTCGTCCAGGACATCCGCACCTGGCGCGAGTTCTTCGCGGAGACACAGGCGGGGGCGGTCCCCTACGTCAACCTCACCAAGGAATACCCGGTGCTGGGCGGAATCCTCTACTGGCTGATGAGCCCGTTCATTCGGCCCGACGACCTGCGTCAGACCATCGTCGTGCACGCCGTGTTCATGGGGGTGGCGGACCTGATCAATGCCGCGCTGCTGTACCGGCTGGCGCGTGAGATCGCGCCGAGGTGGGCCTTTGCAGCGACGCTGGCCCTGAGCCTGAATCTCACCGCGATGGTGACCGCGCCCGTTCGCTACGAGAGCTGGATCGTCACCTTCGTCCTGCTCGGCTACACGGCGCACCGCCGGCGCCGCTTCCTGTGGGCCACGTTCTTCTGGTCCATCGGATGCGGCCTCAAGTGGTACCCGGCGTTCTTCATCGCCGCCCAGGAATGGCGGCTGCTCGTGGCGGAGCGACGCCGCTGGCACTGGCTCGCCGCCGGCGCCGTGTTCCTGGCCGTGACCGCCGCCCTCAACCTGCCCTTCGCGCTGCTCTGCCTGCGCGAGACGGGTTCGCTGGCGAACTGGCTCGCGCCCTATGTGTTCCACGTCAAGCGCCCGCTGTACTGGGACACGTTGCTCGGCGTCGGCCAGATCTGCGCCGTCTTCTTCAACCGGATCTATTCCACGCAGTTCAACCTCTGGTTCTATCCCTTCCTGATCCTGGGGGTGCTGGCCGACGAGGACGAACGGAGGCGCCGCCGCATCGTGATCGCGTTCGTCCTGCTCGACGTGCTCAACGTCGTCATCTATCCGCTCAGCTTCGCGGGCGCTGCCGCCGAGATGGGAGGGTTCTTCCCCGGGGCCGCGCGCGAGGGCGGACCATGGACCGTGGTCTTCTCCGCCGCCATCGCCCTGCGCACGGTGGTGGTGGGCGCCTTGGCCATCCTGCTCGTCGCCGGGCGGACCAGGGGTGGACAGCGGGGCGCGGGGGCGTCAGAATCAAAGGTCGCCCCAGGAACGGAGAGTGGATGAGCAAGGAAGATTTGATCGAGCTGCAGGGAGTCGTGACCGAAGTGCTGGCCGGTGGCAACTACAAGGTCAAGTGCGGAGAGAACCACGAGGTGCTCGCCCGTCTCAACGGGAAGATGCGCCAGTATCGCATTCGCGTGATCGCGGGCGACCGGGTCACGGTCGGCGTGTCGCCCTACGACCTCAAGCGCGGCCTCATCACCTACCGCGCGAAGTAGCCCCTCCCCATAGGGGCCGTTCCCTTCACCTATAATCCCGGCGCGAGAACCGGATGGACGCGCTGCTGACGATCCCCCGCGAAGCCACTCCGGCCGTGGTCTTCCTTCGCAGCGAGATCCCCGCCGATCACCCGTCCTCCGCCATCCTCGGCCAGGAGCGGCTGGGAGCGGGCGTGGCCGTGGCCGGCGATCGCATCCTGACCGCCCACTACCTGGTGATGGGCGCGCGGCGGGTCGAGGTCACCGGCTTCGACGGCCGCGAGCGCACGGTGCGCCGCACCGCCGTCGACCACACCACCGGATTGGCCCTGGTCACGCTGGATGGTCCCTTGCTGCGACCGGCGCGTATCGAGGAGGACCACGAACCGCGCCCCGGACTGCCGATCTTCCTCCTCACCTGCAGCCGCGAGGGCGAGCGCAAGGCGACGACCGGGCACGTGTCCGTCGTCGGCCCCTTCGAAGCGTTCTGGGAGTACATGCTGGATCGCGCGATCATGACCACGGCCATCAATCCCGGCCTGGCCGGAGCGCCGCTCTTCGACGTGGAAGGGCGGCTGCTGGGCCTGGTTTCGCTGGGTCTGGCCGCCGTGGGCCGCTACAGCCTGGCCATCCCACTTCGCCTCTACCTCGATCGGCGCGAACAGATGGAGGCGGACGCGGGGCCGCGGTCGGGAAGGGCCTGGGTCGGCTTCTTTCCCCAGGCCTTCGACGGCGGCGTCATCATCACGGGGGTGGTGGACGGAGGTCCGGCCGACCGGGCGGGCGTGACCCGCGGCGACCTCGTGCTCTCGCTCGACGGCCAGAGCGTTTCCAGCCTGCGCGAGCTCTACACCGCGCTCTGGCGCAAGGCGCCGGGAGAGATCGTGGGCCTGCAGATCCTCCGCGATTCAACCATCCGCGTCGTGGAGATCACCGCGGGCGACCGCGACGACTTCTACAAGTAGGGAGATGATCCTCAAGGTCGCGCGCATCGGCCATCCCGTCGTGCGGGCCGCGGCACGCCCGGTGCCGCCGGAGGTGCTGGCGTCGGCGGACTTCCAGCACCTCGTCGACGACATGGTGGACACCATGCACGAGTACGAAGGGGTGGGCCTGGCCGGACCGCAGGTGCATGTCGGGCTGCGCGTGGCCGTCCTCGAAGTCCCGGCCTCGGACGAGCGGGCGCGGGTGGCCGTCCCGCTGACCGTCCTCGTGAATCCGGTGGTGACGCCGCTGGGCGAGGCGAAGGAGCAGGCCTGGGAAGGCTGCCTCTCCATACCCGACCTGCGCGGCGTCGTGCCGCGCTGGAGCCTCTTGCGCCTGGAGGCCCTCGACCGCCACGGCCAGCCGTACGCGGTGGAGGCCGAGGGGTTCTTCGCCCGCGTCATCCAGCACGAGTGCGACCACCTCGACGGCGGCCTGTACCTGGACCGGATGGAAGGCCTGCGCACGCTGTCGTTCCTCCCCGAGTTCGAGCGGTTCGTGGCCTCGCGCGAGGGCGAATAGCTACGCCTTCCATCAGCGTCGTCTTCCCCATGTACAACGAGGAGGCGTACGCGCGCCGCGCCGTGTCCGCCGCGCGCGCGGTGCTGATGGCGGAGCTGCCGGACTGGGAGATCGTCATCGTCGATGACGCCTCCACCGACGGCACCCCCGCGCTCGTGGACGCGCTGGCGCGCGAGGACGCGCGCGTGCGCGTCGTCCGCAACCCCGTGAACCGCCGGCTCGGGGGCGCGCTGCGCGCGGGCTATGCCGCGGCCACCAAGGATCTCGTCTTCTATACGGACGCCGATCTCCCCGTCGACCTCCACCAGCTACCGCGCGCGGTGCGCCTGCTCGAGTACCAGGAGGCGGACGTCGTCGCCGGCTATCGGTTCGACCGCACGTCCGAGGGCCTCGTGCGGGCCCTATACACGTTCTGCTACAACCACCTCATCCGCACGCTGTTCGGCCTGCGCGTCCGCGACGTGAACTTCGCCTTCAAGCTCTTCCGCCGGTCCGTGCTGGAGAAGTTTCCCCTGACCAGCGAGGGCAGCTTCATCGACGCCGAGTTCCTGCTCCGGGCGCGCAAGGCCGGCTGCGTCATCATCCAGATCGGGCTCGACTACTTCCCCCGCACGCGGGGCACGTCCACCCTGGCCTCCATGCCCGTGATCTTCGCGATCCTGCGCGAGATGCGGGCGCGGTGGAAAGAGCTGAGATAAAACCTCAGCCAGAACGCGCCACCGGCGGCGCTCCTTGCGCGACCGCCGGCGCGTCCGCCGCCGGAATCGGCAACCTCACGACGAACTCCGTGCCGCCACCCGGCCGGTGTCCAACGGCCAGGCTGCCGCCCTGACGCTCGACGCTCTCGCGCACCACGCTGCGCTGCAGGTCCGAGTCGGCGGGCGGCTCCGATGAATCCAGGAGCGCGTCCATCAAGCGGTCGAGGACCGCGGCCGGGGCGCCGAGGCCGGTATCGCCCACGGTCACCAGCACGGCTGCGCCGCGGACAGCGGTCGTGACCTCGACCTGGCCCGTGGTGCCGCTGCCCCGGATCGCCACCGCCGCCCGATCGAGGAGCGCCACCAGCACGTGGCGCAGCGCGGCCGCGTCCAGGGCAATCTCCGGGACGTCCGCCCCGAGCGTGCAGGTCACCACGATGCCATCGCGCTCCAGCGCGGGGCGGCGCGCTTCCAGCGCGTCCTCGACCACGCGGTTGACGGCATGGCGCTCGCGGGCGCCGACCGGCGAGGGAAGCGCGGCCAGGATGTTGCGCACCACTCGGGTCGCCGCTTCCGCGCGCTCGTGCAGGCGCAGGCTATCTGCGCGGATGCGGGGGCTGGCGTCGGACTGCGACATGAGCAGGCGGGCAAGGGCGGTGATGCTGGACAGGTGGGAGCCGAGCTCGTGGACGGCGGAGCCCACCAGGCGTGTCCACCGCGAGGGGCCGGCGTCACGCGGAAACCGGGCCCGCGGCGTCCGACGTCCCTCACGCGCCATAGCCAGCTCGCGGGCGGCGAGGATGACGGCCATCACTACGACCATGCTGTGGGTGAGACGGGCGCGCGCGATGTCGAGCGCCGGATAGCCGGAGGACGCCCCGAACAGCGCGTCCGCCGCGACCATGACCGCCATCGCCACCAGCCACACCGCGCTGCCCGCCGGACGCAGGCGGTCCGCGATCCGCGGCGGCTCTTCGGCGGACTCCTGCCGGGACGCTTCGTGGGCGGCGAGGGCGGCCAGGGCCAGGAAGGGAATGATCCACCCGAGGTCGGAGGCACCGCCCGCCACGTAGCCGGGCCGGCTCCTCTGCGCGAATGCGACCGCCTGCCCCACCGCCCAGGCCGCGAGCACGGCGGAGAGCCGGCCATAGAACTTTCTCCAATACGGAGTCAGCGCGCGCACGGCGAGCACCGCCGCCCACGCGGGCAGGGCCAGCTTCAGCAGGGCACGGACCAGCACGAGCTGATTGCGGAGGGCGGCATCGCCCAGCGAGAAGGGGTCGGGCAGGACGACCATGTGCGCCTGGGCATAAGCGAACAACACGAGCGCCGCGCCCGCGCTCAGGCCCAGGCGCGATGACAACCGCTCGTGCCGGCGGTCGGGTCGCAGCAGCAGCGCCGCGGCCCAGCTCAGATCCGCGGCCGCGTAGAGGACGAGAGGCCACATCCCCGCGCTCGGCCGCCCGGCCAGCCCGCCCTCCATGACGCGCAGCGTTCGCGTCAGCGCCCAAACGCCGGCCCCGCCCGCCATCCACGCCCAGAACGCGCGCCGCGATCCTCCCTGCCGCCAGGCGGCCCAGGCCATCAAAGCCGACGCCGTCACCGCGGAGGCGATCTGGAAGACGACGCTGAGGGCCTCGCGCCGGTGGGGGCCCCGCTCCACGGCCATGAGGATGGCCATGGCGCCGCAGACGAGGGCGGCCGCGGCGAATGGCCACGACCCGCGGGACCCCGATTCGGGGGACGACGCGGCGGTGGGGAGTCGCAGCGCGAAGCACGCGCCCGCGCTCGAGTCCTCCAGGACGATCGAGCCACCATGGCCGCGCGCGACGAAGTGGACGAGGGTGAGGCCGAGGCCCACCCCTTGGCCGACGCGGCGGGTGGTGAAGAATGGGTCGAAGATCTGTCCGCGCAGCGCCGCGGGCACGCCGGGACCATCGTCGATGAAGCGCAGCTCGACCTCGCCGTCGTGCTGCGTCCCCCGGATGCGTAACACGCCACCCGGGCTGGCCTGGGCGGCGTTACGCAGCAGGTGCGAGAGGGCGGCGGCGAGCGCGCGCGGATCGCCGTGGACCGCGGGCAGTCCCGCCAGCTCCTCCAGGCTGACGTGCAAGGGCAACCCTTCGTCGAGCGCGGTCTCGACGACCTCCTCGAGCAGGGCGACCAGGTCGATGTCCCGCCGCGGGCCGGGGGGAACGAGGCGGAAGGCGTTCGTCAGCTCGCGCACGATGTCGCGCGCGTGACGCGCCTGCTGCAGCATCTGCTCGCCCTTGTCCGGCATGACGACGGAAGCCGCCCGTGCCCGCCGCGATACCTCCTCGAGCTGGTCTTCCAGCTCGCCGACGGCCGCGGCCACCAGCGACGCCAGGCCGGTGAGCCGGCCCGCCCGCTGTGACTCCTCGGCCAGCACACGGGCGGCGCGACGCGCACGACGGTCGACGTCGACCTGCCAGTGCAGGCGCACGGCGGCCGCAGCGGCCAGCAGGAGCGCGCACGCGGTGGAGAACGTGGCGCCGGCAAAGCTCGCGGAGGGCCGCAAGTAGCGCAGCAGGAGGTCCAGGATCACCGGCCCCGTCCCCGCGGCCAGGAGCGCGGGAAAAGCCTGGGTCGGACCCGACCGGCCGCTGCCGACGGCACCGATCAGGAATGCAAAGGGCAGGAACCAGGCAAGGTCCGCCCACCCGCCGGGCGGAGGCCGATGGCCGTCCAGTCCGCCCGCGAAAACGCGCAGGGTTCCGTAGGTCAATGCGAATACGGCCACGGCACCGTAGGCCCGGCGCCACGCCGGATGGTCCACCGCGCGCCACAGCACGGCCGCCCACACCGTCGTCGTCGCGGACAGCACCCCGAGAAGGATCCTCTGCGTGGCCGCGGGCTCCGCTATCCCCACCGCATTGAGCATGCTCAGGTGCACGAACGCGTAGAGGACGGCGAGGGCGATGAACACGCTGTCCGGCACCGCCGCCGGATCCTTCCGCAGGACGGGCGGGTGGGCCCGGAGGCCGAGGGCGACCAGGATCGGGACCAGGAATCCGAGGAACAGGACGTCCAGCACGCGGCCCCCCTGGCCCTCGTACGGCCGGAGGCCCCGGAGTTCCAGGGCGACCCACCAGACCTCGCCGACCGCCCACGCGGCCGCCCCGCCGGCCACGAGGTGCCAGAACGCGGCTCCCCGCGGAGTGCCGCTGCGCCGGCCGCGCCGCCAGAGGACGATCGCCGCCGCCGCGGGCGGCAGGATGAGGAGGGCATTCCCCACCCAGGGCCTCCCGTCCAAACGGAAGACCGTGAAGTAGACGGCCGCGAACAGCACCGTGATGAGCACGAGCTGGCGGGTCCGATCCGTCCCCCGAGCGGCCACGCCCTCCGCCGGACCGGCGGGGGCGTCGAAGGCCGCGGGAGGGGTGCCGGAGGCGGGTTCCGCCGCGCGGCCGAGCTGCTGCAGGCGGCGCACTCCCTGGGCGGCCGCCTGCGTCGCGGCCAGGAGCGCCTCCAGGGATTCCCGCGGCTCGCTCTTGCGCAGGGCCAGCTCCGCCCATCCGCCGACCGCCATCAGCGGGTTGTTCAGCTCGTGCGCGATGCCGGTGGCGAAGTGCACGTACTCCGACGAACTGGCGGTCGAGGGGGGCGCGTCGCCGATGCCGTGACGTGCCGGCGACGCCCCTCGCACGCGAACGGCGGTGAGGGCCAGGAGGATCCCGGTGGCGGCGAGCGCGACGACGAAGCGGGCTTCGGCGAGGGCGGACGGGTAGGTGCCGGCTTCCCGCGTGACGAGGTCCACGACCAGCGGCAGCATCACCGCCGCCGGCGTCACCCAGCCGCGCCGCCGCGATACGGTGTCGGTGTCGTCGCGCCCGGGCACCCAGGCGCGCCCCCGCTCCGCCGTGGCCGCCGCGGCCAGCGCGAGAAGGGCCAGCACGCTGTCGATGTTGGCCACGGAGTACGACCCATAGGGACCCGCGGCGTGGCGCCAGTTGGGAAGGATGCCGGCCAGGGCGCTCGCCGTCAGTCCGATGGCGAGGATGCGGTAGGGAGCCGCGAAGGGAGGCTTCCGCACCGTCCACGCGAGGATCGCGAAGCCGGCGGCGAGCGCACACTGCTGTACGGTGAAGATCCAGAACCAGGAGAACGACGTCTCGCCCAGGGGCGCGGCGATGAAATAGAAGACGAGGAAGTAGGCCACGACGGCCGCCATCGTCCATTCCACGATGGCGGCGCGGAGCCGGCCTGCCCCCAGCGGGCGGTGCGGGCAGACGAACATGGACACGGCGACGAGCACGCTGAACGTGTAGTGCCCGGCGTGGCCCAGACCGATCAGGGCAGCGTGACCCGGAAGGACCGCGTGGAGGAGGAATGCCGGCTCCGCCGCCATCTGCGCCGCCGCCGCCCCCGCCAGGAGGCTCCAGAACGCGCGCTCCGTCCCCAGGGAGGCGCGGGCGGCACGCCCGGTGGCGACGAGCGCCGCCAGCGCCGGCAGCAACAGGTAGAGGTGGCCGAGCCGGACCCGTGCTTCCGCCGAGGCCGGGGGCGGGACGGCCATCGTCACGAGCACGAACAGGGCTACGTAGATGGCGCTGGCGGCAAGCGCGCGGCGGACCCCTTGCGTCATGGATGCGCAGACTCTACCACCCCGCCTCTCCTTGCCGCTGCGGGGCCCCGTCGGCTAGTCTTTACGACTCGCTCATGGATGCGTCCCTTCGCACCGGTCCCCCCGTCGTCACCCTGCGCAACGCGTGGGACCGTCCCTACGACGGCGCGATCGCCGCCGCCCGGACCTGCTACTCGCCGCGCGTGATCGGGCCCGAGGAGGTCACCCCCGGCCAGCGCGACTCCATCGGTCCGTTGACCTTCGAGGCGGGGCATCACACGGTCTACCAGCACGCGCACTTCGAGTTCGGGCTGGAGAACGTGAGCCGGCAGTTCGTCTGGGCCTTCCTCCATGCCCATCCCTTCTACAACTCCGAGCAGTCCAGCCAGCGGTTCGTGCGGCTCGACCAGGTCGCCGCCTACGTCCCCCCCGGACTGGGCGGCCCCGCCCGCGAGCTGTACGAGGGCGAGCTGGAGGCGGCCTGGGAGACCTATCGCGCGTTGTCCGCGATCCTGAAGGAGGACACGCACCACATCCTCAGCGAGATCCGGTACCTGACGCCGAACGCGTCCGAGAAGCGGCGGAAGAAGGTCGCGCGCGAATCGGAGAAGAAGGCCATCGAGCTGGCGCGCTACGTGATCCCGGTGGCCGCCTTCACGTCGATGGTGCACACCCTCTCCGGGATCGTGCTCCACCGCCTGCGCCGGATGATGCGGACGGGCGACGTGCCCACGGAGGCGGTCGAGGTGGTCACGGCCATGGTCGATCGCGTGCACGCCCTGGATCCGGCCTTCTTCGAAAAGGTCGGGGAGGCGCCGCTCGAGGCCGCCCAGGTCGTCGAAGGGCGATGGCCGGAGCTGCAGGGCGACGGCGACGCCCTGGCCCGGCGCATCGACGCGCAGCTCGGCGCGCGCACGTCCCTCCTCGTGGACTACACGGCGCGGGCGCCGGAGACGACGGCGGAGGCGGTCCGTGCCGTCCTCGGCGCCGACCCCGCCACCCTGCCGGACGCGGAGGCGCTGGCCCGGGTGCTCGATCCCTCTTACAACCGCTACCGCCTCGAGACCCTGAACCTCAACGTGCACTCGCCGCTCTCGCGCGCCCTGCATCACGCGAGCTACACGTTCCTCAAGCGCCTCTCGCACACCGCGGACAGCCAGGACCAGCGCCACCGCATGGTTCCGGGGTCGCGCCCGCTCATGACGCTCACCGACACCCGCCGGCCGGACTTCGTCACCCCGCCCCTGATCGCGGCCAACCCGCGGGCGCACGAGATCTATCTGGCGTCGATGGACCGCGCCTGGCGCGCCAAGGAGCGCCTGCTCGAGATGGGCGTGCCGCGCGAGGCGGCCCTGTACGTCCTCCCCAACGCGAAGGCGCTGCGCTTCCACGAGACGGGGAGCCTCCTGTACCTCGCCCACAAGTGGGTGATGCGCACGTGCTTCAACGCCCAGGAGGAGATCTACCGGGCCTCCATGGACGAGCTCGATCAGCTGCGCGCCGTGCATCCGGCGCTGGCGCGCCACATGGGCCCTCCCTGCGTGCTGCGCGCCGGCCGCATCACTCCGACCTGCACGGAGGGCGAGCACTTCTGCGGCGTGCCCGTGTGGCGGAGCTTCCCCGCGGTCGAGCGGCGGATTTGAAGCGCGGGGTGCCGATGCTGTCCGGCTGGGGCCGCATGCCCAGGCCCGGGTGCGAGGTCCGCTCCGAGGACCTGGTCGCGCTCACCAAGGACGCAGTGCTGACACGCGGGCTCGGCCGCTCCTATGGCGACTCCTCCCTGCCTCCGCCCAGCCGTCCCCAGGCTGCCAACACCACGCTCGCCGACCGCGTGCTCTCGTTCGAGGACGGGACGGGCCGGCTCCGCGCGGAAGCCGGACTCTCCGTCTTCACGCTGAACCGGCTGTTCCGGCCGCGAGGGTTCGTCGTGCCCGTCTCCCCGGGCACGCAGTTCGTGACCCTCGGGGGCATGGTCGCCGCCGACGTTCACGGCGCGAGCCACCACGTCGACGGCTGCTTCGGCGCCCACGTGACCGCCCTGCGCATGCGGGTGGCCGACGGGCGCATCCTGGAATGCGGCCCGGAGCTGGAGAGCGAGCTCTTCTGGGCCACGGTGGGCGGCATGGGCCTCACGGGCCACATCCTCGAAGTCGAGTTCCGGATGAGGACGATCCCGTCTCCCTGGCTGTGGGTCGAGAAGCAGCGCATGCCGGACATCGATGCATTCATGGAGGGGCTCAAGGCCGCGGCCAAGGAGTGGCCGCAGACCAAGGGCTGGATCGATTGCCTGAAGCGCGGCCGGCACCTCGGGCGCGGAGTGCTCATGCGTGCCCGATGGGCGTCGGCGGCGGAGGCGCCGGCCAAGGCGCCGCCGGCGCGGCTACGCCCGGCGGTACCGTTCGAGCTGCCGTTCTCCTTGGTGACTCCCCTGACCGTGCGCACCTTCAACTCGCTCTGCTATCACTTCCCGTGGCGGGCTGGGGGCATCGACCATCCCGACTCCTTCTTCTATCCGCTCGACGTGGTCGAGAACTGGAACCGGCTGTACGGTCCGCGCGGCTTCACGCAGTACCAGTGCGTGCTCCCCGCCGCCGCCGGCACGGGCGCCGCGCGGCGGTTCCTGGAGCTCCTGACCCAGAGAGGCGGGGCCTCGATGCTGTGCGTGATCAAGGACTGCGGTCCCGAGGGCAAGGGCCTCCTGTCCTTCCCCAAGGCGGGCATCTCCATCGCGCTCGACATCCCGGTGACGGACGACACCCAGGGACTCGTCGACGCGCTGAACGAGGCCGTCATCGCGGAAGGAGGGCGGGTGTACCTGGCGAAGGATGCGTTCACGCGGGCCGAGCACTTCCAGGCCATGGAGCCGCGCCTTCCGGCCTGGACGGCCGTCCGGCGGCGCTGGGATCCGGAGGGACGCATCCGCAGCGCGCAGTCGGTCCGACTGTTCGGAGACACCCCGTGAGGGTCGTGTTCCTCGGCGCCACCAAGGGGATGGGCCGCGCCCTGGCCCGCCTCATGTCGCAGCGGGGCGACCGGCTCTTCCTCCTTGGCCGCGACACGTCCGACCTGGAGCGGAGCGCGCGCGACCTCGAGGTGCGCGGAGGAGCGCCGGTCTCGAGTTTCCCGTGCGCCGGCTGCTCCTCGTCGACTTCACGAACACCGTCGCCTTCTGCGAAGAAGCGCGGCGCCGGCTGCTCGCGCGGGGCGGGGGCACGCTGTGCGTGTTCAGCTCCGTCGCGGGCGAGCGCGGGCGCAAGCCCGTCGTCCTCTATGGCGCGGCCAAAGCGGGTCTGACGCGCTACCTCGAAGGGCTCGATCACCGCTTCCGCGCCGCCGGGTTGCGGACGGTCTGCGTCAAGCCGGGCTTCGTCCGCACGTCCATGACGGACGGTCTGCCCGCCCCGCCGTTTGCGGGCGAGCCGGAGGGGGTGGCAAGGCGCGTGCTCCAGGCGATCGACGCCGGCACTCCCGTCGTCTACGCGCCCGCGGCGTGGCGCGGGATCATGCTCGTGATCCGCCTGCTGCCCCGCTTCGTCATGCGCCGGGTCGGCTTCTAGCTCGACGCCTCGACGCAGGCGGCCGCCGTGCGCCCGCTGCGGACGGCGCCCTCGATCGTCGCCGGCAGTCCCGTATTCGTCCAGTCCCCGGCCAGGACCAGCCCGCGGACCTCCGTCCCGGGCCCCGGCCGGATCTCTTCCGCCTCCGGGTCGCACACGAACGTGGCCTCGGGCTCGCGGAGCACGAGCGAGCGCACGACACGGGCCTGCGCCATGGCCTCCGCGAAATACCGGCGCAGCGCCGCCTCCGCTACCGCGACCAGCTCCGCGTTGGGCCGCGGGGCCGCGCGGACGGCCGCGCTCACGATGAACGCGAGGTGCTGCGGGGCCCCCTCGCGGCCGTAGAGCCGCCCCTTGTCGAACACCCACTCCACCTCCGCCTCGCGCAGGCCGGCCATGGGGCGATCGAGGACGACGCGGTCGAGCCAGAGCTCGATGGAGACGATCGGCGAGCCGCGCAGCCGCGCCGCGCTCGAGAACGGCGCCTGCGCGCGGATCCCTTCCGGCACGAGCGCGGGCAGCGCGGACCAGGGCACGGCGGCCACGATGGCGTCGGCTTCCACACGGTGGGATACGGAGCGCGCGCCGCGGCGCATCTCGTCCTTGGTCTCCGCGCGCTGTACGTAGTACACGGCCCGCGCGCGCCCGTCCGCGACCTCGACCGCCTCGGCGAAAGCGCGCCGGCGCACGGTGCCCCCGCGGGCCTCCAGGTAGCGCGCGAGACGGTCGTGCAAGCGCGCATAACCGGCGCGAAGGAACACCAGCCGGGCGGCGTCGCTCCGCCGCAGGAACGCCTCGCGAAAGACCTCACGGAAGAGCACGGCGGCGGCGCGCTCGGGTGTCTCGTTGAGGATCGCCGTGGCCAGGGAGTCCCACAGCAGGGTCCGCGTCCCGGCGCTCTGGCCCGTGCGCCGGAACCATTCCGCGAGGGTGAGCCCGTGGGGCACGCGCCCCCACCGCGCGGCCAGGCCGAAGCGCAGGACGTCGAGGCGCGACCGCCAGGGCAGCCGGAGGGGAAGGAGGCCGGCGAGGAGATGCCAGGGCGCGGGCAGGTCGGGGCAGTCCAGACGGGTCCAGCCGCGGTCGTCGCGATAGTCGATCCGCAAGTGGTCCTGCACGATCAGGAGATCCGAGGCCCCCGCGCGGCGCAGGAGGTCGAGGGTCGCCTCGTAGCCGGCGATCATGAGGTGCGTGCCGTTGTCCACGTCTTCGCCCGTCACCGTGTCCGGGAAGGAGGTGGCGCGGCCGCCCAGCACGCCGCGCCGCTCGAGAAGCGTCACCTCGTGCCGGTGCTCCTGCAGGGCGATGGCGGCGGCCAGTCCGGCGAACCCGCCTCCGATGACCACGACCCTCATCGGCCGGTGTACACGCGGGCCAGCGTGCGGGCGGCGACCCAGAGCTTGCGTGGCGTCGAGAGCCGGAGCCGCGGTCCGGGCGGGAACGAGCGGCGCACCAGCTCGTCGAGCAGGGCGCGGTAGACGCCGGCCATCAGCTCCGCGGAAGCCATGGCCCGCCGATCGTCGGCGGGCAGGAGCGCCGCCGCGCGGACGTAGTGCTCCCGGGCGCGCTCGGCCTCGAAGCGCAGGAGGGCCGTCACTTCCGGACGACGGGCGGCCGAGGTGCCGTCGAGCAGCTCGGCCTCTTGCACCCCGAAGCGGGCCAGGTCCTCCAGCGGCAGGTACAGGCGGCCCCGCGCCCCGTCGGCGCCGATGTCACGCAGGACGTTCGTGAGCTGCAGGGCGACGCCGAGCTCGACCGCGTACTCCCGGGTGCGCGGCTGGCGGTACTCGAAGATCTCGATGGAGGCGAGCCCGACCGCCGAGGCCACCTTCTCGCAGTACGCGCGCAGGTCCGCGAAGGTCGGGTAGCGGCGCGGAGTCAGGTCCATCCGGCACCCCTCCACGATCTGCTCGAAGCAGGCGCGTGGATCCCCACCGGGCTCGTCCACGCAATCGTCCACCACGCGGCAGAACGAATAGAGCGCGTAGATCGCGCGTCGCTTGGGAGCGGGCAGGATCCGGAACGCGTAATAGAAGTTGGTGCCGCTCTGACGTGTGATGCGCGCGGCGAGGGAGGGAGGCAACGGTTCAGGCGGCGCGAGCGGGCCAGCGCCAGGCGCGCCAGAAAAGCCGCGCCTTGCCGAGCGCGCCATGCCGCGGCCGGCGGCGGAAGACGTCGTCGTCCGCGTCCTCGATGGCGTCCAGGATGCCCGAGCCGCCGAGCCAGGTCAGCCGCATCTCGAAGCGCAGGTCCCGGCCCACCAGGTCACAGAGCGGCCGGCCGCGCTCGAACAGGCCGCGGGTGCGGGCGACGAGCTCGGCCATGAGCGCGTGGAACTCGGGCGTCATCCGCCCGGCGTTGAGGTCCCATTCCTTCACCGCGAACCGGTCCATCAACTCACGGGGCACGTAGATGCGGCCTTTGCGCAGGTCGAGGGCGAGGTCCTGCCAATGGTTCGCGAGCTGCAGCCCCGTGCAGATCGCGTCCGAGAGCGGCGGCAGGCCGGGGTCCCGGTAGCCGAAGATGAGGAGCACCAGGCGGCCGACGGGGTCCGCGGAGCGCCGACAGTAGTCGAGCACCTCCTCCCAGGTGTCGTAGCGCGTCTTCACCGTGTCCTGCCGGAAGGCGGAGAGGAGGTCCAGGAGGAGCGACTTGGGAATGTCCAGCCGGCGTACCGTCTCCGCGAGGGCGATGAAGATGGGGTCCTCCGCCTGTCCTTCGTAGGCGGCGTGGAGACGCGCTTCCCACTGATCGAGCTTCTCCGCGCGCATGCCTTCGTACATGGGCTCGTCGGCGAAATCGTCGGCGGCGCGCGCATAGGCATAGAGGGCATGCACGTACGGGCGCTTCGCGCGGGGGACGAAGAGGCCGACCGGGAAGTTCTCGTAGTGCGCGCGCACGCGCTCCTCGCAGATCGCGAAGGCCTCGTCCACCGTCAACGTCATCGCGAGGCGCGCCCGGCGGCGGCGTTGTCGAAGGCGACGCGGTCGACGGGATCGAGGTCGAGCTCGATGACGCCGAGCAGGCGGCCGTGCCCGAGGCGCGCGGGGACGGCGAGGGCCATTCCGCGGTAGCCGTACTCGCCGGAGAGCGACACCGTCACGGGCAGGATGGTCGGGTCCGCAGACCCGAGCGCGCGCAGCACGCTTGCGGCGGCCGCGGCCAGGGCGACCGGGCCCGGCCAGCGTCCCTCGACGCGCGCGAGGGCGGTGCGGGCGGCGGCCGGCGCCAGGCGATCGATGGGCAGTCCGCCGATGAGGGCCGTACCTCGCGGCAGCACCAGCCGCCCCGGCGGCCGCCCAATCACGATCGCGGCCACGTCGCGCGGCCGGCCGTCCACGGCGAGGGCGAGCTGCCGCCGCAGCGCCGCCGCGATCGCCACCGGCGCGCTGCCGATGACGCGGTCGCGGGCGAAGCCCTTCAAGGTGGCCAGCTCGACCACCGCCGGATGTCCGCCGGCGATGACGAGCGGGGCGGGGCCGAGCGACCCGCGCAAGAGGTCCAGGATCTCCCCGGCTTCGGACGGCAGGCGACCCGGCTCGAGGGCGGGGGGATCGGCGAGGACCACCGCGTCGACTTCGCCGAGCCCCTCCAAAGGCCCGCCCTCCACGAGGGTATCGAACCCCTCGACGGGGCCGGACTGGAGGATGTCCAGCGCCTTGCCCTTGGCCTTTCCGACGTCGGGGTCGAGCAGGAGGATGCGCCGGAATAGCTCGCCCGCAGCCAGGCGGCGGGCCAGGGTCGCGCCCAGCTCGCCCGACCCGATGACGGCGATGGTCTGCGGCATGGGCGTGGAGGCCCGGATTCTAGCGCGATCAGCGCTGAGGACGCCGGGGCACCGTCCGCGCCCGGGGAGCGCCGCTGACCTCGTTCGCGCGCACCATGGTCACCGTGTACCCGCTCAGGGCATCGAAGGGCTCACTCACGAGCTGCACCCAGGTGGTTCCGTGCCGGGCAGTGAAGCCGGGCAGCTCGTTGTAGAACATGCTGCCGGCGTAGACGAACGAATACCCGGCGCGGCGCAGGGCCGCCTGCGACTGCCGGGCGATGTCCGCCAGGCGCAGCGAAGCCGGGCAGGCATAGGTGACGACGGCGAGCTGGCCGTCGACGAACGCCTTCGGGAAGTCACCCGAGCGGTCGACGGGCCCGGACTGGAGCTCGGCTTCGTCGTAGTCGCGGGTACGGCACTCGCGGATCTCGCAGCCGGAGAGGCGCGGCAGGATCGGGAGGTCGCGGCAGCCTTCCGCGTCCGCCGGCAAGGCGGCGGGAGCGAGGGACAGCAGGACGGCGAGGGTCAGGGCACGCGCGCGCATCGTCCTCTTCCACCATTACCACAGGCGGACCGGGCCGTGGCCGCAGTTCGGTTCAGCGCGCGACCAACATCATGGTCATGTCGTCGCGCGGCCGCATGGTCCCGCAGAAGGCGAGCACGTCCTCGCGGACGCTCTCGATGAGGTCGGGCGGGGCCAGGGCGGCGTGAGCGACCAGCCAGGCCTGGAGCCGTTCCTCACCGTACTCGCGTTCCATGGCATCGAACACGAAGGGCGCGTTGTGACCGCCGTTGACGTAGCGGAGCGATCCCGTGAAGGGATCGTACTCGGCGTAGAACAGCGTGATGAGACGGTTGCTCGGGATGTTGGCGTGCAGGTGCGCGTTCAGGGTGCGCATCAGGTCCGACCCCCGCAGCCCCGCGCTGAGCAGCGTGCGCAGGCTCCCCTGGAGAAGGGCCATGAGGAGCGCGGCGGGGATTCCCTTGCCCGCGACGTCGCCCATGGCCAGGGCGACGTGGCGCTGCCCCAGCTCGATGATGTCGAAGTAGTCGCCACCCACGGTGTTGGCGGGGCGCATGGCCGCATAGACGGAGGTGCCCTCGCGGGTGAACGGCTCGAACGGGAGCAGCCCGAACTGGATCTGGCGGGCAATTTCGAGGTCACCCTTGAGGGCGAGCTTGTCCCGCAGCTCGATCATGAGAAGAGCGAACATCAGCGTCGCGGAGACGAGGGCGAACGTGAAGACGGAAGGGACTTCCCACTGCCCGCCCGCGATGCTGGCGAGCAGGAAGCGCAGCCAAACGAGGGCGAGGAGGGGCACGGCCAGCGCGAACATGATCCGCCGCGCCGGGCTGAGCCGGAACGCGGTGGCCAGGAAGACCTTCCAGGCCGCGAGGGGATAGCGCTGGTACCAGGGCCGCGGCCAGACGCCGTCCAGGTCGACCTCGCGCGTGAAGTAGCGGAAGGCGTCTTGCGCGTCGTACGCAAAGAGGTCGCGGAAGGCGCGCGCAGAGACGTCGCGCGTGAAGAGGTCCTGGACGTTCGCCCAGTAGTCGTCGGAGAGGGCGCCCGGAGCGGAACCGCCGGGCCGCGCCTTCGGCCGGGCCCGCTCGCCCACGCGGGCGGCGAAGGCGTCGAACCGGTGTCGCAGGTCGTCGAAGTGCGGGTTTGCCAACGTCCTGATGTCCTATACGCGCGCGCGAGTCAGAAGTTCTAGTACACCCACACCAGGCCATACCGGAGGAGCTTCACCTGCGTGCGCGTGGGCACCACCGTCGTGGACTGGAGCCTCGCCGGGTCCACCCAGCTGTGCGCGGCGAGCTCCTGCTCGAGCTCCGCGATCTCCGCCTTGAGCGCTTCGACGCGCGCCTCGGCCGTGCCCTCCATCCGGTTCTTCGAGACCACCGTCCCCGCGCCGGAGATCGTCCGCTTGCGTCCGGTGAACAGACCGATGTTCGACAAGACGGCAGAGCCGAGGGCCACCCATTTCTCGGTGCGGCGCCCCTCGAGATCGCGCTGCCGGGCCTCCAGCTCCCCTTTCTTCTGCTCGAGGCGGTCGCGCAGCCGGGCCACCGGGGGCGAGCCCGCGCCCTGGCCCAGGCGCGCGGCGAAGGCGGCGCGGTCCTCGCCGAGCAACGACGTCGCCCTGGTCAGCGGGTCCGTCCAGACCGTGCCCGCCAGCTCGCCGGGAAGCCGGTCCTTGATCGCCTTCTCCATCGAACGCATCGCGCCGCGGTCGCTCAGGTAGGCGGGGAGCTCGGCGAAGCGAACGCCCGGCGGAGGCGCTTCGGAAAGCACGGTCTCGTCCACGGGCAAGTCGTCGCCGTCGAATACTTCCGCCGCCGAGGCGGCGTCGAGGGGCCAGGCGCGCAGGCCGACCGTTTCCTCCATGCCCTTGTAGCGCACCGCGTACTTGACGAGCAGGTAGGGATCGGCCACCTCGGCGCCGAAGTGTTTCAGGAACGACTGCGCCAGGCCCGCGGGCGCGACCGGTGCGGCCGCGGCCGGCCCGCGCGCGACGGGGGCGGCGGCGGCGTCCGACGCGCGCGCGGGGGCCGCGGGCGTCGCCCTCACGCGGTCGGCCATGAGCCGTCCGATCTCTTCGCGGGTGAGGGGGCCGCGCAGGTAGGACATCGCCCAGCGCGACTCGAGAAGCACGGGCGCGGGCCGATGCACATCGTGAAGGAGGAACACGCGCTTGCCCGTGGCATCGAGCATCGTGTCGATCGCCGCCGGCGCCATCCCCGCGCCCGTCAGCCCTTCCCGGAGGCGCTCGCGGTCCTGGGCGGTCTGCAGCTTGCCGACGAACCACACGCCGATGTTGGCGAGCCCCTTGTAGTCGAGATCCACCGGATTCTGGGTGGCCAGCACGATGGCCACGCCCTGGGCCCGCGCCTGCTTGAGCAGCGTGATCAGCGGCCGTTTGGTCGGCGGGTTGGCCGGATGGGGCGGGAAGTAGCCGTAGATCTCGTCCATGTAGACGAGCGCGCGGAGCTGGGTCGTTCCCCCCTGGCGGCGCATCCACGTCTTCACCTTGTCGAGCACGAGCGCGGTCACGAACAGCCGCTCCGCGTCGGAGAGGTGGGACGTGGAGATGATCGACAGCCGCGGCCGGCCGTCCGCCGCATGCAGCAGGCGTTCGATGTCGAGCGGCTCGCCTTCGCGCCACTCCTCGAACGAGGGCGAGGCGATCAGGTTGTTGAGGGCCAGCATCAGCGCCTCGCGGTCGCGTCGCGGGTAGACGGTCTCGACGGGCAGCGCGCCGAGCTTCTCGAAGGGCGGATCGGCGACGGCGGGAATGAGCGTCTCCAGGCTCAGGCCCTGGCCCTTGCGCCACGCCGTCTCGATCAGGGTGCCGAGCAGGATGGCTTCGCGCGACCGCAGCGGATCGGTCTCGATGCCGACGAGGCCGAGGAGCCCGGCCACGATGCCCGCGATCTCGTCGCGGAGGTCTTCCTCCTGCGCGTCGAACGAACCGGCCGGCGCCTCGAGGGACTGCAGCATCCCCAGCGGCACCCCCGCGCGCGACCCCGGCGTGTACACCACCGCCTCGTGGCGGCGGCGGAGATCGGCGACGTCGGCCGCGGAGAGGCCCCAGGAAGCCAGGCCCTTCGTCCATTGCGCCGCCGCCTCCGCGCCCGCCTGCTCGGGTGTCTGGCCCTGCCGCCGCGCCGCTTCCGGATCGACCCAGGCGGCGAACTGGGCGGGGTCGAGGCGGTCGAACAGCAACAGCAGGTTGGGGAGGTCGCCCTTGGGGTCGATCGCGAGCACGGGAATGCCCTGGCGGAGCGCCTCCTCGATGAGGACGATGGCAAGACCGGTCTTGCCGGATCCGGTCATCCCGACGATGAGGCCGTGGGTGAGCAGGTCGGTGGGGTCCAGTTCCAGCCGACCGCGGGGTTTTCGCGTCGCGAAGTCCAGCTCGTTGCCGACGAAGAATCCTGTAGGCATCTTCAAGGCGTCCTCGCTCCGCGTCTTGCGTTGATCGAGCGGACCCGCCGGGGATGAAACCCCGGCGAGGCGAAGAGGAGACGCTCCGCTGCGGAAAACGCCTCCGGTCGTTTTCGCTCCGCGATCGAGTATAGGTGATGCGTTGGAGAGCACAGCATCTGTCCACGCGCGCGGACAGTGGCGGCGGACCAGGCGGCTTATTCTCAAGGACTTACGATGGGCATACCCGTTGCACTGGAGAGGGCAGGCTCCCGTGCTTCCGCCCGGGGACCAAGGAGGCACGATGAACGCGAACTGGATGCCGGGAGTGGCCGCTCTCATGGGGCTCGCCCTCGCTGTCCCCGCCACCGCGACGGCCCAGTACAGGGACCCGTACGGGCGCGGCGCGCGGGCTCGCGACGACAGGTACAGCTACGCCGCTCGGATCGCTTCCGAGAAGGGCTACGAGGATGGCTTGAAGCGGGGCCGAAGGGACGGTGATCATCGCGACCGCTTCGACCCGACGCGCGACGGGAAGTACCGCGACGGGGACCATGGGTACAAGTCGTCCTATGGCCCCCGGTATGAGTACGTGCGCGCCTATCGCCGGGCGTTCGAGCAGGGTTATCGGGACGGTTTCGAGCCGTACTACGCGAATGGACGCGGGCGCTATCGCAACAACGGCTCCTATGGCCGGGAGGGCGACTACCGACGCGACCCCCGCTACGACGACGAGGGCCGCATCTATGAGATCCCGCGATGACCGTGCCGACCCCGGCTAGTCGAAGGCGACGAACCCCGGGTTGAGGCGCCCTTCGGGGTCGTACGCCCTCTTCAGCGCGGCGAATCCTTCCCACCGCGGGCCGAAATGCTGCCGCCACTGCTCGGCCGTGAAATCGATGAAGCCCGAGAGGTAGCGCTTGCCGCCCATCGCCATCGACAGCTCGCTCGCCGCCTGCAGCCGGGGCCGTGCCTGCTCCCAGAACTTGGGAGGCACGGCAGGGAGGATGCCGAAGCCGATCAGGTACTCCTCGTCGGGATGCATGAACAGCGGGACCTCGCTGACCGACGCCCGTGCGGGCCACACCAGGCAATGCCCGCCGACCTGGACTCCGGGTGAAAGGTCGGGCATTACCATGTCCATGAACTCGGCCGCGGCGGACCACGGGAGCACGACCTCCATCCACGGGTGCAGGTGCTCCCACGTGCCGAGCTTGCGCCAGACGTCGAAGACCGGAACCAGCCGGTTCGCGAACTCGTGGGTGGGCAGGTCGTCGGTCAGCAGATTGTCGTAGGGCTGAAGGCCGTCGAGCAGGCGCGCGTCGTCAGGCGGGGAGCCGGGGTCGAACTCCACGGTCAGGTGGAATGGATAGAACCACCGTGCGAACGGCTGACGGACTCCGCCCACCCACTTGAGTCCCTGCGGGCAGGGCGCGCACCACGACTCCAGGTAGTCCCAGCGCCCGGCGTCCATGGCGTGCCGCGCGTCCTTGAGAAAGCGATCGAGGCAGTCGTAAAGCAGGTAGTACGTCCGCGTCATCGCCTTCACGCGGCGCAGGCGCAGGGTGGCGGTGAGGATCAGGCCGATCTGGCCCAGGCCGGAGAGTACGCCCCAGAACAGCTCCGGTTTCTCGGCGCGCGAGCAGCGGTGGGCGTCGCCGTTCACCGTCGCCACCTCCAGCGACTCGACGTTGTCCGCCTGGGCGCCGTACCGGAAGGACGCGACGCCGATACCGGCGATGGAGAGCGTGCCGCCCACGGTCACCGAAAGGTTGTTGGTGAGGACCGGGGGCATGAGGCCCTTCCCGTAGGTACGGGCCACCACGTCGCGCCAGATGGCGCCCGCCTCGACGGTGATCGTCCGTGCTTTCTCGTCCAGGGCCAGGACGCGGTTCATGGACTTCATGTCCAGCAGCATCCCTCCCTGGCTGATGGCGAGCTCCGATTGCGAATGGGCGGCCCCGCGGGTGGAGACGGTGAGGCCGTGGCGCCGTGCGAAGAGCAGAGCCTGCCCCACGTCCTTGACGGACGTCGGCTTCACCACCAGCTTCGGTCGCCACTGATGGATGTGCCCGAAGTTGGTCAGGAACTCGTCATGCGCCTGGGCGCCGTCGAGCACGACGCCCTCGACCGCGGACCGCAGCTCGTCGAGCTGGTCGACGCCGATGCCTTGCTCAGCGGCCCCCGAGGAGCCAATGGGCTGCCCGGCCGCGACCGCGGTGGCCGGAGCCAAGCGAGAAGGACCTGACGTCGGGCCGGCCGCCGCCGCCACCGTCTCGCGTAGGCCCTGCTCGACGCGGCCCCTCATGAGCGAGAGCGGCGGCTTGAGGGTGGCGTGGGCGCGGATTTCCCCGTCCACCACCTCGATCCGCCCGTCGGCGCCCATTCCGACGAGCCGGAAGACGTCGCCCTCCCAGAACTTCTTGATGCGCTCGCCCGGCAGGCGGCTCTTGATCTCCACTTCGAGCGCGGACTTGACTTGCGTGATGCTGCGCGTGGTGGCGGTGCGGAACTCGATGTCGGCCATGTCCACCGATCCTAGCCTGCGCCACGCGGTGGATACAACGCGGACGTGCGAGCCGTGCCTGTCCCCGTCCGTTCAGCCGATCAAGCCTCGGTGGCGATCCGCCCACGCCGCCCAGATCGCCAGCAGAGG
>WNFI01412432.1_pt1 | contig 25590 bp, 19 predicted proteins | sample 5400471 | NCBI WGS metagenome assembly WNFI01 (sample SAMN13153348, study PRJNA577476) | soil metagenome | isolation source: 100 cm saprolite on Douglas fir-dominated hillslope | place: USA:California | collected 2013-09-17 | reverse complement strand
CGGAAATGCAAACGCTCAAACGAGAATCACGCTCAAGAACGCCTTCATCGAACAGTTCAAGAACCGGGTGACCATCGATGCGACATACACGGTGGACAAGGCGCACGCCCACCCCAATCCCGCGGCCAAGGACGCCGACATGCACATCGCCGGCCGTGCTCCGGAGATCGGCCTGCCGACGGTCGCCGAGATCATGAATGCGCGAGAGGACGCCGAGGCGGTGGACAAGATTCACGAAGTGGAGGGAACGGGAACTCCAGTCGCCATCAGGGGCGTCTGGCGGCTCTGGCCAGAGCACGGCGGAGTCGACGACCAGATCCAAGGCGCGCCGCTGGACGCGTTCGATACCACCAACCCCGAGCATGTCTTCGAGATTCACCCGATCACGCGCGTCGGCACCTTTGCCACATCCGCATCCATCAAGTGGATCGATGGCTACACGCCGAAGGACGCCGAGAAGGCGTTTGCGGCGTTCGAGGGACACAAGAGCACGCTGACATTCAATGCCGCGAAGAAGACGACGACGATCGAGACGGCGATGATCGGCAACAACTACGTCGAATTCCTCATCGAGTTGAACGAGGCGCCGCACGCGATCGACGGCGGCTTCACGGTGATGGCGAAGGTCATGACGACGGACGGCGATCTGCTGGTACACAAGCGGCGCATGATCTTCATTGATGGAACGGCCGAAGCGGACGCGGTGAAGAATCTCGCCAAGGGCGCTCAGCTTCACGTGCTGGGCATACCCCGCGTCGATCTCGCGCTCATCTCGTATCGCACGGCGCATCGGAAGGACACACCGGGCATTCTCACGTGGAATCTTCCCTATGAGATGATCATCGTCGGCGTTCAGCCATAACCTGCTGTGTAGTCTTCATGGTCGTTCTCAACAGAGCATTGCGCACACGGGGCGCAAGAGAGATCATACGATCATCGGCACCGAGGCCTGGTACGCTGCCGGGCCTCCCCGCGCTCACTCTCCCGATCCCCGTGTCCAGCTCATCGGAATCTCCGGGTCATACGCCGGGCTCCTCCAGCCAGTTGCGCGTGCTGCTGGTCGACGACCAGCAGACCGTGCGCGCGGCCATCTCGGGGCTGCTCGTGGCACGGGGCTTCGACGTCGTCAGTGCCGGTACGGGTGAGAAGGCGTTAGAGCATCTGCGAACCGAGTATTTCGACGTCATGCTCTGCGACGTACGGATGCCCGGGATGCCGGGACTCGAGCTTCTTACGAACGCCCTCAACATCGAGCGCTCGTTGCCGGTTCTGATGCTCACGGCGGTAAACGATCTCGAGACGGCGCGCGATGCGCTGGAACGCGGCGCCATGGATTATCTCACCAAGCCGATCGAGATGGACGAGCTCGATCAGGCAGTACGGAGCGCCGCGTACCACCGCCGCAGTGAGCTCAAGCGAAACAGCGGGCCACAGCCGGTCATTCCGCAGATGGATTCCGGGGCGACGCAAGTCGAGTTGATCGGCGGCCCGCTCGATGCGCGGAGAGTTCGCGTTGAGGATGCGCGGTATCGTCTGTGGGTAGTCATGCAGCCCGACGGCGAGCACGTATGGGCGTCAATCGACCCGCCGTCGAACCTCCCAGACGGAACGCGCTCCATCGGCTCGTACACATTTTCGGCGGAGCATCAGGCGATGCACTGGACGCCGGAGCGGACCTGACGCGTTAGCGCGCTGACGGCCGTTCGGGGAACGCCGTCTTATACACGCGGCCTCCCTTCATCACGAAGACCACGCGTCTTAGCGCGGTAATGTCGTGGATGGGATCACCGTCCACGGCGATGAGATCGGCCTGATATCCTGGCGCGATGGTGCCGACTTCGTTTCGCAGACCCATGATGTCCGCGTTGAGGGATGTCGCCGAGATGATTGCCGCCATGGCATCCTGTCCGGCGTCACGAATGCGGCAGACGAGATCCTCCGCGTTCCGCCCATGCGCGCCGGCGACGGCATCGGTTCCGAAAACGAGCTTGAGGTCACGTGTGTGCGCAGCCATGCGCACGACGTTCACGGCGGTAGGCAGCGCACGCTCCATCGCCGCGAAGCCGGCACTGTTATAGTTGCCAATTCCCTCATACTTCGACCGGTTGTCCAGATAGTTGCGAAAGACGAGCGCGCACTGCGGGTCGAATGCCGTACCGTTCTGCGCCATCAGATCGAGCACATCCTGTGTCGCAAAGATGCCATGCTCGATCTGCGTACATCCGGCTTGTGTCGCGGCCCGCATCGATTCGGCGCTGTGTGCATGCACCATCGTGCGAATTCCGATCGCCTTTGCTTCGCCGCAGGCAGCTTTGAGCTGCTCGTCGCTCCATGTTTGACGGCCGCCTTCCCGAATGCTCGCGGATGCGAAAATCTTCACGAAGTCCGCGCCGTCGAGACGGTGGCGCCGCACGAGCGCGCGAATGGAGTCCGGCGTGAGCTCCGGATTGACGATAGGCTCGAGCGACGTGAGAATCCGTGGACCCGGAATGACGCCGCGCGCGATGGCATCGCGGAGGGGGCCGTCAGCCACGGCGCCCGGACTCGCAATAGTCGTAAAACCGGCCATGAGCGTCGTGTAGGCGTTGCCCGCGCCGGCGAACGTCTCATCCGCAGGTGTTTCCCCGTCACCGGCGGCGTGCAGACGTCCACTTCTATTGAAGTGCCAGACGATATGCGAATGCAGGTCGATGAGCCCGGGAAGGACCGTGTACCTCGACAGGTCGTAGGTGATCGGGGCGCCGGAGACCGGGCGCAGCACGGCGATCTTGTCGCCGGTCACCGTGATGAACGTGTTCATCGAGTAACCGCCGCGTCCGTCGATCAGGCGGCCAGTCTTGATGACGACGGCCGGCTGTTGCGCGATCAGTGGCGTGGCACAGACGAGCGCTGCGAGGGAGGACAGTAGACGCATTGAATGATTGCTCAGACTGAGTGTTAGTCGTCGGTCATGCGGCCGCTCGTCTGCGTCTCCGGCATCGACGCATAGACGGCGAGCGAGAGCCCAATGCATGCCGTCACGTACCAGAAGTACCATACCTCGTGCCCGATGCTCTTCGCCCACAGCGCGAGATACTCGGCCGTGCCACCAAAGATCGACACCGTGAGTGCATACGGCAGCGCGACGCCGAGCGCACGGATCTCGGTGGGGAAGAGCTCCGCCTTCACGACGGCGTTGATGGCCGTGTAGCCGCTCACCGCAACCAGCGCGGAGATCAACAAGGCGTACGCGTTCGCCTCCGTATGTGCCTGCGCGAGTGCGGTCATGAGCGGAATCGTGCCAATCACACCGAGCACACCGAACGCGATGAGGACGGGACGACGGCCGACGTGATCGGACACCAGGCCAACGAGCGGTTGAATGAGCATGAATACCACCAGCGAGACCGCCGAGATGCGTGATGCGTCGCCCTTGCTCCAGCCGGCGGAGTTCGCGAGAAACTTCTGTGCGTAGGTGGTGAACGTGTAGAACGCCACCGTTCCACCGGCGGTCAGGCCGACCACTGTCAATACCTGACGCGGATACTGGAGCAATACGCGCACACTGGCCCGCGGCTGCGTGCCATCGCGCGTCGCGCTACGAAATGCGGGCGTCTCCTCCAGGCCGCGTCGTACCCAGAGGGCAACCACCGCCAGCGCGGCACCGATGGCGAACGGCACGCGCCACGCCCATGCTTCCAGAGCCTCAGGGCCGAGCAGCCGCTGCAACAGCAGGAGGATTGCGAGTGCGATGAGCTGCCCGCTGATGAGCGTGACGTACTGAAAGCTGGAGTAGAATCCGCGCAGCCGTTGGCCCGCCATCTCGCTCAGATAGGTGGCGCTCGCGCCGTACTCACCACCGACGCTGAGCCCCTGAATGAGCCGAGCCACGACGAGCAGCACGGGGGCGAGCACGCCGATTCGATCATACCCGGGCGTCAACGCGATCATGAGCGAGCCGAAGCACATGAGCATGACCGAGGCGCTCAAAGCCGCCCGTCGCCCGTGGCGGTCGGCGTACCGTCCCATCAACCATCCGCCGACGGGGCGCATGAGGAACCCGACGGCGAACACGGCGGCCGCATTGAGCAGCTGCGCGGTCTGACTTCCGCGGGGGAAGAAGACCCTGGCGAAGTACAGCGAAAACGCCGAATACGCGTACCAATCGTACCACTCGACGAGATTCCCCGCTGATCCACCGACGATCGATTTGAGGCGATGAGTCATCCACCTATCGTGCGCCGCCTGCGCTGGCTAAGCTAGTCCCGTGAACACGCCACCAGACGGTTCCACTCCGATCACACGGCGCGACCTCGTACGATCCGCCGGTGCCGCCGCTGGTCTCGTTGCGGCGGCACCACTCGCACGCCTGATCGCACAGTCGCCTTCAGCGCCGGCACAAGCGCCGTTGGTACCCGACGCACCGCTGGATGCCACCAAGATCCCCGGCCTCCCCTCGGCCCCGCTGAACGCACGATCAGCGTTCGAGAATCCTGGACAGGCGCCGCCGGGCGTGATGTCGGGTGCATCCAACACGCCGCTCCAGCAGCTGCATGGAACGATCACGCCCGCCGATCTGCACTTTCAACGGCATCACAACGGAATTGCGGTTCTCGATCCTGCGCGGCACCGGCTCGTCGTGCACGGACTCGTCGCGCGACCACTCAGCTTCAGCGTCGAGGACCTTCGGCGCTTTCCGTCGGTGACGCGCACCTGCTTCATCGAGTGTGCGGGCAATGGCCGAGTCGCCTACCGCGCGCCGAAACCGGAGCTGACGCCGCAGGATGTGGATGGCATGACGAGCAACTCGGAGTGGACCGGCGTGCCCGCGTCGGTTCTGCTGCGCGAAGCGGGCGTGCAGTCCCGCGCCTCGTGGGTGCTTGCGGAAGGAGGAGATGCCGCGGTGCTGTCGCGCAGCATTCCTCTCGACAAGATGATGGATGATGCCATTGTCGCCTATGCGCAGAACGGCGAGGCGGTGCGAACGGCCAACGGCTATCCGATGCGCCTCATTCTGCCCGGGTACGAGGGCAACATGTGCATCAAGTGGCTGCGCCGGCTCAAAGCCATCGATCAGCCGAACATGTCGCGCGATGAGACAGCGAAGTACACCGATCCGTTACCGGACGGCACGTCGCGGCAGTTCAGCTTCGTGATGGATGCGAAGTCCGTCATTACGTCGCCCGCTTACCCCGAGCGGCTCGGAGCGCACGGTTGGTGGCCCGTCAGCGGCCTTGCGTGGTCCGGGCGCGGCCGCATCACCCGAGTGGAGGTGAGCGTTGACGGCGGTACGTCATGGAATCCCGCGGACCTTGCGGGCCCGGTGCTCCCGATGGCGCACACGCGATTTGAGTACCTGTGGAAGTGGGCCGGGCAGCCTGCGCGTCTCATGAGCCGCGCGGTGGATGAAACGGGATACGCGCAGCCCACACTCGCGGAGTTCAAGCGCGTGCGCGGCACGGGCACCGATTACCACTACAATGCCATTCGCTCGTGGACTGTGGCGGCAGACGGCGCGGTGACGTTCGGTGGCTAAGGCGCGGGGAGTCGTTCGTCTCGTTCCCCTTCTGGTGCTCGTCGTCGCCTGCGAGCGACGGACGTTCGGCGGCTCGACGTCGCAGCGCCCCGATCGGTACGAGCTGGGGCGCGCGGCGACACAGGCTGAAGTTGCGGCGATCGACATCGACGTGAATCCCACGGGCGCGTCACTGCCACCCGGCCGCGGAACGCCGGCAACGGGCGCTGTCGTCTACGCCGCGAAATGCGCCGCGTGCCATGGCCCGCATGGCGAAGGCATCGAGAAGAATCCGAAACTCATCAGCAAGGAGCCGCGTGCCGGCTTCGTGTTCGCTGGCGACGTCAAGGCGCCGAAGACCATCGGGAACTACTGGCCGTATGCGACGACACTGTTCGACTACATCCGCCGCACGATGCCGCTCAACGCTCCTGGCTCGCTGACCACGGACGAAATCTACGGGCTCGTCGGCTATTTGCTGGCGGAGAATGGCATCGTTGCGAAAGATGCCACGATGGACGCGAAGTCGCTGCCCGCCGTGAAGATGCCGGCGAAGGAGCACTTCGTGAGGGACAACAGGACGGGCGGAGCGACGTTCCGATAGCGGAAACACGCTCAAAATACCATGCGTGTTTGTGGAGCCTTAGTGCAACGGCATTGCAACATTTAGAAATATATTGCCGGCGCTTAGAAAATTCTAAGTCTGGCGCTTGCCAAGGCGCTTGACGACGTCCTAGCTTCGCGCCACTGCGCAACGAGACCAGGTTGGCAGTAGCGCACTATTTCCCGCCCGGGAGCGGACAAGCGCTGTCACAGACCGCTCTCCCGCGCTTATCGAGTCGCCAACGGCTCGACTGGCGTTCCTGGAGTGGTTTCACCTCCGCACGCCCCTCCGATGGCTCCCAGATCGTCGCCACGAGCGCGCGCCCTTTCGCGTCGCGCATCCACGGCTGCTGTGCTCATTGCAGCCAGCGTCGCACTCATTGGCATATCCGGCGCCGTGGAGGCAAGAGGAGCGCCCTCGTGGGTCACCCGATTGATATCTGCCATAGGGCGGCGCGCCGATCGTCATCTCGTGCAGGCAATGCTGCCTGACACCGTCGTCGTATTCGGGCCAAAGACCTTTTCGCTCGGTACCGCTCCGGCAGCGACGTTCGTCGAAGCCTTCTCGGTGAGTTCTCCCGACAGCGGTGGATATGTCCTTCGCGTCGTCAACGCGCCGGGAGGCGCCGTTCACGTCACCGATGGCAACGTGGCTCTGAATGGCCGAGTCGTGATCCTTGGACAACAGCTGGCGGCGATTGCGGCGGGCGCGTCGCAGGACTTCCCGGTGATCGTGGGCGCCCTCGATACGATGGTCGTGACGCTCCGTGGCGCGGCCAATCAGGTGCTGAGCGTTGCGTTAGTCGCGCTGCCTGCTCCGACGTTTGCGATATTTACGAAGACGTACACGCGCGGCGACGGCCCGGCCGTTGTCTCGACGGACAGCTTCTCTCTCATCACCGGCGCCGCTCTTCCGCGATACCTCTGCTTTCGCAACGGCCGGTCGGATGGTACCAACCGCAACTCCAATTGGACGGTCACCCTCAACGGGACACAGGTCGTGGGGGGGACGGACATCAATTCGAACGTGACAGGCTTTGTCCTGCCCGTGACACTTCTGCAGAACAACGTCATGACGGTGGTCAAGAGCGGATACGGCGTGAGCACAGCGACGTTGACCGTTTGCGCGCTTGCCACCGATTCGATCAAGCCGCGCGTCACGATCAGCGCGCCCACGCCATCGCTCATCACCAACCAGATGCAAGTCACCGTTGCTGGCGTGGTGGTGGAGCAAACGGCCGTGCACATCACGTTGAACGGTCAGGCAGCGTCTGTCGTCCCCGACACGGGAGGACGTACCAACTTCAGTGGCGTCGTCCCACTCACGACCGAAGGCTCGAACGTGATCACCGTGAGCGCGGTGGACGCGAATGGGAACCGGACGGACTCCACCCGCACCGTCATTCGCGATACACAGGCACCCGTCGTCACGCTGAACGGATTGCCGGTGAATCCGAGCTACAAGAGCGATACGACACTGACGATCAGTGGGACGATCACGGATCTCACGGCGGTGACGGCCAACGTGAATGGTCAGCCGATCGTCACCGCCAGTACTTACCGTCCCAACGCCGGTCGAGGGCTCCGTCACGAGACAGGTCGTGGCGCAGGTGACCGGAACGGCCACGGCGCTGACGACCGTGTCGGTCACGGTCAATGGCGTGCCGTCAGTCCTTGGCTCTGGTGGCGCATTCGCTGCCAACGTGACGATGGTGGAAGGAAGCAACAGCATCGTCATCGTCGCGACGAACGCCGCTGGGCTCAGCACGACTGTCGTACGACACGTGATCCTGGATACCACGCCGCCGACGCTAACGGTGAGCACCCCGGCGAATGGAATGACGTCGCAGTTTGCACAGATCACCGTAGCTGGAACGGTGACGGACGCCACTGCCATCCATGTGACGGTGAACGGTCTGGCGACGCCGGTCACGAGCGGAGCGTTCAGCACGACGGTGACGCTGAGCGCCGGTGTCAACACCGTCCTGATCGTCGCAACCGATTCGGCGGGGAACGTGACCACGGTGTCACGAACGGCAACCTTCAATCAGCTCGTCAATGGGTTCGTGGAGCGCTTGCCGATCGACAGGTCGGTTGGCGCACCTGCCCCGGCGGCGGGATTGGTGTCGTCGACGTTGGCCAATGCGGCGGCCTTTCTCTTCACGGGCCCGAACCCCATCCAGACGGGCGTTACGCCGGGCGCAATTCCGCTGACGCGAACGGCCGTCATTCGCGGACGACTGTTCACGCGGAGCAACCTGCCGCTCAGTGGTGTCACCGTGCGGATCGCGGGGCACCCTGAGCTGGGCTCCACGACGTCGCGGGCCAATGGTCTGTACGACATGGCGGTGGCTGGTGGTGGAACGTTCATCGTAACGTACGCCAAGGCCGGATATCTCTCAGCCACACGGAGCGTGCCGACCGCATGGAACGAGTTCGCGCCGCTCGAGGACGTCGTGCTCTCCGTGGTGGACACGGTGTCGACCCATATCGGCTTCGTGGCGCCGATCGAAGTGGCGCGTGGGAGCGTGTCGCAGGATTCGTCAGGCAGCCGCCAAGCAACATTGCTGTTCAGGCAGGGCACGCAAGCGAGCATGGTGCTCCCGAACGGGACGACGCAGGCGATCTCTGGCGGCATCACGGTGCGAGCGACCGAGTTCACCGTTGGTCCGCTGGGACCGGCGGCGATGCCCGCGACCATCGCGGCGAATACAGGCTACACGTACGCCGTTGAATACTCGGCAGACGAGGCGCTGGCCGTTGGCGCGACGGCGGTGCTCTTCTCCAAACCGGTGACGTCGTACACCAACAACTTTCTCGGATTCCCGGTGGGATCGGCGGTCCCCTCGGGATACTTCGACGTCGTCTCGAACAAGTGGATGCCGTCGCCGAATGGGCGAGTGATCAAGGTGCTCACGACTACAGGCGGCGTGGCCACGATCGACGTAACCGGCAATGACAGTGCCTCGACGCCCAGTGCGCTCGCAGTGCTTGGCGTGGACTCGTTGGAGCTCCAGCAGCTTGCGCAGCTGTATCAGCCCGGCGTGTCGCTCTGGCGGGTTCCGTTGACGCACTTCTCCAGCCTCGACTTCAATTGGACGACGCGCGCTCCACCAAACTCGCCATCACCACCGCCTCCGGTGAATCGATCGACCGTTGATCCGTTCAAACCGGAGCCGTCACCAGACGAGCTAACCTGTCATGAGGGCTCGGAGATTTCAGTTGAACGGCAAGTCCTTGGCGAGTCGTTCTCGATCGTCAATACGCCCTTCGCGCTCCACTATTCAACGGATCGTACGCCAGCATTCGCGGAATCGCGTACGCTCGATATTCCGCTGAGCAATGGGTCAGTTCCACTCCGTCTTCAGAAGATTCGTTTGACCATAGAGGTTGCCGGGAGACGATTGATCCGCGACTTCCCGCCGCAGCCCAATCTCAACTACGTCTACACGTGGGATGGATTAGACGCGTACGGTCGACGTCCAATCGGCCCCCAACCCGTCCATATCATCATCGGGTACCTGTACATCGCTGAGTTCGCGCCCTACGACTATTTCCAGACATTCGGCAATTTCGCCGGCGGTCCCAACGTACAGAATTACATTCCAATCCCGACTCAGCAACTGGCGCCCGTCTATACCGACTACAGGACATTCATCGGAGCGTGGGACGCCCGTGGTGAGGGCCTCGGTGCGTGGACGATCGACGCGCATCACGTCTACGACCCGGCAAGAAAGATCCTTTACAAGGGTGACGGAGCTACAGTCGACGCCAACCCGATCGGCACCGTTGCGCGTACCTCGATCGGCACGGGTGTCTCCGGATTCTCCGGCGACGGTGGCCCCGCGAGCCTCGCACAGATTCGCACGCCAGAAAAGCTAGCGGCGCTTGCCGACGGTTCGATCGTCTTCGCCGATCAGATTCGCATTCGCCGCGTCGATTCGCTGGGCATCATCTCGACGATTCCCACGGTGACGGGCGTTGGAATGTTTGGCATCGCCGCCGGGCCGGACGGGACGCTCTATTTCGGGGCGACCGACGAGAAGGAGTACCGAGTTGCACCCGACGGAACCGTATCCGTAGCCGCGGGCGGCGGGATCGCGAATTTCGCCGATAGCGTGCGCGCTGACTCAGTCCGTGTCTTCGCGCCACAGTACAACCTTCGCGCCGTCGCGCCCGATGGCACGCTGTACCTGATGATCAACGGGGTCATCTGGCAGCTCGCCAACAATGGACGGTTCTATCGTGCGGCCGGCGTGATATCACCGAACTGCGGCGCTCCCGTGCTCACGGGGCTCGCCAAGGCGGTCACCTTCTGCAACAGCCCATCGGCGCTTGCCATTGGCCGCGATGGGAGCATGTACGTCGCCGAATCCTATAGCCAATCGATTCGACGGATTGGACCGGATGGCATTGTGACCCTCGTGACCGGTGGACCCGGGTCCACGCAGTCCAATAACGGGCCGGCCATTCTCGCGCAGGTGAACTCTCCGACGTCGCTCACCGTTGCGCCGAATGGAGCGCTGACCGTGGTCGAGAACAATGGTCAGACAGTCCGAACAATCAGTTCCGAAGGCCTAATTCGAACTCTGGCCGGCAGCGGTGGTCCTGGTCGCGCGCTTCAAGAAGGCGAGCTGGCGATTGCGGCACCTCTGTCCACTCAACACGCCGTCGTCGCCCCCGACGGCAGCCTGTATCTCACGGCTAGCGCGAGCATTCTTCGTATCGCGACGACGCTGAACGACATCTTCACCTTCCAATACGACACGACAGGCAAGCTCACGTCGATCACCGATGCAGGAGCGCTGGTGACGACGATTGTGCCGGCCTCCAGCGGGACGTCCACCGACATCGTCTCGCCGCGCGGGGTGCGGACGACGGTGCAGTTCGACGCCAACGGGTATGCGAACCGTCTTGCTGGGCCGAACGGGTACGTGATGATTCCGCAACATGATTCGCTTGGGCTGCTGCAATCGCTTCACGACCCGCGCGGCTTTCCGCACAATTTTACCTACGATTCGCTCGGCAAGCTGGCGGTCGATGCCGATACGCTCGGCGCGCAGTCGATCGTGGCGTACGTCACGGCAACCAAGAAGACTCTCACGCACACGAACGCGGCGGGCGAGGCGACCTCGTACAGCGTTGAACTGGCACCGGATCAGACGGTGACCCAGACGAGTGCGCGCGCTGGACTCGTGCCGGATTCCGTGCTGTTCTTCACGAATGGCCTGAAGGCTACGCACTCTCCTGGCGGTTCGGCCGCCGATTCGTCGGTGGGTGATCCGCGCATTGGATGGCCAGTCTCGTACGCAAAGATATCTACGTATCAAATCGGAAGCAGTGTTGGCGGTAACATCAGTCACTCACGGACAAAGATTGGCGGGCCGTCCAACATCCTTAGTGCGGGCGGGTTGCTTCTCGATAGCACGAAGGTGAACGGGCGACTCTATGTCGACTCGCTGGACCTGGGAGCGCGAACGGACGTCCAGCGCTCCCCGTTGGGTCGGCGATCGAGTAATCTCCTAGACTTGCGAGCCAATGTCCTCTCGGAGCAAGTCTGGGCGCAGCTACCGCGAACGTTCTCATATGACTCCGCCGGTCAAGTGCTCGCCAGCGTCGAGGGTGGGCGCATTGACTCGGTGCAATGGAACGCCCTCGGGCAGCCGAGCCGTGTGCGCCGAGCCGACGGAGCGGTGACGACCTATGTGCGTGACACGTTGGGTCGCGTGCTCACGCTCGGACTCCCAGGATCGCTCTCTGAGACGTTTACGTATGACGCGAGTGGCAACCAAACGAGAGCAAATCTTCTCGGCGGCCGCAGCTATGGCCTCACGTACAACGCACACGATCGGCTCATCGCTGACTCGCTCGTCAGCAGCGGCCTCGAGCTCGGCCGATACACATACGATGGGGCAAACCATTTGCGGTCGGTCAACCGGCCCGGCCGGCAAATGCTCACCTACCTTTATGACGGTTCCGGACGATTGACGTCAGCCGGAAGTGCAAGCACGTGGACGCATATCACGTACGATCCCGTGAACGGCCGTCCTGCGACGGTCGTGGGCAGCAGCGGACATACCTACTCGATCCTCTACGATGGGACACTGCCGACGTTCGTCAACTCGTCCGGACTTTTCACAGGCGGGGTCGAGTACCTGTACACGAGCGACATGTGGGTTCGGATGGTGCGCATCACCGGTCGCGGCGCTGCAGACTATCAGTTCGACGCCGATGGCCTGGTAACGCGCGGCGGGCAGCTTGGCCTAACGCGCGATGCGGTTACCGGTGCAATTACGGGAGATTCGGTCGGCGTGGTAGCGACCACGCGGCAATATGACGCGCATGGGGATCTGCGCCGCGTGGAGCTGCGCGTCGCCGGGACCCCGATCTACTCGCAGGCACTCACGCGCGATTCCGTTGGGCGCATCACGACTGCAGCTGATTCGTCGGGCACGAGTGTCTTTACGGCCGGCTATCGATACGACGCGCTCGATCGGTTGGACCAAGTGTCCCGCGACGGCGTCGTCAGCCAACAGCTCTCGTATGACCTCGCGGGCAATCGGCTCGCGAGTACCACGAATGCCGGCGTGGTCTCGGCGACCTATGCCACTGACGACCGCCTTCTGACCTTCGGTGTGAACACCGTCACCCATGACTCGGCTGGAGCGCGTCGCACCGAGCCGACGGCGACGGACTCGCTCGCGTACAGCTACGATGACTTTGGGCGCCTGACCAGCATCGCGAGTCGGCTGAATGGCGTGGTGTCGTTCCGGCTCGATGCACTCGGGCGTCGGGTGCAGGAGCTCCGAAATAGCACGGTCGTGCGGGGCTTCCTATACGGCGCCACGCCGTCACCGATCGGCGAGCTCGATCCCAGCGGCGGAGTGCGTAGCGAGTTCGTGTACGTATCCGGCGGGCCGGCACCAGACTATATGCTCCAAGGTGGTAAGACGATCTACCTCCTGCATGACCAACTGGGCAGCGTGCGGATGGCAGTAGACGTCGCGACGGGCGGAGTCCTGCAAGAAATCGAGTACGACGCGACGGGCAACGTCACGCGGAATACCAACCCTGGCCTGCAGCCCTTCACGTATGCGGGCGGCATCACGGATCTAGACGGACGCGTGGTGCATTTCGGCGCTCGCGACTATGACGCGCGAACTGGGCGGTGGTTGCAGCCGGATCCAATCGGAGCAGCAGGTGGCCGAAACCGCTACATCTACGCCGCCAATGACCCCGTCAATTACGTTGATCCATCTGGTCTTCTTCCAGGCGATTTCTATGGCAAACTGAGTGGAGTTGCGCGCCGCAAGGTCGTCGAGATCGCGATTAGGATCTGGGCTGGCGCCCACGATAGCCAGGTCAAAATCATCAATCCGGATCCACCTCCTGTGGTGGCGCCCGTTCCTGGCGGCTCGAAGGATGGAAAGAAGCCAGGAAACAAGGACGGCGCGCCCAAGGACGGCAACTCTAGCGACGGCAGCCCTTTGTCGAATGTGCGCAAGCTTTGCGGCGACCTAATCAACAAGCTTGACTGGAGCTGGCATGGAGATCTGCTGCCGCCCAACGGTGGGCCCGGACCCTTTCCGCCACCGGGGCCAGGCTGGCTTCAGCCTGCCGTGAATCCAGCGTGGTTGTTTGCGCCATGAACTCTAGCATTTCTACGCAGCAACTGAATTGCCAACAGCAACCGATCCTTATTATGAGCAAGAGTTGCAATAGGACAAACTGGGCAAATGGAAGCGTGTTACCAAACAACTTGTTTGGGGCCTTCTTCAGGATACGGTGAGTTACGCGAGACAACGTACCAGCCGTTAGACGGAATTGGCCATTCCCCATTAGCAAGTGGCCTCAGAATAAGGGCACAAATCAGAACGCCTATTCTAGGCGGCGTATTCGATCCCTTTAGCCCATCCAATGCTGTGAATTCGAGACCCGGCGAAGATAGTCGTGTTATGCTGACCGTGCTTCGCCGTGCTGTGTTCGCGATCACAAGAATCTGGACGTTGCCGGTTCAGCAGCGGCTTGAGGCTCTACTTCTCGCCAAGATGAATCGCGAGGACGTGCTTGGATTCGAAGTGTGCATGGAGCCGAATACCGGGACCGTCCTGCTAGTCACCGGCCGGATTCGTGAGGCGCTTCTCCTCTTGGGGCGCACGGATCCGCGACGCTTCGCCCGCATCCAGCGTGATCTCAGGCGATTCGTGGTTTCCCCAGTCACAAACGTCAGTGGAGCGCACTTTCCAAAGTCGTGGACGTGCTATCTCAGTTCGCGACTAGCCGAAGACTTTCCAGTGCCGAACCTTGCTATCGTGATCGTGCACGAAGCCACGCATGCACGAATTGATCATGCAGGGGTTCCGCTATACCCCGACTGGCGCGCGCGGATTGAGCGTCGTTGCATGTTGGAAGAGATCACGTTCGCGCGACGTCTCTCTACGACGGAACATCCAGGAATCGCAGCTTGGATCAATGATCGCGAGCGGGGCCTGCTTTAGATACGGTGTAGAGACATAGTGTAACGACGCAAGGAACGTTCTTCACGGACTGTCCGTTCTCTAAATTGTGCCGGTTACAGAATTTAGAGAGCTGCGACGTTGAAGCAAGTTACACGTGTGCTGGCAACGGTGTCTCTCGTGTTCGCATGCTGGTTTTCCGCAAGCTGGTACGCTGAGATTGACCCGATTTCGTGGCCTACTCGCCCTAAGCTCGGGGCGTATACGCGACTCATAAGAATGTGTCGGGCTTCTTGGTAGCGAGCGACGGGACAAGGTATCGTTTCGTTCTCGACGAGCGCGGAAGCGTCCGGCTCGTAGTCAAGGTGAGCACGGGCGCTGGGGGCCCGTTCGACGGCGACACAACGCGGCGCGTGACGATCTCGCACGACGAGTGGCTGGAACTGATCAGCAAGAGAGCCTCGCCTCGCACTCCGCCGTAGCATACAGAGTATGCCGTCCATTTCTCGCCAAAACCGCCCAGCCCGCTCAGCCTTCACCCTCATCGAAGTCCTGGTCGTGGTGGTCATCATCGCCGTGCTTGCCTCCATCGTGGCACCCAACGTCTTCCGCCACGTTGACACCGCCAAGAACGTCACCGCCCAGGCCCAGATCGCCACGCTCAGCGCCGCCCTCGACGCCTACCGCCTCGACAACGGCCGCTACCCGACCACCGAGCAGGGCCTCGCCGCCCTGTGGACCAAGCCAACGACCGACCCCCGCCCATCGAACTGGCGCGGCCCGTACCTGCGCCAACCCCCGCCGGCCGATCCCTGGGGCGCACCATTCGTGTATCGCTCACCAGGCGACCATCCACCCAACGGCTTCGACCTGTCATCCATGGCAGGTGCGCGCGAAGCAGGTGTCGTCGAAGCGCCCACGCCGGACGCGGCGACGTCGGTCCTCCGCTCGCGCGGTCTCATCGTCCTCGACGTCACAGCGGCCGAAACAGCACCCGGCTTCTTCGGCACACGCATCCGGAGCGGCGACCTCGCCGAGTTCACACGCGCACTCGCCGCGCTGCTACCCGCGGGACTGCCGCTCCCACGCGCGCTCAATGTCGCGCGCGACATTGCTCCAGTGGCGCTCCGTGTGGCGCTCGCAGACGTCCAACTCCGCGTCGAACGAGGTAGCACATTCGCCGACGCGCTCGCCGCACACCCAAATGCATTCCCCGCGTCCTACGTAGGGCTCGTCCGCGCCGGCGAACGCGCGGGAAATCTCGACGACTCGATCGCACGCCTCGCCGACGCAATCGAAGGAGAGCAACAGTTCCGCGCCAAGCTGCTCACCGCGGCGATCTATCCCACACTGCTCGCATTCGTGGGCGGCGCAGCGATTCTCGTCCTCCTCATGGTGGTGCTACCTCGCTTTGGCGCGCTGTTCGTCGCGTCGGGTAGCGCACTCCCGGCGTCGACGTCATTCGTCCTTTCATTCTCGGCACTACTCCGCATGTATGCGCTTCCGCTGATACTCGCGCTCCTGCTGCTCTCCGCCTTCACGATCTGGCTCGCCACCTCCCGCGACGCGGCAGACACACGATCGCGCCTCTTCCTCGGCACACCACTCGTGTCCGGCTTCTATCGCGAGGTGCTCGCCGCACGGACTGCCCGCGTAATTGCCATCCTGCTCGGCGGCGGCGCACCGTTCGTCGTCGCACTCGACGACGCAGCCAAGTCGCTCGACGATCCATCGGCGCAACGCGAAGTCTTGCGCATCCGTGCCCGCACGCGTGAAGGCGTGAGCCCCGCCGCCGCGGTGGCCGAGGGGACGTTGTTTCCGCCGGTGCTGGCACGTCTCGTGGCGGCAGGCGAGGAATCGAGCCAGCTCGAAGCGTTCTTTGCCAAGGCGGCAGATCTCTTCGAGGAGCGCGCAAAACGTTCCGCGGCACGATTCGTGGCGCTCGCGGAACCGGCGCTGATCGTCGCGTTCGGATTGGTGGTTGGGCTCATCGCTCTGGCGCTCGTGCAAGCGATCTACGGAATCAACATCACGCCGATGCGCGGTGGGCGCTGATCATGCGATCCGCTCGGCGACGTCGAAGCGGCTTTACACTCCTCGAGTTACTCGTCGTGCTCGTGCTGTTCGCCATCACCGCGGCGGCTGCGGTGCCTGCCTTTCTCGCCGATGCCAACACGACGCCGGAACAGCAGACCGCGCGTGCCCTCGTTAACGCGCTCATGCGCACGCGCGAATCCGCACGTGAATCAGGCGCGCCGGCCACGCTGGTCGTGTCGCCGAGCGATGGGCGATATTGGTTGACCACACAGGACTCCAGCACGACCGGCGTCTTACCCCTGGCGGGCGGCGTCACGCTGATCAGCACAACGACCGATCGCATCGAGTGCCGCTTTCAGCCTGCTGGCCCAGCCACACCGCTCGCCATGACCGTCCAAGGCGTTAGCGGCGTTACGGTGCACGTGGATAGGTGGAGCGGTGAAATCGACATCGCAGATGCGCATCGGCGGTAGGTGCCGGCGAGCCGGGTTCACGATGCTCGAGGCGATCGTCGCGCTCGCCATCGTCGGACTCGTCTGCGTCGGCGTGCTCGGCGCCTACGGTGCGGCGTTGCGTGCAGACGTCACCGCAGCCGACAAGCTGCCGCTTGCGTCCCTGGCCGTTGAGCGGCTCGCGGCCGTGGATCTCGATCCTGGCTCGCTTCAGCGCCTGCCCGATTCCCTCACGACCGGCACCTTCGCACCTCCTTACGAGAGCGCCACGTGGGATGCGGAGACGCATGGCGCAGGCCGGATGGAGGGTCTATACGACGTGACCATCCACGTGCGCGACGGCAACGACGTATTCACCCTCGTAACTCGGCGGTATCGGGCGCCGGTAACGAGTCCTGCGTTTCGACCATGACCGTGCACCGCGGTGCTCGATCGGGAATGACGCTTCTCGAGGTGATCGTCGCGCTCACGGTCGCCGGAGCTGCGCTGGCCGCCGGTGCTGCGGTACTGGGCTTTCTCACTGATCAGCAGGACCGCTCCGGCGCTCAGCGCATTGCCTCTGCGAATGCGGTACGTGCCATGGTGCGCGCGTGGGCGTCAGGGACGCGCCTTTCCACAGAAGGCGACGCGGAGTTTCGCGGTGTGCCGCGAGGCCATACGTTCGGTGGCACGATGTCCACGCCGGTGGACGAACATGTCGACGATCAGCTCACCTTCATCACGAGCGCTCCAACCGATGTCGCGCCGTCCGGTACACGCGTGCATATCTACATGAATCACGACGACACAATGCGTGTGCGTGGACTGGTCGCTGAGCTCAGGCCCTGGCGCCGTGCTGGCGCGCCCATGGTCGTGTCACTCGCTCCTGATGCGACGGGCTTTCGCGCGCAGTACCTCAGCAGCTTGTTCAGTAGACGCATCTGGCAAGACAGCTGGATTTCCACGTCCGTGCTGCCGTCGGCGGTGGAGCTGCGAATCATGTTCGATACGACCGCTAGCGCGGCACCCACAGATCGCGCTGCGCACGCGCTGCTCTCGGTCCCGATGACCATTGTCTTGGCGGGGCGCCGGTGATGCGCGTCCGAGCGCGTCGGCGCGATGGCTTTGCGCTCATGGCCGCGCTATGGCTCGTGGTGATCGTCGGTGTAACTGGGTATGAGCTCTCGGTCCATTCGCGATCGCGCCGACTGGCCGTTGCCAACTCACTGGAGAAAGTAGCGGCCGATGCCGCCGCGGAGGCGGCCCTCGAGACCGTACGGGCGGGACTCGAGAGTAGGCTCGCACATCCGCTCGACGCACGCAGTCAGTTCCTGCGAGATGCCGCGTTCGATCCGTGGAGCGACCTGGCGTTCGTGCATCATGACACACTCCTGCTGGGCGATGAGCGCGCAACGATGCAGGCATACGATGCCGGCTCCCGCCTTCAGCTCAATCGCGCAAGCGAGAGCGACATTCGCCGGTTGCTCGCCGGACTTCTCATGGATGCGAGCGTCGCAGACCGGCTCGCGCAAAGCATCATGGATTGGCGCGATCCCGACAACTTTCGTCGCGTGCGCGGCGCCGAGCGGGACGATTATCTTCGGGCCGGCGCTCGCGTGCTGCCGTCGAATGCGGATTTCGATCGCGTAAGCGAGTTGCGTGACGTCGACGGCATGACGCCGGAGCTCTATACGCGCGTCGCGCCGTATCTGACGGTTTTCGGAACTGGCCAGATCAACATCAATTCCGCTCCGGCGCCGGTGCTGCGATCACTCCCAGGGCTTGGCAGCGAAGCCGTTGAGACGATACTCCGAGCGCAGAAGACCACTCGTCCCTTTCGGACGCTGGAAGAGCTGACGAACCGTCTCTCATCTGGTGGTCGCGCGGCCATCGTCGACGCCGGGTCCGAGCTCATGCAGCGGATCACGTTCGAGACTCGTGAGGTCGTGGTCGAGGCCGACGGCTGGGTGGACGGAAGCCCGCTCCGAACCCGTGCGGACGCATTGTATGCTCGCGGGGGAGACGCGCTGTTCACGGTATCGCGGCGGATTGGATTGTGAGCGCAGCGGACGAGACGACGTTTGCGATTGCGCTCGATGGCGCCGTGGTGTGTGCTGTGTGGCGCGATTCCTCCGGACATGGTACTTGGCGATTCACAGAATCGCCGTGCGATGCGACTCCAGAGTCGTTCGGAGCGGCGCTTCACACCATTGCGGCCATGCTGCCGCCAATGCATTCGATCAGCGTCGCGCTCCTACGGCCCGTCGCGCAGACCCGCACCGTTCACCTACCATCGATGGCGCGCGCGGCGTTACAGCGCGTGCTCGCTCGCGACTGGGCGCGCTACCTGATCGGTATTCGCGCGACGCCGCACACCGTTGTAGCGGAGCAGGTGGGTCGCGCGAGCTGGCGTGCGTCGTTCGCGCCAACCGATGTGCTCGACGCGCTTTCCGACGCATCCCGCGAGCAGGGATGGGAGATCGACGTGCGGACCGGCGATGACGCGCTTGAGGGCGCCGCTCATTTTCTTGTCCCTGATGCAACACGAGGAAACTGCGTTGTCGTGGTGTGCGATGCCGATGGACCCACGCACGCCGTCTCACTGCAGGATGGCAAGGTGCGGATCGGCCGGCACTTTCTTGCGGGCGCGAACGCAGCCGACATCATGGCATTCGATCGCACACCGGGCACGCCAATTATCGTCCTCGGCGGCGGCACGCGTGGAGTCTCACTTGCTCGTGAGCTTGGCCAGCAGGGACATCGTGCGCGCGCCGTCGACACAGGGCTGCCTCCGGATGCACCGGCACAAGCCGTTGTCGCGTTGGCAACGACGCTTGTGCCGGCCGCCCTCCCGCTCCGTTCAGTGCGCGAGCTCGCGGCACATCAACGGCGGACCCGCACTCTGACCCGTTGGCTGGCGTTGGCAGCAGCAACCGCCGTTCTCGTTGGCTTTGCGCTCGAGCGCCATCGCGTGGATGTCCAACTCGCAACCGTACAGCGGGAGCGGGCCGATGTTGCGGCAAGTGTGAGCAATGCGGTGGCAAAACGTACGGAACTGGAGAATGCTCTGGATGCCGCATCGGCGTTGAGCGACCGCGAGGCTGCTGCATCTCGCGCGAGCGGCGTGATCTCGGCGATCACTGTCGCTCTGCCGGCGGGTGTGTCTTTGACGACCCTTCAGGTTGCGGGAGACAGCGTGTCGGTGGAAGGCGAGAGCGGCAAGAGCGCGCAGGTGTATGAGGCGCTCCGCAAGCTCACTGTGCTCGATGAGGTCAAGCTCGCAGCGCCTCTTCGTCAGGATCGGTTGACGGGCGATGTACCCGTCGAGCATTTCGCGTTCAGTGCGAGAGTGCATCGCGCGTCCTCAGGCATGCACACAGCGGGACGATGAGCACTGACACAGCACAGCGGACGCAGTGGAGCACGTCGCTGCGAGAACAGGACAGACGCGCGCTGATCGTCGGCGTGGTCGTAGTTGCGGCATTGCTCGGCTATGCGCGCCTCGCGCGGCCGGCCTTCGAGCGCTTGCAGCTCGAGCGGAGAGCCGTTGCCGATCAGGAGGCGCTATTGGGCCGCGAGCGTTCGTTGCTCGCGGCCGCGCCAGCGTTTCCCAACGCACAGCGTGAAGCGACGCACATATTAGTCACGGAGTCTCCACGACTGTTTACAGGCGATTCTGTCGCCGCGACGGCCGAGTTGTCGGCGTATGTCGCTGGCGTTGCAACCGCATCCGGAGTGCGGTTGACGGCCGTGGAAGGCAGGGCCCCGCGGGCGGACCGCGGCGTAACACGACTGTCAGTGGACGTACGCGGCGAGGGTAGCTGGCGGCAAGTGCTGGCGTTTGTGCGGTCGCTGGAGTCGGGCGAGGAGCTGGTCGATGTAACGAGCGTGCGCGTCGAGCGTGGGCAGCGAGCGGGACCCCTCGGTGGCGCGCTGGTATCGATGTCTGCAACGCTCGCCGGTTATGGTCGAGGTGGGCGATGAAGCTGCCAGCGTGGCGTGACTGGCCAAATGGCACTCGCGTGGCGGCGCTCTGCCTCGCCGTGGCGTTGGTGGCCGATTTCTTCGAGATCGCGCGCATGCAGCGTCTTCACGGTGCCGCACCGGCGGCGTCTCTTCAAATAGGACACGCCGCTCGCATTGTGAGGCGCGCCCCCGACGATGCCGAGCTCGCACGCGAGGCGGCAAATCGTGCACCATTTGACGCGGCGCCTACACCGACGTCGATCGTTGCCGCCGGAGTGATGTTGCAAGCGAGTGTTCCGGCTCCTCCTGTTCGGCCCAGGCTCGTGGGGACCGTTGTTCAGGAAGTTGGCGGTGGATTCGTTGTGCTCGAGCTTCCCAACGCCACAATTCAGCTGGTTCGCATTGGCGAACGGGCTGGCGAGCTTCGATTGCGATCGGTCGCCGCCGGCGAGGCCGTCTTTGACGACCTGCATGGCGGACGAGTCTCACTACGGACCTCACGCGTGGGGTCGGGGCCAGAAATACGTCCATGATTCTCATTTGTAAACCAAACGATGTGGCGCGTTCGATCGGCCTCGCGCTCGCGCTGGCCACGGCTGCCGTGCCGCGGGCTCGGGCGCAGGATACCGTGCGCGTGATTCAACCTGGCGCGCGCATCGACTTTCAGGACGCCGACCTGCGTGCGGTCATCACGGCCATCGCCGAAGCCGGCGGCTTGAACGTGACGTACGGAGAGATTCCGAATCGGCGAGTCACGCTGCACTTGCAGCAGACTCTCTCGCGTGCGGACATGTTGCCGCTCCTGCGAAGCATCGCGTCGTCGAATGGCTTGCGGGTGGTGGCGGACGGTCCTCTGCTTCGCGTCGAGGCTGCCGACACGCGTGATGTGGGCACAACGAGCGCCACGCGCACCGGCAAAGAGGGTGTGGTGCTCTTTGTCTACCGGCTCAAGCACGCGCGCGCCCCCCGCTTGGCGAACACGCTGCAATCGCTCTATGGCGGGCGCACCAACGACGCGCAGGCGACCAATTTCGGCCTGTCGAACCGCCCTCTCTCGGAGCAGCTCCGTTCAACGCAGATCCCACCGCTCAACATGGACACGCTCGGGCGCAGCGCGATCATCGTCCCCGGAGCAACGGTGCTATCCGGCGTCGTGCAAGGCGAGATTCAGATCGTCCCGGACGAAACGACGAATTCTCTCCTCATTCGCGCGCAACCGGCCGATTACGAGACGATTCGGCAAGCCATCGACGTTCTGGACCTCCGGCCGCTTCAGGTATTCATCGAAGTGCTCATCGCCGAGGTAAAGCGCACGCGTTCGCTGGACGTCGGCGTCACGGGAAGCGTCGTGAAGATTGGTGACGGCAATCAAACGGCCGCGGTGCTCACGTCGACCACGCCTGACAATTTCATCGCTCGCATCAGCCGCGGTGGCGGCGTCTCGGTCGACGTCGCTCTCTCCGCCCTGAGTGCTCGGGGAGACGTACACATTCTATCTCGCCCGCTCATTCTGGCGGAGAACAATCTGGAGGCGCGTATTCTGGTCGGGAGCCAACGGCCGTTCGTGCAGGTATTCCGCTCATTGCCCACCGATAACGCCATCAGAGATCAAGTCGTGCAGTATCGCGATGTCGGCACCTCGCTCAGCCTTCTGCCGACCATCAATCCCGATGGCTACGTAAACCTTCAGGTCAAGCAGGAAGTGAGCTCGGCAACGGCAGAGCTTCAGTTTGGCGCACCCGTGATCAGCACACGCGAGGCCTCGACGCATCTCTTCGTCAAGGACGGCGAGACGGTCGTCATCGGTGGCCTCACCGACCGCCAGGTTGAACGGACGCGGTCTGGCATTCCGATCCTGAGCAACATCCCGTGGCTGGGTAACCTCTTCGGGTCGACGTTGAACTCCGATGCGCAGAACGAGATCTATCTCTTTCTTACGCCGCATATCGTCACGACAGACGAGGATGCCTCTACGCTGCGCCGCTCCATCGAGGATCGTCTCGACGCCGTGGGTGGAAAGGTGAAGGACAATCCTCCCGTGGCTCCCACACCAAAGGCACCGGTGCCGCAAATGCCGACGCCTCCAAGCGCCAAGCCGTGATCCCATCACTCCAGGAGGTCCGCGCGTTGTCGCCTCGAATCACACCGGAGTTTCTCGAGGAGCAATGTGTCATACCGCTCGGGATGGACGACGGTACGCTTCACCTCGGTACGTGGCGACCGGCCGTCGAGCCTGAAGCGATTTACGAGCTCGAAGCATTGTTTGGCGTACACGCGGCCGTTCACGCGGTAGACGAAGAACAGGCCCGCGCCGCCATTCGTCGCGTGTATGGCGAACACTCGGCGCAGTCTCTCATCGATGCGGTCCGGGAAACGAGCGATGCATTCGGTGTCGACGACTCGCCGGCCATCGACGATCTGCGCGCGCTCGCGAATGAAGCGCCCGTCATTCGTCTCGTGAGCATGCTGCTCACCGAAGCGCTTGCCGCGCGCGCCTCCGACGTACATCTCGAGGCGTATCCCGACGCGCTGCGCGTGCGCTATCGCATCGATGGCGTATTGCAGGAGGCACCGTCGCCGCCACGGAGCATGGCGCCCGCGGTGATCAGTCGCCTCAAGGTGATGGCGAATCTCGATATCGCCGAGCGGCGCACGCCGCAGGATGGCCGCATTCGGCTTTCTCTTCAGGATCGCCAGGTGGACGTTCGTGTGTCCACGGTGCCCACGCTGCATGGCGAGAGCGTCGTATTGCGTCTGCTGGACAAGGAGTCGGGCACGCTCGAGCTCGAAGCACTTGGAATGTCCTCGAGCGACCTCGCGCGATTCACGGAGGTGCTCACCCGCCCGCACGGAATCGTTCTCGCGACCGGACCAACGGGCTCCGGCAAGACGACCACGCTTTACGCGGCACTTCAGCGCCTGCGGACAGGTCGAGAGAAGATTCTCACCGTGGAAGATCCGGTGGAGTATCAGCTCGCGGGCATTCCACAGGTACCTGTGAACGAGAAAGTCGGAGTGACGTTCGCGAGCGCGTTACGCGCCCTGCTCCGGCAGGACCCGGACGTGATGCTCGTGGGCGAGATTCGCGACGGTGAGACAGCCGAAATCGCGACGCAGGCCGCGCTCACCGGGCACCTCGTGCTGTCCACACTGCACACGAACGACGCCGCCGGGGCACTGACGCGTCTGGTCGATCTCGGCGTCGCATCATTCCTGGTGTCGGCCACGGTGGAGGCAGTGCTTGCGCAACGACTCGTTCGTACCGTGTGTCGAGCCTGCGCGGTTCGCGCGCCCGCAACCGACGTGGACCGTTCTGCACTGGACGCGCCCGAGTTGATCGAGATCACCCGCGGCGTGGGGTGCGACGTGTGCCGTGGAAGCGGCTACTCAGGCCGCACGGGGGTGTACGAGCTGATCGTGCTCGATGAAGCCATGCGCGCGGCCATCACATCGGGAGCTGGCGCACCGGCAATTCGGGCGCTCGCTGGTGCGGAGGGGGCGCCACAGCTCCGGGACGACGGCGTACGGCTCGTGCGCGAAGGCATCACGACTCCAGAGGAAGTACTGCGGGTTTGCCGGGCGTGATTGATTACGTTCGCTCGAGCAGGAGTGTGCCAGAGAATTTTGCCATCTGTGCGCGTTTCGCGGGTGAGAGCATCACCATTGCACGCCAGAGCCACGCCAACGGCATCTCACGCCGGAGTCGCCGTGCCTCCCCAAGCATGGAGCGGTACTCCTTTTCTCTCCAACCAAGCGGCGCAAAGAAGGCCGCACTGTCGGCGGGGCCGAATCGGAACGGTGCATTGCCCTTCTCGAGATTTCTCCCCCAGTACTTCTCCATGAGCTTCAGCAACTGGGGGCTGGCGATATCGGTGATCCACCACCGTACGCTCGGCACCGCATGCAGGGCCCGGGCGAGCGATTTCACCTGGGGCTCTTCCAAGTAGATGAGCAGCCCCTCGGTGACGACGAGCAGCGTCGTCGATTCGCGCCCCACCTGGGAAAGCAGTGCGTCGCGAACCGACACGTCGGTGAGATCGGCCGGAATGGCTTCGTATCGGCATGCCGGCACTTCGCCACGCATGTGCGAGGACTTGTACTCGGACATGGCCGGCAGGTCCACGTCGATCCACCGCAGCTCCGGCGGCAGTGGGAGTCTCCAGGGGCGCGCGTCGAGGCCTGCCGCGAGATTGAGCACCGTGTCCACACCGCCGCCACGGACGCCGTCGAGGATCATCTCGTCCATGACGGCCGTTCGAACGATCATGGCCCAGGCGGTACTGCGGCCGCGCTTCATCTCGCGCACGATCTGACGCCCACGCTCGCCGGCCAGGCGGTCGGCGAACGGATCGCGGAACAGCGCATCCGGACGTGCCGTTTCCATCGCGCGATACACAGCCACCCAGCGCGCCGTGTCCGAGACGTTTTCTATGGGCATGATGCCACGAAACATGGCAACATCGGGAAGGGGCCGACAGGCCGATACAGTCCACGTGCTGGACGTGCGCGGCCTGTCGCCCTATCCTCATGCCGACGGTAGAGCCGGCCTCGCCCACTCCTCGGAGATTCCCATGGACCTGTTCGCGCATGTCAACTGGATTGC